>Ga0209415_10007879_pt1 | contig 18522 bp, 20 predicted proteins | sample PeaSoiSIISIP2007_FD_187696 | JGI IMG/M metagenome (GOLD analysis project Ga0209415, IMG submission 187696) | Peat soil microbial communities from Weissenstadt, Germany - SII-SIP-2007 (SPAdes) (version 2) | ecosystem: Environmental > Terrestrial > Soil > Wetlands > Peat | place: Germany...
GCGATCTTGATGGTGGCACCCGTCTGCGGGTTTCGGCCATTGCGGGCCTTGCGCTGCGAGACGGAAAACGTGCCGAAACCGATCAAGGCTACCCGGTCCCCTTTGCGAAGGGCAGCAGTAACGCTGTCCACGGTGGTGTCGATCGCGGTCGTCGCCTGGGCCTTGGAAATACTGCAGGCTCCGGCGATCCGGTCGACCAGATCAGCTTTGTTCATGCTCTCTCCTGACACTTCTCATTTCGATGTTCGCGCATCAACCGGCCAAAAAGCTTAAGGCGCGAGCAGCGCGATGTGCAATTTTCCTCCCTGCAATGGGAATGTCAAGGGGAAACAAGTGCCGGTTGCCCCATTCGACAACCTGTTTCTCCACAGCCCGCCGCTTGTCTCCACAGGATGTGCACAGAGAAGAAATGCGCTCAGGATGATAAAGAGCGAAGGCCCGAAGTCCTGAGCAGCACGCAGTCGGCCGATCGACATTGGACGTCCAATCCGTATTTCGCGATGGCAGCACTACAATCACAAATGTGCTGACCGAACGCATAGAGTTCCGTCCGGAACGTGACGCCCAGGTCTTCTCCACTGCAGCAGCCGCGCCGGCCGTGTTTCTATTGCGCGGCGAGGATGTCAACTCCGAGCCTTACGTCAGCAAGACGGCCAACCTGCGGCGGCGGCTGCAACGGCTGCTTTCGGCTCCGGAAGAACACACCAAACGGCTCAACCTGCGGGATCGTGTTCGCGGGATCGAATACTCGCTGACCGGATCTGATTTTGAATCGGGATTTCTCCTCTACCGGGTGCAACGCGCGGCCTTTCCCAAGACCTACGCGAATCGCCTGCGCCTGCGCTTCGCTCCCCTGGTCAAGCTGCATCTCGAAAACGAGTTCCCCCGCGCTTCGATCACTACGCGACTGGGACGGATTTCAGGAAAGAATATTTATTATGGGCCATTCGCGTCCCGGGTAGCGGCGGAAAAGTTTATGAACGACGCGCTCGACTTCTTCAAGATGCGGCGCTGCGTCGAAGACCTCGATCCCGACCCGAAATTTCCCGGCTGCGTTTATTCCGAGATGAAAATGTGCCTGGCACCCTGCTTTCGCGGCTGTACCGCCGATGAATATCGCGCCGAGGTGGTGCGGGTCGAGGATTTTCTGGACTCGCGCGGCGAATCGCTGAAGCGGCAGATGGGGGCAGAGCGCGATGACGCCTCGGCAAAGATGGAATTCGAAACGGCCGCCACGATTCATGCGCGGCTCGATAAACTCGCGCCCGTGATACAGCAACTGCCGGAGTTCGTCCAGAGGATTGACCAATCGCATGCCGTTATCGTCCAGAGGTCCAGTCGGCCGGAGAGCGTCGCCTTGTTCCGTGTCGATGCTGGCACGCTGACAGGGCCGCTCGAATTTCCGATCTCAGGTGCGGAACACACCAAATCACAGTCCATGGAAGCCCGCATCCAGGCCGCGCTGGCGGCATTCCCTCCGGCCACGCCAGCCAGCGCGATCGAGCGCATGGAGCATCTGGCAATCCTGAAGCGATGGTGTTATCGCGGAACCCGAGTGGGCGAGATTTTCTTTGCCGATGCCAAAGGAGAGCTGCCAATGCGGCGTCTTGTGCGTGGCATCGGACGGGTCTACAAGGGCGAAGCACCAGAGGCTTCGTCGGTTGCAATGCCGCTGGTTCCCGTCCAATCTAAACAGGAAGGGGAACCATGAAGAAGAAAGGTTCCCGCACCAAGCGCACTCTCAAGAGAGTCAAACCGGCCGATCCGCGGGACAAACCCCTCCGCGACCATCTGCTTTACTTGTTGAAAGGCGGCGGCGCACACGTCAGCTTCGACGATGCCCTGGGCGACTGGCCCGTCCAACTAGCCGGAGCCAAAGTCGCAAACTTCCCTCATACCGCCTGGATGCTGCTCGAGCACATGCGTCTCGCCCAGTGGGACATCCTCGAATTCAGCCGCAATTCGAAGCATGTCTCCCCGGCATGGCCTGAAGGATACTGGCCTGCCGCGGAAGCGCCCGCGAATGAGAAGGCATGGAAGGCTAGTATCTCCACCTTTAAGAGAGATCTGAGGACAATGCAGCGGCTCATCGCCAACCTAAAGGTCGATCTCTATGCCCGAATCCCTTGGGGTGACGGGCAAACGATCTTGCGCGAGGCGCTGCTGGTTGCCGACCACAACGCGTATCACCTGGGACAACTGGTGATGCTGCGGAAAAGTATCGGGATCTGAGGCTTCACCGCCGAGACGTAGAGCGCGTCCAAAAAACCTTCTTTGGCTCTTGAAACATTGGACAAAAAGTTCGGGAATTGGCGCTGCCGCCGACGCCGGAGATCGATTTCCTAAAGCCACGGGTCAGCCTGCCGATGTACATCAAGTCAATCAGAAAATGGCAACCGGCGATTTCCCGGCCTGGCAGTGTAATCCACAGAGTGGTGGGAGCCCCATGGATAAGATACGAGTGCTCATTGTGGACGACTCGTCGGTCATGCGCAAGATCGTCGAACGTTCACTGCGCCAGGCAGGCATCGAAATCGAAAAGGTTGTGGAAGCTTCGAACGGGGCCGAAGGACTGGCCGCGTTGCGCGACAACGTGGTCGACCTCATCCTGTGCGACATCAACATGCCGGTCATGGATGGACTGGAGTTTGTCCGCCAGGTCAGCACCGTGGAAAACGCCAAAGGCGTGCCGATCGTGATGATCACCACCGAAGGCAGCGAAGCGCACGTGGTGCAGGCGCTTCAGGCCGGCGCCCGGGGATACATCCGCAAGCCCTTTACTTCCGATCAGGTGAAGGAACACGTATTGCCCGTGCTGGGGAAGAAACCGTGACCACCGATACTTCGCTGGTGACGCGCTCTCCCGAAGAGAACTGGCTTCCCGTTCTTGAGCTTGCGGTGGAGGAGGTTTTCGAGATCATGGTGGGCTGCCGGGTGAAACCGGCGGCGCAGTCCGACCTGAAGCCGAAGGGGGAGTTCACCGCCATGGTCGGTTTGGCCGGGGCGCTATGCGGAATCCTGACGGTTTGTTGCGACGCGAAGACCGCTGGCGAGGTTGCCAGGAGCATGCTGGGGGACACGGCCAGGTCCGAAGAAGAGGTAGCAGACGCGCTCGGGGAGATCTGCAACATGATTGCAGGAAACTTCAAGAACAAGCTCGCTGGCACCGACGACCGATGCATGTTGAGTGTGCCCACCGTCATTAGCGGCGGAGAATACAACTTCTATTCGCTGGCCGAGGGGAATTTCATGGAAACGGTGATGCTGTTTGCGGACCAACCGGTTTCCGTTCGTCTTCAACTCAACAGCTGATCGCACGCCAGGTGTCGAGTCGGGCGTCAGGTGTCAGAAAAAAGCCAGACACGCACCACCCTTCCGAGGACTGGTCTCATTTTGCCGGGTTTCGGATTGCGCCCGGCAAAGTTTTCCCCGCCTGCAAATTCTGAGACTCTTCCAATGTAGCTTTACTGGCCTCCACTGCTAAGCGGTTCAGAACAGAGTCATTTGTGAAGCCATTCTTTTCTTTGTCATGGCGCTTGGCTTGCTCCCTGTTTCACCACAAGGAGCCAACGTGGACAGTGGATTCTACGCAGCGAGTGCGGGACTACAAGCGCAAAGCCAGGCACTTGAAGTGGCAGCCCACAATCTTGCCAATCTGAACACAGCCGGGTTTCGAGGGCAGCAGACAACCTTCCAGTCGCTGCTGGCGCTGCCCCGTCCCAACCAGCCGAACGTCATCAACGCGGTACTCAACGCGGCAACCAACAATTTTGGCGTGATGGAAGGAACACACCTGGATATGGCTGCGGGCAATCTGGAAACGACCGGAAACCCACTGGATGTGGCCATCGAAGGCGGCGGCTTTTTTGCCATTCAAACTGCAGGGGGCACCCGCTACACGCGCAATGGAAGCTTCCAGGTGTCGAGTGGCGGACAATTGGTGACGGCCGCGGGCGATCTTGTGCTCGGCGACCTTGCGCTCAAGGATAAAGGTGGAATTAACGTCCCCGCGGGAGTCGTCTCGATTGCTTCGGATGGAACACTCTCTGTGAACGGCGCGGTCGCCGGCAGTATCCAACTGGTGGAGTTCGCTCCCGGGACCAGGCTTATCTCCGAAGGTGGAAGCCTGATCGCCGCTCCCGCCGGCAGCGCAAAACCGGCGCAGCAGCCAATGCTGAAGCAGGGCACGCTGGAATCCTCCAACGTGAATCCCATCGGTTCCGTGGTCACGCTGATTGGAGTGCAACGGGAAGCGGAAATGCTACAGCGCGCCATGTCGCTGTTCGACACCGAATTCAATCGCATCGCCGCGAGCGACCTGCCCAAGGTTTAAGAGTAAGCCGTGTCAGGAGGAAATCATGTTTCGAGCACTCTACACCGCCGCCACCGGCATGCAGGCGCAGCAAACTAATCTGGATACCATTGCCAATAACCTGTCCAACTCCAGTACCGCGGGCTTTCAGAGCCGCCGTATGCAGTTCCAGGATCTGATCTACCAAAACATGGTGATGCCGGGGGCGGCGGCTTCGCAGCAGACCACGGTGGCGACGGGCCTGCAGATTGGGTTGGGCACGCGTTCCGCGGCGTCCGAGATCATTCAGTTGCAGGGCGACCTGAGTCAGACGGGCAACCCGCTCGATTTGGCCATCGAAGGCCAGGGCCTGTTTCAGGTGCTGTTGCCGACCGGTGAGACCGCCTATACGCGTAGCGGCGAATTCCACCAGGATGCGCAGGGCAATGTGGTGACTGCCGCCGGAAATCCGCTGCAGCCCGCCATCACGATACCTGCGGGCGCTACCTCGGTCACGATCGCTTCCGATGGCACCGTGTCGGTTACGCTGACCGGACAAACCGCGGCGCAGCAGGTGGGCACGCTGCAACTCGCGCTGTTTCCGAATCCCGGGGGGCTTAACAGTATCGGCCAGAATCTGTATCTGGCCACCACCGCTTCGGGCGATGCGGCCGTCGGCACGCCGGGGGGCACGGATGGTTTGGGACAGATCGAACAAGGGTATCTGGAGCAGTCGAACGTCAGCGTGGTCGATGAGTTTATCAACATGATCGTGGCCCAGCGCTCCTATGAAGCCAGTTCGCGCGTGGTCCAGGCCGCCGATGAAATGCTTCAACTGGTCAATAACCTGGGCAAGTAGCCCTGGGCAAGTAGCCTGGAAGAGTAGCGAGGCCTGAGTGATTTCCCGATTGATTTTCGCGCGACTGCTGTTCGGCTTCGGAGTCGCAACCGGTCCGATGCTCTCGGCCCAAGAGACTCGGTCGGCGCCAACTCCGGAGGCGCGACAGGAAGTGTGGCAGGCGGTGGTGGGTGAACTACGGCACCGCGGGTTTGCCGAAGCGCAGTTGCCGCAGGTCGAGGATATTGATCTGCCTGCGGCTTCCGCGGCGCTTGCGGGACGACATCTGCGGGTCTCGTCGGTCTGCTGGGACAACGGGCCGCAACGCACGCAATTCCGCGTGGAATGCGGCGCGCCCGGGCAGTGTCTGCCGTTTCTGGTCTATGTTCACCAATCGGTTCATGAATCTGTGCATGACTCTGCGCATGACTCTGATCATGGCCTGGCGAATATGGACGATGGCGGGCGCATCCATTCGTGCCGGGTGGCATCGGGGCCGCTTCCGGCGATCGGATCGCACTTGGTTGCGGAGTCCCCGCCGAAACTCACCGTGCAGACTGGAGATCGCGCGACGGCGGTTTTTCTTTCCCGCCACATGCGCATGACCGCGAGTGTGATCTGCCTGCAACGCGGGCGGGAGGGCGAAGTGATTCGGGCGCGCGCCCCGGACGGACACGTTTTCCGGGCGAGAATTTCGGGGCCCGCGCTGCTCGAAGCTTTGCCACAGGATCAATAGGACGCAAGTGTGGTGGCCGGGCTTCGCCCCGCCTTTATGGGGCAGGCCCCGTCACCACACGAGATGGAGAAGAGCGATGAAAACGGTGCTGTGTTGCCTGCTGGCGATGACGACCTTGCTGAGCGCATCGAAGCCGGATGCGAAGAAAGACAGTCTGGCGAAATACCTGGCCCGGGTGCAGAACGGGCAACCCTCCCCGCCCGTGCTCTCCCTGGGCAGTATTTGGGTGGATTCGGGACGAATGGCTTCGCTCAGCGCCGATTACAAGGCCATGGCCGTCGGCGACCTGATCGAGATTGTGGTGGTGCAGGGCGTGACCGCGACCAACGCTAACTCCGTGAGCACGAACCGCACCCTCAACACCAGTTCGGGCATCACTTCGCTGCCCGGCAAGATCAATGTTGGAGGAGTTTCGAGTCTGCTCGGGCTGAACTCTTCCGAGGCGCTGGCGGGTAAAGGCGCGGCTTCTACAGCCACCAACGTGACGACCAACTTGTCGGGGCGCGTGGTTGCGGTTCTCGCGAGCGGCAACCTGGTCGTGGAGGCTGAGCGCATCATCAACATGAACCACGAAAAGCAGACGATCCTATTGCGCGGGATCGTGCGGCGCGGCGATATCGGGCCGGGCAACACGGTTGCCTCGGATGCGGTCGGCGATCTGGAACTGGAAATCAAAGGCAAGGGCGTAATCTCGGACGGGACTCGGCCGCCGCGCAGGTGGCTGCGCACGATTCTGAGTTTTCTGGACTTCTAGGAGTTCCATTCTTATGAAAACCGCGTTTGTCGCCGGTCCGTTTCGGGTGCTCATGTTCGCGCTCATGCTCGTGCCCGCGCTTTCCGGAGCACTGGTCGCGAACGAACCGGTTGCGGTCAAGATCCGCGATCTGACCAGCGTTGAAGGCGTCCGCGAAAATCCCCTGATCGGCTATGGCATGGTGGTGGGACTCACCCGCACCGGCGACAGCCAGCAGACCGTGTTCACTACCCAGACCCTGGCCAATATTATGCAGCGGATGGGCGCGCAGATTCCGCCGTTGACCGCGCGCGTCGCCAATGTGGCCGCGGTATTTGTGACCGCGAGCCTCCCGGCCTTCGCGCGGCCGGGCACCCAACTGGATGTGACGGTCTCATCGATCGGCGACGCCAAGAGCTTGGAGGGCGGGTTGCTGTTGCTCACCCCGCTCTACGGCGCGGACGGCCAGGTTTACGCTGCCGCCCAAGGCCCGGTCGCCGTCGGAGGCTACGCCGTCGGGGGCGCGGGCGCGACCAAGCAGTTGAACCATCCCACCATGGGAAGAGTTCCTTCAGGTGGCCGTGTGGAGCGCACTCTGGCCTTCGACTTCAACCGCCTGGCGCCGGTCTGGCTGCTTCTGCGCGAACCCGATTTCTCGACCGCCGGCGAGATTTCGGACGCCATCAACCGCGAATTCGGACACGCTGTCGCCAGCGCCCGCGACGGCGGACGAGTCGAAGTCGATGCGACTGCGACCGGCGTCGAGAACCTGACCGCGATCCTGGCGAAAATCGAGAACCTTACCGTGCCCGTGCAGCGGCGCGCCCGGGTCGTGCTCAACGAACGCACGGGAACTATCGTCATGGGAAAGGACGTGCGCCTCGGAGCCGTGTCCATTCTGCACGGCGGCTTCTCAGTGCAGATTTCGACCGAGTATTCCGTTTCCCAGCCCCCGCCTCTATCCCCGGGCAAGACCGAAGTCGTAGGTGAGGCCGAAGTGAAGACGAAAGAGAGTCCGGCAAAGCGCCTCGAAATCGGCGAAGGTGCCAGCATCGATCAATTGGTCAGCGGACTGCAAACCATGGGCGCGACCGCCCGCGACGTGATCTCGATCATACAAGCCATCAAAGCCGCCGGGGCGCTCGATGCCGATTTAGAGGTCATCTGATGTTGGTCGTTGGTCGTTAGTCGTTTGCTATGAGCAAAATCGTCGGCGTCATCAATGAACCGCGAACGAAGAACGACTATCGACCAACGACCATAGCCCCTGGGAGACAATCATGAACATTACCCACGTCACCAAGTCCATCCCGCAGCCGGCAGCCAGCACTCCGGCCAAAGCAGCTCTCAAGAACGAAAAGGCGGCGCACGATTTTGAGGCCATGCTGCTGACGCCCGTGCTCGACGCTTTGCAGAAGACGTTTGCGGGCGACTCCGAAGATTCGAAAACCCCCGGAGCCAGCGATTATCGTGCCTTAGCGACCCAGGCGCTGGCGCAGTCCATCGCGGCTCGGGGCGGCATTGGCATCGCTCACCTCATCTTGCGCCATTTGGAGCCACCAAAGGTATCGGGTGGCGGTTGAACCAGGGTTTCGGTCCGCCCGCTAAAGTTTTCCCGGACTCTGCCGATCTTAGCTTTGACCCGTGATGCGCCTGCCGCGTCTGCCAACGAGCGGCTGCCGCATTAAGGCGGGTTAAGAATCTGCCGATAGAAAAGGCAGGGGATCGGAGAACTATATGAGAGTCGACTTAACAACTTCTGGAGTGGAGCCACCCGACAATAGCAAGCCGGGCCGAGCGGCGGCGACTGGCAACTCCGGCGGCGGCGCGACTAACCGGGCCACGGACAGCGCGTCCACTACCGGGGGCAGCAGCCCTGCAATCGTCGACCAGACTCGCTTCTCGTTCGATCAGACGCGGGTGCAGTCACTCCAGGCCCAGGTATTGGCGCAGCCTGAGATTCGGGAGGCCAAGGTCAACTCCTTGCGCCAGGCCATCAATAGTGGCGAGTATTCGGTTCCTGCCAGCCGGTTGGCCGACGCTCTGATCGGCGATCTCGGCGTTGGAGCGCAGGGGTAGCCGGGGTGAATTATGGACCCCTTAATTACGAACGGGATCGATCCGGCGCTGTTGCGGGTGCTGGAGAAACGAGGCCAGGAACGCGACCCGTTGCCCCGCCGCAAGCGTCCGGCTGTGCCCGAGAAAACGCTCGAAGATGCCGTAGAAGAAAACAGCCAGGAAGTAAATCCCGACACCCCGAAGCACGCTCTGGACGACTTGGCATGATGGCGTCAAGACGCGCAACCGGCCAGCAACCGGGGCTGCCAATGAATTCTGATCTCACGATCTGCAACTGACGAAGAGCTGAACCGCTATGGATTCTATGCACACCTCGCTGCCCGACCTCAGCCAACAGATCGAACAGCGTCTTGCGCTGGTGCGCACTCTGGCGAAGAGTCTGGAATCGAGTACCCAGGCTTTGGCGCACAACGACGCGGAAGCAATCGCCCGCGGCGCCGCGCATCAGGCAGAGCTCTGCCGCCAATGGAGCCACCTGGAAGACCGGTTACATCGCGAGGCCACCCGGCGTTCGCCCTTGACTGGAACCTCGACGGGAACCTCCGTCCAGCCCACGGAAATCAGGGCCTCAGCGCGTCTGCAATCGGAGTGGGACACGCTGGCAATCCGTATTCGTTATCTCACGCGTGTACATGGGTCGCTGCTGCGCTATTTACAGCGCAGTCTGGCGGTCATGAATCGCGTGGTTGACAGTTGCGCGCCCACTTATACGCCCGATCCCGGCTTACTCAGGGCGGACATCAGACTGCGGGCGGGAGAATAGCCATGTCGGGTTTAAACGGAACTCTTGCGATTGCCTTGACCGCATTGTCAGTCAGCGAGCAGGAGCTTGCGACCACCTCCAACAACGTGGCCAACGCGAACACTCCCGGATATTCCCGCGAGGTCGCCGACGTAGCTACGGGCAACCCGATTGTTGAGGGATCGATAACCTATGGCACCGGGGTCGTCCTGCAAAAAATCGAGAGCCTGCGCGATCCCATCCTCGAAATCCAACTGAATCAGGCAACCCAGCAGCAGAGCGCGCTGGACGCTTCGCTGACACAACTGCAGCAGATTCAAACCCAGTTCGGCAGCTCCACCTCCGGCATCGGCGCCGACATCAGCAATTTCTTTAACAGCCTGCAGCAACTCTCTCCCGATCCCTCAAATCTGGAGTTGCGGCAAAGTGTGCTGACCGCGGCCAACAACCTGACCACCGACTTCAACACCACCGCGCGCGACCTTCAGACCCAGCGCAGCAATATTGACCTCAACGTCGTGCAGTCGGTCAGCGAGGTGAATACCCTGACCGCGCAGATCGCCAGCGTCGACCAGCAAATCAGCAATCTACAGAGCGCGGACCAGAATACCGGCACCCTGGTGGACACGCAGACCAGCCTCATCCGCCAGCTGTCAGGTTTGATCGATGTGTCGGTCATTCCGACCGATCAGGGCATCTCGCTGGTAACCACGAATGGGACGACTCTGGTTTCCGGGTCGCAGAGCTTCGCGCTCTCCACGCAACTCGGCAGCGACGGCGTGCAACACATCTTTTCCGGTCAGAATATTGATATTACGAATTCGCTAAAGGGTGGCAGCCTGGCTGGTTTGATCCAGGTTCGCGACCAGGAAATTCCGACCCTGAGCTCCAGCCTCGATCAACTGGCGGCGGGTCTGGCCACCGACCTTAATACCGCCAATAGTCAGGGCTTCGATCTCAACGGCAACGCTGGCGGCAATCTCTTCGTCCCTCCGCCGGCTGGCGGAGTAGGCGCAGCGGCCGCATTGACGGTCAATATCACCAACCCGGCGCTGATTGCCGCCAGTTCCGACGGTAGTACGGGCAGCAACGGAAATCTGGCGGTGCTCTCGGCCGTGGCCACTCAGCCCTTGGCCAACGGGAAGACACCCATCGACTCCTATTCCAACCTGGTGTTTCAAGTGGGCAATGCCACGGCCAATACCTCTGCCGATGCCGACGCCTCCAGCCTGATCGTGCAGCAATTGCAAGACCAGCGTGGAAGCATCTCCGGCGTATCGCTTAATGAAGAGGCTGGCAACCTGATTCAGTATCAAACCGCTTATCAAGCCGCGGCGCGAGTTGTTTCGGCGGTTGACGCCTTACTAACCGATGCGGTGAATCTGGGCTTGGGCGCGGCGGTGCAGTAAAAAGGGCTCCGGTAATGCTGGTTGAACAAAATGCTTGCTGTCAAATCCACCGAGGTCATCCATGCGCGTGAATCCGTACCCCATCCAAGATCTGCTGGCGGCGCTCAACCAGACTGAACTGGAGTCGCAACAAGCTGCGCTGGAGCTCGCGACCGGCCGCAGCGTAAACGAGCCTTCCGACAATCCAACCGCCTCCGCTCTGCTGGTCGAGAACAACGACCAGGCAACGTTCACCGCCGGTTATCTGCAGAGTCTGACCTCGGTGCAGGGCCAGATTTCGACCGCCGATTCTACGCTGAGTTCAGCCACCACTGCGCTGCAACAAGCGCTTAGCCTGGGCGTCGAGGCGGGCGGTGGCACGCTCGATTCGAGCGACCTGACCGCCATTGCCAATCAGTTGCAAGGCATTCAGAGCCAGCTGGTGTCGCTGGCCAATACATCCTACGAGGGCCACTACATATTCGCCGGCACCAACACCAATACCGCGCCGTTCGTGGCCGACAACGGCGTTCCCGCCGGCGTTACCTATGCCGGCAACACAGACGTCAATAAGGTATCGATCGGCAACGGCTACAATCTCGCCGTCAATGTACCTGGATCGCAGCTATTTTCCGCTCCCGGCAATGACGTTTTTCTCGCCATCAATAATCTCATCCAGGCGGTGCAATCCAATACCGGCATCCCCGCCGCGGTCAACGCCGTGAGCGCAGCATCGAGTTATCTTTCATCGCAGCGCGTCTTCTACGGCAACGCCGCAGACCAGGCGCAATCGCAGACCACCTACCTCACGACCGCCGAACTTCAAATCAGCGCGCAGCAGACAACTCTAGGTGGCGCGGACCTCGCTGCCGCCGCCACCAATCTTTCCCAAGCCCAGGTCGATGCCCAGGCCGCACTCGCCGCCATCGGCAAGTTGTCGCAGAATAATCTCTTCAATTACTTGCCCTAGTTTTTAACTTACTTTCAAAATAGTTTCCGAAATGGTCTCTGAAATGGCTTCTGCAATCTCTGCGGAAGCCTCAGTCAATCCGAAGGTTGCAACTTCCTGGAGCCTGATTCATCATCACTTCATGCGTATTCAGACCTTGAGGCTGGGCCCCATCCTCGTCTCGGCCCTCCTCTGCTGCCCCTCGTCCATTCCCACGTCTGCCCAAACCGACCTGGTAGGAGACATTCGCGCCCAGTTGGCCCAGAACTCTTTTTCCGCAGCCGAGTCCGAACTTCGGACCTACAAAGCTCAGCGCGGCGTTACTCCCGAGTATCTGGAAGCCTTGTCCTGGATGGCCCGTGGAGCGGCCGCAACCAGGCAGTGGGACCAAGCCGCAGCCTACGCCACCGAGACGCGCCGCCTCGCCGAGCAGCAACTAGCCACGACCAAGCGCAAGCTCGATGCCGAACCGCATCTGCCCATCGCCCTGGGCGCCGCATACGAAGTTCTGGCGCAGGGAATGGCCGCAAAAGGACAGCAAACGCAAGCCGTCAGCCTGCTGCGTTCGGCGTTGGCGCGCTACGGAAGTACATCCATTCGAGCGCGCGTGCAGAAGAACCTCAACCTGCTGGCGTTGGTCGGACAACCCGCGCCGCCCTTACAAGTGACTCAATATCTGGGACCGAAGCCGCCGCCTCTGGCATCGCTGAAGGGTTCGCCCGTTCTTTTATTTTTCTGGGCGCATTGGTGTGTGGACTGCAAAACCGAAGCCCCCGTCATAGCCGCCTTACGTCAGGAGTTCGCTCCCGAAGGCCTGGTGGTCATCGGACCCACCCAACTGTACGGCTACGCCGCCCAAGGAGCCGATGCCTCGCCCGAACAGGAGCGAGCATACATCGAATCCGTCCGCGGACGTTATTACGCCAGCCTGCAAGACATGCCGGTCCCGTTAAGCAAACAAAACTTCAACGCTTATGGAGCGAGTACGACGCCGACTCTGGTCGTCCTGAATCGCGCCGGGCAAGTGGCGACGTATCATCCGGGAGCTATGCCGTACGACGAACTGCGAGCAGCGGTGGAGAAAGTGGCGCGGTAGCTTTGGCTACGTCGTGTTACCAGGTCCCCCTCCTACACCGGTCTTTGAAAACAAAAGACTTAGAGGATGGCTCACGCCAGGTCTTTGAAGAATAAGGGTGTCACCCTCAGCGGCTGAAGCCGCTTGTGTAGCGGGTTTTGGCGGCATGGCTGAAGCCATGCCCTTTCAAAGCTCTTCGTCCGACCGACTTAATCAGAGTTTCCCTAAAGGGCCGCAGCCTGTTCCCGCCGCCGGCCTTGAATCTCGATATAAACGTTGATCAGCGAAACCGCCGCGGGCGTCACGCCAGGAATCCGCGAGGCCTGGCCCAGCGTCTGCGGGACGACTCTCCCCAGCTTCTCCTGCATCTCGCGCGACAATCCGCTGACCGCCCGGTAATCGAACCAGGCGGGAATGTGCCGCTGCTCAGCCTTCTTCAGACGCTCGATGGCGCGCTGCTGCTGGTCAAGGTATCCGGCATACTTGATTTCGGTTTCGACCGACTTGAGTTCGTTGCGGACTTCGGACGAAAGCTCAACCCCAGAGGACACGGAGTTCACGGAGGAATCTCTTGCAAAGAACTCTGGGATTAGATCATTCAGAACCGAAGCGAGTTTTTCAATGGCAATCTCGGGCCGCTTCAGCAGTTGCGCCAAAGGCTGTCCCACAGCGGACGAAAGGTCCGTTCCACTGCCAGCGAAAGCGGCCGAGCTTTGCTCGGCTTGGACAGCCGAGGGCGGCTGTCCCCACGCGCGTTCGATCTGTTCGGCCATTGCTCCCGTCACTCTCGTGCGCTGCAGCACCTGCTTTACTTCGTCCAGCCGCCGCTGCTTCGCCTCGAACTCCGACCAGGCGTCATCCGAAATCAGCCCCACCCGCCGTCCATGCGGAGTAAGACGCCGGTCGGCATTATCAATCCGCAGATGCAGCCGGAACTCCGCCCGCGAAGTGAACATCCGATAAGGCTCGTTGGTGCCCTTGGAAATCAGGTCGTCGATCAGAATCGCGGTATAAGCTTCCGTGCGGTCGAGCACCAGCGGAGCCTCTTTCTTCAGCAGCAGCGCCGCGTTAATCCCGGCCATGATTCCCTGGCACGCCGCTTCCTCGTATCCCGACGTCCCATTGATCTGGCCGGCGAGAAACAGCCGGGTAATCTTTTTTGTTTCCAGCGTGCGCTTGAGTTCGGTGGGATCGATGGAGTCATACTCAATCGCGTAGCCAGGGCGCATCATCTCCGCGCTTTCGAGCCCCGGAATCGACTTGAGAATCGCCAGCTGCACGTCAATCGGCAACGAAGTGCTCATGCCGTTGACGTAGATCTCGTGCGTGTTCAGTCCCTCAGGTTCCAGGAACAGTTGGTGCGTCAGCTTGTCGGGGAACTTGACGATCTTGTCTTCAATCGAAGGACAATACCGCGGCCCCGTCGATTGAATCTGCCCGCTATACATCGGCGAACGATGCACATTCTCACGAATGATGCGATGCGTCTCTTCGGTAGTAAACGCGATGTAGCACGGCACCTGCGAGTCATGATGAGCAACCCGGCGCGTGCGAAAACTGAATGGAGTGGGATCCAAGTCTCCCGGCTGTAGCTCGAAGCGCGACCAGTCAATAGTCCGCCCGTCAAGACGAGGAGGAGTCCCAGTCTTAAGCCGGCATCCGCGCAGCCCTAGCTTCTTGAGCGCTTCGCCAAGCAGAACCGCGGCCGGCTCGCCGGACCGTCCGGCGGGATACTGCTGCTCGCCGCAGTGAATCAGGCCGTTAAGAAAAGTCCCAGTGGTAATGATGATGGCGTCGGCTGAAACACGCCGCCCATCACGCAAGAGGATGCCGCGGATAATACGAGGAACGTCGCTAGTCGTTGGTCGTTGGTCGTTAGCGAACGCGGACCCATCGCCTGGTTCGGAGCGACAATTCTCATCGGAACCTGCGAACGACCGTCGACCATCGACCAACGACTCGACGATCATATCCGCCACTTCCGCCTGCTTGATACTCAGATTTGCCTGCGACTCCAGCACCTCGCGCATCTTTAGCCGATAGGCCTGCTTGTCGCACTGCGCCCGCGGCGACCACACGGCCGGGCCACGCGAAGTGTTAAGCAGGCGGAATTGAATTCCGACGGCATCGGTAATCTCGCCCATAATGCCGCCCAGCGCATCCACTTCGCGCACCAGGTGCCCCTTAGCGATGCCGCCGACGGCGGGATTGCACGACATCTGCGCGATCAAATCGACGTTCAAAGTAAAGAGCGCGGTCTTCAACCCCATGCGCGCGGCCGCCATCGCCGCTTCGCATCCGGCATGGCCGGCGCCCACCACGACTACCTCGAAATGTTCGTCAAATCGCAGCATCTGAGCTTTCAGGGACCCACAACAACGGAGGGAACCGCTTGCTTAATTGTAACAACGTTCCTCTTTTTGTCAGACAGGACGCCCGGTAGTGGTGCAGTTTGAAAGGCACATTCCCCCAGAGGCTAAAGCCGCTATTGATTTGGCGGCAGTTACGGCACGGCTGAAGAGTTTGCTGAAAAAGTCGATCCGGAGCGAGAGCGGCGCCCTCAGCGGCTAAAAGCCGAATTCAAAACAAAGCAGTGATCGCAGCGGTGAACCGCTGCGCCACCCAAAAGCAAAAGCAATGCGGAGTTTTTCCGCAAGCTGTGAAGCCGCGCCCTTTCAAAACAAATCCAAACGGACGCACTACCCGCTGCTGGTAGCATTGGTCGTTTCGCCGCGGAACTTGTAAAATATGCCGTCCATCCACTGTTCTCAGGAGAGCTCGGATGCCGCAAGACACCGTAACCATCACCGACAACCGCACGGGCCAGAGCTATACGCTTCCCGTAGAAAACGGAACCATCCGCGCCATGGATCTGCGCAAGATCAAGACTGGCCCCGAAGATTTCGGCCTCATGACCTATGACCCCGCCTTCATGAACACCGCCTCCTGCCGCAGCGCCATCACCTACATCGACGGCGATCGGGGAATCCTGCGCTACCGCGGTTATCCCATCGAGGTCCTGGCCGAACACTGCACCTACCTCGAAGTGGCGGCACTGCTTCTGTTCGGAGAACTCCCGACCGCCAGCCAACTCAAGAACTGGGTGCATGACATCACCCACCACACCATGCTCCATGAAACCACCAAGAAGTTCATGGAAGGCTTCCGGGACAACGCGCATCCCATGGCGATGCTGGTCAGCAGCGTGGCCGCCCTCTCGACCGTGTATCCGGAGGCGAAGAACATTCACGACCCCGCCATCCGCCTGCTGCAGATCAAACGCCTGGTAGGCAAGATGCCCTCGATTGCGGCCATGTCGTATCGCCACATTTACGGATTCCCCTACATCTATCCCGACAACGACCTGACCTACACAGAAAACTTCATGAACATGCTGTGGAAGATGGTCGAGCCGAAGTATCTGGCGAACCCCGTGCTGGCAAGGGCGCTCGACGTCCTGTTCATTCTGCACGCCGACCATGAGCAGAACTGCAGCACCAACGCCATGCGTGCCGTAGGCAGCTCGCACAGCGATCCTTACCTCGCGACCGCCGCAGCCGCAGCCGCACTGAGCGGCCCTCTGCACGGCGGAGCCAACGAAGAAGTGCTCCGCATGTTGGACGAGATCGGTTCCAAGGCGAACGTCCCCGCCTACATCAAAAAGATCAAAGAAGGTAAAGGCAAGTTGATGGGCTTCGGGCACCGTGTGTACAAGAACTACGATCCGCGCGCCAAGATCATCAAGCGGACCGCCGACAGCGTCTTCGAAGTTACCGGACCGAATGCCAAGCTCGAGATTGCTCTGGAGTTGGAGCGCATCGCCCTCGAAGACGATTATTTCGTGCAGCGCAAGCTCTATCCCAACGTGGATTTCTACTCCGGCATCATTTACCAGGCAATGGGTTTCAAGCCCGAGATGTTCACGGTGCTATTCGCAATTCCGCGGGCCATCGGATGGCTGGCGCAATGGCAGGAAATGCTGACCGACCCGGAACAGAAGATCGCGAGGCCGCGGCAGGTCTGGATTGGGCATGACACGCGAGAGTTTGTGCCGATTGAGAAGCGTGGGAAATAGATGGCGAGATAGTGTAGGGACGTGTGGGGACGGGCGACCTCGCCCGCCCAAGGTTGCGTATGAACAGCCGCCCTCGCTGTCGAATACGAGCAAAGTTCGGCAGTTGCCGGTGATCATGCTACTCAGGGTTCGCCCTAGCCGCCCGCAATAGCCCCGATGACGATGAAGGGTTCCTTCCCGGACGCAACCGCGTCCGGCAGCGGCTTGTCCGGTGGCTCATGGGACAGATCCTCCTCGCAGGCGAAGAATCGCAGGAAAGCCCGCCGCTGTTGTGTGTCATGGTCGCGGATGGCGCCGCGCAGCATCGGATAGCGGGCCTCAAGCGCCTCGAGGACCGAGCGCTGCGTGATTGGACCCTCGACTTCCAGCGTCACCTCGCTGCCGACGTGCGCCAGGGTTCGGAGGTGGAAGGGGAGGACGACGCGGATCATGGGTGCCGTTAACATCAAAAATCCAAGTTCGATCTTGCTGACGCAGCTTTCAGAATGTTAGCCGATTCAGCTCGCTCACTCCCCGGCGCAGCGAGTCAATGCAACGTTCTGGCAGAATGGCATTCGATCGAGTCCACTGAAACAACGCTTCCGAAGCTCGGGGAATCAACTCGCTCCAGTTATCTTTTTGCTGTTTGTAATCGGTCGCTTCGTCAACTGCCTGTTCATTCAGACAAAGAATCCATGTCTCTACATTGCGCTTCGGAATCAAGTGAGCAATCTGCTCAGCATGACGGATTTTATGGACGCCATTTTCGTGCAATGCTTGACCGAGTTGCGCCAACCTCTCCTGAACTGAATGGGTATCGGAGTCAATCATGACGATCAGCGCGGCGGTCCCTCCCGCACAACGAATGCGATTTGCCTTTACCTCCGCGCTATATGTTGAGCGGACCCACTGTTCGGCGCTGCCTTGGCCAGACGGCGACGTCTTAGGTCTAATTTGTCGCGGAGACAAGCCCTGCTTCCGTAGGTAACGATAAACTAGCATCCTGTGTCGTTCGTCCTCGACAACAGCGACTACAAGCGATGGTCTAGGCATCCTCCCATCCCCTAGCGATCAGTTCCGAAGGTTGCAAGCCTCCGTTGGGGTCAGCCCTGAATCTCTCCGTCCGAACGTGCCCATTATCCTCACGGAAAAAGCGCAGCCCATATCTCAAGGCCCATTGGTTCAGAATCTCGGGGTGATGAGAAATCAAAATGAGCTGACCGCGATGATCTTCAACGGCTTCCTCCGCAGCGAGGAGCCACGGCTGTATCTCGCGCAACGAGATGAAGTTGTCGGGTTCGTCAATGAAAACGGTATGTCCTTTCATAATCAGGAAATGAAGGATTGTATATAAGCCAATTAGACAGCGCTGTCCGTCGGAAAGCTCAGCGAGGGAATAGTTGACGAGTTCACTCGTTGGCGTCCTAAAGACCGCTCGAAGACGTTCTGCGCTCCCACTTCCACTCGAGTAGAATCTCAATTCCTGAAATCTGTCCAAAGCCTCCTTGACGGCGGTAAGAAAACTCACGTTTTCAGCAGGGTGGGTTTGAAGCAGGTATCGGTACCAGCCAGGAAAGTTCCCCAATTCGAAATCGGGTTGATTCTCCCCGCTATCGGCAGGGGTGTCCATTTCGTAG
>Ga0209415_10007880_pt1 | contig 18521 bp, 14 predicted proteins | sample PeaSoiSIISIP2007_FD_187696 | JGI IMG/M metagenome (GOLD analysis project Ga0209415, IMG submission 187696) | Peat soil microbial communities from Weissenstadt, Germany - SII-SIP-2007 (SPAdes) (version 2) | ecosystem: Environmental > Terrestrial > Soil > Wetlands > Peat | place: Germany...
CCTCGAACCTTCCGTATAAATCGCCGCCCGCATCGAAGCCCTTGGGCTCGAAATGGCTCGGAAGCTCGACCTTCTTATCCCTTGCGCCGGCCGCGTCGACGACATGCCATTCGGTGACGTCACTCCCGGTCTCGCTCCCGTGCACGATCTGATAGAGAATCACTCCTTTGCCAGAAACCGCGACCGCGTCCACGAACGGCATGAAGGTCATATCATCGATCCCAAACGGATGCTTCACAGTCTGTGATCGGCACGTTCCGCAGGCTGCCAAGAGACACAGAAGGGGAGCCAGTGAACGCTGCATTTGTAGCGGATTATGTCTTAGTCGTTTCGTTCGTTAGCGGCTTATGCATTCAAAGGAGGGGAACCGTCCGTCGGGCGAGTCGCGGGTTAAGCGGGAACGTACGTCAACCTAATCACGTCCTCGCCAACGAGTTCGCTGGTCACAAGGCGGAGCGGCGGCCGGGGGCCAGCGAAGAATGGCTTGCCGTGGCCAAGCACGATGGGGTGGAGGATGAGTCGATACTCATCGATAAGGCCAAGGCCGGTTAAGCTCCCTGCCAAGTCTGGTCCGGCAACTTCAATCTCCCCAACTAGCTGAGCCTTTAGCCCCCGTATCACCGCCTCGACGTCATCATCGACAAGTGTGGCGTTGGGCCCGACCGACTTCAACGAGCGCGACACAACCCACTTCGGCTGGCTTCGCCATGCCGCCGCGAAGTCGCGTTCCTCCGCGCCCCAATCCGGGCAGTCTTCGTCCCAATAGCGCATCACCTCGTACATGCGGCGACCGTACACACTGCCGGCCTGGTCGCGCACTTGCTCTATGAAGTGGCTAAAGAGCGCAGGGCTTGGCCTAAACTCCAGATGGTCGACGTAGCCGTCCAGAGACTGGTTCATTTCAAAAACGAGTTTCGCCATGTTAAAATATCTCCACCCGATGTTCCACAGAATAGCTTGAGCCGACGCTCATGCTTATGCCTCGGGACACTCGTGCCTCTCGCTTCCGCCATCCTCGGCCCGTGTCCCGAGGCTACTCACCACAGGTTCGTAACTTTGGCCACTTTCGCGCGATAGCTGCCCCGAAAAGACGAGCCGGCCGCTTGACCACCGATCTGATTCTGACGCGTCCTGAGGGCGGGACGTAAGTGAGCGGGGCGAATCGGGCTGTTCCGTTCATCATCTTCTGTCGGGTCGTAATTTGTGGAACGGGCGCACTTCTACTGGCGCTCGACAGGCGATGGCGGCTTTGCGGCCCCAGGCTAGAGCCTCGTCCAAGTCGGCGACGTCCAGCAACCAGAAACCGCCCACGTGCTCCTTCGTCTCGAGGTACGGCCCGTCGGTGACGAGCACCTTGCCATCGGGCTGCGCCCGCAGCGACCTCGCACTGCTTGGCGGCTGCAGACCGCCCGCGAAAGCCCTGACGCCGGCAGCGTCCATCTCCTCGTTGAGAACGTCGATATCGCGGTGCATCGCTTCGTCCTCCACGGCGAACGCGTCGTAGTCGTCGGGGTGGTGAATAGCAACCAGATACTTTGTCATGCCTCCTCCTGCGGGGCCGGCTGCCCAGCCTTCACTATCTAGTCGAACGGCCGAATAGGAATTCGACAAACATCGAAGAAATCTACGGACGGTCCTAGCCGCGCACCACGGGGCGTGATGGGCATCGCGGTTCCTGCGCAGTTCAGGCTAACTCGCTACTTCGAACCCGTCGCCAAATGCCCAGGCTCTCGGCGTCCCGGGCCGGGGCGGTTCGTCAGGGCGTCGCCCAGATCTGTGCGTGCCTTTTCAGCCTCGGCCTCGAGAAGCTTCACGATGTCGGGATGCTGCGCGGACACGTCGGTGGTCTCGCTGAGATCGTTCTCCAGGTCGTAAAGCTCTTCATGTTCCACTTTTCGATGCGAATAAGGCGCGGGAACCCCGTCGCGTCCTCCCGGCCTGCCGGCCAAGGTCTGATAGGTGTGCGGCAACTGAAGTTTCCACTTGCCGTCCGGGGTCGTCACCGCCTGCAGTTGATTGACCTCGTAGTAGAACCAATAGGATTCATGTGGATTCTTCGCGCCCGGTTGTCGGGAAATGATCGGCCAGACGTCCATTCCGTCGATCTTGTTCTTGGGTAGATCCGCCCCTACAAGCTTGGCGATCGTCGGAAACAGATCGATCGACATCAGCATGTCCCAGGTGTCGGTTCCCGCCGGTATCTTCCCGGGCCAGCGCATGATGCACGGCTCGCGCGTCCCGCCTTCCCAGTTCGTGCCCTTGCCCTCCCGGAGCGGCTTCGCGGAGCCTCCGTGGTTGCCGTAGGATAGCCAGGGACCGTTATCCGAGGTGAAGATGACCCATGTGTTCTTGTCGACGCCGTTTCGTTTCAACGCCGACAGGATTTGACCGACGGACCAGTCGATCTCTTCGATCACATCTCCATAGAGCCCGCGCGGCGTCTTTCCGCGGTACTTATCGCTTACCCCCAACGGCACGTGCGGCATGCTGTGGGCGACATACAGGAAGAACGGACGGGAGCGATTTTCACGGATGAACTTCACGGCTCGATCCGTGTACCAGGTCGTCAAGTGGTTCAGATCGTCGATCGACATCTCTTTTCGGAAGATCCGGTCGTTGTCGTAGATCGGCAGGTTTGGATACTCGCGCTTGATCGCCGCGATGTCCGGAGGGAAGTTCTTGATCAGGTCCGGATGACCGGGCCAGTAGTCGACGGAAAGGGTCAGGCCGAAGAACATGTCGAAGCCGTGGCGCATCGGCATGAACTGGGGTGCATTGCCGAGATGCCATTTCCCGAGCATGCCCGTCGCGTAGCTCTGTTGTTTGAGAAGCTGGGCGAGGGTCGTCTCGTCGTCGCTGATGCCCACCGTCGATTTAGGCCCGAGAGCGCCATGGATGCCGAGCCGGTTTGGGTAACAGCCGGTCAAGAGGGCGCAACGGGAGGCCGAACATACCGGCTGGGCCACATGGAAGTTCCGAAACACGGCGCCCTCGTCGGCCATACGATCGAGGTTCGGGGTCGAAAACCCCTCGGCGCCGAACTTGCCGACGTCGGCATAGCCTTGGTCATCGGTAAAGATGATGACGATATTCGGCTTGGCCGGCGCCGTGTTGCCGGCGCCGACCCCTGCGGCCGCAGACATCGACAAAAGCATGGCGAGCAGGTTCGTGATCACATGGCTCCAACGGCCAAGCAGAGTTCGACACTCCACGATCCGTCCAATCAGGATACCTATGGAACTTAAAGACCGGGCTACGCGGTAGTGAGTCCGTTTTGCCTTCCCCGTGGCTCCGCCTTCCAGGCGGAGTGTGGCAGCGTCTTCCAGACGCTGCCCATGAGCTAGAAGCGCATGGCACTCATCGCCTAGAAGGCGATGCCACGCCAGACTGACCCACTACCGGCCTGCCCGCTATCTGCGCCGACGAACCGAGGGGCCTTCGATTAAGCCGAAAGGGCGAGTTCGACGGCCTGCTCCATGGTCAGAGCGCGACCTTCTTCCCAAGCGGAATCGAAGCTTTGCGCGGCTAGAGCCTTACGCGCCGACGAGACATCGAGCTTGAATTCTGCTTCGTCCAGCGGCGGGCGAGGCGAACCAATGACTTCCCGGAGAGCCTCGGCGGCACTTAGCAAGCGTGTAGCAAGCTCGGGCCGGCCCTCAACGAGCGCCAGATTTGCAAACGCTTCAAGAGAGAATGCGATGCCTCTCGGGTCGCCCAGATCGCGCCGAATCGTCAAGCTCTCTTCGTGCCGCTCTCGAGCCAAACCGAAGTCTCCCTCGTCGCGAGCCATGATGCCCAGCCCGTGGAGCGAAGCAGAAATGGCCCATCGATCGGCCAACTCCCTTCGGATCGCGAGACCCTCTTCGAGAAGCGCTTTGCCTCTCTTGAGGTCGCCCTGCTCACAAACCAAGAGTCCAAGATTGTTCAGAGCCAGAGCGATGCCGGATTTCCCTCCGGATTCCCTTCGAATCGCCAGACTCTCTTCAAAGAGCTCTCTCGCCTCGGCCAAGTTGCCCTGGTCCCGAGTCACGTTCCCGAGATTGACGAGGGACATGGCGATCTTGGACTGGTCGCCCAAGCCTCGCCGCAGTGCCAGGCTCTCTTCAAACAGTCCTTTCGCGACGGCAAGGTCGCCCTGCTCGCGGTTCATGTTGCCAAGGGCATTCAGTGAGGTTGCAACCCCATCCTGGTAGTCCAACGACCTTGATATCGAGAGGCCCTGTTCGAGCAGGCCCATGGCCGCCTTGTAGTCGCCCTGGATGCCGGCCAAAATGCCGGCTCCGCTTAGGGCCTTTGCTCGTATCAAAGTTCGACGGGCTGCCGCGTCGCGGCCGAGTGCCTCCTCCAGGCAAGTCCGGCCGACGCTCAGATAGCCCCGTACGTACCAGAACTGCCACAGAGCGCCGGCCAGCCGTAGACCATCTTCGGACCGGTGGCCATGACAACACGCCAACGCGGACAGCAAATTGTCATGCTCGACCTCCAGCCGCTCCAGCCAACTCCCCTGGTCCGATCCGACCAGTTGCGGCTCCGCGTCTTCCGCTAAGGCCAAGAAATAATCCAGATGCCGAGTCAGCCACCGATCTGCCGCACGGGTCGCGGCGAGACGATCTCGGGCGTACTGTCGGACGGTTTCGAGCATCCGGTATCGAGCGTCGTCTCGTGAAAGATCGGCTGTGATAAGGCACTTTTCGAGGAGCGAAGTCAGCAAGCCAAGGGTTTCCCACTCCGCGAGCCCCTCCCCGGTACAAACGCGTTCGGCCGACTCCAAAGTCCACCCACCCGCGAAAACCGAGAGCCTAACGAGTAACGCGCGTTCGGATGGGGAAAGCAGGTCGCAGCTCCAGTCGATGACGGCGAGCATTGTTCGGTGCCTGCGGGTTGGGGGCGCGGCGTTCCGCAAAAGGTCGAGCCTCTCGCCCAGCATCCGCTCGATTTGGGCCAGCGGAAGAGTGCAGACCTTCGCCCCCGCCATCTCAATTCCTAGAGGCAAGGCATCGACCCGCCGGCAGATGCTCGCGACCATTCGGGCGTTTTCGCTTGTAACGGCGAAGACTGGCTGCACGCGCTGGCCGCAGGACTCGAAGAGCCGGATCGCGGCATACTCCCTAAAGTCACCCTCGGCAACATCGGCGGAGGGAACGGCGAGCGGAGGGACCGGATAGCGCTGTTCGCCGGGAGCGCCGAGGGCTTGACGGCTCGTGGCGAGGATCCGCAACCCGTCGCACCGGCCGAGAAGTGCGGAAGCGGCCATTGCGCAAGACCCGCGGAGGTGCTCGCAATTGTCGAAGATCAAAAGGCAGTCCGTCCGATCGAGGGCGCCGGCAAGAAGCTCGAGGAATCCCACGCTCCCCTGATCGCGTAGGCCAAGGGATTGAGCAATGGTGGGAAGGACCAGCGAGGAGTCCGATAAGGGGGAAAAGTCGACGAACCAGACACCTCCCGTCCGAAGGCCGAGTTCGCATTCTCCTACCTCGACAGAGAGCCTCGTCTTTCCAGATCCACCGGGCCCGGTGAGGGTTACGAGACGCGCGCCGCGAAGGTATTCGCGGATTGCGCGCACTTCCCGATCACGCCCCAGAATCGGCGTTGCGGGAATCGGGAGCCGGTGTCGGGGGGCCTGAACTTGCCCGGGCTTGTGAGGAAGAGCTTGAGTTCGAGAGGGAAGAGTGCGGAAGAGCTGCGTCGTCTCTTGCGACGGAGCGGAGTTAATCTCTCGGTGCAACAGATCCTGGAAGCGTCTGTATGCGATCTGCGCGCCTGCAAGGTCGCCGCATTCGGCCAGGCGAATGAGGAGCTTTTGCTGGAGCGACTCTCTGAAAGGGTCGACATCTACGGCTATCCGTAGCCATCGCACGCTGTCGCGGGCTTCCGACAGGTCGGCAAGCGCCTCAAGGGCGCAAAGGTATGTCTCAACCATCTCAGCCCTCTTCGAGTCGATCCACTCCGAGTCGGCGCCCTCCAGAAAGGGACCCCGGTATAGATCGACGGCCACCCTCGGATCTGACTTAGCCACTCTCTCAAACTCGAGCGCATCGATCGAGCAATCGCCGCCATCGAAGGTTAGGTTTTCCTGGCGGTCGCCTCGAAGGCACGAGGACAGCTCCGGGGCTTCCCTGCGCAGCGACGAGAGCATCTGCCTCAGATTGAATCTCGCGGCGCCGGGATCCGAGTCGGGCCACAGGAGGGCGGCCAACCGGGTCCGTGAAACTGGCCGGCCCGCCCGCGTTGCCAGGTAGCCGACCAAAGCTTGCGCCTTCTTCGCTCTAGGACAGCCCAGCCTACGCCCACCGGCTTCAACACCGAAGGAGCCGAGGAGCCGTAGCTCGATCTGGGTCTTTCCCATCCGTAATTAGCAATCATATACGGTTTCCATTACGATTGTGCTCAAGCGGATGCGGCTGCGGATGGGCAATGGTCGACGGTCGCTCGTGGTGGCCCGGAGACCACTCCGCCGAAGCGGAGCGGTCTGTCAGGATGATATCAGTCCTCCTTCGGCGTTAACAGGAACGCTCGGAACTGGCCGTTGTGGATGCCGATTCCGTCGATCTGGCCACGGTTGTTGATCCCGCTGGCCGCAAGAAGCGTCCATCCGGTACCCGGACGGATTCTGGTCTGAAGATCGACCATGCGCCCATTCCGCCATAGGAGAGCATGCCACGTCGTGATGTCGCCGGGATCTCCGGCTGAGAAGCCGGCCACTGCGCCTTCGTCGTTAATGCCATTGGCCTCGCTGAATGTGTCGCCGGGGAGCGTGCCGAGATCGACCAAGACCCCGCGGTCCCAAAGGAACGCGTCCGCAGAGTTGGGGTTGGCCGCGGTCGCAGAGAGACCGACGATCTGCCTCTCGGCGTTGATCGCGTAAGCATCGCCCCACGCTCCTCCGAGGGTGCCGAGATCGGTTACGGTACCGTTCTTCCAGAGAGCGACATGCTCTCCCGCTCCATTGGCCGGAAACGAGTACCCGGCCGCATCTCCGCGTTCGTTGATCCCAAGAGCTTCGTCATAGAAGCCTCCTCCTGGTAGCGAGGGCAGTTGGGAAACGACCCCTCGCGACCAAATGACGGCACGCCGGATTCCGGCGCCGGTGTTGGCGGAGTAGCCAACGGCGGTGCCGTCGTTATTGATCATTAGGGCCGCGCCCTTGTTGTCGCCAGGTAGCTCGGGCAGCATTCGGATTACTCCGCGGTCCCACAGCACAGGGTGGTTTGGCGCTCCCGGCTGCGTCGACCGGCCGACTACCTGTCCGACGTCGTTTAAGGCGAAGGCGATGGTGTCGGTCGCTCCCGGGAGTCCTGGCAATGCGTGGATCTCTCCGTCAGCCCAAATGTAAGACTCGTCTCCGGAATAGGCATTGGGGTCGGGGATCGTGTTGGCGTAGGCGGCGACCTCGCCGCGATTGTTGATCGTCTGCTGCCAGGTCCAACTGTTAGTCTGTCCGGGTAGCGTTCCGAGATCGGAGATGTTGTAGTTGTCAGCATAGGCTGGGCTGCTCGCGACGAGCACAAGACCGAACGCGCTGGCCAAGAAAATCGGAGTGGCCGTCAGCCGTAGCCGGCGGGGCATTCTGATAGCAGGAATCGAGTGAGTTTTCGCTGTCATAGCACAGGGAGGCTACAAGGGCGATGTATATGCAAGCGTATATGGTCGAAGGTTAATTGTTTCTGCTATTGGCCCATAACAGCGTTTGCAAAAAACACGACCCTAGACGCCTAGGCCTCGATTCGTCCCTGCACGGAATCTATGCCCCGAAAGGATCTCGCCTAGACTCCGGTGCAAGGAGCCTGACCTCCAATCTCCTCGCGACCAGCGCTTCACGCTGCGACCGGCAGTTTGACAATGTCAGACAAGACGCCGTTGTGCCACAGCTTCTTGAGCGCCTTCACCGGCGACATGTCGATCCGACCGCCCAGCGCTTCGTCCGTCAAGATGGAAATCGCATCCTCCGCCGAGGTCGCCGGTCTATACGGACGAGTCGAGGTCATCGCGTCGAAGCTGTCGCAGACGAACATCGCCTTGACATAGTCGGGAACTTCGTGACCCCGCAAACCGTCAGGGTAGCCGGTCCCGTCGAGGCGTTCGTGGTGGTGTCGGACGATTCTCAGAGTCTCCTCGAACTTCGCGGCATGACTCAGAATATCGAACCCGACGGCTGGATGCGTCTTCATGACCTCGTATTCAGCGTCTGTGAGCTTGCCCTGCTTCAATAGGATCGAATCGGGGATGCCAACCTTGCCGATGTCGTGGAGGATCGCACCCACTCGAATCGCCTGACGCGAGTAGGTTACAAAGAGACCGAGTTCATCGCACACCAACTCCATCATCATAGCGACTCGTCTGCCATGCCCCGCGGTGTAAGGGTCTCGGGCTTCGAGCGCCGAGATTAGGGCGTGCGCGGTGTTCTCGGTCTGTTGGCTGGTCAACGTGACAAGCGTCTTGATGGTGGATTTTGCGTTGTCAATCTCGCCGACCTTTTCGCCGACCGTTGCTTCGGCTCGGGCAACCTTGAGCCTCAAGTCGAGTTCTACGTCGGCGTTGCGGTGAATGGCGACAAAGCAAGCTTTGTTCCCTTTGAGACCAATGGTGCTTGCGATGGTCTCGCGATCCAAGAACATGGTTCCGTCTTTGCGCCTGTTGAGGAGCGCACCCTTCCAAGTTGCGCCTGTCCGAATTGTCTGCCACAACTCCCTGTATGCGGCATCCGGCGTTTGCCCGCTCCGAAAGGTTCTAGGAGTGGAGCCGATCAGATCGCGCTCTGAGTAGCCGGTCAGGCCGAAGACCTTCGGGGAGACCGTCTGAATGGTTCCATCGAGATCGGTGACGATGATCCCGATGTCGATCTCATCGACGATCCGGCTTAGAAACTCGGCTGGTAGTGTTGAGCACTGCATTAGCTAATCATGATCCTCTTCTCCTGCGGATCGGTTGCCGACAGGAATCGATGTTGTCTGGTAACCGCGATTGTTGAGAAGTCGCCCTCCATGAATCTTGTTCCGTACTAAAGGCGGTTTAATGTCATCAAAACCGCGTCGATGAAAGCCACGACGGCCCTTTCTTTTGTGGGAACCGACGATTTTCCTTTTGAATCCTCGGGCCAAGAAGCGCTTGGAGACAGTTCGCGCGGCGTAGCTGGGAAATCTGAATTCTCCACGGGAAGCAGCCCTTCACTTCCAAGAGAACGCTCCTGTCTGCTGTTTCCTTTCCTGCCTGGCTCTCTTGGCGTTTCCTTGGATGTGTGCGCAGAGTTCATTTTGCGCGGCCCGGTGTTTCCGCGCCAGATGCCCAACGCGCCCTACGTTCCCGTCTCGGCGTGCCCCCACCGTCTGCGGCATTCAGTGCGGATCGGTGGTTCATCCGTACCGCACCCAGGCCGCCCCACCCGTCGCGGGAACGGCAAGCGGGGTCGGACCGTACGCCTCGCGACGGTGAACTTTGGGTGAAAGACCTGCTTTCGCGTCGCATACTGTTAGAGTCCGAAAGGAAGATCTCAGATGATCCGCTCTTCAATTCGCGCCCGTCTTCTCTCGATCCTTCTTCTATCTGGTTGCGCCGCCGTGATCGGGATCATCGCCGGATGCGGAGGCGTACTCGATCACCATGGCTCGACGGAGTTCGCATATATCGCCACCGGGACTTCGGTCGCCCAATACGTTATTCTTCCCACCGGCCAGCTTTCCGCGATGACTCCGGCCGCCGTGCCGGCGGGGAACGCAGTCGCCATCACGACGACTCAAAATGGGTTCTGCTACGTCGTCAGCCAATCGGACGCCGTGATCGACCAATTCGAGATCGGCGAAGACGGCAACCTCATCCAGCTTTCTCCAACGAGTATCGCTACCGGAAACACGCCGGCTGCGGTTGCCGCGACTCCAAACGGGCAGTTCGTCTACGTGCTTAATCAAGGCGACGGAACGATCGGTGAATACTCCGCGAGCGTCTCGGGCGCGCTCAGCGCTCTCACTCCGCCGACGGTTCCGGTGTCCACGGGAGGCAACGCGCTCGTTATATCGCCCAACGGCTCGTTCCTCTACGCAGCCTGCTCGACGAAGATCTGCGCTTACTCGATCGGAGTCAATGGGCAGTTGACGCCGCTTGCGGTTCCGACCTACACGCTGGCGAGCCCGGCCGGCCCCGCCATTTCGGCGGATGGAAGCTGGATGTACGTGCCCCTCGCGACGGCCGGCGTCGCCCAATTCGCGGTAGTGGCGGACGGATCGCTTTCCGCCTTGACTCCGCCCATCGCCGCCAGCCCATCGACTGGGAACGACACCATCGCGGTGACCCCGAACGGCCAGTTCGCCTATCTTGGATGCAACGCGGGAGCGGCCGGCAGTCCGGTCGCACAGTATTCGATTCAGGCGACGGGAGTGTTGTCGGCGTTGAACCCGGCGACCGCAGCCGCCGGCAACTCGCCCGTTAACGTAGGCGTCGATCCTGGCGGCAGCTTCGTTTATGCGGTCAACGGCTCCGACGGCACGGTCTCGCAGTTCGCCATCACGGGAGGGGGGACGCTGAAGCCGCTGACTCCCGCGACGGTCAGCCCCGGCGGCGCTCTAAAGATCGCCTTTTCGGTGCGGTAACCAATCCGCCTCTCGGTTATGACTGCCACCGAGGCCGCATCGGCCAAACGCGTATCGAACTGCGACTGGGTAGGGGAAGAGCACCTCGATCGAGCAGCCCGCGCCCCGTTCCGATTCGGCCCAACGTCTTTCGCGGTCATGAGGCCCGGGACTGAATCCTCCACGGCCGAGAAAGCCTCTCCTTACCATGAACCAAATCGAAAACGCGGAAGAACTTGTCATCGAGCTCAAAGAATCGACTTTCAAGTCGCTGGTCGTGGACGATCCGTCGCCGATCCTGATCGACTTCTGGGCGTCCTGGTGCGGGCCGTGCCGCATGATGAAGCCGTTCCTCGCCGAAGGCGCGAAGACCCTGGAGGGCGAGGTTCGCGTCGGCCAGGTCAACGTCGACGACGAGCGAATGCTCGCGGAGGCGTTTGGGATCAGCGGGATTCCGACCCTGGTGCTGCTCAAGGAAGGAAAGTTCGTGAGCAGGATCAGCGGCGTCATGCCGGCGGCCAGCCTCGTCCGCTGGGTCCGCGCGGAGTTGGGGAAGGCGAAGTAGTTGGTTACCGTCCAATGGCAAGGCAAGCGCGTTTTCGAAGCGACGCCGCCCAGCGGCAACCGGCTTGTGATGGACGCCTATCCCGAGTCGGGAGGCCAGGACCTCGGCCCAACCCCCCTCGAGGCATTCCTGGCCTCGGCGGCTGCCTGCACGGCGATGGACGTCATCAGCATCCTCGAGAAGAAGCGCCAGAAAGTCGCCTCCTATCGAGTCGAGATCGATGGCGAGCGCTCCGAGCCGGACGTTTATCCCCGTCCCTATCTGTGTCTCACCCTCCGCCATATCGTCGAAGGCGAAAACCTCGATCCGGACGCGGTCGCACGGGCCGTGGCCCTGAGCGACGAGAAGTACTGCACGGTCGTGGCAACGCTCCGCGCCAACCCCGAGATCAAGAGCATCATCGACATCCGCTCGCCGGTTGCCGTCCCGGCAACGTAGCTCGCCCGTCCTCCAATCCTCTACTCCTCTGCCCCTCTGAGTCTCTGCGTTGAGAGGCCCTCTACGTGCCGGGTTGCCGCTTCCTCCGACCTCCGCTGCGACATGAAATACAGCACCGGAACCGCGAAGCGGGACAGCAGCGTCGAGGCGATCTCGCCCGCCATCAGCGAGATGGCGAGGCCTTGGAAGATCGGATCGAAGAGGATCACGAAGGAGCCGACGATCACCGCGGCCGCCGTGAGGAGCATCGGCCGGAACCGGGTCGCCCCCGCATCGATCACGGCTTGCTCCAGCGTTACTCCCTGGCGGCGGCGCAGCTCGATGAAGTCGACGAGGATGATCGAATTGCGCACGATGATCCCGGCTCCCGCGATGAAGCCGATGATCGAGGTCGCCGTCACGAAGGCCCCCATGATCGCATGGCCTGGGAGGATCCCGATCAGGGTCAGGGGAATCGGGGCCATGATGACGATCGGCGTCTTGAAGTCCTGGAACCAGGCGACGACGAGGATGTAGATCAGCACGATCACGGCGGCGAAGGCGATGCCGAGATCGCGGAAGACCTCGTACGTGATGAACCACTCGCCGTCCCATTTCACGGTTGGCTGATTCGTGTTGTCGGGCAGATGGGTCGACATCACGTTCAGCTTCAACCCTTTCGGCAATTCGAGCTGATCGAGGGCGTGATTCATCTGGAGGATCGCGTACACCGGGCTTTCCTGCCTCCCGACTACGTCGCCGGTCACGTAGACGACGGGGAGCAGATTCTTGTGATAGATGCTCTTGTCGGTCGGAATCTGCAACGGCTTGACCAGTTCGGTGAGCGGAACGGCCGCGCCGCTCGCCGATTGGACGGTCAAGCCTTCGAGGCGCTGGATGCCGCTTCGCTCGTCCCTCGGCAGGCGAACCGTAACCGGGATGTCTTCTCTTGAGCCCTCGTCGTGGAGCAGGCCGACCTGCTGGCCGCCGAGGGCGGTGGTGAGAGTTCGGTTGACGGCTGCGACGTCAACCCCGGAGATGGCGGCCTTCGTAGTATCGACGTCGAACCGGTAGGTGGTCTGATCGTCGTCGACGTACCAGTCGATATCGGAGACGCCGGACGTGGTCTCGAAGACGTGCTTGACCTTTCGAGCGATGTCCATTCGCGATTCCTGGTTAGGGCCGTAGACCTCGGCGACGAGGGTCTCCAGCACGGGCGGCCCGGGCGGGATCTCCGCGATCTTGATGCGGGCGCCAAGCTGTTTGGCGATCGCGCTGAGATCGCCGCGGATTCTCTTGACGATATCGTGGCTCTGGCTCTTGCGTTCGCTCTTTGGGGCGAGATTGACCTGGATGTCGGCCTGGTAGCTCGCGTCCCGGCTGAAGTAATGGCGGACGAGGCCGTTGAAGTTGTAGGGGCTCGAGGCGCCGATGTAGATCTCGTAATCCGTCACCTCGGGGACCTTCGCCCCGTAATCGGCGAGGCGTCGGGCGGCGGCCGCGGTTTGCTCGAGGGTCGTTCCGGTCGGCATGTCGACGATGACCTGGAACTCGTTTTTGTTGTCGAAGGGAAGCATCTTGACGATGACGACCTTGAACGCGACAAGCGAAAACGCACCGAGCAAGAGCACGACGATTATGCCGAAGAAGGCGTAGCGCCGCTTCGGCGATCTCAGGAGGGGCGTCATGATTGCCCGGTAGATGCGGGTAAGCGCATCTTCGTGGCCCTCGCGACTGCGGGGATCGTCGGGCGAGGACAGGTGTGAGGACGGGGGTGAGGACGTGGGCTTGAGGAGTCGAACGGCCGCCCAGGGTGTGACGATGAAGGCGATGAGCAGCGAGAAAAGCATGGCCGCGCTGGCGCCGACCGGAATCGGGCGCATGTAGGGACCCATGAGACCGCCGACGAAGGCCATCGGCAGGATCGCGGCAATGACGGTGAATGTTGCGAGGATCGTCGGGTTGCCGACCTCGTCGACAGCGAGCACAGCCGTCCTCAGGGTCCCTTCGCGTTGCGCTTCGGGCAGTCGCAGATGGCGCACGATGTTCTCGACGACGACGATCGCGTCGTCGACGAGGATTCCGATCGAGAAGATCAGGGCGAAGAGCGTGATCCGATTGAGGGTGTATCCGTACAGATAGAAAACGAGGAGGGTCAGGGCGAGCGTCACCGGGATCGCGACGAGGACGACGAGCGCTTCCTTGCGGCCGAGAGCAAGGGCGATGAGGACGGTGACGGAGATCACCGCGATCATCATGTGGAGAAGCAGCTCGCCGGATTTCTCACTCGCGGTCACGCCGTAGTTGCGCGTCTGGGTGATGGTGACGTCGCTCGGGACGATCGTGCCCTTGAGCGTATCGACCTTGGCGAGAACGCGGTTGGCGATGTCGATCGCGTTCGTTCCCTGGCGCTTGGCGACGCTGATGGTTACGGCCGGCTCGAGAGCGCCGGACTTCTTGGCGTCCTTGCTCGCCGGGCCGTAGCCGAAGAGCACGTAGTTCGTGGGATCCTCGGGACCGTCGGTGATCGTCGCGACGTCGCGGACGTAGACCGGCTTGCCGTCGGGCGCGCCGACGAGCACTTTGCCGACGTCGTCCACGCTTTTGAAGAACTCGCCGGTCTTAACCACGATCTCCTCGTTGCCCCGCGCGAAGGCGCCGGCTTGGGAGCGCTGGTTCGCGCCGAGGAGGGCCTGGGAAACCGCGTCGGGAGAGAGGCCCCGGGAGGCGAGCTTGCCTTTGTCGATGTCGACGCGAAGTTCGCGCTTTTGGCCGCCGATGACCATCGTCTCGCTGACGTCGGGCACGCTCTTGATCGCGTCTTCCACGCGGGTGGCGATCTGGCGGAGGGTGAATCCGGCGAGATCGCGGCTGTGGAGGGTGAGGGCGAGGATCGGCACGTCGTCGATCGAGCGAGGCTTGATGATGGGCTGCGACGCGCCGGGCGGGATGATGTCGAAGTGGGACTGAAGCTTCTCGCGGAGCCGCACGAACGCGCGCTCCTGATCCTGCCCGACGAGGAAGCGGACGATCACGAGCGATTGGCCGGGACTGCTCGTCGAGTAGACGTATTCGACGCCAGGGATCTCCCAGATCAGCTTCTCCATCGGGACGGTGACGCGCTGCTCAACGTCCTTGGACGTCGCGCCGGGGAATTGAACGATGACGTCCGCCATCGGCACGACGATCTGCGGCTCCTCCTCGCGCGGGGTCTTCAGCACGGCGAACAGACCAAGGAGCAGGGACGCGACGATGATGAGCGGGGTCAGCTTTGAGTTGACGAAGGCCGAAGCCATACGGCCGGCGAGACCGACTTTCATGCCCCCCTCCTCTTGCCGCGCAGCAGTGTCCCGAGGATGGGGCAAGTTCCCCGAATACGAGCGAGGAGATCATCGCAGGGACTTCCAAGAGCGCAGGACCGCTCCCTCCCCTTGAGGGGAGGCTCGGGGAGGGGTGACTGGAGCGATGGGCTCTCGGGTCCGACACCGTCTGCTGGGAGGTCCCAGACATCCCAACCCTGCCTCCCCTTCAAACGGGAGGAGGCTGGCCCGCGCTGGGACGAACGAATCCTCCACTCCGTCCGAGCGCTATTCCGACGCAACCCCTTCGGGGTTCCGGCTTCGGAGCGGAATGAATTCCGCGGTCCCGGTTGTCCCAGGGATTTCACTTCGGCGTCACCTTCTCGCCGTCGGACACCATATCGAGTCCCGATGCGACGATCCGGTCGCCAGGGGAGAGACCGGAGAGGACGGTAATGAGGCCACCATGAGGACTGCCGAGGGTCACGATGCGGATGCGGGCGATGTCGCTGCTGTTGAGGGCGAAGACGTAATGCAGGCCTTCGCGTTCCCAGGTCGCTTCCCTAGGTACCTCGATGCTGCGCTCGTGACCCGTGATAAAGGAGGCGCGGCCGAACATGCCGCTGCGGATTTCGGATTTTGGATTTTGGATTTCGGTTTGGGAACCGCCCAAGCTCAGCTTGACGATGAAGCTGTGCGAACCGGGATCGCCTTCGGGGACGATCTCGACGACCCAGCCCTCGAATTCGCGGCCGAGAGCGTCGAGGCGGACGGGGACCCGGTCGCCGAGGGCGACGTGAGGCATGATGCTCTCCGGGACCTCGGCCTCCAGCCGAAGGTCGCCGCTTTCGATCGAGATCAGGGGCGAGCCGGGAGTTGCCATGAGCCGGGATCGACGGAGCGGTGGACGATCCAGCCGTCGAACGGAGCCGCGATCGAGGCGTAGGCGAGGGTGACTTCGGCCGAGCGGAGGGCCGCCTCGGATTGGCTGACCTGGGCGAGTGCGGAGTGGATTTCCTCTGAGCGGACGCGCGTTTCGAGGGCGGCGGCTCTGGCCTGGACGAGGTTCGCTTCGGCTTGGCGGACGGCGGCCTGGGCTTGAGAGACGCCGTCCCGGGCCGTCCGTATGTCCTCGGAGCGGGTGCCTTCCTGCGATATCTTCTCGGACTGGACGGCGCTGTCGCGCTGGGCGAGCGCGACGTCGTAGGCGCTCTGCGCCTGATCGAGATCCTTCTGGGGCATCGCGCCCTCGTGGGTTAGCGACGAGATCCGGTCGAGGTTGGTCTTGGCCAGCTTCAGGCTCGATTCGGCCTGGACGACGGCGAGATGGGCTTGCTCCCGTTCTTGGGCTCGAGGACCGGCGAGGGCGAGATCGAGCTTGGATTGGGCCCCGGCGAGAGCCGCCTTGCTCTGGGTCAGGGCAGCATTGGCCTGGGCGATCTTGGCGTCGCTCGTCTTGGATTCCATATCCCGCGCGGTACGGGCGCTGGCGACGCCAGCCTGGGAAGCGCGAAGGTTTGCCTCAGCGACGTCAACGCCGGCCGCCAACTCCTGGGTGTCAAGGGTGACGAGCAGGCTGCCAGCTTTGACCCGGTCGCCCTCCTTGGCGAGGACGGAGACGACCCTGCCCATGACCTTCGACGACAAGACCGCATTGAGCCGGGCTTTGACGTTGCCGGTGGCCTCGAAGATCGTAGGGCCGTCGATCGCCTGGACGGTATCGATGGGGACGGAGACGGCTTGGGCGGGGCCGGACAACGATGAGCTGGGCACGTCCGGCCCGCAGCCGGCGACGGCCAAGACTGCCGCAAGAAAAACCAGTGTCCTTCGCATAACTCTGGTTGAGAGAGGCGCGATGGGGGGGTGAGGATTCGCGGGCGCTTCGCGCCGACTCGCCCGGGACGGGCGAGGTACGTTGCCGGGACGGCAATTGGGTCAGCGTTCGAGGCGAACACCGGATGCCATTGCTAGGGGCATGAAGCGGTAGTATCCCTGGGCCTTCAGGCTTTTCTCCAGGTCTTGGGGCTCGTGGGTCAGGGCAATGACGGTGCCTCCCAGTCCGGCGCCGGCGAGCTTGGCGGCGAGGGCGCCGCTGGATTCGCATGCCGCGATCAGCCGGTCGATCCCCCCGCCGGAACCGCCGAGGGACGCGATGATCTCGTGGTTTTCCTTCATCAGGGCGGCCAGACCGGGCCAGTCGGCGGCGGCCAAAGCCTCCGCGCCGGCGCGGCCGATCGCCGCAATCCGTTCCATTCCTTCGATCACGGCGCGCTCGCCTCGCAGCCAACGGTCACCCATCGGCCCGTGCACGGCACCGCTCAGGCGCTCGACTCCGGTCGTCACCAGCATGAAGGGCAGCTCAGCCTCGATCGGCGTCACCCTGGCCCGCGGACCAGGATCGTCGGGGCGTTTTCCCGCGAAGTCCATGCGGTTGAGGCCGCCGTAGACGATCATGTAGGCGTCCTGGTAGCCGCAGACGACGTCCGCGTCGAACCGTTCGATACTCCGCAGCAGTTCGGCGAAGGCGGCTTTATCATCGAGACGGCCGGCTTCGCCTCGGGCGTCCAAGACGCAGGCAAGCGTCGCCGCGAGTAACGCGGTCGAGCCGGAAATCCCGCTCGACCGGGGGATTTCCGTCGTCCAGTCGACCGAGACCGGCCATGGCAGGGGAAAGCGCTTTTGAGTGGCATCCCAGAGGCGCCGGTCTTCTGGCAACCGGGCCTCTTCAGCGTTCAGCGTCAGCCGGCAGTGGGCTCTTGCGGGAACCGAGCATGAGACAACTACACCGCCGTAGATGTCGCTGGGGTTACCAATGATCCCGGCCCGGCCGGGCGCGCTTGCTTCAAAGACTTGCATCGACGACCTCGCAAGCCATACGGTAGCCCTCCGGGTTTCCGCAATCCAGCCTCTGCTCGTTGGCTTTGAGCGGGACTGCGAGGGCTGAATGCCCGGCGCCGATGGCCTCGCTTAGGATGGGAGGGAGGTCTATTTCGCGCTGGGCTCCCTTGCGTTCCTCCACTCGGTCCCTTACAAATCCCATGGTTCGCGCGGAAATGGCGAACCGGCCGGCGATCGCCCAGCGGCTTGACGTCAGTTCCGGATTCGGCTTTTCGAGGATTCGCGAAATGCGACCGCTCTCCCGGTTCCATTCTACGATTCCATACCGGGAGACTTCCGCGTCTCCGACCGGCTGGACCGCCATAGCGATATCGAATCCGCGAGAGATAGCCGTAACGAGCCTTCGAGACGGAGACTCGGAATAAAAAATCGTGTCCGGCAGAACGAGGAGAACCGGTTCGAGACCTGCGGAGAGGACGAGGGCCGGGGCGAGGCCGGTTGCTTCCTCTTGAAGCACCACTCTATGTCCGACTCCACCAATAAAGGCCTGAAGATCCGACTTGTGCGGGGACACTACGACTACGACGCGGTCGCAGCCGGCGGTTTGTGCCTCTTCGAGCGCCCACTGGAGGACGGGTTTGCCGCCGACCGAGAGAAGCTCCTTCGATCCGGCTGAGACCGCGCTCATACGCGTCCCCTTTCCGGCCGCCGGCAAGACTGCGATCATCTCTGACAGACGGTACCCCCAAGGACCTATTGGGAAACGACGGCGCATCGGCGCTACGTCCTAAGGGCATGAGCAAGTTCGCGCTTGGAGTTTTGGCTCTTCTAGTGCTTGTCGTG
>Ga0209415_10007881_pt1 | contig 18518 bp, 16 predicted proteins | sample PeaSoiSIISIP2007_FD_187696 | JGI IMG/M metagenome (GOLD analysis project Ga0209415, IMG submission 187696) | Peat soil microbial communities from Weissenstadt, Germany - SII-SIP-2007 (SPAdes) (version 2) | ecosystem: Environmental > Terrestrial > Soil > Wetlands > Peat | place: Germany...
CGTTACCCGCTCGCCCAGGGCATGCGCGTCAGCGATCTGATTCGCCTGGGCGGCGGGTTCAAGAACAGCGCCGATCTAGAGGAGGCCGACCTCATCGAATACCCCCTCCAGAACAGAGGCGCAAGGAACGGGGCTCATCACGAGGTGCGCATTTCCGCAGCCCTGGCCGATGCTCCGGCGGAGAACTTGACGCTGCACAACGGAGACACGCTCACTATTCGCCAAATATCCGGGTGGAACGATTTGGGCGCTTCGGTCACCATCGGCGGAGAAGTGGAGCATCCCGGCAACTACGGAATCCGTCCGGGCGAGCGGTTGAGTTCCGTGCTCGCGCGAGCCGGAGGCTTTCTGCCCACCGCCTATCCGAAAGGAGCCGTCTTCGAGCGCGAAGACGTGCGCGAACTCGAGCAGAAAAACAGGGAAGAGTTGATCGAACGTCTACGGATGGAGTCGACCTCCTTCAAGACCTCCATCCAGGTATCGGCCCAGGATCAGGCGGCGCTCGCCCAGCAGTCCCTCAACCAACGCAACGCCGAGATCGCCGCGCTCCAGCTGGCGCCCGTGCCCGGGCGGCTCGTAGTGCGCCTGCCGGGCAACCTCACGCGCTTTGCCGGGTCTCCGGATGATATCGAAGTGCGCCGCGGCGACTCTCTGTTTATTCCCAAGCGGCCGGAGTTCGTCATCGTCAGCGGCCAGGTATACAACTCGAACGCGCTCACCTACCGGCCGCGCCGCGAGGCGCGCTGGTATCTGCGCCAGGCGGGCGGCCCAACCGACCAGGGAAGTATCAAGATGGTCTTCATCATTCGTGCGAGTGGCGCCGTGGTGAGCAGCCAGGGAAACGCCCTGTGGAATGGCGGGGTCCTTTCCACGGTTATTGAACCGGGCGACGCCATTGTGGTTCCGGAAAAGGTCATCGGCGGTTCGAACAACTGGAAAAACCTGATTGCCGTGGCGCAACTGGCGGAAGCGGCCGCGACAACGGCCTTCATTGCGACGCATTGAGGAATCGTACGTTGTTTTATAGGCGGGCGTGTTGCACTGGCTTGTTTATGACGATCGTGTCGCTGGGTGCCGCGTGCTCTGCGCAATCGCAGGGGCACGAACTGCAGCCCACCGGCGCCGTGAACGCATCGGCGGGTGAGAGTGGGTCCGAGGGGGCGCAATCCGCGGAACCGGCGCCTGGGAGTGAGAACGGGCAATCCGCCGCGTCTGCCGGCGCCATCACCAGGCGCCTCACAGGCTGCCAATTATAGTGATGTGAAATGTTTGAGTTTTTGACGCTTCGCGCATTATCCCGGGAACTCCCCCGGCAAGTGATTTCTGGATGCCCCAGCTGCGGATCGCTGTGAAAAATACGGTTACTTGATTCGCTACATTCTTGAGAGTGCGCCGCTATGATCATGCGACTTAAGCTGTACCGAATGTTTCTTAAGATCGTAGTGTATTCGCTGCCGGTCCCCGCGTTTGCGCTTGGCTGGAGTGTATGGGTGGCCATTTCCATTTATCTCGGCCGGGCCGTTCATTATTCGGTACACGGTCATTTCAATCAAATCTTGTTCGGGACTGGTGTCTGGGCGCTTTTCGCGGAGCACAATCGCGTCACGAGTTTTGATGAGTTGTTTCGCGAGCGGACCGGCGTACGCAAGGCGTCTTCCGCGTGCATCGCCGCGACGTTCGTGCTGCTGGCGACGCTTTATTTCAGCCGGAACGGCGTCTTCCCGCGCGGCCTGCTCGTTTCCGATGTGGTGACGCTTCTCGCGCTCACCCTGATCGTGCACGCCCTGTTCCGCGTTCTTTGCCGCAACCGCGCGCACTTGGCGAAACCGACGCGTTTGCTCGTAGTTGGAGCCGACCGGTTCGCGCTCAAAGTGGCCAAGAGGCTGCAGAGCTTGTCCTTTGCTCCGTGCCAGATTATGGGTTTCGTGCGATTGCCGGGACAGAGGATCCGTGTAAAAAATCATAGGATTTTTGAACTCGGCGAACTCAGCGCATTGAATTCGGAACATGGCATAGACGAAGCCGTGATTGCCATTCAGCCTGCGCGGTTCTCGCGCATGCCCGCCATCGTCCGCGCGCTCGATCAGCTCTGCCTGCCCGCTCGGGCGATTGTGGACCTGGGAGAAGGGATCGTCGTCCGCGAGCGGTTGTTTCAGCTGGGCACGATTCAGATGCTGGATTTGACGTCTACTCCCAACGAGTCGCTCGACTATGCTTTGCTAAAGCGGTGCTTCGACATCTGTTTTTCGGCCGTTGTTCTGGCAGTGACTTCTCCTCTCTTCGCCCTCATCGCCGCGATTACGCGGATCACTTCGCCTGGGCCCGTATTCTTCGTTCAGGAGCGCGTCGGGCTGAACGGAAAATCATTTCGGATGTACAAGTTTCGGACCATGCATGTAAGCCCAACCTCCGAGACGGACACTCATTGGACCACCGCCGCGGATCCGCGCAGGACCTGGTTCGGCGCGTTTTTGCGGAAGACGAGTCTCGATGAGCTTCCTCAATTCCTGAATGTGCTGAAAGGCGAAATGAGCGTGGTTGGACCTCGTCCCGAACGCCCTCACTTCGTTCACAAATTCCTGCAAGAGATCATGCGCTACAACCACCGCCACGCGCTAAAAGTGGGAATCACGGGCTGGGCGCAGGTGAACGGATGGAGGGGCGACACGTCGATCCAGAAGCGCGTGGCTTGCGATTTGTACTACCTGCAAAACTGGAGTTTCATGTTCGATCTGCGAATTATCCTGATGACGATTGTTTCGGGACTGATCAACCGGCACGCGTATTGATAAAAGGACGGCGCCGGCCCTTCATTGGCAAAATGGCTGGGTTTGCTAAAACCCATCTCATAAATAGGCTTTGTGGGTCGCGGCTTCAGCCGCGACATTAAAACACCAAGGAAAAGTTGACTTTAGCGCCTGCCGGCCTATCGAGTTTAGGTGGCTGTTTATTTATGATATGACTTCTAACATTGCGCATACATTCTGGAACCATCTGATGGCGTCCCTCCTCAGTCAATGTCCACGATTCAGTTCTATCAGTCGCGAATTTTGCGGCCCAGTTGCGCCCATTTTCGGTACTCTGGCCAAGCAATAGAACAAGTCGTAAAATTGCGGGACGATCGTGAAACGCCGCCGCCAAGTCGCCGCCTTTATTCTTGCGGGTGGCGCAAGCTCGCGCATGGGGCGGGACAAAGGCCTCCTCGATTTTGGCGGCGTTCCGCTGATCGTTCACTCAGCTCGTCTGATCGAGCCGCTCGTTGCCTGCGTAACCGTGGTTGGGCCGCCCCGCCGGTATGCAGCGATGGGGTTGCACGCGATCGCGGATCAAGACACTGTCGGTCCAGGATCGAAAAGAATTCGGCGCGGGCCACTGGCAGGGATCTCTGCCGCATTGGCCGCGACGCGCTTGCCTTGGAGCCTGATCGTCGCGTGCGACCTGCCTTACCTTTCCAGAGCGTGGCTCGAATGGCTGCTCTCGCGGGCGATCCGCTCTCGCGGGCAGGTCGTCATTCCTCAAACCGGGCGCGGACTCGAGCCGCTCGCCGCGGTTTACCGGCGCGAATGCGGCGCGCCGATCGCGGCCGCGCTCGCGCGAGGCGCGCGAAAAGTTACCGACGTGATCGAAGAGCTTCGCATGGACGTTGTCTATCAGCGCGAATGGCGACGGCTGGATCCACGCGCGCTGGTATTGAGGAACATGAATACGCCCGAAGACTATGACGAGGCGCGGAAATGGTGGGGCGCAGAGAAGCGAGACGAAGGCGAACTTGTCGATAGAGCCCGGCAGGCGTGGAAAGGAAGTTCTCGCGTTATTTAGGCACGGGAAAGTGCGATGATTGTGGGGCTGATCCGCTGCAACTCATTCGGCAGAAACGAAAGGAACAAAAATATGGCATCCACGCAGCAGACCGTGATTTCTTCGCCCCGCATCGAGCGGCTGCGAGACTTCGTCGTCGCGATTGGCAATTTGATTGAAACCGCGCCCGGCGAGCCAGGCATCCTTCGCGAGGGATCGCGCCTGCTGAAGGAATTGGTCGGCGTCGATGACTGGCTGCCCGCCCGCTATGCGGAGCCTTCTGTGACCGGGTATCAGCAGTATTTGCTGCATGCCGATTCACGGGAACGGTTCTCTGTGGTGAGCTTTGTGTGGGGTCCCGGCCAGAAATCGCCGATCCACGACCATACCGTGTGGGGGATCGTCGGCATCCTTCGCGGCGCGGAATTCGAGCAGAGCTACTCCCGCGCGAGCGATGGACGTTTCGCGGAGCAGGGCGCCCCGGTCCGGCTTGAAAAAGGCGAAGTCACCGCCGTTTCACCGGCGATCGGCGATTTCCATCGCGTCTCGAATGCCTTTGACGACCGGCCATCCGTTAGCATTCATGTTTATGGAGCCAACATCGGAGCCGTCCGGCGATCCATGTACGAACCGGATGGCACGAGCAAGACGTTCATTTCCGGCTATTCGAATACCGAGTTGCCGAACCTCTGGGATCGTTCGAAAGAAAAGTCGTAGCCCCTTCCCGCTCCAGCTCGGTTGCACGATATGACATAATAGACGGTGCGCCAGCGAAAGTAGCCCCTCAAGACCGGATGGCCATCCATTGAGGCACTCTCAAACCGGCAAGCACACACGTCATTTCGCCCCGCAATTGCAAGAAGTGGTCTTGGCGTTCTGGATTCTCTCCGCACTGTTTGGAACCTCAGCGCGCGCGTCCGAGTTGAAGCCGGAAACGGTTGCTGCGTTTGACCGTTACATCACGGCGACGGAAGCACGGATGGGCGAAGATGTACGCCTCAATCAATTCCTGGTCGTTGATCGCTTGCCTGATTTACAACGGAAGGAAGCTTACAATCAGCTTCAACGCGGCCAGGCTTATATCGAAGAACTGCATACGAAGCAAGACGATCAACCGATTCACATTCCAAATGGCCTGGTCCATCACTGGGTGGGAGTGATGTTCGTCCCCCAGGGCACACTTTCTGAAACACTCGCCATCCTGAATGATTACAATAACGAACCGGAAATTTACAAACCCGAAATTCGCCGGGCGAAACTAATCGAACAGAATGGAAATCAATCGAAGATTTATCTTCAATTCTATAGCAAATCAATTGTTACGGTCGTGCTGGACGCTTATTTTGATGTAGTCGAAAAACGAATTGGAAGCGTACGCGTTCAAAGCGCATCCCGCTCCACGCGCATTGTGGAAGTGGTGGATGCCGGCGGTCCAAACGAGCATGAGCGCACGGATGGAAACGATCATGGATACATGTGGCGCCTCGACAGCTTTTGGCGAATTGAGCAGAAAGACGGGGGCGTATACATTCAGAACGAATCGATCACATTGACGCGAACCGTTCCTCCGATGCTCGCTTGGCTGATCAACCCCTTGACCAAAAGCATTCCCCGCGGGGTTCTCCTCGACATGTTGACAGACACACAAAAAGCAGTCCAGAAGGCAAGGACGACATCGAACCAGCTCGGCCTTTCGCAAGGAAGCGCTGCCTTGAGCGTGTCATCCCGCACAATTGCAACGCCTCACCCTTGAGACAATTCCAAAAAACCGCGTTTTGCCGGCGGTTCTGAGTGTCGCTCAGGCGCTATTGATTCATTCCGGCGAAAATCTTCTTTACATTCTCCGGGCTTGAAGCGGCAAGCAGGTTCTTGGCGCCGCCAATCGCTATTTCTTCCGCGTCACCAGCAAGTTCCTTCATCGTCTCAGCGATAAAAGTTTCCAGAGGCATTTGCCGAAGGGCGCCAGCCGGCGCCTTGGAAACTCCGCCGAGTTCGGTGGCCACATAGGGAGGAATGAGTTCGATGACTCTTACATTCGAGTCTCTCAACTGCTGCCGCAAGGAAAGCGAGAACGAATGGACCGCGGCCTTCGTGGCGCAATATACCGGGAAAATCGCGATAGGGACAAACGCGAGTCCCGATGAAACGTTGAGCAGGGTCGCGTTTTGCTGATTTTTCAAGTGCGGCAGGAATTCGGCGGACACGCGAATCAAGCCAAGCAGATTGGTCTGAATTTCCGCGAGCATGGCCGCGTCGTCGATGGGTTTTCCGGACGCGAAATTGTGTCTCCTCTGCACGCCGGAATTGTTGAAAACACAGTTGAGTGCGGGAAATTCCTCGATGACCTTCCGCGCGGTGTTCCGCACGGAGGTGAGATCCGTCACGTCCAGAACGAAATGCCGCATACCGGGATTTGCGGCGCAAACGCTCCGCAATCGATCTTCGCGGCGGCCGCTGATGATGACCTGATTTCCCAACTGGTGAAAGGCTTCGGCGAGGCCTTTTCCGATGCCCGAAGAGCCGCCCGTGATAAAAATCGTATTCGACTGCATTTTCATGAAAATTCCCCCTATAATTCCTGACGATTGCTTTGCATCGATGCCGTCTATTGCGGTCCATCATTTTACAGCGTCTCTCGCGAGGAGAAAGCAAACAATGACACGATTAATGTGTTCGGCAGTTTTTCTGTACGCCTGTTTCGCCGCCCCCTTGCGCGCGCAACAACCGGCGCGGCCGGGCGGCGACTCCTACCAATTGAAGCCTTCGCCGAAGACCGCGACGTGGGGCTATTACGACGCAAAGACGCCTCCCGCGCTGCGGATCAAGTCCGGCGACACTGTGGAAATTCAGACGCTCGTTACCGCAAGCCGCGAACGCTTCGAGAGCGCCGGCCTTTGGCCGGACCGCGTGGAACCGGCATGGCGCGAAATTTACGATCAGGTGAAGGATCACGGTCCGGGGCCTCACATGCTGACCGGCCCGATCTACGTCGAAGGCGCCGAGCCGGGCGACGTGCTGGAAGTTCGCATCCAGAAGATTCGCCTGGCGATTCCCTATGCGCTGAATGTTTTCTCGCCGGGGCGCGGATTCCTGCCGGAGGATTTTCCTTACGAGCGCGTGAAAGTCATTCCGCTGGACGAGAAACGCATGATCGCGCAATTCGCCGACGGCATCGAGATTCCGCTGCGCCCGTTTTTCGGAAGCATGGGAGTCGCGCCGCCGGCGAGCGCCGGACGCATCAGCAGCGCTCCACCCTGGGTCAATGGAGGAAACCTGGACAACCAAGAGTTGGTCGCGGGCACAACACTGTTTCTCCCGATCCACGCGCCCGGAGCGCTTTTCCAGGCCGGCGACGGCCACGCGGGCCAGGGCGACGGAGAGGTGGACATCACCGCGATGGAAACTTCACTCGTCGGCACGTTCCAGTTCGTCGTGCGCAAGGACATGCGTCTCCGCTGGCCGCGCGCCGAAACGCCCGCCGAGTTCATCACCATGGGTCTGGACGAAGATCTCAACGAAGCGACCAAGATGGCGGTCCGCGAAATGATCGATTTTCTAGTGCAGGAAAAGCACATGACGCGCGACGACGCCTACATGCTGGCCAGCGTCGCCGCGGACCTTCACATCACCCAAGTCGTCGACGGCAACAAGGGCGTCCACATGATGATTTCGAAAGCGATCTTCACGAAAGCAAGATGAACCGATCGTGGCGCGCCGGTGCAACCTACTCAAACCGGAATCACTCGCCCCTTGCAAACGACAAAGGATGAGGCACTCGAAAATTGGAACTCTCAAAGCCCTCAGCGCCCGTCATTACTTCAGCTTGTTCGCAAACTTTGCGATGCCGGCTAGCGCGCAGGCTTCGTCCTTTTCGCTGCCCGGGGCTCCTCCTATGCCGATCGCGCCGATTATGTCGTTGCCAGACTTAATCGCCACACCGCCGGCCAGGGCAACCCGGTCCGGACCGATGTTGGGAATCTTCTGCGTTTCCCAGATTTTGACTTGATCGCTGGAATTCCCTTTGAAAGTAAGGGCGGTGAAGGCCTTGCGGCGCGCGGTATCGGCGTTCTGCGGGCCGCTGCCGTCGTCGCGCAACAGCACCTTGATGGCTCCGCTGGCGTCAATCACGACAATCGCGGGGTGGTAGTTGTGGGAGCGGCAATCGTCAAGCGCCGCCTGGGCGATGGCGTGCGCCAAGTCGAGAGAAATGGCCTTCTGCATGATCACTTCTTGGGAGAGCACGGTAAGCGGGCTCGTGGCCAAAACGGCAATCGCAACGGCGCAAACAAAGAACTGTTTCAGGCGACGCGGCATACCCAATCCTCCTGACACCAAGTTGATTTGCTGCACCGAACAAAGTCGGCCCACCCGGTCAACTCGAACGGAATCCAAGTTGACGAATTCCTTGGGCGAAGATTTGTCATTGGCGCAACGAGATGGCCGCGTTTTCAAGCCGAGGAAACTGCCAAAAAGCGTTATGTAAAACCACCACTTGAAATCCGATACGGGTAAATTATTTTTGGGCGACGGCTTTTGCCGAATCGGCCCGCAGGCGCACGTAGCCCACTTTTCCGTAGGGTTGCGCGCCGTACCAGATTCGTCCTTGAGTATCCTCAAACATGTCTCTGGTTCCGCGCTCGCCGTAGGGTGTGGGATATTCGATGACCTTGCCGGTTTTGGGGTCCAGCTTGCCAATTACGTCCGTGTACATGGACGCGTACCAGAGGTTGTCGTTGTGATCGACGCCGATTCCGTACGGGGTGGGCATCGGTCCAGGCAATTTGAATTCCTTGAAGGTTTGGGTTTTGGGATCAAACCGCGTCAAGTTGCCGCCAAAATAGTCGCCGAACCAGACCATGCCTTGCGAATCGATCTTCAGGCGGCGCGGCCTTGTACCTGAGCCCGGCGGCGTCCATTTCGTGATTTTGTTGGTTTTCACGTCCACTTTGCCGATGCTGTGATGATCCCGGGAGTTGAACTCGGCAAACCAGACGTTTCCTTCCTTGTCCAGAGCGATGCCATAGATGTCGGGGACTTCGGGGAAGAATGTGAATTTCTTGGTTTCGATGTCGAACTTGCTGAGCGGGCGTCCCGAACTCCAGATATTTCCCTGCAAGTCAGTGATGGCGGTGTGCCTGCGCGGGGCGCCGGTTTGCCCTCCGGCGGTATAGCGCAGATTGGGCCACGGCGCGTTTGGCTCCATTTCAACAGGCGGCGGTCCATCGTACGGCTGAACGTATACTTCAAACTTTTCCGTGCGCGTATCGAATCTCGCGAGCGCATTTTGCCTTTCAATCGTGAGCCAGACAGAACCATCCGCCGTGGGCAGAATTTCATGGATGAAAGGACGAGTGGAGTCCGGCAATCTCCACGTGTGGAGTTCGCCTGTCGCGGGATTGAGCTTGGATAGTCCGCCGCCCATTTCCATCCAGATGTTTCCATCCTTGTCCGGCTTTCCTGTCCCCGGACGATCCTTCGGCTCCCCTGTCAACTGGTAGTCGAGGTAAACGAGGTTCAGAGCGTCATCGGCAAAGTAATCGTGTTCCTGTTTGACCTTTTGATACTGCGGCAATTGAGCCGGCGACGCGGGCATCTCGGCATCGGGGCCAAAAACCGTGCTCAAGTACTCAGACACCTGGGCGGCGACGTCCGGCTTTATATCGGCGACTCCGACTTGCCGCATATGTTCAATCGCTTCGAGCCAACCGTCGCGGTCGCGGCCCATCACGCCGATTCTACTCATGGCATGACAATTGAAGCATTCCTGGAGGACCACATCTTTTCCCTTTCCCTCCGGCAACAGAATTCCCGCCTGATACTTGGTCAATTGGCTCCACTGCACCGCGCCCTTCTTCATCATGAAGCTGGCCGATGAAGTTTTTCCATCTTGCACGGTGACATCGGTGCGGCGCGATGGATCGCTTCTAAACCCCGTCGAGGTTGCCCAGACTTCATAGGTCCCCGCAGGAAGATTGTCGGTCCGATACTGGCCCTGGTTGTCCGTTAAAACCATCATCAGCATCTTGGTTTTCACATTTTGCGCCCGCACGAAGGCCGCTCGAAAGGGAGAGCCATCTTCGCCCTTGACGATTCCGGAAATGTCGCCTCCCGGCGAGGCGTACGCGGAAGTAGCAAGCAGGAAGGCCAAACATGCGGTGCAGACTATCTTTTTCATTTCAGTCTCCACGGACAATATGATCCGCCCAGGATGGGCCTTGGCAGGAGTATACCGCAAGACAGGACACAGACATTCAAATTCAAGATTGGAGTTCGTGTCATCAATCTTCTGGGAGGGACATTCGCTAAAAGCGGCTTCGCTTATTGGGCGGTCACATAAACCGGGTTTGTGAACACCCAGAGAGTCCAGCGCCGCAACCCGGTCAGGCCGGGCTGGCGCAGAAAAACTTCCGCCCGGTAGCGGCCGGGGCCGGTGATAGGCTCGTCGATGGACCGGGTCTGCTCCTCGGTAATCTCCCTCCCGTCGCGAAAAACCTTGATCAGCGGAAGGCTTGCGCCGGATGGGGTGGAAATTTGAATGCGCGCGGTTCCCGTCCAGTGAAGAGAGTCTCCGGGGCCGCTAGAGCTGCTGGCGCTCGAGATGCGGAATGAAAAGCCGTCGGCAGGATAGAGCGAATCCAATCCGCAATACGAATGGCCGTTCTTGAGCGCATCAATGAGTTCGGCGGGGCTCGCCAGCGCAGGGTTGCCGTTGCCCGCGTCCGGAGGAAGCAGCACGTGTTCGCGCGCAACCTCGAGGGATGGCACGTAGCCAGGGAACCGCCAGTCTTTGCCGAACGCCAGGCGGATCCGGGCATGCGTATCGGCGGCACAAATGCCCGCGACCGGCCGCTGCTGAAGAAGTTGATCCCACTTCGCAAAGTTCTCTTCCGGGGTACTCGCCAGCCTCACGAGCGCGAGTTGGTTATTTACTCCATAAAGAAGCAGCGCATCCATCAGGTCAAAGAAATTATTTTGTCGCCAGGCGGCGTCTTCGTTCCAGATCTCCATGCCGTCGAAATCAGATGTCTTCCAGTCGGTCCAGGGAGTATGCGGATGGAATGGGTGGGCGAGAATCCGGAACGCGCCTACGGCTCGGGCCGCGGCCAGCAGTGTACGGTCATCCGTTGTTTTCGGTTGAACCCAAGATGGGGGAATACCTAGCGCAAGGAAATGCCCGGCATTTGTGCCGACCTCCACTCCCGAAATGATGGGCAGGTCCGGCGGGTCTAGGGCAAGGTCGCTTTCGGTCATCGCGACATTGTGATCGGTGATCGCGATAAAGGAGAGATTGGCCTTTTCGGCGGCGGCCATCACTTCCGCTACCGTCCCACTGCCATCGGACGCTCTGGTATGAACGTGGATCACGCCAACCCGCTCGTTGGCGTCGCCACACTTCGAGAGGATCGGAAGCTTGACCAGCAAACCTTCCAGCAGGGTTCCGGCGACCACAAAGAATAGCGTTGACAGAAATATCACTAGGATTCTATGGGATCGATTGCGTGAAACCAAATCAGGGATTTGACCCTCCTTTTTCGGCTCACTCACAGCCGATAACAAACGAATTACTGGGGCCGATGGCAACTGCTAAAAAGCCCATTAAAAGTTTGATCAGAGGAAGAGGGCCTGTCAAGCGGGAATCGAGGCTTGATTTCTGATGGAACATAGTTACTATATCTTAACTGCTGGACCCATGCGTTCTTGTCCCATGTGATTAGATTCCAGGGGCAGGATTTGGGTTGTGTTAGAGTTGCTTGTGCGTCAATACGGAGAATCAGCGATGTCTTCCCGACCGGCAATTTGCGAGGGCAAACTCGCACTTCTGATTTTATTCACCCTGCTATCTTTGGTCGCCCCAGCGGCAAGCGCTCAATCGGCAACGGCGCCGGTTCCCGGTGATCGAGGGCCCGAACGCGGCCAGGAATGGGAGATTTGGACGGGGGCGGGCGGCGATCCGATCGGCACTCCAAAAGTCACGCTGGGGAATAGCGTCTGGAATGTGGGCTTTCGCTACGGCTGGATTCTGACCGATGCGCATGGTCCAGGCCTTCTGCGCGGCCGGTTTGAGTACGCCGTGGACGCACTTCCTGTCGTTATGGTGTTTCAGCCTGGTGGCCATGCGTATGGGTTTGGTTTCGATCCCTGGATCATGAAGTGGAATTTCGAGCCACGCCGGCGAATTTCGCCCTACATCGAACTGGGCGGCGGCGGTTTGATCACTACGCGCCAGGTGCCTCTCGGTGAAAATAACTTCAACTTCACGCCTACAGGCGCGATTGGCTTTAACATTCTTCGGGGGAAATATCATTGGAGCATTGATTTCCGTTATTTTCACATCTCTGACGCGCAAATTACAGAGTTCAATCCCGGCACCGATACGTTCGGGTTGCGCGTTGGCTGGGGGGAATACCTTCCTGCAAAGTAGGATATGGAAACGGCTTTCCTGCTTCAGCGAGTAAGGTCTGCCTCGTCTACGGAAATGGCCGTCAAGGCTTCATCTGCCGAGGTGGAACATGAACCCAGTGGTTAAGCGCCAATTGTCTTGCGCTTCCGGGCTATTCACGGGGAAATGGGTAGTGATCCAATCGAATCCCAACAGCCGAGCGGATACCCGGCGCCCGAGCTTGAGCTCAATGCCCCCGCCTAGGGCATAGGCCCAGGTGGTGTAAGTGGCCGTGGGAATCACAGGGAATTGGTTATCCCGCCCATATGCCAGGCCGGCCAGAAAATGGCCGAAAATGTCGAACTTCTTGAGGCCGCGGTAAGTGGCCTCCGGGCCGAATAAACCGAGCAGTTCCTTGCTGTTGACGTGCTCGCCGCCGGGAGGCGGGGGAGGAGCAATATTGACCACGTGGTCCGCGAACTGCGCGTTGAACTGGCTGGTGATCCGGAAATAGCTGGTGACGACCCGATCAAATTCCACCTGCACGCCATTGGTCGGCAGTTGTTTCTGCCCGGCGATCCCTGCGCCTGCCAGATCTTCCGAGTAACCACCGTACAGCTCCCATTTGGGGAGGCTCTGAGCTGAGGCGCTCGCTGTCAATCCTAGAAAGAACAATGCCGTGAATAAGATTCGGTTCAAATCCCATCCCTCCCGGTTCAAATAAAAGCAAATGATTCTACCTGTCCGACTCTGCCGTTGAGTACGCCATTTCACTTCATTTTCCGCGCTGACTTACTTCCAATAACAGACTGCCATATTTTCCTCGCGCTACGTAGGAAATCTGATGATCTTTCCAGCGAAAAGGTGGCTCATCCCCTTGCAACGGCTTGCAAAGGATTGCAAAATTCCGGCCGAAATGGCGTATCTTACTTCTTGACACGGGACTGGGGTAGCAGTACAGAAGGTCCGTCCTGGCGTGGCGCCGGAGCCCGACGAGGATGGCAATACGAGGATAAATCATCTTGAAAATAAGAATGATCGTTATAACCGTCGTTTGGCTCGCGACTATCTATTGTGGTAGAAGGGTAAATTTGTTGGCGCAGAGTAAACCTGCCGCGACTCCGCCCGGCGCTGAAAAGCTAAGCGACGATGCCAGGCGCGGAGAAGGCTTGTTCCTGCAGCGGTGTTCGCTTTGCCACTTGCCCAGAAAACTTAAATTTGGATCTCCGCCGGTCATTGGACCAGGCCTCAGCGGTCAGTTTAAGGATGCCACGCCCGACCAGATGAAAGTATTGCGAGGGTTTATTTTAAAGGGCGGTCCCGATATGCCGGGTTTCCAATATGGACTTGAGCCGAAAGAAGTGGACGACCTGATCGCGTACTTGAGAACGTTGTAGATCCCTTTTCCAGATGGGTGGAGGCGCTCCGTGCCAAGAAAGAATGCTCTTTCCATGGTTTTTTCCGTGCTTGTGGCGCTCGCGTTTTTTTCCTGCGCACAAAATGTTTTTTCCCAATCCGCGCAAATGACGGGCGCTCTGTCGGGCAGCGTAAAGTCCTCGGACGGCAAGCCTCTCGAGGGGGTTGGGGTTTCCGCTCGCGGTGTGAGCGAGACGTTTACAATCACGGTATACACCGACGAATCCGGGCGATATTTTTTCCCCCCGATGAAAAGCGGCCAGCACAAGGTCTGGGCGCAAGCAGTTGGTTTTGAGACCTCCAAAGCGGATGCGAGTCTCTCCGACGGAGCGAAGAAGCAAGTGGATTTGACGCTTGCGAGCCTCAACGATTTCCACAAACAGCTTTCCGGCACCGAGTGGGCTGCGAGTTTGCCGGAGAATACTCCCGATGACCGGCGCATGAAGACTGTATTTATCAACAACTGCAGCGGATGTCATCAAGTCAGCTTTCTGTTGCAGAACCGCTTTGACGCGGCGGGCTGGGGCGCCGTGATCACGTTGATGGAAAAAATGCTGTCCATCGGATATGCGCCCGAAGATGCGAAGCCCAATCCCGTGATTCACGCCTACAAACAGGAGCTCGCGGAATACTTGGGACGCGTCCGCGGCCCCGGAAACTCCCCGCTCAATCTGAAGCTCCTCCCGCGTCCCACCGGCGAATCGGCCCGGATTGTGGTTACCGAGTATGACTTGTCACGGCCCGACATGCCGGGCTGGATCATGGAGCACAACGGCACGGACTGGTCGGAGGGAACACCGTCCCGGTGGAATGGTCGAGCCGCGCACGACGTCGCGGTCGACAAAGGCGGATCTGTTTGGTTTGCGGACGATGCGACGCCGGAACGCACGCTCGGCAAACTTGACCCTTTCACCGGGAAGATCACCGAGTACAAGCTGGCGGATGAGGCCAATGCCGCGGAAACATCGCATGCTCTGGTCTTCGATAAAGTGGGCAACATCTGGTTTGCAAATGGGACGGAAGGGGCTCCCACGAAGTTCGATCCCGAAACCGGCAAGTTCTTCAGATACCCCCGGCCGGCGGACATTCCATCCTCAGGCGACTTTATCACGCTGGACACCAAGGGGAATGTATGGTCTCCCCATCGCGAAGGAGCATTCAAGCTGGATCCGCTGACAGGAAAATATACGAATTATTCCGACCGTCCGGGAAAAGCGAATTACGACCTCGCGGCTGACGAGGAAGATAAAGTTTGGGTTTCCAAGCCGGGCGGGAACGACATGGAGATCGTCGACTCGCATACGGGCAAAATCGACGAGCTTGCGCTGAATTCCGTGGTTTCGAAGGACTACGAAGTCACGGCCAAAGACCGGGAGCTTTCCGCGAGTCTTGGGCTGACGCCGAATACCGCGACGCCGCTTGAAAAAGGGCCGCGCCGGTCGGCGTCCGATCGAGAAAAGGATGTTATCTGGGTGTGCGAATTTTTCGCGGACCGGCTTGCGAAAATCGACGCGCGCACCAGAAAGGTGACTGAATATCCTTTGCCTCATCGATTCAGCCAGCCCTATTCGGCCACCGTCAATACCAAGGACCACACGGTCTGGATCACCTTGTTGAACTCGGACAGGATCGCCAAGTTCGATCCGTCCACTGAAAAATTCACGGAATACGTGCTTCCGACGCGCGGCACCGAAATCCGCCACATCCAGGTCGATAGCAGTACGAATCCGCCGACGGTCTGGTTGCCCTACGACCGGACCAACAAGATTGCGAGGATTCAATTCAGGTAGGACGGGCTTCAGCCTGTCTGCTTTGAATTCGTTAAGGACCACGCGAAACCCGACAGGCTGAAGCCTGTCCTACGAGTACTTAAGGAATCAAGATGGTCTTGCCTTGCGCGCCCGTCTCCATGATTTCCTTGTGGGCGCGAACAGCTTCTCCCAGCGGAAGTTCCTTGCCGACCACCGGGCGCACCGTGCCGTTTTCAAGGCCCGCGTAGAGGCCTGCGTGAACGTCGGCCTCATCGGCTTCCGAGATGCCCCAGAGGACGAAGCCGCGCACCGATGAGGTGCGGGCCATCAGATCGCGCGGCGTGATGGAGATGTCCCCGCGGCTGCCGATGACGATCACGCGGCCGAATCGCGCAATCAGTTTGAGGTCGGCGGCGAGGTTTACGTTCGCCAGCATTTCGAGGACAACGTCTACGCCGCGGCCGTTCGTCGCTTTGAGGATCTCATCCGTATATCCCGGCTTCTTATGATTGAAGGCGTGATGTGCGCCCTCGCGCCGCACGAGCTCAAGGCCTTTGTCCGTGCCCGCTGTGCCGATCACCGTCATGCCCAACGCGCGTCCGATTTGCACGCCGGCGATTCCCACGCCGCCGCTTGCGCCGTGCACCAGCAGCGTTTCCGAGGCGCGCGCGTCCGCGTGATGGTAGAGCGCGTGATACGCCGTGCCGCACGCCACGTAGATTCCCGCGCCTTGATTGAAGGTTGTGCGATCGGGCAGCCGGTGCAGTTGCGATTCGAGTGCCAGCGAGTATTCCGCGTACGTCCCGGTGACGGGATGCCCCACATAGACGCGATCGCCCGCTCTGAATTTCGTGACGCCCTCGCCAACGGAATGGACCACTCCCGCGCCTTCGCCGCCCGGCACGTAGGGCAGCGGCGGTTTGATGGCGTAAGTGCCGGCGCGCATGTACGTATCGAACGGGTTCACGCCCGCCGCATGGATGCGCACGACCGCTTGTCCCGGGCCCGCCTTCGGCGTTGGGAATTCCTCCAGCTTCATGACTTCCGGCGCTCCGAATTCGTGGACGACGATGGCTTTCATTTTTGTCTCCCTCGCGCGGAAAATTGCAGTTGTGGATTTGGCAGCAAAGGCGAATTCTGGCGGCTCGGGAGGACATTGTCAAATGAGCCGCGGCTTAAGTGGCGCAGGCTTCAGCCTGTGGGGTTTGGTCGGAGCACGGTCGCCGTCGCTGCAACCAAAACCCACAGGCTGAAGCCTGCGCCACTCAGGCTCGCAAACCACAGCCGCCAAATTGTGTGCTAGATTAGTTCGCTTCGCATCATCCACCGGAGATCATGATGATTATCGATTGTCACGGGCACTACACTTCCGAGCCACCGGCTTTTATCGAGTTCCGCAAGCGGCAAATCGTCGCGTTCCAGGAATCCTCAAACGTGCCTGAGCCGCCGCAGATCAGCGACGATCAGATTCGCGAAAAACTGGAGCCCGCGCAGCTGAAGTTTCAACGCGAGCGCGGCACCGAAGTCACCATCTTTTCTCCGCGCGCTTCCGCCATGGGCCATCACGTTGGCGACGCCAAATTGAGCGCGGCCTGGACGCGCATTTGCAACGACATGATCCATCGCATCGTCAATCTCTACCCCAAAAATTTCATTGGGGTATGCCAGTTGCCGCAAACTCCCGGTGTGCCGCCTGACAATTGCATTCCGGAGCTCGAGCGTTGCGTCAAGGAACTGGGTTTTGTCGGCTGCAACCTGAACCCCGATCCCTCCGGCGGCTACTGGAAGGAACCGCCGCTCACCAACAAATGGTGGTACCCGTTCTACGAAAAAATGGTGGAGCTGGAGGTCCCCGCGATGGTCCACGTGACGGGAACGTGCAACCCCGCCTTTCACACGACCGGCTCGCACTACATCAATGGCGACACCACCGCGTTCATGCAGTTCCTGACGTCCGACCTGTTCAAGGATTTTCCAACGTTGAAGTTCGTCATTCCGCACGGAGGAGGCGCGGTGCCGTACCACTGGGGCCGCTATCGCGGCATCGCGCAGGACATGAAGCGCCCGCCCCTCAAGGAACTCCTCCTCCACAACGTATACTTTGATACATGCGTGTACCACCAGCCGGGAATCGATTGCATGACCAAAGTCATTCCCTCGGACAATATCCTCTTCGCGTCGGAAATGGTCGGCGCCGTCAAGGGCATCGACCCCGAAACCGGCCACTACTTCGACGACACGCGGCGCTACATCGATGGATCGACAATCCTCACCGCGGAGGATAAGAAGAAAATATTTGAGACCAACGCGCTGAAGGTCTATCCGCGCCTGGCGAAACAAATTCAGCACCAAGGTATTGCGGCAACTGCATGAACCGGTCTTTAGCTTGTACGTAAGGATTGGTGTTAGTGAGCATCCCTGATAACTTTTTGACCTACGTCCTCACGTGCCTGGGGATTGGGGTGGGGATTAGCGTCACCTTACTGTTCGCTGCGATCACTGGGAATCTAGACGTTTTCGTAGGAACTTGGCGTGTGTTCAGTGTGCCGATTAAATCGACGCCTCTCCGGGTTTTCTTCTTTGTTCTCCCAGTGGGATTTTTCGCGCTATTGATTTGGATGATTCGACACTTTGAATCGTTCATTAAAATGATGAAATAAACCGACCACCGCGTGCCCCATCCTTGCGGTTTGTGCAAGGGTGGGGATTTTCCGAACATTTCATCAGGATCGGCAGAGCTTGCGTGGATTTTTTTGCTGGGCCATTGTAACGCCAACCTTTAGGTTGGCATCGGTGGATCGCGCAGATACCCGCCTAAAGGCGGGCGCTACATGAACTAACTGCGGTGAGAAGCTTAATCCAATGTTGAAACTCTCCGGATGGCAGACAGTTTTTCTTGACGAACACTGGCAGTTTCCGCACAATCAAGCCATCCGCGCTGATCGGAAGCGAATCACGCAAAGCCCAAGACTCGAGCGGCGAGCATAGATCACGCATGCGCGTTCGGATGAAAACGAGGTAACGAACATGGGGAAAATCGTAGCGGCATTCGGAAGTGTACACGCACCGCAACTCTTTGTCCGGCCCCCGAGTGAAGACCTCGCTCAGCTCGACGCGGACGTTGCGGCGATGCGCCTGCTCGGCAAGGACCTGGACGAAACCAAGCCGGACGT
>Ga0209415_10007882_pt1 | contig 18512 bp, 12 predicted proteins | sample PeaSoiSIISIP2007_FD_187696 | JGI IMG/M metagenome (GOLD analysis project Ga0209415, IMG submission 187696) | Peat soil microbial communities from Weissenstadt, Germany - SII-SIP-2007 (SPAdes) (version 2) | ecosystem: Environmental > Terrestrial > Soil > Wetlands > Peat | place: Germany...
CACTGGCGGCATGATCGTGAACCGGGGAATAGCTTAACTTAGCCGCAAAGCTGTCCGAACGGATGGGGCCACCTCTGCAGGCCAAATGGCGTAACTTTGCTCAGGACTCTACCGTAAAAGCCCAAGCAGGTCAGTCAGAGGGTCTTTAGAACATTCCGCACCCGCTCGGCAGCCTCATCGGGCAATTCGGGGTATAGGGGCAGCGACAGGCAGTTGGCCGCCCAATCTTCGGAAATCGGGAATTGGCCTCGGAGATGCGCCAACTCTTCATAGCACGGCATCTGATGCAGGCAGAAGGGATAGTGGATCGCTGCGCCGATTCCATTTTCATGCAGCTTGGCCAGCACGCTGTCGCGGTCGGCAACCCGAATGACATAGAGGTGATGCGCACTGCCCGGACGGTTGGATGTCAGGCGGATCTGCGGCAGGTCGGCTAAGAGTTCGTCATAGCGGGCGGCATGTTTACGGCGGGCGGCAGTCCACTGGTCGAGATAGCGCAGCTTCACCCGCAGGATGGCGGCCTGAACCGAATCCAGGCGGCTGTTGGTGCCCTTGACCTCGTGGTGATACTTGACCTTGGAACCGTAGTTGCGCAGGCACAAAAGGCTGTCACGCAGGGCATCGCTGCTGGTGCTGACCAGGCCGCCATCGCCATAGGCACCCAGATTCTTGCCGGGATAGAAGCTGAAACAGCCGGCCTGCCCCATGGAGCCGGCCTTCTTGCGGTTATAGAGCGCGCCGTGGGCCTGGGCCGCATCTTCGATCACTGCCAAATTATGCCGGGCGGCAATGGCGTTGACGGCATCCATTTCGGCGCATTGGCCATAAAGATGCACCGCGCAGATGGCCTTGGTGCGGGGCGTGATGGCCGCTTCGATCTTTGCCGGAGCGATCAGAGCGGTCTCGGGATCGACATCTACCAAGACCGGGGTCGCCCCAGCCAAACTGAAGCCCAGAGCGGTCGCCACGAAGGTCATGGCCGGCACAATCACTTCATCGCCAGGGCCAATGTTCAGAGCTCGAGCAGCCAGGGTCAGAGCGTCAAGGCCGTTGGCGACGCCGATTGCGTGCGGTGTGCCGCAATAGGTGGCGAACTCGGACTCGAAATTCGTGACGGCCGAACCAAGCACGAATTCGCACCTGTCCAGGACTTCGTCCATGGCGTGACGGACTTCGTCCCGGATGGAGTCATACTGAACCTTAAGATCAACAAACGGAATCTTCATGTCGTTTTTCCACTAGATCCTGGATGCGCCAGCTGCTGCGGGTATGCCGTCATCCGGCTTCAATTGTGTAAACTGACCACGTCACGAAACGTTTCGTAGTCGCGGATATATTCGCTTTCGTCATAGGGCTCGGACGCCAGAACGCCCAGTACCGCGTCGGGAGACAGTACAATATCACGCCAGACCACCGGATTGATTTCCAAGCCGTTTTTGCGCGAATCCAGAATATAGGTCTTTTTCTCGCGCCCGGAATCGACGGTGATTTCGACCTGGCCAGCCAACGAGATCATCAACTGGCGCAGACGCCGATGGGCATGTCCGCCGCGTGCTCCCAACCCGCCATATAGAAAATAGAAACGCTCCGCCGAGAACCCGCAAAGCTGCTTTACTTCAGCCACGCCCAGGTCGCCGCGGGCATCGCTGATCGTGGTCAGGGGAAGCAGCCGAACAAGGCTGTCCAGTGGAGGGATCTCACTCATTTCACCAAGCTCATCAAATAGTTGCCCAGCGAGTTGTTCTTCATGCTCTGGGCACGTTTCTTAACCTGTGCAGCGGTGATGAATCCCTTGCGGTACGCCACTTCTTCCGGCAGGCCCACCATCAGCCCCTGACGCTCTTCCAGCATATGCACAAACTGGCCAGCCACCAGCAGGCTCTCGAAGGTGCCGGCGTCAAACCAGGCCGTGCCGCGTCCCATGGTCAGCACGTTCAACTGTCCCCGTTCCATATAGGCGCGATTGACGTCGGTGATCTCTAGCTCCTTGCGAGCGGATGGCTTCATATCCTTGACGATGGAATGCACCTGGGAATCGTAGAAATACAGCCCGGTCACGGCCCAGTTTGAAGTGGGATGTTGTGGTTTTTCCACAATGTCGATGGGTTGGTTGTCGGCATCCAAGGTGACGACGCCATATGCGCGGGGATTGGCCACATGGCAGGCGATGACCTGCGCCCCTTTGGGGTTTGACGCAGCCCTTTCCAGTACCCGCGAGAGTTCCTGGCTGTGGAAGATATTGTCCCCCAGCACCAGACAGACCGGCTCGCCTGCGCAGAATTCTTCACCGATGACGAAAGCCTCGGCAATGCCGTTAGGCTTGTCCTGAACCGCATAGCTCAACTTCAGGCCGAACTGGCTGCCGTCTCCCAGCAAGCTTTCGATCACCGGAGTGTCGCGCGGCGTCGAGATGATCAGAATCTCGCGGATATCCGCCAGCATCAAGGTTGTCAGCGGATAATAGATCAGCGGCTTGTTATAGACGGGCATCAACTGCTTCGACAGCACCGTCGTCAAGGGAGCGAGGCGCGTACCGCTGCCTCCAGCCAACAAAATGCCCTTCATTGCCTTACGCCCTTACTTCGAGTTGATGGAAGACGGATTGTCCAGGTTCCAGCGCACCGTGGCCGGAAGTCCAGAGGCGAAATTGATCTTGGGCGAGAAGCCCAACTCACGTTTGGCGCGCGCAAAGTCGATGGCATAGCGGAAATCATGGCCCAGGCGATCAGTCACGAAGCTGATCTGGGCGCGATAGGACTGCTTATCGGCCCTTGGCTTCATTTCGTCCAGGATGTCGCAGATGCGATAGACCAGATCCAGATTCTTCCATTCATTGGCGCCACCCAGGCAATAATGCGCTCCCAGCTTGCCCCGCTCCATGGCCGCCATCACGCCGTCGCAGTGATCTTCGACATGAATCCAGTCGCGCACATTCTCGCCCTTGCCGTAAACCGGCAGCGGCTGACCAGCCAGAGCCCGCGTGATCATATGCGGGATCAGCTTTTCAGAATGTTGGCGCGGGCCGTAATTGTTCGAGCAATGCGTGATCACCGTCGGCAGGCCATAGGTGTCGTACCAGGCCGCCACCAGATGATCGGCTCCAGCCTTCGACGAGGCATAAGGCGAACGCGGGGAATACGGGGTTTCCTCGGTGAAATAGCCATCCTTGCCAAGAGTTCCATAGACCTCGTCAGTGGAAATTTGCACATAGCGGAACCGGGCTTGAGCCTCGGCCGGCAAGGTTTTGTAATAGTCCAGGCTGGCGCGAAGCATATGCAGCGTGCCCAAAACGTTGGTTTCGACGAAGGCATCAGGGCCAGAGATCGAACGGTCGACGTGGGTTTCAGCGGCGAAGTTCAGAACGCCCACCGGCTTATGCTTGGCCAACAGCTGGCCCACCAGCGTCAGGTCGGCGATGTCGCCCACTACCAGCGAGAAGCGGTCCTCGGGAATGCCCGTAAGGTTATCGAGCGACCCCGCATAAGTCAGCTTGTCCAAACCCACGACATCATAGCCCCGTTCCAGGGCCGTACGAACGAACTGGCTGCCGATGAAACCGGCTACGCCGCTGACCAACAAGACGTCTGTCACTTCAATCTTCTCCATTTGGCAGGGGCTTAAGAATTTTACCACTTAGAAAGCGGGCATCCAACGGCGTACTCGGAACCGCACGTCCTCGAAAGCAATCCAAGGTGCGCTCCATTTTGCGCCAGCAAGCCTGATGCTCTTTATCAGGTATGAAAAGGCCGCCTTGCCCTGCCCGGCGATTATCGCCCGGAAGGTCAGAATAAAATAGTAATCTGACTGGCGCAGGTCGACCTCGGCGGTATATTGGGGAAAAATGCTCCGCAGCATTGCCATTTCCCTCTGGTTCTCGTCAAGGACTTCCTTGGCGGCTGTTGCAGTCCCGCTGTCTCTGTGCATGATCTGTTTCAGATAGACATCTGGCACGAAGTCAATCCGGCTTCCGCTTTGCTCCAGCATTTCTGCGAAGAACACGGTATCGCCCGAGAAATCAAGATCTGTACGCATATAGGCTTTCTGCACCAATTCGCGCCGAAGCATTGATGACTGGGGCGAGAAAAACGAACCATAGCGGATTACCGTAGCCGCATCGCCCGAACGCATCTTGTGCCGTTCGCTGAAGCGCCAGGATTTGCGCTCGGAGTTCAGATAAACGACCTCGACGTCGTGGTAGCACAGGCCGATATCGGGATGAGCGTCCAGAAATGCCATCTGTACTGCAAATTTCCTCGGGAGAACCCGATCGTCGCCAGCCATCAAGGCTACATAGTCGCCGCGTGCGGCCAGATGATTCCTATTACTGATGGCGCAGGTGCCAGCTTTGCGGCGGCTTAGGATTGCCCGTGCCTTACCGGGCCATTTGGCGACAAACTCTCGCAGGAACTCTTGGGTTCCGTCCCGAGAGCCATCATCGCCGATCAAAACCTCGATCCCATCCATGTTTCCAACCTGACCCATGATGTCATCAAGCAAAGTCGGCAGCAGGTGCCGCTGGTTATAGGTAATGATGCTGATCGTTAACTTGATGGGTCTGTCGTTGGGCAATTCGCCAACGATTTCCGCGTCACCTAGGGTAAAGCGCGGAGTATCCGGGCGGCAGGCCTCTAGGTCGATATGGTAGACATCGCGGACTGCCGTACCATTGCCGACATCGTCTTGGAATTTTATCAGGTCGGAGTTCAAGGCTGACCCGACTTCGTTTGAGATGCCGAAGTCGAACCAATGTTCGCCCCGTGTGAATTGCGCCATAGAAGCAAACAGAAAATCCAGTGCACCAACTTCTCGGCCTTGGGGGCTGTCAGCGATATACTGTGCACGTATGACCATGGGAGTGCGATACAGCACGATCCCAGCCATGATCGCGTTGCCGTTGAAGCAGCCGATCAGCTGGATATTTTCGGGGAACCGCTCGGCCAACAGGCGCATGTCTTCGAGGCTGTGGGCCGGTTTGGCCTCGTTGCGGTCACGCAGACTAGCCTCTAGCAGATCCCAATAGGAGCCATAGTCGTCGGAAAGTCGCACGGACAGCTCGGCGGATTGCTCCTTTTTCATACTGTGGTCATGGAGGCGCGGAAGCGTCGCCATCAGGCGCAGGTCCATCGCCGATAGGATGTCTCGCCGATACAATTGGCCCCTGGTCAGGAACAGGGCATGGCGGTCTTCTTCAGAGGGAACTGTGTGATAGATCGCCGGAGCCGTCTCTAAGACAAGCTTTCGCAGGCCTAGCTGGCGTAGATGATCGCAAAGTTGGTTGAATATCTCGATATAGCTGTGCGTGTTCAGTTTGGTGCCGATGATCAGGCCGCTAGGGCTGGCGATTTTTTTGCCGCCTAGGCTGGCCGGCAAAACCTCCACTAATCGACCGCTCTGGGTATCACGTACCATGATCGAGCAATCAATAACGTGATTCGAATGGTATTCCCTGTAGTTGCGCGTGAACAGGAAGCTACCGTTCTTGCTTTCTTTAGCGAAGGCATCCCATTCCGCAGCGTGAGCTGGGCTGTAATGTTCAAAAAAATACACGGCTCACCATTTTCTGAGAACATCACCCTAACCATCCCGCCAGATGTTGGATGCTGTACCCGCGCAGCATCCTCATGGTTCCAGCCAGAACTTTAGGCGGCGACGTCCCCCGATCCCCCCACATTAGTTCATGGATTTACGCTGTCGTCACTCACTTGGCAACTGATCTTGGCTTGGTCTGGGAGGTGCCTTCGTAAACCTAGATCTTCCGGTAAGCAGGCGCCAGATGATGCGTATCCCTATCAGGTAACCCGGATTTTCCTGATGGCGGAGCGATGGCCTGACAAGGTGTGCGGATTCTTCTATGTGAATCAATATGATGTAGGAAGGTTGTGATATCCTGCCGCGGAACGGAGCGGATATGGTCTTAGGGGAAATATCGGGTACCGTGGCGGTGCGGGAAGCCGAAGCCACTCGACGGCCTAACCCGGCTGCGCCGAGGGAGATGCTCGCGTGGTGTTGACGGCGATTCTTCCACCTTTGTGGCGGCGGATCGGGTCATGAAGCGAGGTGGGGGTTATTCGGCCACAACGAGGCGCCTTAACGGATTCCCCCTGGACAGACGTGTCGTCACCGTCATGCTTTATTGACGAGTGATTGCAGACGATGCTATTGCTCGCCACCGTTTAGGGCGTTTGTTTTACACGAATAGAATGGCGTTCGCAGAAAGGGGCTCATATGCTTTCAAATCTGAAGATTTTCCTAAGATACTTTGGGTTTGGTTTTAATAAGTATATAGTATCTTTCTTGCTTGGTGGCATTGTTATTGCGATTTTTGAGACGTGTGGAATATTACTGATATTTCCGCTGATGGAAATGGTTAGCAGCCCCACAACTGCCGTAAAAAGCGGCGTTATGCGAATTATATTTCAGTCTTTAACAGACCTTGGATACCCAAGCTACGCACTCTGTCTGGGAGTATTTAGTATATGTGTTGGTGGTATTTATGTTTTTAAAGCATTATTTCAGATGCTTTTTGTTGGCTGGGAGTATAAAACACTTTCTCGGTGGAAAATATCTATTTCGCATCGTTTCTTTAAGAAGTTTTTAAATGCAGATTATGGATATCATGTCCATAAAAATTCTTCTGAAATTACATCAATAATATCTTCATCAATTTCATATGTCGTTGACAATGGAATGCATCAATATGTTTCTCTATTTACGCAATTGATTGTTGGGGTTTTTCTTTGCACTTTTCTACTGATATCACACCCATTGATGACGCTAGTGATTGCCATTTGTTTCTATGGTTTATTTCAGGGGCAGAAAAGATTTATCAAACAGAGGATATCTCAAGCTAGTCAGCATATCGATATCCATCGACGAGAGAATTATTTTGCCCTACAACAAGGCCTTGCAGCATATAAGGAAACAAAGATTAATCTGAAGGAAAAATTCTTTAGCGACCTCTTCCTTCGAGCCAATAGGAATCTTACAGATTCAGAAGGGCGCCTCCTTTTTCTCCAGAGTCTTCCGGTTTCATTGACAGAACTAATTGTCATGCTCATGACAATTATTGCTTTTAATATGATCGTGGCTGCTGGAAGTTCGGCTGAGTCGATTACCCAGAACCTTGCGGCATTGGTCATGACGCTGTTCCGGTTAATCCCCGTCGTGAACCGCAGCCTGAATTCCGTATCCTTCATCAACAGCGCGGTTGAACCACTGCGTAGACTGATCAAAGAAGCGGACGCTATCGGCTTCTCCATGGCCTCGGATGAGGACGATAGAAATTTAGGGGATGTCTCTCCGCTTAACATAACGTCAGAGCTTACTCTGAGCGACCTGACCTACACCTATCCCAAGGCCCTGGAACCAGCCATCTCCGATGTGAACCTATCGGTTAGAAAGGGTGAATTCGTTGGCATTATCGGTTCGTCAGGGGCCGGTAAAACAACCCTTGTCGCCATCCTTCTGGGCTTTATTCAGGCTGACGAGGGCCAGTACAGCATCGACGGAAAACCGGTCGACCAAAACCTCATCTGTTCGCTGCGCAAAAGCATTGGCTATGTCGATCAGCAGCCGTTCATTTTCGATACATCCGTGATGCAGAACGTGGCGTTCGGTATGGAGATCGATGAGATCGATCGTGACCGTGTTGAAGCCGCCCTGCGGCAAGCCGAACTCTGGGAGTATGTTTCGGCACAGGATATGGGCATGGAAGCGTCGGTGGGCGAGAATGGCAAACGACTGTCTGGTGGACAGCGGCAACGCCTCGCTATTGCCAGAGCCCTTTACAAGCAGCCCTCGCTGCTCATCCTTGACGAGGCAACATCGGCGCTTGATGTGGAGACGGAACACCGGATATCTGCAACCATACAGAATCTTAAGGGCTCCCTCACAATCATCGCCATCGCGCACCGCCTCTCGACTCTGCGCTCCTGCGACCGGCTCATCATGATGGAAAAGGGCCGTATTGTTGACGCCGGCTCCCATGAGGAACTGCAAAACCGCAATGCTACCTTCCGCCGGTTATTAGCCATTTCAGAGGCGCGGGAACCGGGCGCGACATCGGAAGCCGAACACCTCTAAAGGCCTTGGCCGCGGAGATGTGGAGTTGATCCAATGGGCGGAGAGACATCCGCAAGAGGCAGGCCAATATCCTGGCTGCGACACTGTTCGTCTGCTGCTATGGTGCCTACATGCGTAAAATCGTTTTTCTGGTGACCGAGGACCGGCATTTCCTCTCGCACTACAAGACCCTGGCTGAAACTTGCATGAAGGCTGGCTGGCAGGTGGTGGTGGCCTGTCATGTTTTGAACCATGGTGCCGAAATCACGGCCATGGGTTGCGCTCTCGAACCTGTGAGTTTTGCCCCCGGCAGTTCCAGTCTCTGGCGTGATCTGAAGACCCTGTTGCGTATCGTCGTTCTATTGCGACGCCAGAAGCCCGATCTTCTACATTCAGTCGGGGCGCAGCCGGTTCTCTATGGGGCCATTGCCGCCGCCCTTTCGGGCGTGAAGGCCACCGTCAGCACGACAGACCCGCTCAGCCCCAACCCTGCGGCCTCTTCTGCTCTTCCTGGCGCTATCTTGCGCTGCGGCCTTCGCCGTCGCGGCAGCGCCGCTTTGAGTCCTTTCCCTGATTCGTCGCTGGTGGCCGAGCAACATCTTCGCCTTTACGACAGCTTGGTGCCGACGACGCCCCTGGTGCTGCACCTGATCACCGGCCTTGGTTCTGGTGGGGCTGAACGGCAGTTGGCGCTGCTGTTGAAGGAACCCAACTTCCATAACGGCCTGCGTCATCTGGTGGTCTCAATGACCAACCTGGGGCGCTATGGCCAAGAACTTCGAGACGCAGGAATCGCCGTCCATTGTCTGGGGATGAGGCGCGGCATCCCGACTCCGGGTGGGTTTTTCCGCCTGTGGCAGCTGATGCGGCGGACGCAGCCCGCCATCGTCCAAACCTGGCTTTATCACGCCGATCTATTGGGGCTGGTGGCGGCCCGACTATCGGGCTGGGCCAAGGTGGCTTGGAATCTTCGCTGTTCCGACATGGATATGAGACGTTATTCCTTCCTGTCCCGATTAATCCTCCAATTACTGGCTAAGCTGTCGCGCTTCCCTGCCGTAATCTTGCATAACTCCCAGGCCGGGCGCAGGGCGCATGAGGCTTTGGGCTATGCTCCCCGCCGCTGGCAGCTGATGCCGAATGGTTTCGATCTGACCGCCTTTGCTCCCGACCCTATGGCCACGTCACGACTCCGGGACAGCTTGGGCCTGCCGCCGCAGACGGTGCTGGTCGGCATGGTCGCCCGTTATGACGCCATGAAGGACCATGCGACTTTCTTAAAGGCCGCTGGGCTGGTTGCGGCGCAACGGCCTGACGTCGCCTTCCTGCTGGCAGGATCCGGCGTCGAGGATGGCAATGCAGCCTTGTCCGAGCTGGTCCAAAGCTGCGGCCTTGTCGGTCGGGTTCATTTGCTTGGTCAGAGAGATGATATCCAGGCGATTACGCCGGGTTTCAATCTTGCCGTTCTCTCTTCGGCCTTCGGCGAAGGTTTTCCCAACGCCTTGGGCGAGGCTCAGGCCTGTGGCGTGCCATGCGTCGCCACGGATGTTGGCGACAGTGCCCTGGTGCTGGGAGAGCAGGGGCGCATTGTGCCGCCCGGCCAACCGGAAACCCTGGCAGCAGCCGTGTTGGCGATGTTAAACCTGCCCCTGGACGATCTTCGCCAATTGGGGGCAGATGCGCGCTTGCGTATGGAACGAGATTTTTCCATGCCCGCTCTGGCGACACGGTATGCCGCGTTCTACGCCGGCCTTGTTGAGAAAGGATAAGTTCCAATGTGCGGTTTGGCGGGTTTTCTGGATGCACGGGCTCAGCAATCCGAGTCCGAGCTCAAGGCCATCGCCCAGCGCATGGGCAACACCCTTTATCATCGCGGTCCCGATGACAGCGGAGAGTGGGCCGAGGCGGAAAGCGGTCTTGCCCTGGCCCATCGTCGGCTGTCGATCGTCGATCTGTCGCCTCTTGGCCATCAGCCGATGGTGTCTGATTGCGGGCGCTTCATCATTGCCTATAACGGCGAGGTCTATAATTTCGCTGAAATGCGCGAAGAGCTGATTGCTCTGGGCCGTAGCTTCCGCAGCCATTCGGATACCGAGGTGATTCTTGAAGGCGCTGCGGTGTGGGGCCTTGAAGCCACCTTGTCGCGCCTGATCGGCATGTTCGCCATCGCCCTTTGGGATCGCCGCGACAAAGTGCTGCAGCTGGCCCGCGACCGTTTGGGCATCAAGCCGCTCTATTGGGGGCGGTTCGGCAGCTTGACGATTTTCGGTTCCGAGCTGAAGGCCTTGATCGCTCAGGGCGGGTGGACGCCTGAAATCGAACGGACGGCTATTCCGGCCTATCTGCGTCACGGCTATATTCCGGCTCCTTATTCTATCTATCGTGGCGTCAGGAAGCTGGCTCCCGGCACCATTCTGACCTTCCGCCCCGGCTCCGAGCCGGTGGAAAGCCGCATCTGGTCGGCCGAACAGGTTGTCAGTGACGGTATTGCCGCCCGCGACTCGTTTGCCTTAAGCGACGAGGCCGCCACCGACCAGCTGGAAGCCTTGCTGAAAGACGCGATTGGCCGGCGCATGGTGGCCGATGTGCCTTTGGGCGCCTTCCTCTCGGGTGGTATCGATTCCTCGGTTGTGGTGGCTCTTATGCAGGCGCAAAGCGAGCGGCCGGTTAAGACCTTCTCGATCGGCTTTCATGTGGACGGCTATAATGAAGCCGAACATGCCAAGGCCGTCGCCGCCCATCTGGGAACCGAACATACGGAGCTTTACGTCGATCCCTCCCATGCCTTGGAGATCGTGCCGAAGCTGCCCGAATGGTACGACGAGCCCTTTGCCGATTCGTCTCAGATTCCCACCTTCCTGGTCTCGGAAATGACCCGCAAGCACGTCACCGTCTCTCTGTCGGGCGACGGCGGCGACGAATTGTTTGCCGGCTATAACCGCTATACCCTGGGCCGCCAATATGACCGTTATATCGGTGGTATCCCGCTGCCTTTACGCCGGCTTGGCTCATCTGCCGTGAAGGCCATCCCGCCGGGCTGGCTGGATAAACTGGCTCTTGCCCTGCCGGCAGGAAGGCGTCCCCGGCAATTGGGCGACAAGCTGCACAAACTGGCCAAGGTCATCACCTCGGACAGCGATGGTTTCTACCGCAGTATTATCAGCCAATGGCAAGACCCGGAAGACCTGATGGCCGATGGCGTGGCTGAACCCAAGGGCATCTTGTGGGACAAAGGCCTGCCGTCGCGGATGCCCAATTTCTTGGACCGGATGCAGTATCTGGACCTTTTGACTTATCTTCCCGACGACATCCTGACCAAGGTGGACCGCGCCAGCATGGCCGTGGCGCTTGAAGCCCGGGTGCCGCTGATCGACCATCGGGTGGTGGCCTTTGCCTGGGGTTTGCCCCAACGCCTCAAAATCCGCGACGGTCAGACCAAGTGGCTACTGCGCCAGGTGCTCTATCGCCATGTCCCGCGCACATTGATCGAACGGCCCAAGATGGGCTTTGGCGTGCCCATTGATTCCTGGCTGCGCGGCCCGTTGAAGGATTGGGCGGAAAGCCTGCTGACTCCGTCCGCACTGAAAGAGTCGGGACTGAACCCCGAACCGATCCTAACCTGCTGGCGCGAGCATTTGTCGGGGCGGCGCAACTGGCAATATCAGTTATGGACGATCCTGATGCTGCAGGCCTGGATGGCGAAGAAGCCCTAGGGAGGGGCTCGGTGCGGGCATCACCCTACCGTCCAGTCTCCCAGGATCTCTTTGATAAAACTGCGGAAAATGGTCGGAGCTCCGGTTTCCAGGAAGATGGCGGTGCAGAAGTCGAACAAGACATCCTTGCGCAACAGCAGCAGCACGCCGCCCACCAGGAACGAGCGATACAGGTTGGGGCAATGGGTATCGAGAACCGGTAGAACCGCCATTGGTTCGGGAAAATCGAACAGGCGGATCAAAGCCGGGGGATCATTACGGGTCAGCAACGCCCCTAAATCCTCGTGCCATGCGGGGGCGAACCGATAGTCGGTCAAAGACTGGCGATCGCGGCAGAAAGCTTCCAATTTTCCCAGCACATCGGGAACCCCTTCGATGGGGGCTTCCAGATATTCGGCAATCCGTTCGGATCGGGCCGCTGCCGCCTGGATGGCAATACGGGCAGCGCGCACCGAATCCGCCTGGGCCTCATCCGTGGGAGACGGCGATGACGGGACCGCCGTCCCTTGCTGGTTCTTCACCAACGCCTCCAGATCCGCCGTCATGGCGGCGATGACCGTCGCCCAGTCGCCCAGGGTGGTCTGCTGATAGATGCGCATGGTGGGATACCATGGGGAGTCGTTACGGTTGGTTAACCAGCGCCAATCGCTGTTCAGCCGCTGGAACATCCAAACTGGCTTGCCTAAGGCGCCGGCCAGATGGGCGACGGCGGTATCGACGGTCAGCACCAGATCGAGCCCCTGGATCAAAGCGGCGGTGTCGGCGAAATCACGGATCTCATCCATCAGATCGAGTGGAGGCCGCTCCGGCAGCAAAGCGGCCAGAGTGCCGGTATCGCCCATCTGCAAATTCACCAGGCTGATGCCGGGAACAGTCAGCAAGGGCTTGAGGGCTTCGACCGGAAGATTGCGATGCAGGCTGACCGTTCCCTCGCCGGGACGATTATTGCCGGCCCAGACCAAACCAACTTTGAGGCCGCTGCAGGACGCCAGTTTCTGGGCGAAGCGGTCGACATCGACGGGATCGGGCTGCAAATAGGGGATTTCGGCTGGAATGGTTTCCAGGGTGGTTCCCAGGATGCGCGGAACGCTCATCAGGGGAAGATGCAGATCAAAGGGCGGGAACGGAGCGTCCAGAGCCAGGGCTTCCGCCACATCCGGCATGGCAGCGGCAAGACGGAGCAGGCCAGAATGCACCGCCACCAACACGCGGGCGCCACGTCGGGCCAGCAGCGGCACGTAGCGCAGGAACTGGATCATGTCGCCATGCCCCTGTTCGCCATAGAGCATGATGGTGCGGCCGGCCAGATCCTCGCCTTGCCATTCGGGGCGATCAGAGACCATCGGAATAATTCCGCGGGCAGCCCAGCGCCATTCATAGTCGCGCCAGCCGGTGGTGAAATCCCCAAGCTTAAGAGCCAGCAGCGCCAAATTGTTGCGCAGGGTGGGTTGGTCCGGCTTCAGCTCCAGGGCTTTTTCCCAATAGAACCGAGCCTGCTCCAGCTCGTTACAATCATTAAAGATATTCCCCATATTGCAGAGAATATGCGGAATATGGGGGGCCAAATCGACGGCCCGCCGACCAGCGGCAATGGCTTCGGCCCAGTGTCCCAGCTCGACGAGGGCAAGCCCATACAGGGAATGGCTGAGAGCCGACTGAGGATGGAGGGAAACCGCCTGTCCCAGAGCCTGGACAGCATCTTCCAGCCGGTTCAGGGCGTGATAGATTTGCCCCAGATTATGCAGAAGCAAAATTTCGCTAGGGGCGCGCTTCAGACCTTGCAAGCAAACGTCCAGGGCTTCATCCGGCCGTTTGGCCGAAGTCAGCGCCTGACTGAGATAGATGTAAAAGGGGATCACCGAAGGGTCGCGGGCCAGACCTTTCCGGCAGGTGGCGATAGCGTCTTCGTCCCGGCCCATCTCCTGCTGGGCGATGCCCAGACTGACCAGAGCCGGGATGTTCCCCGGCTGCAGGGCCAAAGCCTTGCGGGCGACGATCTCGGACTCGGCGAACTGCTCGGTGATGAACAGACAACTGGCCAGATTGTTGAGGGCGCTTAAGGAAGAAGGGTCAAGTTGAAGGGCCGCCCGATAAGATGCGATGGCCTCGGCCCACAGCCCCTGTTCCTTCAGAGCCGAACCCAGATTGTTGTGAAGCTGGGGAATGGCGGGATTGCGGCTGATGGCCTTGCGGAATTTGTCGGCGGCCAGATCAAACGCTCCGGCCTGGAAAAAGCGCATCGCCTCGTCGTACAACCCGGTGATTGCGGCATCCACGACGCCGCCGGTCTTGGTGGTCGTCCGACGTTGTTTCCGGTTCATGCGCCGCTTCCCTCGCTGATTCTTGCGGGAATAATATCAACGAAATCAGGGAAACCGGGAAATGGAATATATCGGCCGTTCCACTTCATTAAACAAAAGGGGCTGGCGCCAACCCCTTGAGTTGTTTGGTGCGCCCGGCGCGATTCGAACGCGCGGCCCCAGGATTAGGAATCTCGTATCCCTAGTATCATGGGGTTTCCGGGTGTGGTCAAAAGTTGGACTTTTCCAAGGGTTTCATCGTACGATGTTGCACCATGTATCCCCTGGTTTCCGTTCTGGGGATACCCCGGGGATACCCAGAGGCAACACGGGGTATCCCCAACCGAGTCGTAAGGTACCACGATGCCCGAAAAAATCACCAAGCGGTCTGTTGATGCGTTAATGGCCGAAGATGGTAAGGAAGCCGTGCTTTGGGACTCCGAGGTGAAGGGGTTCGGCGTACGGGTTCGTTCCGGCGGAACCAAGACCTACGTGGTCCATTATCGGGCCGGTACAGGCCGAGGCGCTCCTATCCGCAAATACACCATTGGCAAGCATGGCTCGCCCTGGACCCCCGATACCGCTCGCGATGAGGCCAAGCGCATTCTGGGGCGGGTAGCGAAAGGAGAAGATCCGGCGGGCGAGAAGCAGGCCGGCAAACAAGCTGAGACGATGGCTGATCTTTGCCAGCGGTTTCTTGATGAGCATGCCAGCGAGCACAAGAAGGCTTCAAGTTTGGCTGCCGATCAGCGGAACATCCGCAACCACATCCTGCCTTTGATGGGAAAGCTCAAGGTGAAGGAGGTGAGCCGAGCCGATGTGGATCGTCTGAAAAGGGCCGTTGCACAAGGCAAGACGGCCAAGGAAGAGCGATCCGAGGACGGAGCTTTGAAGCTTCGGGTTCAAGGTGGAAAAGGGGCCGCAAACCGATGCCTGGCTCTGTTGTCCAAGATGTTCAATCTGTCCGAGATCTGGGGCATCCGGCCTGATGGATCAAATCCCGTCCGTCATATCGAGAAGTACCCTGAGCGCAGGGTAGAGCGGATGTTATCAGGCAACGACTTGGCACATCTGGGAGCCGCCTTATCGGCTTATGAAGGGTCGCCCTATGCGGTTGCCGCTTTCCGGCTGTTGATCTTTACCGGCGCTCGCCTCGATGAAATTCAGTCACTACGTTGGGATGACGTGGATTTTGAGCGCGCCGAGTTACGCCTTGCCTCCCACAAGTCGGACAAGACGGCAGGCATTAAGGTTATTCATCTGTCTGCACCGGCCCTGACGGTTCTCAACGAACTGATAAAGATCAATGGTAACCCCTATGTCATCGCTGGGCAGAAGCCTGGGAGCCATATGGTGAATTTGAAACGTGCTTGGGAAGCCGTGCGGGCAAAGGCGACAGTCAACATTTGGAGGGAGCACGAGGACCAGGCCATAGCCAAGCTAGTGGCTGATTTGACGGAAAAGCTGAAGCGTGAACCCAGCTATGAGGAGTGCCTGACTGCTGCGGAAACTGTTGGACTAGCGCTTCCCGCTGGTCTTGTGGATCTGCGCCGTCATGACCTCCGCCACACCTTTGCCTCTGTCGCTGCCAGCTCGGGCATGGGCTTGCCGATTATCGGCAAGATGCTGGGCCATACTCAGGCTCAGACGACCCAGCGCTATGCTCACCTTGCCGCTGATCCGGTGAAAGCCGGTGTTGCTAATGTGGCGAGGCAGCTCGAAGTGGCGATGGAGGGACGGAAGACAAGCGCTGAAATCTCTGATATTTCAAAATGGAGAGCGTAACCATCTGTTCCATGTAGGAAGCCCATGCCAATTATTGATGGCGGAATCGACGTACCAGCCCTCGAATGGTGCTCCATTACAGAGGCGGTACTATGGATTGAATTCCGGCAGCCGCCGATTGAGCCCATTTGGGAAGAAGCGTTCGAGAATCGTCTTCCTACATTTGGAATCAATGAACGCGGTGAGGGCTTCCGCAATCCCATGACCTATTTGGGTAGCTTGGGGAAACTGTATGCACATCTGTGTGCGGGGACCGTGAGTTTGAGAGGCCGGCCAGCAATCGGTCCGGTAACAGTTTCAAATGGACTGTTCGGCCGTTCTTATCATTGCCAAAAGTGGGGAGATGTTCAGCTCATAGAGGCTCAAAAAATAATACAAGTAGGCCAGGATGAGTTTAATACGGCCAGCACGAGTGGACTTTTGATAGATACTATATTCTTTCCTGATCATGCAGAGTTCGAATCGTTCTATAGCAACCTATGCGTAGATTTTACGCAGCTCGCTGAACGATTTCCTCCAAATAGTGGGCAGAATATTAGAATCGGTGCGGACATAAAGACTGTAGAGCCGACTGTTTCTGCTGACAATAAGGCCGGAGGTGGTTCAAAAAATGTTTTTAAACGTGCACTACGGAGTAAAAAAACGGCCTCTTTAACTCAAAAGTCGCGGACAATCAGTCATTTTGATGCAAATTGTGGCATTCGCACAGCTGAGGCTGCCGTTTATCTCGGTTTAAGCGAGAGTACACTAGAAAAATATAGATTAAATGGAAAAGGTCCAGCATATAAAAAGTTTGAAAAAAATTGCGTGTATTTCAAAAGTGACCTCGATATGTGGATTGCTCTTAAGAGCGTTGGAAGCACGAGTAAGAAAAAGTAAAGTATTATTGTTTTTATATTCTTAATTTTATATGCTTGTATTGAGAAAAATGGGAAAGAACATCTATGCCTATAGAGGCTATTCCGGCTGAAAGCAGGGGCATGATAGGGTCCAGGCAACATATCGTTTTGCCGTGGAATGCAAAAATGTCTCAATGGTTGCGTTCTGTCCTCCTGATCCTACTTACGATGGCTACTCCAGCCTGGGCAGGAAAAGCTGATCTGGATCTGCCAAAGCTGGACCCGGAAGGGCAATGGCGGACCATTGCGATGGGAGCAGTGATGACCGGCTGATACTTTATATCCAGCCGGTCATTTCGATTATTTTGCCTGCTCCTTACAAACCTCGTCCAGCATGTGCCCCAGCGGTGTATTGAGGCCGAAATGCATGGCCGGTGTCTCACCCTTGTGATTGCTGTGGCAGGGGTCGGTTCCAGCGGCAAGAAGCAGGCCAGAAATACTGAAGGGCCAGCCGCCGGATCTGTCGTCAGCTAATAAAAGCGCGGTATTGCCATCCCTATCTTCCAGGTCAGGCTTAGCGCCGTGAGCAATCAGGTACATGATGCTTCCAGAACCGCCATAGCGGGATTCCTCCATCAAAGCTGTCCAACCTTGCTGATCCCTGGCGTCAATATCGGCCCCATACCTTAAAGCGACATCGGCTTGCGCTTCGGGATGAATTACGCCGGTGCCAAAATCAAAGATGAATCGGATCAATGGCTTTCCGTCGATGGACTCGTCGGGCGACACGACGTGAAGAGCCATGGCTCCGCTCAGAACCCATTCGGGGGGGATAAAGAAAGTCCCCATCCCCTTTTTGTAGGCAGCCGCTGCTCCGCCGCAAAATAGCAGGATGGAGGCAATGGCGGAGATAACGATGATCCGAGCTTTCTTGGTAATCACAAAACTCTCCTATGCCCCGACGGCAACATAACGCCGGACCACAACATTTTGACCAGGACGGAAACCCCAATTATTAACGGTTATCATTCCCTTCCAGGGGCCAATAACATTGGCGTTGGAACTCGCCGTCTGCTTATCTCCAACGACGATACCAACATGCCCAGATGCACCAAAAGAATAAACAGGATTACTCCACCAATCCCTCTCTGCGATAACGTCTCCAGGTTTGGCATCTTTGGGGTCAATAATTTCCCAACCAGGAATGACAAAATTTGGATTTGCCCAATCACTTGCTGTTGGTGCAGCTGTTCCCGTCAGTGTTCGATGTACCCCGTCAACCGGAACGCCGGATTCCCTTAAAACATCAGCAACAAATTGGTTGCATTTATAGCTGTCACCATCTTGGGTGGAGTAAAGCCAATTTTTACTCCCCTCATAACCGGCGGCTGTTTTCGCAATATCTGACTGAGCCTGTTCGGGGGATGTTTTTGACGAAATAGGCGTCGTTTTTCCACTTTGAACATATCGAGCCGGAACGACGCTGACTCCCCCTCCACCATCGCCAGCAGAGCAAAACTGTCCACCCTCGGGGCATCCCCCTGGCATGTGGTTGGGATTGAATTTGCGCCATATTTCGGACTGACCATAGGTCTTCTCAAGGGTCCGCATTGAAAAACCTGACGCCTTGAGCAAGTCCATCGGTCTCATGCCGCGCTTCAGCTTGTTGGCGGCAAAGCCCAGCGATTTGGCCAAGGCCTCGTCGGTCATGGCGGGTTGCCCGGTCTGTGCTAAAGCGGTAATCCCCCCTGGAAATAAGGGGCTTGGCACGTAGAATTTTCTCGGCAAGATGAACGAGGAGATTCGGATGAAGA
>Ga0209415_10007883_pt1 | contig 18511 bp, 15 predicted proteins | sample PeaSoiSIISIP2007_FD_187696 | JGI IMG/M metagenome (GOLD analysis project Ga0209415, IMG submission 187696) | Peat soil microbial communities from Weissenstadt, Germany - SII-SIP-2007 (SPAdes) (version 2) | ecosystem: Environmental > Terrestrial > Soil > Wetlands > Peat | place: Germany...
GGGTTTAGTATTTTGCCTATTGACATTTTAATAAGAGATAAACATAATTAAATATAGATAGCCTATATTTAATTATTGTGAGAACTGGAGGAACTTTGAATGTCCGATGGAAAATCTAATCGCCGCTCTTACACCAGCCCCTTGCGTAGTAATCAGAAAGAAAACACGCGGGAGCGCATCTTAGATACAGTGGCGGAGATAATCAGTGAAGGTCGCATCCTTGATTTTAGTGTGAAGGATGTAGCCGTCCGCACGGGCATCTCTTACGGTACGGTATACCGTCACTTTCCAACGCGGGAGTCGTTTTTGGAGGCTCTTTATGAAGAAGCCTCAGAACTCATGGCTCAGAGTGCACCCTTTAACCCGCAATCGCTGGACGACATCCCTGTCATGCTCGGCAAGACAGTTGAACGGTTCGCGGAAAGGGAGACGCTTGTTCAGGCTTTCACGATCGCTTTGTTGATTAACAATGTTAAACCGAAAAGCAGGCATAAACGAGATCAAAATATCCAGGAGCTGGTTATGGAAAGTGCCCCGCGCTTGTCTACAGGAGCTGCTAGACAGGTCACTGCGATAATTTCCCATCTCTGCAGTTCCCTAACCTGGGCAACCCTTAAGCAGAGGTATGGGCTAAACTCTGCTGAAACGGCTGAAGCAATGAATTGGGCGCTACAAACTCTGATTCGAGATTTAACGCGGCACGAGGAGGATTAAACATAGAAGAAATAGTGGGGGAATAAGCATGATGATGACCTGATTGAGGACATGCAGGACGATAACCTAATCTAGAAAGGAGGGGGTGCGGTGAAACAATTAGTTTGTTTATTTAAGGAGTTGAGACTTGAACAGACGCATTTAGCAGGTGGGAAAGCAGGAACACTTGCTCATCTTTTTCAAAAGGGTTATCCAGTGCCCGATGGCTTTATAATTATGCCTATGGCCTTCGACAAGGACGAGCTAATACCGGAAGTTTGGGCTCCAGTCCAGGCGTACCTTAGGAAAATACGTCAAGGAGGAGGCGAAAGCTCCTTCGCTGTCCGTTCCTCTGCCCTGTCTGAGGATTCAGTCATGGCTTCTTTTGCCGGCCAGTTTGACACTGTGTTAAATGTTAGCACCGATGATGAAGTCCGGAAGGCGATCCGAAGCGTGCGCAAGTCACGGCATAGTAATGAGGTGCAGGTTTACAGCGAGGCAAAAGGTATTAACGAGTCTCACGACATGGCGGTGGTTATTCAGAAAATGGTGAAAGCAGATATTTCAGGCGTTTTGTTTACTGTAGACCCGGTGACTGGGAACCGCGATGAAATGGCAGGCAACTTTATCTTCGGGTTAGGTGAGAAATTGGTGTCTGGTCAGGTTACGGCTTATACATTCAAACTGGGGAGAAAAATAGGGATTTGGCGCAGGGCTGGCTATGATGGACCGCTAGAACTGAAAAAGTTTGCTGCCCAGCTAGCAAAACTGGGGAACCGATTGGAGAAGGAAATGGGCTGTCCCCAGGATATCGAATGGGCGATCGCAGACGGTACATTATATTTGCTGCAGTCTCGGCCAGTGACGACCTTGATCGGACATAATCTTATCACCGGCGAGTGCAATGATAGTATGACTGGCAATTACTTATGGTCGAACGTTAATTTCGGGGAAGCAATCCCCCAGGTGATGACACCTCTCACTTGGAGTGTTCAACAGCAAATATACGAATCGTGGCAGTTGCTACCAGGATATCAATCATCCGGCAATATTGGTGGTCGTATCTATCTTAACTTAAGTATCTACGCTTCGGTTTTAGGTACTTTAGGTAAAAACAAACAAGGTATAATGCGGTTTCTGGAAGGCCTGTTATACACACGGATTCCCGAGAGCATGGAGATTCCGCTGATCCCTCTGTCCAAGTGGTCGAAAGTAGCCGTTCTTTTTAACTTTGTAGGAATAATAATCAAACAGATGAGGGCGGTTCGAGAATTACCCAGCTTTCTGAGTGCGAATGCAGATTGGTGCGAAAGAATGCAGAAACAGATCCATGAAACAAGCGAGAATGTTGAACTGACTTTCTTGTGGCACACTGAGATTTTACCTCACCTGCAGAACACGGTTTGGAGCGTAATGGGCAGTGTGACTCAGTTCTCCGACTATACGATTAAGTTGCGACGCGAGCTAATTGAACTACTGGGGCCGGAGGATGCGGATACATTCATATCAGGTCTGAGTAGCAGCACGGACGTCAGAGAAGGTTCAGGACTATTAGCAAGTCTTGGTCCTGTTCTTGGCATAGCCAAGGTGGCCCGTCGAGAAATCGACCGGACAGAATATCTAGCGCAGTATGGCCACCGGGGATCCAATGAGTTTGAGCTGTCTGTTCCTCGGCCAGCTGAGGACCCGGGTTGGCTCGATCAGCAATTGGAACAGTTTGGCAAATCATCCATCGATGTAGAAGCTCTTCTTATTAAACAACGCTCTGAGTTTACTATGGCTTGGAAGCGCTTTGAAACAAGCCATCCCCGGCAGGTGCGATCAATGAAACGGCGTATAAACAAAGTGGCCCCAAAGGCTCGCCTGCGCGAAGCGGTTCGTTCTGAATACGTGCGTGATCGTTGGGTTGCTCGCAAGTTCGCTCTGCGCGCTGGGCAATTGACAGGTTTAGGAGACGACATTTTCTTCCTGGCAATTGAAGAGGTGTTGAATGTTCTGTCGGGAGATGAGGCAGCAGTGAAATTTATCCCTGCCAGGAAAGACATCCACAGCAGGTATTCTTCTTTACCTGCCTATCCATCGATTATATGTGGTCGTTTTGATCCGTTCCGGTGGGCGGCAGATCCCAAGCGACGCAATGACATCTACGCTGCTTATGGCTTCACCTCTGATTCCACGTCTGATTCCAGTGAGCCAAACGGTAATCTGATAACTGGTTCCGCAGGGTCTGCGGGTCGATTCGAGGGAGTAGTTCGTCGCTTAGACAGTTCAGAGGAAGGAGATCAATTTCGAAAAGGGGAGATCCTAGTTACCTCCCAAACAGACATCGCTTGGACACCACTCTTTCCTCGGGCGGGTGCAATTGTCACCGATGTGGGAGCACCGCTCTCGCATGCTGCTATCGTCGCTCGTGAGTTGGGCATTCCCGCAGTTATAGGCTGTGGTAACGCGACCAGGCGTTTAAAGACCGGTGACCGCGTACTTGTCGACGGCGGGCAAGGTGTTGTAATTTTGAGAGGAGAAAAACAATGAAAGTAATGTTGATTCAGCCCCCAAGTGCTTCCAAGCATATGGATACGTTCTTTATGCATGAACCTTTAGCGTTAGAATATCTTGGAGCAGGACTTAAGCAAGATAACCATGACGTTGTGATTTTTGATGCTCGTTTAGAATCTGATTACGAGGCAGCATTGCGGTCTTACCAACCTCAGGTAGTAGGTCTAACAGCATTTACGAATCAACTTTCCCTTGTGAAGGAAATGGCTTCCAGGATAAAAGCAATTAATCCCAGTATTTTTATCGTAGTCGGAGGACACCACGCTACAGTAAAAGCAGAAGATTTTAATGTTAAAGATATTGATTTAGTGGTTCGTGGCGAAGGGGTTACAGCTCTACGTGAAATATTACAATGCCTTGAGTCTAAGAAAGGATTTGATAGTATCTTGGGGTTGGGTATTCCTGGTTCAGAGATGTATCTAACACCTTCGAGGCCACATCCGAATTTAGATGAGTTACCGATCCCCGACCGTTCATTGACGATTAAATATAGAAAAGATTATTTCGAGGAATGGATGAAGCCTATAGCCTCGATTCGAACGTCTCTAGGCTGTATTAACCGTTGTACATACTGTGCCTTGTGGGCGCTGACTGGTGGAAAATACTTGACCCGTAAACCAGAATTAATAATCAAAGAATTACAATCTATCGAAGAGCCTAACGTTTTCTTCTGTGATGATGAATCAATGTGTGATTGGCAACGGATGGATAAGTTGGCCGATCTGATTAGCAAGAGTGGCATAAAGAAAAAATATTATCTTTATGCTCGAGTTGATACGATCGTAAAACATCCGAACCTCTTCGCTAAATGGAAAGATATCGGTCTTGCGGAGGTATTTATTGGCTTCGAAAGTTTTACCAATCAACAATTAAACGATTTGAAGAAAAACATAACCATTGAGCAGCAATACAAGGCAGCAAAAATCTTGAATGATCTTAAAATTGGTGTTGCTGGATCGTTCATGGTTGATCCTTCCTATACCAGAGAGGACTTCAGAGAGCTTACAGCTCACATTCGCAGTTTGAAAGTGGACTTAGTTATCTGTTCGATCTTAACCCCGTTACCCGGTACGCAATTATACGAGAGTAAAAAGGCTGAGCTAATAACGGATAAGCCGGAAGCCTATGATTTCCTACACACAGTTTTACCTACAAAGTTACCCCTTAAGCAATTTTATTCAGAATTTTCACGACTGGTCATTAAAGCAACCCCGTTATTGACTTACTTGAAATTCATCGGTAAATACAAAAAAGGGACTCGACTTCGAACCTTGTTAAATTCTTCGAAAATTATTAAGATTATTCGAAACGGTTATCGTCTTCACGAATAAACGAATAACATTATGCACAACCTTAGAACTCCTAAAATTCTTGCGGGAGAATCTAAGCACCAAAATATTTCGAAAAAAATCGCCATCATCTGAGCTTTTATTCGTTTCTATATGAAAGGCATCGGCAGGATCAAAGTCAATGAGGAGTTGTTAGAAATGGTCCAAAGAATAGTTAGGTTATTAGGAGTTTTCGCACCTATTCTATCGGTGATCATTGCTTATCAAATATGGTTTGGATTCAAGTATACGATTAGCGGGTCTGATTTTACTACTCGGACCATTACGGCATTGCAATTTGCAGTGGAAGGAGGATCGACAGCTATTTTGTTTTGGCCAATTTTCCTATTTCTGTTATCTATTGTAGGTGCGCTTGGAGCCTGGAAAAAGGTTGAACAACTGGTTTGGGTTGTAGCTATTACGTTCATAATAATTTCCGTGTTAGGTGCATGGAGTATTGGTTTACTTGTAGTGCCACTCGCATTATTGTTTATCGCAATTAGCATACTTCTGCATTTCAGTGACAAGGGCGGGTGATAATTGGTTATATTAGCACAAATATTTATAGGGTCTTCGCTTCCTTTTTCATTAACTATTTCTTTGCTTGGTATATATTTTAATCGACCATATTTTTTAGTTATCGGTTCCTTATTGTCACTGGCTTTGCTTGGTATCTTACAGGCTCACCCCTTTTATTTATTAACATATTGGGCTATTTTTTGCCTTTGTCACACATTTTTGCCCTCGTATCTCTACGGATTAACAAAAACTGGGGTTATTTTTTGGTTGTCTTACCGTACGGTATTTTTTTCTTATCCTCTTTATTAATACCACTCATCTATGGTACATAATCCTTATCAAGCGCTATAATGGGAACTCGAGATTCTTAAAGGGGATATGAAAATGATTGAGTTTATTTTTATGCTATCTTTCGGTCTAAGCGTAATATCAATAATGCTTGCTAGCCTGAGTAATTGGAAGTGGTATTGGGTTGCTGGACTTTGCGTGTACATCTTTAGTTGTATAAGCATTTGGGACTTTCGAGGTTATACATTAAGTGTAACCTTTGTGCTGTGGGCACTCGCAATTGGCCACACTCTAAAACTCATTAATAAACTGTACCATTCAGTAATTGTTGTAATTATAGGTTTAATTTTGTGGTTTTTTATGTTTAATACTTTTGATTTTACTTTGTGGTTCCCACCTTTTAGGATCTTTTCGTAGTTATCGCCGGATCACTGGCGAGTGTAATATTCGAATCAAGTAATGAATTGCTTTCTTAATCAAGATTGCTTGTGAATTTAAGGAAATCATATTAATATAAATCTTAGAACGTTACATCGTCCATCGTCTGATCAGTCGGGGAGGGCCGACCTTGAAGATGAAATTAGAAGACCTCTTGCAGGGCACTGCACTGGTGAAAACGATTAACAAGAACATCTCCATGGGCGAAGTAGGGAAAAATGACCATGAAAGCATTCATGCAAGTTAGAACCGTCCCTACTTGCATCAAGAATAACTGAGGAGGGATGAAAAATGGAATTTATCTTCATGCGTCATGGGAACAGGTAAGTGGTTAAGACTATTGAATACAAAATTTTGTTGGAAATGAAATGTAAACGAGTGTTGTATTATATTGCTTTTTTTAAGCCCTAATCGCGAGGTATTTCTCACCTGTGATTAGGGCTTATTTACTCAACGTGAGAACACAACCAGTGTGGGCTGATACTGAAGGTGATTAAATATGAGTATTTTGTTTTTGCACCTCAAAATAGAACAGCTCGAGTATTATCAGCCCTCGGTTTAAGTCCTATTTAATCGCACGCAGGGTAAATTTGTAATTTTAGAGAAAATAATATAGAAGGTATTGACACACCAGTGATATTGCCAGGAAAACCCTGTACAATCACTTTCCTGTCAAAGATGCGATTGTTGACGAACATGTCAGGGGTATTTCTAAGGAATCCAATCAGCAGATCCTGGAAACCTTGCCAAACTTTCCTGATACAAGGTCACGCTTGCTGAATACACTCGACAAAGTATATGAGCAGGTGGAAAATAACCCAGAGATTGTAGGGATCATAATGGGTTATCGTCTTAGAAACATGAATCAAGGAGCAGGATATAGAGGCGGCGGTAGTCAGAGCCTTATTGCTGAGATTATTAGGTTAGGCCAGGAGGCTGGTGAAATCAGGCAGGATATCTCGGCCAAACTGCTGGTGAAACAAATAGATATTCTTCGTAGTGTTGTTGTCATGGATTGGCTAAATGATCCTTCAAGTTTAGAGCTTCGTAAAGAAATTGCTAAACTAGTAGACCTATTTTTAGATGGAGCCTTGATCAAGGAAGGGAGCCAATAATAAATATGGGTTAATAATCAGGCGAGGAGTTGGTTTTAATGATAAAATCCACAGGAAAGTACTTTCTAACCTGGGATGAAGCTTTTCAATTCGGAATACAGCAGGCCGGCGGCAAAGGCTGGAATTTGGGACGTCTGGCGCGGTATGGCTTCAAAATTCCCCTGGGAGGGGTCCTTACTACGCGTGCTTACGATGAGTTTATCAAGCACAACAGCTTAGAAGACAGGGTTAAAAACATTTCCGAATCAGTAACTTTCGGAAACATAGAGGAACCTAAAAACCAGGACCAATTGAGTCAATTAAGGGAAAAAATCAAAGCAGGCTCGATACCTCAGCTTATCATAGAAGAAGTAAGAACCATGCTCGACAGCCTGGGCATTCTTGAAAGACCAATGGCCGTAAGATCGTCCGCTTCAGCGGAAGATTCCGCAAAGGCATCCTTTGCGGGTATCCATGAATCGTTTCTAAATGCCCGTGGTTTGAGTAATATCCTTGAAGCTATAAAAGGGTGTTATGCCTCACTGTGGTCGAATCAGGCTATAGTATACCGCAGAAAACTAACGATCAGTGATGATGAGGTAGTTACTGGGGTGGTAGTGATGGAGATGGTGGATGCCCAAGCTGCTGGAGTCGGTTTTACCTGTGATCCCCAAACCGGACGGCGGGATATTTTGGTTATCAATACTAATTTCGGCCTGGGCGAAAGCGTTGTAGCTGGCACTGTGGAGCCGGATACATATTATCTGGAGGCCAGTACATGGAGGGCAATACCTCAGTTAGTTGAACGGAAAACTGGGCGGAAAGAAGGATCGACCTGCCTTAAGGAGAATGGAGGAACTAAATTTGTTCGCACCACGGAATATTCTACCCGTCAGGTGTTATCAGACGAGCAAATTGAAAACTAATAGAGACTGTTCAGCGTCAAATGAAGCCATATATTGAGAAACCCTAGATTGCCGTTCCCATGACAGAAGCAAACCAGGCAGGGGAAAGTTTTTTGGTGACCTCTGAAAATCTTTTCGTTGCGAGTGATATGTTCATCGTCATCACACCTTCTCTAGGGGGCTTTTTCCGACCATTGCTCTGGCATTATATATAAATTATTCCTATGCCCCTTAAAAGTATTTTAACTGGAATTGATCGTTACTGTCTCTGCATATTTATTTTATATTTCTGGATAATTTTTCGCAGATTGAGTAAAGAAAATATCGGTCCCTGCGGGCCGATATTTTTACGGAGATTTTCGTGATTCATAAGGGCTTGGCAGGAAACCACTATCCCTTTAGGGTAGTGGTTGTTGACTGACGATTAAATATAGAAAAGATTATTTTGAGGAATGGATGAAACTATTCTTTCCGAGACATCCACTTCTTTAAGTGGGTGTTCCTTATTCTACTTCGGTGGGGGTAGACTCCCCCACCGAAGTCTCGATGTTCAGCTTTAGCGTAAGCGAGTTCACGAAATCCCTTTATTAAATGAGCAGTATTTATTTATGTCTAGTTGAAGGCACCAGCGTCCTCATAATCATAAAGCTTGCAACACTTGCTTGTAAATTTAAGGAAATTATATTAGTATAAATCTGAGAATGTTCCCGTACTGTCTTCGTGGTGAGGCAGGAAATATGACTTTCGAGCCAGGAAAGGTGGAGCACAATATCAATGAAGAAAAGAATCGCCATAGGTGTTAGTAATTTTCGGAAGGTGCTTACTGAGGGCTACTTCTACGTTGATAAATCACTATTTATAAAAGATATTATTGAGGATGGCTCGGAGATAATTCTCTTACCCCGTCCACGGCGTTTTGGGAAAACCCTAAATATGTCTATGCTCCGCTATTTTTTCGAAAAATCAGCGCAGGATAACAGAGCGCTCTTTGAAGATCTGGCGATCAGTCAGGATCTTGATTGCATGGCCAGGCAGGGACAGTATCCGGTCATTTATCTAAGCTTTAAAGAATTAAAAAATGACAACTGGGAAGATTGCTTGAATAGTTTTAAGTTCATGATTTGGCAAGAATACGAACGGCATAGCTATTTATCAGATAACGACCTCCTAAACGAAGAAAATAGGGCTTATTATAAGGCGATATCTAATCGAAGTGCTAGTCTGATAGATTATCAAATGGCTCTAAATAAGCTTAGCAAATATTTGTACGAATACCATAAGCAAAAGGTCATCATCCTGATAGACGAATACGATGTTCCAATACAGCAAGCCTACTTAAAACAATATTATGATCCGCTCGTTTCCTTTGTACGCAACTTCATGACGGCGGCGCTGAAAGATAACGATTACCTAGAAAAGGCTGTCTTAACTGGGGTGATGCGCGTAGCTCGGGAGAGTCTTTTCTCCGGACTTAACAATTTATCGGTATATACCATATTAAATAAATCTTATAGCAAGTATTTTGGTTTTCTGGAAACAGAGGTTGAAGAGTTATTAAATTATTATGGAATTGAGTCGCAGTTAGAGGAAGTTCGTAGCTGGTATAACGGTTATATTTTTGGGAATACCGTGGTGTATAATCCTTGGTCGGTCCTGCAATATACGCGGAATTGGAAGGAAGGTTTGCAACCCTACTGGGTAAATACCAGCGATAACGAAATCGTCCATCGTCTGATCAGCCGAGGAGGTCCGATCTTGAAGATGGAATTAGAAGACCTCTTGCAAGGGACTGCACTGGTGAAAACCATTAACCAGAACATCTCCATGGGCGAAGTAGAGAAAAATGACCAAAACGTCTGGAGTTTTCTGCTGTTCAGCGGTTATCTCAAGTCTATAGGCCAAGATATCATTGATGGAGAGCTGGTTTGTAGTCTGGCGATACCGAATCGGGAAGTACAGACGATCTATCGAGATATCGTGAAATCTTGGTTTAATGATTCCGTCCATGCGGATTTCCTGAAGACCATGTTAAAAAGCTTGATCCGTGGGCAGATCGAGGTTTTTGCCAGTCATTTCAGAGAATATGTTCAAAGCAGCTTTAGGTACTTCGACACCGGCGGAAAAGTGCCGGAAAAGATCTACCATGCCTTTGTACTGGGCCTCTTGGTAGGGTTGCGGCCTAATTATGAAATCAAGTCCAACCGTGAGGGTGGTTATGGACGCTACGATGTCATGGTCATCCCCCTGGATATAAGCCAAGCGGGCATAATTATTGAGTTTAAGAGTGTCGAACAGGATGCGGTAAAAGACTTGGAACAAATCGCGCAGTTAGCTTTAGAGCAGATCGAAGCCAAGGGATACCAGCAGGAACTGTTCGACCGAGGGATCTATAAAATCATCAAGCTAGGTATTGTTTTTCGGGGGAAAGAGGTCTTGGTGAAAGCCCGGGACTAAGATTTTGTGCTCACTTCCAACTGCTCTATTCGTTGGCACGTGGCTAATAAAGCAGTTTTTAAACATATCTGAAAGTATTCATGCAAGTGAGAACCGTCTCCACTTGCATGTAGTAATGAGCACAACAATTGGACCCATTAATACATGATTATTAATGGGTCCAATTTTGAGTGAAAAACGTAAAATCGCATAGTGGCTAGGAGCGGCGTTAATATGTGATCCTTCAATTCCCCTCCTTGATGAACCTGCGACTCTATTTTATTGGGCACCAGCCGTTTGTTGACACGGATAGTGGCGTGCATTGAAGCAGGATAAAGTTAGTTGGAATATGTTAAGGTCCTTAAAGAAAAGGTCTTTTAATTTTTCAGAAGACAGGTTTCGCCTAATTTCGCAAGGAAGTTATGAGATGATTGAGCCATCTTGAGTTAATACCCCTTGGCCGTAAGTAGAAAGCTGTGCTTCCATAAGGAGATTGGGAGACTGGCTTTGTAGACATTTTGTCTAGTTTGTCTAGAGTTTGTCTAATAATGCGAACCTGATACGTAGTTCGGGATGCTTTTGGTTATAGCAATAACGGGAAGTTGATATTTCAACCTTTTCCTTAAATGATGATATGTAAATATTAGGCTAATTGTAATGGTATCACAAATACCAATAATAATTTTTTTGAGGGGAGTGGCAATGAACGAAATCAAGCTGTTCTTGGCGAAGTCGACAGTGCTGAAGTCCACGCCCAAGCTGAGAGCAAGGCATCCCTGGACGGATACTAGAAAGGGCGAAGTCAAAGGTTGGCGCGCGCTCGGTTCAACACACCGATGGGTGGGTATGGGTGCTTGATTAGGGACGATTCGCCACATCGCCAACTGACGCGAGTATCGAATTGGCAATGTGGCAAACGAATATAAATTGAAAACATAGGAGGGGTTCTGCTATGCAGACAAATAATAAAAATGTAGTTCTCTTTGTAACAGCAAACGAACATGAGCGTGAAGCCTTTGAAAAAAAGTTTATACGTCAGAAAGAGCAATACATATTAGGAAAAACATATTATCTGGGAATGTTCGGACATTACCCTGCCGCTTATATGCACATGGACGAGCAAGGTGTCACCAACCCTGCGGCAGCACCTTTAGTGAGTCAATTAGTGAACCAATTGCATCCTGTTGCAATTGTAATGGTAGGGATTGCCTTTGGTGTGGATGAGAGCAAGCAAAAAATTGGTGATGTACTCATCTCAGATAAAATCCTACCTTACGATTCACAAAAATTACTTGAGAATAAAACAGAATATATGGAAACTCCCAAAGAGGTAGGATTCCAGCTATTAAATGCATTTAGAGAACACAGAGAATGGCTTTATCATTTACCAAATTCTGAGCAATCAATTGCTTATGTTGGTGCAATGTTGACAGGATCACGCCTAATAAATAATTATGAATATCGGAATCAGTTGCTTTTCGATTTTGCCGACCAAAAACCAATTGGGGGAGAAATGGAAGCTCAGGGTATTTACTCTATGTGCCGAATTCATGGTGTTGCTGAGTGGATTATTGTTAAAGGAATTTGTGATTGGGGTTATAAAAAAAATACTCCTAATAAAGAAAATGATCAGGAAACAGCGGCACATGCTGCAGTGGATTATTGTTTCTACGTGTTTTCGCGTAATGGGGTTTTTGACTCGCTTGTTAATGAAACACAAGAAATAACAACAAAATACACATCGGGTACCATGATTCAAACGGGCAATAATGGGGTGCAAATCGGGCAAATATCGAATGGAACGGTTACTGTTAATATGGGTGGCACACCTCAAAATACCGCTAATAAAGAATAAACCTGTTCTGTTATTCAAGAAGGGCGGTGTTACAATGGATAGGTCATATATCCCTATAACGAAATTCTATCAGAACTGTCTCCCCGCTGCACGTAACAACGGGTACAAATATGTAATGTGCATATTAGCCAGAGATAGGGGTGTTGATGGTCTGTATAGTGCATTGGAGCAAGACTGGTACGCTCTTGATGACATAACAGGCAAGGACTTCTTGTTTATGTTCACTGGTAAGTATCACGATGACAATCAACAATCCGAAATTGTATACAATAACCTCAACGGTTGCAGTTACGTTCTACGGAATGAGTATTTTCGTATTATGAATCTCAAACCATCCTTAAGGGTTGATGTGCAATACGACTTTCGTGAAAGAGATGAACGAGGAAAATTCACTCCCGATTTGCCAAAGAACCATACAAGAGTGATTACCGAACTACGTAGATTGTTCGATATTCCTGAGGGCGACATTCCGTGCCTCGTTTATACGAATTTACACAATGGCCAAAACATTATTGTCCCATTTAGCGGAAACAGCATCTATGACTATTTCCGCAAACTGTATATAAGCCTTGAAAAAGTGCTTAGAGATATCAATTCGATGAGTGATAAGGTTGCTGAATACCATGCCTTAAAAAATTCTAAGGAATTTTCAAATTCCGCAAAGATAGCCTCATTGCGTGAAGAGCTTTTCCGAATTGCCAATTATCTTGATGAAGATGAAAAAAACTCTCTGATTGACTGTATATTAAACATGTCATACGGAAAATTTAGACAAGACATTCGTGGCAAGCTGAATCGGTATATCGACCTATCAAAAAATGGCGATGTGTTTTCGGACGAAAAAATGGCATTGATACTAAGCGAAACTGAGCAGCAGAAGTATTTGCAGCATTTGACTGCGTTATACGAACAAGCTGACGGGATTATTCGTAAGTCGGTTGATTTCGCAAATGAGTCTGTTTCCCACTTGCCGAGTCCAAACGTTGATATGCACCAATACGGTGCTAATTCATTGCAAATAGGCACAGTTACCAACGGAGGCGTGTTGAACATTGTTGGAACGAGCTGGAGGCAAGTAGTACTTAGGAAAACTTTCGATATGCTTGAAGATTTCCTGACTTTTATGAGACCATTTCTTGATGTGGATTTTAAGGACAGGAATAGTTACCGTTTGAACAATCGTCTTCAAGACCTCACGAGTTATTACGAGCGCCATCTATCCGATTTAAGCTTTTTATCAGAACATTTCACTGATTTAGTTGAAATATCAGAGATTTATGCCGAGACCCTACGAGATAAGGGCGGTTGTACTTTAAGACATGACTTTGACACTGCGTCCATATCAGTTATCTCTGATTGCATTAACTCTTATTGGGATGTGACAACAAAAATGACGCATCTAATTTGCGCGGAGGTGGTATAGAAATGAACAATAATGAGATGAACCAATATGGCAATAATTCTGTGCAGATATCTGAGATAACAGGCGGAAATAATACTTTTAACTTTACACGAACCGAAAATGAAGTCGATGCGATACCATTTATGAGTATAGAGAATAGTGCTACGATTATAGGTTTATGTAAATCAATAAATGTTTATTTTACTAAGATTGGAACGGTTTTGCTTAAAAATCCAGCAATATATGATGATAGCCATCTTGTCAGCAATGATTTTTTCGGATGGCTCTCCAAACTCAAAGATTTCATGGGTAGTTTTGACTTGGATGAAATAAGGCAGAAATATAGTTTATCGGCAAAATATCCATTGGCTGTCCTTGCGGAATATTTATTCGTTTTATCCCCGGATATTTCTATGAAATTGAATTCTTTTTATCACACGCGAATCTTATATACAATTGACTGCGTTTACAAGTATAACGAAAAGTCAAATGAATTTTTTCTTGCGCTCGGCATGCTTGGCTTGGCCAAAGATTATTCAGACAAAAGAATATATGAATGTGTCGTTTGCGATTTACAGATTTTTTTTACAATGGTTCGTGACATTCTGGATGCCTATACCAAGGAGATAGATTATGCAGAAACTGAAAACAAGGCGACATCATCAATGAACGACCATATATACAATAATATTCGACTTTATTTTGATAAGGAATCGATTCCGGCTTTAAAAATATTATTTGAACGAGGGAAAATGATTGATGTTGACTTGGCGAATGAAATAGGTATGGATGTTACAAATTTGAGAAAAGTCCTTTTCCCGGCAACTAAAAAACTTCTCAATTATGGGTATCAGACCCCAAATTCAACAATGGTGTGGATATCCGAACCATACCGCAGCACAATTCGTAAACATTATGATAAATTGTTCGTGTCGGAGGAATCTATATGAAAGCAAAATTTGTAAAGGTATGGGACAATCGACGTTTTGGCTATATTCCTTTCATTGTTCTGCAGGTTGAAGAAACGGACACTTTTTTGACAAAAGCGAATTTTAATCCCGGATATAAATTTGTTATTCAAGCACTTTATAGCCATGTCGGTGCAGCCGGTGGGCATAAATTTAATCCCTTCTACTATAAAGAAAGTGTACAGGATAGAAGCCAAAAGATTGAAACCAACGAAGCCGATGCCTTAGGCTTTTATTTGGGAAATATTGACAACATACACAATATCCCTGATAATCTATACACAGAAAAATTTTGGGATGCGGTATGGACATCTCAAGAACTCAAAGATGAAGAATATGAAGGTGATGAGGATTACTATAAATTACTGCTGACAACAGGGATAAGCAGTATGGCTATGTCGATTTCAGAACTTGATGGTGTTCTTGCAAATTTGCAAACTATGGAATCGCCCATCTTTAAAAACACATCGGAAATAGTGGAAGCACTGACTGCTGCAAATAATTCTATGCGCGAACGATATAAACAAATGGGATGGGATATAGATGAAAAAAGCCAAGTTGTAAAGTGCCTTGTCGTGGACAAAAATGACCTTTCGGTAATAAATGCTTGGTGGTCAACGGGTAATAACATTACTATCGCTGATTATTTATGGTTACCATTTGACGAAATGCCGCTTGATGTGTTTCATGAATTCAATAAAGTCAATGAGGACTATAGCGGCTTGCAAATATTAGATTTGAGTATGTATTTGTAATACAATATAAGAAATAATCTGGAGGTGTCGCAATGGATGAAATAAAAATAAAACAAACAGGTAGCAACTCCGCTCAAATAGGCAAGATTTCTGGGGAACGGTTAATATAAATCTTCCTCCGATTCTACTTGATTCTGCTATGAATCAAGTAGAATCGGCAAGAATAATAATGGGAAATATTGTAGGCAATTTAATTTAAAATATGAAATAAAAATTTAAAAAGCTGCACATTATCTATATTAGTTCGCCCTTTTTGAGGAACTTTGAATTGCCCATTATGTTTATAATGTATCTTCATGAAATAGAAACTTCCCGTTATTCAAATACAGGTTAGGCTAATAATGAGAACATTAATTAACACAAAGAAGGTGATGAAAATAAGATGATATCAAGAACATGGCATGGTATTGTACCTATTCATATGAAGGATGCGTTTGAAAAATATGAATATGAAACAGGGATAAGAGATACAACGATAATAAAAGGAAACATGGGGGCATATTTGAAGATAGTTGAACAAGGGGAATATGCACATTTCTTTTTATGTACAAAATGGGATACAATGGCTAGTGTGATTGCATATGCAGGTAATAAACCGACAATAGCTGTAACTTATCCGGATGACGAGCAATTTGGCCTGATATCAGATCCGATTGTGATTTTGCAAGAAGTGGCCGATGCGGAAAATCCCTTTTTATAATAATAGAATCATAAGGCTAATAATGGGTATATGAACGATTAAAGTGAATTTCTTATAATTATATAACGCACAGATAAACAGAAATTTGTCGAGCAGATAATTTGTATTTAAGTTGGCAACCGGAGAATAAGCATGAAGAACAGAACCTATATCGCAATTGATCTGAAATCCTTCTACGCTTCGGTCGAATGTGTGGAACGAGGGCTTGATCCGCTGACCACCAACCTTGTTGTCGCTGACGCAAGCCGCACAAAAAAAACCATCTGTCTCGCCGTCTCTCCCCCCCTCAAAGCATACGGCATTTCCGGTAGGGCGAGGCTGTTTGAAGTCGTACAGAAGGTCAAGGAAGCAAATGCAGCACGGCTGCGCAAAGCACCAGGACGAGCCTTTTCCGGCGTTTCCTGCAACGATACTGAATTGAAATCCTCACCGGGTCTCTCGTTGGACTACATTGTTGCTCCACCGAGGATGGCGTATTATATAGAGTACAGCACGCAGATTTACAATATCTATTTGAAGTACATCGCGCCCGAAGATATTCATGTCTACTCCATTGACGAGGTATTCCTTGACGCCACCGATTATCTGAACACCTACAATCTTTCAGCCCGTGAGTTTGTCGCGAAAATGATTCTGGATGTACTCAAAACAACTGGCATTACAGCAACGGCGGGAATTGGCACAAACCTGTATCTTAGCAAGATCGCTATGGATATTCAGGCAAAGCACATACCTGCTGATAACAACGGTATGCGGATCGCCGTGCTGGACGAAATGAGCTACCGTCGCTCCCTGTGGTGGCATCGGCCTCTAAAAGACTTTTGGCGCGTTGGAAAAGGATATGCCAACAAGCTGGAAGAAAAAGGTCTCTTTACGATGGGAGATATTGCAAGATGCTCTCTCGGTAAACCTACCGATTACTACAACGAGGATTTACTGTATAAGCTATTCGGCATCAACGCTGAGCTGCTGATCGACCATGCGTGGGGGTGGGAGCCATGCACAATTGCCGATATTAAAGCGTATAAGCCAAGCACAAACAGTATTGGATCGGGGCAGGTACTGCACTATGCCTATACTTTTGACAAAGCGAAGCTGATCGTGCGGGAAATGACTGATCTGCTGGTACTTGATCTGGTAGATAAAAGGCTTGTGAGCGACCAGCTTGTTTTGACGGTCGGATATGATATCGATAATCTAACAAATCCAGAGATAAAGAAATCATATCACGGGGCAATCACCACTGACCACTACGGACGCGCCGTTCCGAAATCCGCGCATGGTTCAGTAAATCTTGGCAGACAGACCTCCTCTACAAAGCTAATCATGGATGCCGTCACAGATCTGTTTGAACGCATCGTTGGCAAAAATCTTCTGATCAGAAGAGTCAACATCACAGCGAATCATGTCGTTGATGAGGCAACCGTTGAAAAGACAAGCAACTTTGAACAACTTGATCTCTTTACGGATTACGCGGCTGCGCAGGCGAAAAAAGAAGATGAAGAAGCTGAGCTTGCACGAGAAAAAAAGATGCAGCAAGCAATGCTTGAAATAAAAAAGAAATACGGCAAGAACGCCATTCTAAAGGGTATGAATCTGGAGGAAGGCGCTACCACTGTAGACCGGAACAGGCAGATTGGAGGGCACAAGTCATGACGAGGACATATGACGACATCATTAATCTACCTCACCATGTCTCTACGACACGCCCTCATATGACTGCTATTGACCGGGCAGCTCAGTTTTCCCCTTTCGCCGCACTGACCGGCTATGATGCCGCCATCAAAGAAACCGCAAGACTGACTGACGAGAGAGTAAAATTGGACGAATATATGAAGGACGCTTTGAGTGATAGGCTGCAAATCATAGCAGATCGGATTAAAGAGTATCCCGAAATTGCAATTACCTACTTTCAACCGGATGCGAAGAAGAATGGCGGCGCCTATGTTACTGCTATCAGTACGGCTAAAAAGATAGACAAATATGAACGGGTTGTCGTTATGACCGATGGCACAGCGATTCCCATTGATGAAATAATCATCATAGATGGGCAAATATTCGAATCTATGGAAATATTTTAAATCGATAGTAAAGGCTAGAACAGATAGTGAATACAAGCACACAGAAGATATAGATCACGCCGTATGAATTATCAAAATGCTTTAAGTAATTTGAGGGAGAATTATTAAAGCAAATTCCAATTTGTCACTTAGCTTAGACTGTGGATTATTTATATACTCATAAGGCTAATAATGCGAGATTGGAGAAAGAACCGAATTAATTAAAGAGAGGTAAATTCGGTGGCAGCAGGAGGTTTTGTATGCAATATATGTGTAGCAAGTGCGGTGAAACTTTTAAGATAACATTCTTTCAGTATATCTTAGGACCACGCATACTGGGAGGCCCCAAATTATTAAAGTGTCCAAACTGTGGTAAATGGTCCTTTTGCCCAATAGTAGCAATCTGACGACCTCTCATTATCCATTGGTTGTTACGCAATTGTAGAATGTTGTGAAGTAAGAGTAAGGACTTAGTTTTCTCGCTTGTCATTCTGAACGAAGTGAAGAATCTATCCAT
>Ga0209415_10007884_pt1 | contig 18509 bp, 19 predicted proteins | sample PeaSoiSIISIP2007_FD_187696 | JGI IMG/M metagenome (GOLD analysis project Ga0209415, IMG submission 187696) | Peat soil microbial communities from Weissenstadt, Germany - SII-SIP-2007 (SPAdes) (version 2) | ecosystem: Environmental > Terrestrial > Soil > Wetlands > Peat | place: Germany...
CCCGCCGCCGCGCCGCAGGTCGAGCTGACCTGGCCGACGTGCTCACCCACGGGCCCTGCGCGACCGGGCGCTCCGTGGGTCAACGCGATCCGGCTCACACCGAAGGTCGGCGACGATCCCCGTTGGCGCCGCCACGGCGTGTTAGGCCGCCTTGTGGCCCCAACGGCACCGCGCTACCGTCGGTGGATGCTCGAGCAGGATCTCGCGCTCTACACGGCCCTGATGGACAAGCACGGGAGCTTCGGCCAGACTCTTCGCGTCGCGCGGGGCGATCGCCCGGCTGACTACGCCACCGCCTGTGGCCTGATCGCGGCTTACCCGGACACGTTCGAGGCCGGCCATCTGACGGTTGTGCGTGACTGGATCGCCGAGGCGCGGCGGCTCGAGCCTGACCCGCTACCGCCCCGCCCAGCGGGCACGGTCCCGGGCGAGCCAGAGCACTGAGATCCGCGTGGCCGCCGCTTGGCAACCTGGGCGGCCAGGCCACGCGACGGCTCGCGCTCATCGCGTGTCGCTCGCGCGGTCTGCGCGCCGTGGATCTCCTCGGGTGACGCGCCGGCCCGCCGCGCGTTGTCGCGCAGCAGTTGGCCGTAGAGCGCCAACGCGTCGGGATTCGCTTCACGCAGCTCGCTGAGCGCCTGCTGCCTCTTCTGGCGAAACCACTCCGCGTCGCCTTCTGCCATCGATCAAGCCTACGTCCGACGATCGAAATCCGAAGATTAAGCCGGCAGCGACCGTCGGCGGCCCCGCGAGGCCGCGGCGATCCGGCGATTTTGAGCTACCCTCAGATGCGTGAGCGAGGAGCTTTCCGATCCGCGCGATGACCCCGGCTCGGTCCTCGACCTGGCGGCCGCCGAGGTTCGCGTCGACCGCACCGACGTGCATGCGATGATCGAGGCGCTCGCCGTGCGACTCGAGGAGTCCCTGCCCCGTCTGGCCGTCGTCAAGCGCCGGCGGGTCGGCGGCTTTCGCTCCAAGCAGACGGAGGTGGAGCGGATCGAGATCGTGCTGGACGACGAGCGCTTCGAGCTCCTGCAGGCCCGCGGCGGATTTCAATGCACGCGTCACCGGGTCGTGCGCGGAATCACGCTCAAGCGCGAGGAGCTGCCGGTCGCCCAGTGGATCAGCGAGTTGGTCGACGAGGTGATCCGCGCCGCCGTGATCGGTGAGCAGGCGCGCATCGCGTTGGAAGGCCTGCTGACGTGAGCCCGTTGTTTGGCCGCCGAGGTGGCCCGGACGCCGACCCGGCACAGGTTCAGGCCCAGGCGCAGCGCGACCAGGACTCGCTGGAGCGCCTCGCGCAGGGACATATCCCGCTTGCCGCCGCGGAGCGCCTCGCCACCCTGGCCGCACCCGGAGCGGCCGCCGGCCAGCCGTTCGCGAGCGATCTCTCGGTCTCCGAGTACGCGCTGCTGCACAGCCTCGGGATCGTGCCGGTCACGCTCGTGATGGGTTCCTCGATCTATCAGGTTGGCTGGCAGGGGGCCTATTACATGGTCCCGACCGAGATCCAGAGCCTGTCGCACGCCTACAACGAGAGCCGGCGGCTGGCCCTCGGGCGACTGCTCGAGGAAACGCAGATCGCCGGCGCCGATGCGGTCGTCGGCGTGCGGATCGAGCAGGGCAGCCACGACTGGTCGGCCGGCTCGGTCGAGTTCGTCGCCGTGGGCACGGCGGTGCGCCTGCCCGCGGCGCTGCGGGCACCCGGCGGCCCGGTGCTGACCGACCTCGATGGCCAGCAGTTCTGGCAGCTGTGCGCAGCCGGCATCCGCCCCGTCGGGATCGCGGCCCACACCAGCGTGCACTACGTCCCCGCGACCTGGCAGACCGCGCGCGCAATGGGCGGCGGGATGATGGGCGGCGCCTCCTGGTACAACCAGGAGCTGGTCGACTTCACGCAGGGCGTCTACGACGCGCGCGAGAAGGCGATGACCTACGTCACGCAGCAGGCGGCGGCGCTCGGCGCTGACGGGATCGTCGGCGTCAGGATCGACGAGCACGCGAGCGGGCGCCGGGTGTCGCGCGGCGGCATCGAGTGCGACGACCTGATCGTGACCTTCCATGTGATCGGAACGGCCGTCCGCGAGGATGCCTCGCTCGCCGTGCTCGCCTCCGCCCCCCGAACGATCCTCTCGCTCGCGTGATCGCCCATCGCGCGCGGCCAACCATCCGAAAGGAACGACGCCATGGCCTATGACCCGACGAGCACCGAGGGAGTTCCCGAGGCCGGGCGCGCCCGCCTGCAGCAGAACCGCGCCGGGCTGTTCACCAGCGATCTCTCAGTCAACGAGTTTCTGCTCGTGCGCCAGGCCGGATTCAACCCGCTGGGCCTGGTGATCGGCTCGAGCATCTACCACATCGGCTTCCAGCAGGCCAGCTACCGCCAGAACCAGGAGCTGACGGTGCTCTCCCAGGCGATGTACCACGCCCGCGAGCTTGCGATGACCCGGATGGAGGAGGAGGCCGACCAACTCGGCGCGGACGGCGTCGTCGGCGTCCGCCTGGACATCGGGCGCTACGAATGGGGCGAGCACCTGGCCGAGTTCATCGCCGTGGGCACCGCGGTGAAGCACGAGGGCGGCGAGCTCCATCGCGCGCCGTCGGGCCGCCCGTTCACGAGCGACCTCAGCGGGCAGGAGTTCTGGACGCTGCTGCAGACCGGTCACCGCCCGGTCGGGATGGTGATGGGCTCGTGCGTCTACCACGTCGCCCACCAGTCGATGCGCCAGAGCCTGCGCAACATCGGCCAGAACGTCGAGCTCGCCAACTACACGCAGGCGCTCTACGACGCGCGCGAGCTGGCGATGGAGCGGATGCAGGCCGAGGCGCTCGAAGCGAAGGCCGAGGGGATCGTCGGCGTCGACCTCCACGAGCGCTCGCATGGCTGGGGCAGCCACGTGATCGAGTTCTTTGCGATCGGGACCGCGATCATCCCCGCCGAGGGCTCGGAGGACCACGTGATCCCCGCTCCGCAGCCGGTGCTCGACCTGTCGTGAGCGCCGTGCGCGCGGCGGCTGCCGTGGCGCTTGTCACGGCCCTGTTCGCGAGCGCTGCCACCGCGCGGCCCCGACCCCACCGCGGGCCGTTCGTCACTGCGGCGATGACGGCCTTCCTGCGCACACGGACCGGCAACATCACCGCCGCCGTCTACAACGAGGGCAGCGGGCGGCTGTTCGTCTACCGTCCCGGCGTGGCCGAGGCCGAGGCGAGCGTCGCCAAGGTCGACATCCTCGCGACGCTGCTCTACGAGCGCCAGCAGCAGGGCGAGGACCTCAGTCTCGCCCAGCGGCAGCTGGCGACCGCCGCGATCGAGGACAGCGACAACAAGGACGGCCAGCTGCTCTGGAACGAGGCGGGCGGCAACCCGGCGATCGGCGCGTTCAACGCCCGGGCCGGGATGACGCAGACGCTGCTCGACCCGGCCGGAGTCTGGGGTCTGTACCAAACCACCGCGCGCGACCAGATCCGCCTGCTGCGCCAGCTCGCGCTGCCGGGCGGCCTGCTTGGCGACGGCGCCCGGTCGTTCGAGCTCGGTCTGATGAGCCGGATCACCGGCGGGCAGGCCTGGGGCGTGTCCGCCGGTGTGCTGGCGCCGGCGAGCGTGGCGCTCAAGAACGGCTGGCTGCCGGTCGCCGCCGAAGGCGGCTGGCAGGTCAACAGCATCGGCCTGGTCAGCGGGCGCTTCCGCCACTACCTGATCGCCGTGCTGACCTCCGGGGACCCGAGCATGTCCTACGGCGCCGAGACGATCGAGGGGATCTCGCAGCTCGTCTGGAAGGCATTCCTGCCGAAGCGCTTCAGGTCCGGCCCGCGGGCGGCGTGAGGGTCGGGCCGGCCGCGCGCTCAGAGCTGGAATTCACCGCCCGCGTAGATCACCCGCTCGGTCCCGTCGCTCAGCGTCGCGGTGACGCTGCGGTCGGTCGTCGAGACGATGTCGGTATGGACGCTTGACTCGTTGAAGCCGAGCCGCTCCCACTCCGAATGGGCCACGGAGCCCGGGTCGCCGGCGTAACAGTCGTGGTAGGACTTGCCGAGGGCGATGTGGGTGTTGCCGAACGGGCCGCCGACGTTCTCGTCGTAGAGGGTCTCGGCCATGAACTTGGTGATTCGCGAGAACCGCCGGTCGGTGAGCGAGAACTCCCCCACCTTGTCGGCGTTCTCGGTGGCCACCATCTCGGTGATCACCTGCTCGTTCTGCTCGGCCGAGGCTTCGACGACGCGCCCGTCGGCGAAGCGCAGCCGGATCCCCTTGACGAGGTTCCCGTAGCGGTACAGCGGCTGGTTGAAGGCGATCCATCCCTCGGTGCCCCGCCAGTCGGGGCTGGTGAAGATCTCGAAGCTCGGGATGTTGCGTCCGCTCCCCCCCACCCACTGGCGTCGCTCGCCGAGCGTGATGTGCAGATCGACGTCCTCGCCCTCGACGTGCAGCCGCTCGATCGGCAGCGAGTTCAGCCGCTGCACGTACTCGCCGATCTGGGCCGCCACCTCGCGCCAGCGGGCGATCGGGTCCTCCTCGTCCAGGAAGCAGGCGTCGGTGATCTGCTGCCAGTACTCCTGCTCGGAGAGCCCGGCCTCGGCAGCCATCGCCGCCGTGCCATAGAGGCCGAGCGTCCAGGTGAAGTTCCCGGCGTTCTCCTTTTCGGTGCGCCAGTCCATCGCCGGCTTCATCGAGCGTCCGTTGCGCATGATCAGGGCCGGATCGATGCCCTCGAGCGCGTGCATGTCGGAGTCGCTGAGCACGCTGACCTGATGATCCATCTGATCGACGACACCGCGCATGTACTTCGCCGGGAAGAAGTCGATCTGCTCGTCGTTCGCGAGTTCGTAGAAGTTGCGTGAGAGGTTGAAAGCGCCGTCGTCGTCGGCCACGTAGTGGCCGATCGCGTGCGCGCCGGCGCGCCAAACGGCGCGATGCAATTCGACGTAGAGCGGCTTGGCCGCCTCGTGCGCGGCGATCCGGACGACGTCGCCGGGCTTGACTCCGGAGCCCCCGCCGAGCGCGAAGTTGATCAGCACGTCCGCGTAGCGCTCCAGTACCTGCTGGGAAGGTGTGTGGGACATGCGAGCGACCCTATCCGATTCTCGAATTCGCCTTTCGCTCGCTTTTTTCCGGAGGATGCGGGAACGCTGTCAAGGTGCTCTTGCACCGCCCGTGGCCACCTCGTATGTTCTCGCCAGGACGCGGAACGAGCCGCAAAGAGCGAGGCCACCGAGGTGTGAGGCCGCGCCACCCAGAGAACGGAACGCCCCTTCGGGAGCGCCCCGTAGGAGGGTTCCTCAAACGGCTCGCTTCCGCGTCTGATTCGTTTAAGCGCTCACTGCCGTCTTCGTCTTCGCGCTCGCGCCGCCGCTCAACAGGCGCGCGGCGAGGATCCCGCCGAGCCCTCCGAACAGGTGGTCCTGCCAGGAGATCCCGGCCTGCGGCACGAGATCGGTGGCGAGCGCGCCGCCGAACAGCACCGCGACGACAACGCCGAGGGCGAGCGCGCCGATGCTGCGCGTGAAGAACCCGCGCGCGATCAGGAATCCGGCGTAGCCGAACACGACGCCGCTCGCGCCGACCGTGTCGGTATGGCTCCCGGCGGTCAGCCAGGTCCCCAGCCCGGCGACCAGGATCACGATCACCGTCACCTCGATGATCCGTCGCGCCCCGGCTGAGGCGATCACCAGGCCGAGCACGACGAACGGGATCGTGTTGCCGATCAGATGGCCGAAGCCGGCATGCAGAAACGGTGCCGAGAGGATCCCGGGGAGCCCGGAGAGCGCGCGCGGGTAGATGCCGTCGCTCGTGAGCCGCTGGCCGTCGATCTTGTTGACGATCTCGACGACCCACATCACGGCGACCAGCACACCGATCACGGCGGCGCCCTCGAACAGTGCGGCGCGGCGGACGGTCTTCACAATGCCCAGTGTGACGCATTCTGCGGCGTCCTACCATCAATCGATCTCCCGCCGGCTGATGGCCCTTGGCGTGCTCGGCGTGCTGGCCCTCGCGGCCTGTGGCGGCCAACGCAGCACGCTGCCGCCGTCCCCGGGCCCCTCGGGCGCGGTCGCGCTCAGCGAGCTCGCGCACCATCCGGAGGTCTACGCCGACGCGAGCGTCGTCACGGTCGGCACCGTGGTGCGTGTGAGCGGGGGCCGCAAGCCGCTGTTCGCCCTGGAAGGCGGCCACGGAACGCGAATCGTGCTCGAGCCGAGCTCGTCCGCCGCCGCTGAGCTCGGCCGGCGGGTACGCGTCAGCGGCCTGTTCACCGTCACCTTCGAGCTGGGCTACGAGATCCTCGTCTCGCGGATCGCAGCCGCCTGAGCGCGCCGCAGCGGCGGCGTGGGCCGGCGATCTCCTCAGCTGGCGCGTGCGGCTCCGTGGTCGAAGCTCGCGAGGTCGCTCACGGCAATGCTGCTCGGCACGGCGAAGCCGACCCCGCTGTTCGCGCCGCCGCCGGCGAACGCGTCCCCGCCGCCGGTCGCGATCTGCGAGTTGATCCCGATCACCTGGCCGGCGGTGTTCAGCAGCGGCCCGCCGGAATTGCCCGGGTTCAGCGCGGCGTCGGTCTGGATCACGCCGGTGATCGTCGCGCCGTCGGGTGAGGTGATCGCGCGACCCAGTGCCGAGATCACGCCGACCGTCAGCGTCTGGTCGTAGAGGAACGGGTTGCCGATCGCAAAGGCCTGATCGCCCACGTGCAGCGAGGCCGAGTCGGCGAATTTGAGCGGAGCGAGCCGCAGCCCGCCGGGCTTCACCGACAGCAGCGCGAGATCGTTGGACGCATCCACCCCCACCACGCTCGCCGGTCGCGTGGGCCCACCGCTGCCGCCAAATTGCACCGTGACCTTGGCGGCACCGTCGACGACGTGATCGTTGGTCAGGATCAGCCCCTTGGCGCTGACGATGATCCCGGAGCCGCTGTCGCTCTGCGCCTGCCCGAAGGCGTCGCTGGAGCCCGTCGCCAAGATCGCGACGACGCTCGGCGCTGCGCGCTCGTAGATCAGGTGCGCCAGCGTCTGATGTGTTTGCTGAGCGGAGGCGAGCGCGTTCGCCGCGACCGGCGTCGAGGCCGCCACGGTGCGCGTGGTGGTCTTGCCCGACGGCGCGATCACGACGACCGCGAGCGCAGCGAGCAGGCCGCCGAGGGCCGCTGAGAGGATCGACGTTTTCGGGCTTGGCGGCATCGCGCGGAGCCCACATCATGCCCATCGCCAGCTAACCGCGGGTAACCGCGAGCTAAACGTTTGCCTCAGCGGCGAGCCGGGCCGCGGTCGCCGCTGCCCGCCGGACCCTGACGTGCTACACCCTCAGCGATGGGCCGTCTCGACGAGGTTGACCTGACGCAGCGCCTGAGCCGCAGCGCCGAGGCGGCGCGGCTCGCCGTCGTTCAGCGCCGCCTCGTCGAGCTGCGCCTGCAGGCCGCGGGCCTGCTCGGTGACGCACGCCTCGGCCCCGCGCTGTGTGTCCTGCTCGAGGGATGGGATGCCGCCGGAAAGGGCAGCGCGATCCGCAGGCTCGTCGAACCGCTCGATCCCCGGCACGTGCACGTCATCCAGTTCGCCGCCCCCACCCCGGCGGAGCTGCGACACCACTTCCTGTATCGCTTCGCGCCGGCGCTGCCGGGTCGCGGCGGGATGGCGGTGCTGGACCGCAGCTGGTACGGCCGCGTGCTCGTAGAGCGCGTCGACGGGCTCGCCAGCGAGACCGAATGGCGGCGGGCCTACCTGTCGATCGCCGCGTTCGAGCGCGAGCTGGTGCTGGCGGGCACCGTCTTCGTCAAGCTCTGGCTGCACGTCTCCGCCGAGGAGCAGCTGCGGCGCTTCCACAAGCGAGAGGTCGACCCGATCAAGCGCTGGAAGCTGAGCGAGGCGGACTGGCACAACCGGGAGCGCCGCGCCGACTATGTGGCCGCGGTCGAGGAGATGTTCAGCCACACCGACCGCCCCCACGCCCACTGGCACATCGTGCCCGCTGAATCCAAGCGGTTCGCCCGTGTGCGGGTGATCGAGCACGTGATCGACGCGCTCGAACACGGATTGCGCGGCGAGGGAATCGAGCCGGTCGCGGCGAGCTGAAGCGCCGGCTCGCGGGTCAGAGATCGATCCGCAGATCGACGCGGCCCGGCGCGTTCACGACCACCCGCAGCCAGCCGCCGCGGGCACGGCTGAGGACCGCGCGACCGCTGGCGACCCGCCAGGCGGCGACGTAGCGCTCGCGCACGATGACCGCGCCGGGTCGCGTGACCAACAGCCGCACGTTCGCCCCATCCGAGCTGAGCAGGCGCGCCGGCCCGCTGACGATCCCGGGTGCGCCGGCGACCGAGTAGACGCGCCAGTGCGCGCTGTGCCAGACGAGCTGCACGCCGGGCACGCCGGCCCGCACCAGCCGCGCCTCGGCGAGCGCCGCGTAGTCCAGCGGCACGTCCGGCAGCGCGACGAAGCGCACGCCGTTTGCGAACAGCCATGAGCGGTATGACGCCGGCGTCAGCTGACCCGGGTCGTAGAAGATCGCGTTGTTCGCCGTGTCGAGCTGACGCTCCCAGCCGCGCGCGAGCGGAAACGAGGGCGCGACGTAGGCGGCCTCCCAGTGCAGGGCGGTCGGTACCACCTCGACGCGCGCGAGCGGACGGTCGGCGGTATCGAGGTAGCGCAGCAGCGGGCGGAAGTAGGCAGCCTCCATCGAGGGGTTGCCCTCGCCGAGCAGCGCCTGGCGAGCCGGGACCCACTGGGCCAGCGCAAGCGGAATCGCCGCTGCGATCAGCAGGACGCGTCCGCGCCGGCGCTCCCACACGAGGGTCGTCACGAGCGCGACGCCGAAGCAGACGCCGAGCCGCGTGATGTTGTTGCCGATCGCGCTCGGCACGGCGAAGGTGGCGATCAGCGCCACGGCGTACAGCGCGACCCCGGTCGCGAGCGCCCGGTCGCGGCGCGCGACGACGATCCCGATCGGCACCAGCGCGACGAGCATCCCGACGAAGTTCAGCGGCGCGAACGGCATCGTCCCGAGTCCCGGGAACAGCAGCTCGAGCGCGAGCACCGGGGTCGCCGCGGCGGCGGCGAGCGCGCCGGCGGCCCAGCGGCGCTCCGGCCAGCAGCCGATCATCCACGCGAGCGCCGCCATCGCCAGGAACCCACCGGCGAGCGGGCTGGCGAGCGAGGCGGCGACGCCGAGCGGCAGCGCGAACGGCCAGCGCGCGCCGCGCGCGACGAGCAGCGCGACGAGGCCGATCGTCTCGCCGAGCAGATACGGCTCCTGGCCGATCGCGACCTGCACCACGGTGCCCACGGCAAAGGCGATCGCGCCGGCCCGTCCGGCCCGCCCAAAGCGCCCGACGGCGAGTCGATCGAACGCCCACGCCGCGACGGCGACGCAGACGATCTCCATCAGCGGGATCCCCGCCAGCCAGCCGATCGGGGCGAACAGCACGGAGTAGTCGAAGGTCCAGTGGCCGCCGTACCACTGGCTGTCCCACAGCGTCAGCCCGCTGCGCGCGAACAGCTCAACGCGGTAGGTTGCCGCCGCGAGATCGACCCCCTGTGCGCCGGTGAGGATCGCGAGCAGCGCGAGTCCCGCGGCGAGCAGCGGCGCGGCGAGGCGCGAGCGAGCTCCCGTGACCATCCGACGATCTTAGCTTCCTTCGCTGCTCGGCTCGACCCCTGTCCGACGTTGAGCCCTCGTCGCTCAAGTTTCGTGGCCGATCTGTCGATAGAGGCCTGGCGCGACTGGTATGGAGCAGGTCGCGCGGCAACGCTCACCGCCCTTTGACTGTGACGCTCAGGCTGATCACCGACGCTTCCGAGGAGCCACAGGCGGCGCCGGTTGACGCGCACCCCGAACTCCCCCCCGAGGCCTTCGAGCAGCTCTTCAGCCTCGCCGGGAGCCTGCTCGCGATCTTCGACGGGCAGGCGCGCTTCGTCGCCGTCAACGCCGCCTGCGAGCGGGTCCTTGGCTGCCCGCCCGATCAATTGCTCGGCCAGTCGCTGCTGGACTGCCTGCATCCGCACGACCCGACCTCGGCGGTTCGCAAGGCTGCCGGAACGCACGGCTGGCAGCCCGGCTTCGTCGAGCTGCTCGGACGCCACCGCCACAGCGACGGCAGCTGGCGCTGGCTGCTGTGGAGCGGCAGCGCGCAGGGCGAGTACTGGTACGCCTCGGCCAAGGACGTCACGGAGTGGATCCGGCTCGAGCACCGCGTCGGCCGCGACCCGCTGACATCCCTGCCGAATCGCGAGGTGTTCATCGATGAGCTCTCGCGCGCGCTCGCGCGCCACGCGCGCTCGAGCCTCCACCTCGGGGTCCTGTTCATCGACCTCGACTCGTTCAAGCAGATCAACGACAGCATCGGCCACGAGGCCGGGGATCGGCTGCTGGCCGAGGTCGCACAACGACTGCGCGACGCTGTTCGCGGCGGCGACGTGGTCGGACGGCTCGGCGGCGACGAGTTCGCGATCCTGCTCGAGCTGCTCGACAGCGACCACGAGGCCGTCGACGTCGCCCGGCGCGTGCTGCAGGCGTTCGCCGAGCCGTTCGACCTCGGCAGCGGCCCGGTGAGCATGTCGGCAAGCGTCGGTCTCGCCACCGCCGATGACGCCGACAAGACGGCCGGCCGCGTGATCCACGAGGCCGACATCGCGATGTACCGCGCCAAGGCCAGCGGCCGCAATCGCTTCGCGATCTTCGACGCCGACCTGCGCCTCGAGGTTGACCGCCGGCTGACCGTCGAGCGCGATCTCCGCAGCGCGCTGTCGCGCCAGGAGTTCGAGGTCCACTACCAGCCGGTCGTTTCGCTGGCGGACGGCTCGGTGGCCTCGTTCGAGGCCCTGCTGCGCTGGACCCACCAGGAGTGGGGTGTGATCTCACCCGACGAGTTCATCCCGCTCGCCGAGGAGAACGGTCTGATCGTGCCGATCGGCGCCTGGGTGCTGGGGACCGCGCTGCGCCAGCTCGCCGAGTGGCGGGCCGGCGGCGCAGACCTCAGCGTGTCGGTGAACATCTCCCCGCGCCAGCTGGCCGACGAGAGTGTCGGCGCGACGGTGGCCGCGCTGCTCGCCGAGGCCGGCGTGCCGGCGAGCGCGCTGTGTCTCGAGGTCACCGAGACCGCCGTCCTGTCCGAGCCGATCCGCGCCGCGACCCGCCTTGCGGAGCTGCGCGCGCTGGGCGTGCGCATCGCCTTCGACGACTTCGGCACCGGCTACTCGTCGCTGCGACACCTCAGCCAGCTCCCGGTCGACGTGATCAAGCTCGATCGAACGTTCGTCAGCGCACTCAACCGCCAGGACGCCCATCGCGACCGTGCGATCCTGATCGCGGTCACGACCGCCGCGCGCGAGCTCGCCATCAGCGTCATCGCCGAGGGCGTCGAGGACACCGAACAGCTGGCGGAGCTCCATCGGGCGGGCTGCGGGTTCGCGCAGGGCTACCTCTTCTCGGCCGCCCGCAGGCCGGCGGACACGGCGCTCGACGGGTTTCCGAGTCTCGTGACCCGGGGCGCCGAGAGCGCCGCGCCGGCGACCGAAAAGTCCCGCCGCTAAGGCGACGGCGCAGCCGATCGCCGCTCTCATCGCTCCAGTCGCTGAGCTACGCTGGAGCACTATGCGGATCCTCGTCGCCGAAGACGAACCGGCGATCGCCGATTTCATCGAACACGGCCTCAGCGCCGAGGGCTACGCCGTCACCGTCGCGGCCACCGGTGAGCGCGCGCTCGAGCTCGCCCTCTCGGAGGACTTCGCGCTGATGATCCTCGATCGCATGCTCCCGGGCCGCGACGGGATCGAGGTGCTCGAGGCGTTACGGACCGTCAATCCCGAGCTGCGCGTGATCATGCTCACCGCGCGCACCGGAATCGACGATCGCGTCGAAGGGCTCGACGCCGGTGCCGTCGACTACATGACGAAGCCGTTCGCCTTCGACGAGCTCGCGGCGCGGGTCCGGGCACACCTCCGCGCGCCCTCGCAGCGAGAGTCCACGCGGCTTGAGGCGCTCGGAATCGAGCTCGACCTGCTGACGCGGCGGGTGACCCGCGACGGTAGCGAGGTCGCGCTGTCGACCAAGGAGTTCGACCTGCTTGCCTACTTCATGCGACACCCGGCGAACGTTCTCTCGCGCGAGCAGATCCTCAGCGCCGTGTGGGGCTACTCCCACGACCCGGGCACCAACATCGTCGAGGTCTACGTCAGCTACCTGCGCCGCAAGCTCAGCCGCCCGGGATCCCCGGCACCGATCGTCACCGTGCGCTCGGTCGGCTATCGGCTCGCGCCGGCCCGTGCCTAGCGCCTCGCGGCTGCGCCCCCGCTCCCTGCGCTGGCGACTCACGCTCGCACTCGGGGCCGTCCTGGTCCTCGCGTTCGTGGTCACCTTCTACGTCGTCTACCGCGAAACCGACTCGCGGCTGCACGGCGAGATCGACCGGGCGCTGCAGACCCAGGCGACCGCGTTCTCCGCCACGATCTCCCCACCTGGCCAGGAGTACTCGGCTGCCCAGATCGCCGCCAACGCCAGGGCCTACGTGGACGCGCAGCCCTTCTCGGCCTCGTCGCAGCTGCTCTACGCGATCGTTCCGGGGGAGAAGATCGCGACCAACGAGCCCGAGTTGCTGGGGCAGAGCGCGCACGACACCGACGACTCGCCGGCCACCCGGCGCCTCGAGGCGCAGTTCACGGCGCGGCTGAAGGCGCAGCCGCCGGGGTTCTCGACCAAGCACGCTCCCGAGGTCGGCCGCCTGCGCCTGTACGTCAAGGCGTTCTACACCGAGGATGGCCTGCTCGCGCGGCTCGGCGTGGCCGAGCCGCTGGCCCCCGTCGACGACGCCCTCGACGGCATCACGCGCGGCTTCGCGATCGGGGGCACGCTCACGCTCGCCGCCGCCCTGCTCGCCGGATTCCTGCTGGCCGCGGGCTTCGCGCGACCGCTACGGCGAATGGCGCGGATCGCCGCCCGCGTCGACGCGGGAGATCTCTCGCCGCGGATCGACTACCGCGGACCTCGCAACGAGACCCGGGTCCTCGCCGACGCCTTCGACCACATGCTCGACCGCCTCGAGGAGGCCTTCGCCCGCCAGCAGGCCTTCGTCTCGGACGCCTCCCACGAGCTGCGCACGCCGCTGACCGCGATCCGCGGTCAGCTCGAGGTCCTCGCGCGCCGCGAGAACCCCGACGGCAACGAGATTCGACGGGTCCAGGCGCTCGTGCAGGCCGAGGTCGATCGGATGACCCGGCTGACCGAGGACCTGCTGCTGCTCGCCCACACCGACGAGTCCCGTTTCATTCAGCGCGAGGCAATCGCGCTGGCGCCGTTCCTCGGCGAGCTGGTGGCCAGCGCGGAGCCGACAACGGACCGCCGCCTGCGCGTCCGCGCGCAGACCCCGGGGATCCTCAACGCCGACCGCGACCGTCTCGCGCAGGCGCTGCGCAACCTGCTGCGCAACGCGGTCGAGCACACCCAGGCCGGCGGCACGATCGAGCTCGGCGCCCGCGAATGCCCCGACGGGCGCGTGCAGATCTGGGTCGACGACGACGGCCCGGGGATCGCAGCGGCCGAGCGCGACCGCGTCTTCAACCGCTTTCACCGCGCCGACGCGGCGCGCGCGCGGACAGCCGGCGGCACCGGGCTGGGCCTCTCGATCGTCCGCGCGATCGTCGATGCCCACGGCGGCCGGGTCTGGGCGGCGGACTCGCCGCTCGGCGGAGCCCGCGTGGTGATCGAGCTCCCGGGGTACCGAGCCGCGCGTCTGGCGCTAGATGCCGATGAAGTTGATGCCGAGTGAGTTCAGCCAGCTCTGCGCCTGCGTGTTCAGCACGCTCAGCTCGCCGGTCCACATCAGGACGCCCATTGCGATCAGCACCGCGCCGCCGGCGAACACGATCACCCCGTAGTGGCGCTTGACCCACGAGAAGACCGTCGTCATCCGCCCGAAGGCCAGCGAGGTGGCGAGGAACGGGATCGCCAGACCCGCGGAGTAGAACGCCAGCAACAGCGCGCCGTGCGCTTCGGAGCGCGTCGTGCCGGCGGCCGTCAGGATCGCGCCGAGCGTCGGACCGACGCACGGCGTCCAGGCGATCGCAAAGGCCGCGCCGGCGACCAGCGGGCCACCACGTCCGGCGCGGGCGAGCAACCGCTCGACGTGCCACTCGCGCCCGAGCACCGGCACCACGGCCGAGAGCACGAACAGCAGCCCCAGCGCGACAATGATCACGGCGGCCACGCGGTCGAGTGTCACCTTGTTCTGAATCAGCGCCGAGCCGATCGCCGTGGCCCCGAGGCCGAGCAGGATGAAGATCGCCGAGAAGCTCGCGATGAACAGCAGGCTCGGCACCAGGACGCGCCGGACGCCGGCCCCCGGAAGCTCGTTCGGCGACACGCCGACGACCGTCGAGAGATACCCGGGGACCAGTGGCAGCACGCAGGGCGAGAGGAACGACACAGCGCCGGCCGCGATCGCGGCAAAGACCCCCACACCTGTCGCTGAGGTGCTCACGTGCCTAGAAGTCTAGAAGCAGATTCGTGAGCTGTCCTCCCTGCCAGGCGATCGGCGGGCGTCCCGGCTCCTCGACGACCAGGCGAGCGCCGGGGATCGCGTCGGCATAGGCCTGGGCGACGGCCAGCGGGTGCCTGGGATCCGCGTCGTCGCGGCTCCCTACCACCAGCGTCGGGATCTCGAGCGCCGCCAGCGAGCTCCAGGCATCGAATGGGCGCGACCGCGGCACGGCCGCGAGCGCGTCGGCGACCGCCTGCGGATGTTCGTGCGCCGCGAGTCGCTGGCGGATCACCCGCTCGACCGTCTCACGCCACGCGGCGGGCACGCGCTCGAGGCGATCGGCCGCGATGAACCCGTCGACGCCCCCCTCGCGCAGCCCGCGCGCGAGCGCGTCCCAGCGCTCAAACTCGCTCGGGAAGCGCTCGGGGTCATAGGCGGGCGTGACGACCGCGAGTCCCGTCACCCGCTGCGGATGCTCGAGCGCGAAGCGGATCGCCGTGTGGGCGCCCATCGAGGCGCCGACGAGCAGGGCGCGCTCGATCTCGAGCCCGTCGATCACGGCCTCGAGATCGCCGGACAGCGCGGCATATGAATAGTCCCCGGCGGGCGCGGGTGCGGACGCGCCGTGACCGCGCGCGTCGTAGAGCACGACCCGCCGCCCCGAGCGCTCGAGCATCCGCGACCCCATCAGCACATAGCGGCGGGTCGCGGTCAGCCCGTGCAGTCCCACGACCGCCGGCCCCTGGCCGTGCTCCTCTACGGCCAGCCGCTGGCCGCCGTGCATGATCGCGTGCGCCACACGCTGATGTCTAGCGCAGAGCGCGATCTCATAGGCTGTGCCGATGACGGTGGTGGATGTCAGCGAGGCCGATTTCGATGTCGAGGTCATCGAGCGCTCCCGCACGACGCCGGTGGTTGTCGACTTCTGGGCGTCGTGGTGTGGTCCGTGCCGGGCGCTGACGCCGCTGCTCGAGGAGGCCGCGGCGGCGCGTGAAGGCGCGGTCGTGCTGGCAAAGGTCGACACCGACGCCAACCAGAGCCTCGCGCAGGCCTTCGGCATCCAGGGCATCCCGGCCGTCAAGGCCTTCCGTGACGGCGCCGTCGTCGACGAGTTCGTCGGCGCGCAGCCCCGCCCCGTGGTGCAACGCTTCTTCGACACGCTGATGCCCAGCGAAGCCGAACTGCTCGCCGCCGCCGGCGACGAGACCTCGCTGCGCGCCGCGCTCGCGCTGGAGCCCGGGCGCGCGGACGCCGCGGTCCCGCTCGCCCGCATCCTGATCGCGCGCGACGAACCGGACGGCGCGCTGGCGGCGCTCGAATCGGTCGAGAACAGCTTCGAGGCCGACGGTCTGCGGGCGCGGATCCGCCTCAGTGAGGCCGGAGAGTGCACGGAGGCGATCGCCGCGCTCGACGCCGGTGATGACGAGCAGGCCTTCGAGCTGCTGCTGGCGGCACTCCCGCAGGATGACGTGCGGTTGCTGATCGTGGGCGAGCTCGATCGCCGCGGTCCCGCCGATCCGCTGGTCCGCGAGACGCGCCGGCGGCTCGCAGCGGCGCTCTACTGAGCGGCCCGCGATTCGTCTGCACGGCGACGGACAATCCCCGGCGATGGTTCCCACCCGCCGCGTCATCGCCCACCTCGACATCGACGCGTTCTACGCGTCGGTCGAGCTGCGCCGGCACCCCGAGCTGCGCGGGCTGCCGCTGATCGTCGCCGGGTCCGGCCCGCGCGCGGTCGTCACGACCGCCAGCTACGAGGCGCGGCGCTTCGGCGTCGACTCGGCGATGCCCGCCGCACGGGCACGCGCCCTGTGTCCCGACGCGGTCGTGCTGGCCCCCGATTTCGAGGCCTACCGCCGCGCCAGCGGTGAGGTCTGGGGACTGGTGCGCGAGCGCGTCGCGGTGATCCAGCACGCCGGCATCGACGAGGCCTACCTGGACCTCAGCGAGGAGCCGCTGCCGATCGCGCTGCTGCGCGGGCTCGTGGCGCTCGTCCGCGAGCGCACGGCGATGACGCTGTCGGTGGGCGTCGGTCCCTCGCGGCTGGTCGCCAAGACCGCGAGCGCCTCGTTCAAGCCGGCCGCGTTCGTCGCGATGAGCCGCGAGCAGGCGGTGGCGCACTTCGCCGGTCATCCGGTCCGTGTCCTGCAGGGCGTCGGCCCAAAGACCGCCGAGCGGCTTGCGGCGCTCGGGCTGCGAACCGTCGGAGCACTCCAGGCTGCGCCGGCCGAGCTGCTCGCCGCGCGCTTCGGCGAGCGCATGGCGGCCGAGCTGCGCGCGCGGGCGCACTTTCACGACGAGAGCCCGGTCGAGCCTGTCCGCGTCGCCAAGTCGCGCTCCAGCGAGGTCACCTTCCCGGCCGATGTCTCCGACGCCGCGACGCTCGAGCAGGCGCTCGCCGGGATGGCCGGCGAGCTGGGCGAAGGGCTGCGCGCCCGCGGGCGCCGCGCGCGCACGATCGCGATCAAGGTGCGGCTGGAGGACTGGACGACGGTGACCCGCTCGCGGACGATCGACGGCTTCACCGACTCGAGCGAGACGATCGCCGCGATCGCGCTCGAGCTGTTCGCGGCCTACGCTCCGGCCCGCCCGGTACGCCTGCTCGGCGTGCGAGTCGCCTCGTTCGAGGACGAAACCGGAGCGCCGCCCCAGGGCGCTCCGGTCCAGCTCGCGCTGCCGCTCTAGCGACCGCGACGGCCCACCGGCGTCAGGCGCTCGCCCAGATCTGCGACACGTCGCCGGCGCCGAGCGCGAGCTTGGTCGCGTAGGTGAGGTCGTAGTCACGCCCCGGGACGTACGGTCCGCGGTCGATCACCGGCACGCGCACGGTACGCCCGCCGTAGTGCAGGCTCACCATCGTGCCGCACGGCAGCGTCTTGTTCGCGACGCCCAGCGTGCCGGCGCCGAGCGCCTGGCCGCATGCCGTCATGCCCACTCCGCCGTACCACGAGGCGACGACCTGGTGATAGACGGTCGCGACCCGGCCGACGAGCGTCGTGTGAGCTGCGCTCAGGCCCGCTGCGTGCAGGCGCAGCGTGTAGCGGCCGAGTTGCCGCGGCCAGAACCGCTCGAGGAAGTAGCCGTGGCGGTCGGTGGTCGCGTGCGCCACGGCCACCCAGCGGCCGCCGCGACGCTCCTGGACGGCAATCGAGCGATTGCCGACGCCGGGGTGCAGCGCGCCGACGAACGCGACGTCCTGGCCGACGAGCACGTTCGGGTGCAGCAGCAGCGCACGCAGGCGCAACGGCAGCTGGCGGTGCCTGCGGTGGCCGGCTCGCGCGTGGGCCCGGGAGCCCGCCGCGGTCGCGACGGCCCCTGAGACGCCGGCGCCGAGCGCAAGCGCGCCCAGCGCGGCGGCGGCGCGCCGCGCGCGCCGATTGAACTGCGGCCTCATATGAGGTCTCCTTGGATTTCGTCCGCCTACGGGGTTAGCTGTCGGGCTCGCGGCGGCGGCGCCGGCTCAACGGGAGCCTGCGCCGTTCGTCGCTACGGCCGCAACTCGGCGACCGATTCGCCCCAACCGCAACCGGGCACCAGATGCGCCACGGCTAGCGGCAATGGGTCCCCCGATCGGCCTCGCCTTGCGCGAGGACGACTCGGCGGCAGAACAACTGTTCGTATTCTACCGAGCCAACGGACGCTACGACGCACCGCCCACCCCGCCGCCGTGCCCAATCCCGAACGCCTGACCCGAACCGATGCCGGATTCCTCGCGCTCGAGGATCGCCGTGGCCTGCACATGCACGCCGGCTGCGTGCTGGTGTTCGACGGCGTCGCGCCTGACCTCCGGCAGCTGACCGAGCGGATCCGCTCGCGCCTCGATCGCCTGCCGCGCTACCGCGCGAACGCGGTCGCGACCGGACCTCGCCCGGGCCGGGCGGTCTGGGTCGCTGCAGCGCGCCTGCCGCTCGAGCGCCACGTCCGCCACACCGCGCTGCCGGGCGCCGCGGATGAGGCGGAGCTCGCGCAGCTGGCCGCGCGGGTGTTCTCGGCGCGGATCGACCGCGGCAAGCCGCTCTGGGAGCTGTGGCTCGTCGAGCGGCTCGCCGG
>Ga0209415_10007885_pt1 | contig 18505 bp, 12 predicted proteins | sample PeaSoiSIISIP2007_FD_187696 | JGI IMG/M metagenome (GOLD analysis project Ga0209415, IMG submission 187696) | Peat soil microbial communities from Weissenstadt, Germany - SII-SIP-2007 (SPAdes) (version 2) | ecosystem: Environmental > Terrestrial > Soil > Wetlands > Peat | place: Germany...
TGCGCTCGAAAGAGCATGCCCGCGATTTGCTGGAGAAGGGCATCGCCCACATGGCTGACCTGCAGACGAAGCTATATGCGCAGGATCGCTGGGCGCTGCTGCTGATCTTTCAGGCCATGGATGCGGCGGGCAAGGACGGCGCCATCAGCCATGTCATGTCAGGGGTGAATCCGCAGGGCTGCCAGGTGTATTCCTTCAAGACGCCGTCGTCCGAGGAACTGAACCACGACTATCTCTGGCGCACCATGCAGCGGGTGCCGGAGCGCGGCCGCATCGGGATCTTTAACCGTTCCTACTACGAGGAAGTGCTGGTCGTCCGGGTTCATCCCGAGCTCCTGAAGAACGAGCGGATCCCGCCGGCTTTGATCGGCAAGAAACTCTGGGATGAACGGTTTGAAGACATCGGTTCCTTCGAGCGCTACCTGTCGCGCAATGGAGTTGTGGTCCGCAAGTTTTTCTTGAATCTCTCCCGGAATGAACAGAAAAAGCGGTTCCTGGCCCGCTTGGACGAGCCCGCGAAGAATTGGAAATTTTCCGCTGCCGACATTCACGAGCGCGAATACTGGGACGACTACATGCGCGCCTTCGAGGACATGATTTGCAACACCGCCAGCGAAGCCGCCCCCTGGTATGTAGTTCCGGCCGACAACAAGTGGTTTACCCGGGTCGTGGTCGCGGCGGCGATTGTTGAAACCCTGGAAAGCCTCAACTTGGCTTATCCCGAGGTAGGCGCCAAGGCCCGCAAGGAATTGCAGGCCGCCCGCGCCCTGCTCGTCGAGAACAAGAACGGATGAGGTCGTAAGTGCTAAGATATAACGGATTTAGTGAATTCCGGGGCGTCTTGGCCACGGTACGGTCGCATCTAACCAACAAACGTGAACATTCGGCGCAAAAAAACCGTTTGGTCGATTGGGCTAAGCGCAGCCTGCGTGCTGTTGTTGGTCTCCACCACGGCGCAAGCGGCGCATTTTTGCGGCGTGGCAGAACCCAAGGCCAGCGCTACCCCGCAGTTGTATTCGGCTTCTTCCGCCAGCGCGCTTTGCCTCACTTGCCTGATGGCACAATCGGCTGCGGCGCTTTTCCTCTTCGTCGCATTCTTTCCCACGCTGCGTCGTAGCCCGGTCCTGCGGCCTCCTCCAGTTCAGCCCCGCTCTTTTTTGGATTCCTTCCACCTGTACGTCCGTCCTCCTCCCTCCTGCTAATCCCTCCTTTTCGTGGCGGATCACATTTTGTGATCGGCATGATCCTGTACTTTTGCGGCCGGCAATCCGCCTTTGGCAAAGACTTCCACGGCTTCCCGTGAGGTCACTAGAGGGCGGGACGCATGTTCAACGCACTCGCAACCATGAGTGCTCATGTCTTGAACCCGCGTTCGGGCTGGCCGGTAGCTGTTTGATTGAAACTCTATGCGCTCAAGATATTGCCAGATTCTTGCTCTTGCGGCGGCCTTTTTCTTGCCCTTGGCGGGAACGAGCGCGGGACAGACTGCCACGCTCATCAGCCTCGACCAGGCCATCGATCTTGCGCTGGCTCATAACCACGCGCTCAAAGCCGCGCGTACTCTGATCAACCAGAATCAGGCGGAGGAAATCACCGCGAATCTGCGTCCCAACCCGACGCTACTCGGGGACGCGCAGTTCATCCCCATCTTTCAGCCCAATAATTTCTCCTACGACTATCTGAACCAAAGCCAGCAGTTCGACCTCGGCCTGGGATACCTGTTTGAACGCGGTGGCAAGCGGCACCGCCGCCTGCAAGCCGCGCAGGATGTGACCGCCGAGACCCGCTCCCAGGTAACCGACGCCGAGCGCTCGCTGGCCTTCACCGTGGGACAGCAGTTCGTGAACGTTCTGCTGGCCGAATCGACGCTGCAATTTGCGGAACAGGATTTGAAGAGCTTTCAGCAAACCGTGGACGTGGGCGAAGCGCAATACAAAGCCGGCGCCATCAGCGAAGGGGACTATCTCAAGATTAAGCTGCAGTTGCTGCAATTTCAGACCGACGTTTCCTCCGCCCGCCTGGCAAGGGTGCAGGCTCTGGTCAGCCTGCGCGAGTTGCTCGGCTATGACGCCGTTCCCGCCGACTACGACGTGATGGGCGATCTCGCCTACCAGCCGCTGAAGGCCAGAGTGGAGGATATGCAGACCAAGGCCCTAAGCCTGCGTCCCGATCTCCGCGCCGCGCAATTGGGCGTGACCGCTGCCCAGAGTCAGATCCTTCTGGCCAAAGCCAACGGTAAGCAGGACGTCAGCGGCACCGGCGACTATACCCACGTGGGGGGCGTCAGCTCGGCTTCGTTCTTCCTCAGCATGCCTTTGGCGATCTTCAACCGTAACCAGGGCGAAATCGCGCGCACCCGCTACGCTCTGACCCAGGCCCAGGAAACGCAGCAACTGGCCAGCGACACGGTATTGGGCGATGTCTCCAACGCCTACGAAGCGCTCAAGAGCAACGACGAGGTGGTGCAACTCTACGTCTCGGGATACTTGAAGCAGGCGCAGGACTCGCGCGACATCAGCGAATATGCCTACCGCCGCGGCGCCGCCAGCCTGCTTGATTTCCTGGACGCCGAGCGCAGCTATCGCGCCACCCAGCTGGCCTACCGCCAGGCCCTGGCTTCCTACATGACGGCGCTCGAGCAGTTGAAGACGGCGGTGGGAACGAGGAATCTTCCATGAACATGCCCAGAAGAAACCCTGGCTGGCGGCAGTTGGCGGGATTGGTGGCGGCGTCGGCGGTACTGCTGCTCGCCGGTTGCGGAGCCCCGAGTTCGGAAGCCCCGGCAAAAAAGGATTCCAACACCGCCGAATTGTTCTCGATCCCCGCCGACCAGATGTCGCATGTGCAATTGCTCGCCATTCAGGCCACAAAGCTGGATCGGACTCTCCGCCTTACCGGGGCCGTGGCCTATAACAATTTCCGCACCACGCCGGTGATCACGCAGGTCAGCGGCCCAGTCAGCCGCATTGTGGTGGCTCCCGGCCAGAGAGTCACGAAGGGTGAACCCATGCTCTACGTGGCCAGCCCGGACTATTCCCAGCTGCGCACCAACTATCTGAAGGCCAAGGATGCTTACCAACTGGCGCAACGGGAATACGCCCGTTCGCAGGACTTGTACGCCCATCACGCCATTGCTGAGCGGGATCTGCTGGCGGCTGAGTCAGCCGAGGTGCAGGCGGGAGCCGATTTAGCGGCGTCTACCGCGGCGCTCAAAGTGATGGGCATCACCGATCCGGATTCGCTCCTCAAAGGGCCGCCGTCGTATGAAGTTCCGGTGCTGGCGCCGATTGGCGGCGAGGTGGTCGAGCAGCTGGTTTCCGTGGGGCAGCTGATTCAGCCCGCTTCCACCCAATGCTTCACCATTTCTGACACCGGCAATGTGTGGGTTCTGGTCAACATCTATCAAAAAGACTTGCCCTACGTGCGCGTGGGCGATGCGGTCGCCATTCAAACCGACACCTATCCCGAAGTTTTCCACGGGCGCATTTCCTACGTAGCTGCGGCACTGGATCCGAACACGCGTACCCTGCAAGCCCGCATCGAGACCAGCAATCCCGGTGGAAAGCTGAAGCGGGATATGTACGTGGTGGCCACGGTGAACGCGGGCGCGATCAAGAACGCGATTGCCGTGCCGGATGCCGCCGTGCTGCGCGACAACGAAAATCAGCCGTTCGTTTATGCCGAGTTCACGCCCAACCAGTTCGGCAGACGACCGGTCACGCTGGGGGAGAGTCTGAAAGGGCAGACCGAGATCACCAGTGGGCTGAAGCCTGGCGATCGCGTGATCGGCGATGGCAGCATTTTCCTGCAGTTTGCGAACTCGCTGCAGCGGTAGTCGAAGAGTACCTTGTGTCCCCCTGTGTCTTCCGTGGTTAGAAAGAGAGTCAACCACAGGGCACACGGAGAACACAGAGGGAATTGTTTCTAAATGATCCATCGCATCGTCCAAGCCGCCCTGCGCCAGCGCTTTCTGGTGTTGATGCTCACCGCCTTCATCACTATCGGAGGGGTGATTTCTTTTCAACGCATGCCGGTGGACGCCTATCCGGACCTCTCCCCTCCGCAAGTCGAACTCATCACGCAATGGCCCGGCCACGCCGCCGAGGAAGTGGAGCGTCTGGTTACGCTTCCTCTCGAACTTGAGATGAACGGCGTCCCCCGCATGGTGATCATGCGCTCCATCTCGCTCTACGGCCTCTCCGACGTAATCCTGACTTTTGACGAAGACACGGACAGCTACTTTGCCCGGCAGATTGTTTTTCAACGGCTGGCGGACGCTCAGCTTCCCACCGGTGTAACTCCTTCCCTGGCGCCGCTATTCAGTCCCAGCGGCCTGGTGTACCGTTACGTGCTCGAAAGTCCGGACCGCACCCCGCAGGAGTTGAAGACCATTGAGGATTGGGTGGTGGAGCGAGCGTATCGCTCGGTGCGCGGCGTGGCCGATGATTCCGGCTTTGGCGGCACGGTGATGCAGTACCAGGTATTGCTCGATCCCGCCCGCATCTACGGTTACCATCTCACCATTCCGCAAGTGATGAACGCGCTGACGGCTAACAATTCCAACGCCGGCGGCGGATTCTATTCCCAGGGTGGGCAGTTCTACTACGTGCGCGGCATCGGCCTGGTGCGCAACACCGAGGACATTGGCAATGTGGTGGTTGGTGAGAACCACGGCGTGCCGATTCGGGTGCGCGACGTGGGCGAGGTGACCATCGGCAATGCGCCGCGCCTGGGCGAATTTGGCTTCCAGAAAAATGACGACTCGGTGGAAGGCGTCATCCTCATGCTGCGCGGGGATCAGACGCAGAACGTGCTGAAAGGGGTGGAAGCGAAGACCGATGAGCTGAACCAGAAACTTCTGCCGCCCGACGTCAAGATCCGCCCCTTCTACGACCGCAGCGAACTGGTCGATCTGACTACCGACACGGTAGAAACGAACCTTCTCCGCGGCATGGTGCTGGTGCTGATCGTGCTGATCTTCTTTCTGGTCAGCTTCCGCGCCGCGATTATTGTCGCGCTCACTATTCCGCTGGCACTCTTGTTCGCCTTCATCGTGCTGCATGCCCACGACGTCGCCGCCAACCTGCTGTCCATTGGCGCGATTGACTTCGGCATCGTCATCGACGGCACCGTGGTGATGATGGAAAACATCTATCGCGAACTGGCCTTGCGGGAAGGGAAAGAATACAGCCTCAACGAAGTCATACTGGTGGCCGCCAAGGATGTCGATCGCCCAATTTTCTATTCGGTTGCCGTCATCATCGCCGGATATCTGCCTATTTACGCGCTCAGCGGGCCCTCCGGGAAACTGTTTCATCCCATGGCGGAGACCATGTCCTTCGCCTTGATCGGCGCGCTGATTTTGACGCTGACTCTGGTTCCGGTTCTGGCTTCCTACTGGTTCAAGAAAGGCGTGCACGAAAAACCTAATCGCGCCTACGAATGGATGAAGGCCAAGTACGCCAAGCAGTTGAACTGGGCCCTGGACCGTCCCAAGACCACCCTGGCGATCGCCACCGTCATTTTCGGCGCCACTCTGCTGCTGATTCCTTTTATCGGGGGGGAATTCATGCCCCATCTGGATGAAGGCGCGCTCTGGGTGCGGGCCACCATGCCCTATACGATTTCGTTCGAGGAAGCCGGTAAGATCGCCCCGCAGATTCGCACAATACTCATGTCGTATCCGCAAGTCACCGTCGTGGGCTCAGAATTGGGACGCCCCGACGACGGCACCGACCCGACCGGATTTTTCAACTGCGAGTTCTACGTTGGCCTCAAGCCCTACAAAGACAAAGCCTGGAGCGGCGATACCAGCACCAAAGAGGAGCTGATCGCCTCCATTGACAAGAAGCTGCACACTTTCCCGGGGATCATCTTCAACTACACTCAGCCCGCCGAAGATGCTGTGGACGAGGCCCTGACCGGCCTGAAGAGTTCCCTCGCGGTCAAAATTTACGGCGAGGATCTGATGGTTCTACAGGACAAAGCCATCCAGATCAAGAACGCGCTTTCCAAGGTGCCGGGTTTCACGGAGTTGACCGTGGTGCGCGAACTCGGCCAGCCCAGTCTGCTGATCGACGTGGACCGCGACAAGATCGCGCGTTACGGCATCAACGTCGCAGACGTGGAAGCGGTGATTCAAGCCGCGGTCGGCGGCCAGGCGGTCACCCAGGTGATTCAAGGAGAGAAACTGTTCGACCTCGTGGTCCGCATGCAGCCGCAATTCCGCAGCAGCGCGCATGAGATTGGCAATCTGCTGGTGGGCACGCCCGACGGCCAGCAGATTCCGCTCAGCCAGCTGGCCGACATCCAACAGGGAAATGGCGCGTCCTTCATCTATCGCGAGAACAATTCCCGCTATATCGGTGTGCAGTATTCGATTGAAGGCCGTGACCTGCAGCGTGCCGTGCAAGATGGCCAGGCCGCCGTCAACCAAGCAGTCACCCTGCCCCAGGGTTACCGGCTGGAATGGGGTGGAGAGTACAGCCAATTCCTGGAAGCCAAGTCGCAGATGTACGTGATTGGCCCGCTGGCGGTGGTGCTGATTTTCATGATCTTGTTCGCTCTATATGGCAATTTTAAGTTTCCCGTCACCATTGCCCTGGGTGTGATCATGACGGAACCGGTGGGGGCGCTGATCGCGCTGAAGCTCACCCATACGCCATTCAGTGTTTCGTCGGTTTTGGGACTTTTGGCCCTGCTCGGGGTGTCGGTGGAGACCGCCGTGATCCTGGTCTCCTACATCAACAAGTTACGCCAGGAAGGGAGCGACATCCGCACCGCCACGCGGGAAGCCTCACTGCTTCGGCTGCGCCCCATCATGATGACTGCGCTGGTCGCCTGCCTGGGACTACTGCCGGCGGCACTCTCGACCGGCATTGGCTCGGATACGCAGCGGCCGTTCGCCATTGTGATTGTCGCCGGCCTGGTCTCCCGGCTGTTCATCGGCTTTTTCGTCAATCCCGTGTTGTATGAACTAGTTGCCCGGGACGGCGACGTGCTTCAGGTCTAGCCGCGCGCGGCTGCCTCACCTTCTCCGTATGATTACCCACCCGCTTACTGCCCGGTTACCAGCATGACCCGTCGTGCCAAGACCATGGCACTTTTGTCGCATTGACCGGCCGATGTGCTCTTGGTAGGTTCAACGTAAGAACTCCCCTATTGGGGGTGACTATGAAATTGGTTCACTTGTGGTATGCGGCGCTAGGAATCGCGGTGGCTCGCTGGATTTTTAAGCGGCAGCCGGTTCAGATGCCCGATCCGGTTACGCGTTTTCGTTCCTCTGGCCTGATGTAAAAGATCTCCGGTAGCTTGGGCATGCGGTGCCCCGTTGCGTGCCGCTTCGTCCCGTATGCCTGAGCTTCCCGGTGAGGACCGCCCCAAGGGGCTAGTACCAACGTTTGCCCTCGCTGTGTCCATCCCTGCCCACTCCTAGTTAGAATTCTTCTTAGGACTCTCGCGGAACCTCTAGTTATCAACTGAATGCGGGTTTCAGAGAGCAGTGTCACGCTCTGCGCAATTGCGGCAGAATGGTTGAGATGGAATCAGGATCAGAGTTCATGAAGAGCAAGCTCCGTTGGCCGACTATCGTGCTTCTGGCGGCGATCTTGCTCCCGGCCTGCGCGGCCGCGCAATCGGATGACAACAGCGTTCCTCTGGGGGATGTGGCTCGCGCCTTGCGCAAGGACAAGGAGAAAGAGAAAGAGAACAAGTCCGAACCGGCGACTGGAACCGTGATCGACAACGACAACCTCAGCAAGGTGATGGACCAGGCGGAGAGCCAACGACTAAAAGGTGGGGCGCGGATTAGTTTCAGCAGCGGAGGCAACGAAGTACATGTCTCCTCGCCCGACGTGACTTGCAGTCTTTCCTTCAATGCGCCGTCGGGCGCGTCGCCCTCGGATCCCTTTATGCCGCAGGATCTCCCGCGCAGTGAACTGCTCAAGCTGGATGGTCCCGCCACCATCGACGGCGATTCGTTGCAGGTGACGGTGCGCAACGGCACGGAATGGAACATCCAGGAAATCACCGTGGGTCTGACCATTGTGCGGCGTTCGGACACGACTGCCGCCTACTATGGCTCGGCTACCCTGCGGCCGGCTTCCGCCACCACCGATACTCCCGCCGAAAAGCGTTCCGACCTGACGGTGCTGTATCACTTAAAGGGAGCATCCGCGCCCTTCAGCACCACGGTATTCCAGCAGAACCTGGGGGTCACGCTCAGCCCCGACCAGGATTGGCACTGGGCCATCGTGCAGGCGCAGGGCATCCCCCCCAAGTGAGGTTTGTCCGTTCTCCCTCCGCGTACTATAACTTATAGCTTATGTAAGTGATTCCGTGTTACTTACGAGTTTAGAGATGATTCCCTGACCCAAACCTCGACCGTGGGTCCACCGGCTCGCCTACGGGGCTGCAAATGGCCCTGGCGAGCGTTTTACGTGACGGGCGGGCGCTAGATTCTGCGGGCGGAAAGACCCCTAAGCAAGAATCAACGACTTAGCTCGGGGTGAATAGAAATGAGGCAGGGAATACGGCTCTCAATGTAGCCCCGCCGTCCCGGCGGCTGTCGTGGGGGCGTCCCGCCCCACGTGCGAGGGCAAGGCTTGTCCTGCGCCAAGTCGAAGGGATTCCGGCGCTAGGAGGAAATCAACAGAGCCAGACGGGTCCTAGACGCTTTAGACCACACGGCCGGCCAACAGCGCCAGTTCACGCCACTTCCAATGACAGTCCACATCGAGAAAGCCGATCTGGCGCAGCCAGCCAAGCTGGGTTTCGACGTCGAGCAACTGGTTGGAGGGATCTTCGGTTTCGTGTTTGAACCCCGAATGGCTGAGAAACTCTTCATGGAGTGCTGGGGTTGGAGAAGCAACGTGTTCCAGATTGCAGAACACTCCTCCGGCGTTTAGCAAGCTGTATACCTCGGCATACAGCGCCCGTTTGCGCGGATGTTCCAGGTGATGAATGGCAAAGCTGGAAACCACCGCGTCGAACCTGCCCAATTTCGATGCCGGGAGCAGAATGTCGAGATCGTGGGCCAGGACGGTGATCGTAGCATCACCGGCGAAGCGTCTGTGCGCGGCTTCGAGCATGGCGGGGGAAAAATCTAGAGCAATGGCTTCGGCGTGTGGGCGGTCCCGCTTGACCAGGGCCAACAGACGGCCATCACCAGTGCCGAGGTCGAGAATGCGCCGCGCATCCGGCGGAACAAATTCCAGCAGAGCCGCCTCACCCTCGCCGCGGTGCGAAATCGAATCCGCGCGATTGAGGTAGTCGAGCGCATGCTCGCTGGAACTCCAAAGATTCACGCTCATAAGAAAATCCTAAGCACAAAGTATACGCAAAGCCAGGGTGCGATGCGCGAAGCGGCTACCGCACTCTGGGCACGGCTTCGGCTTTGCCGCTCTTGATGCTGCGGTAGGCGGCGTCGAGAATCTCCTGGTTCTGCCAGCCTTCCTCGCCGGGGATGGAAAACTCGGCTTTGCTTTCGACGGCTGCGGCGAAAGCATCGACCTGCCGGGCATAGGCGAGCTGGTTGGAGACAGTCTCGGTTTCCACCGTGGCGCCGCCGCGCCGCAATTCCAGAGTCACGGGCCTCTCCACCGTGAGGCAATCGTCCGCCCGCAGCACGCCGGAGCCGCCGATCAGCTCAAGCGGAGTGCGGTATTCAACGAGAAACGAGCACAGCACGGTGGCAAGGGTCCCGCGGGAAAACTCCAGGATGAGAACCGCCGCCGCTTCGATCTCCGGAACGTTGCGGTTGGCAATGCCATGGGCGCTGACGCGGACGACCTCGTCCTGCAGGATAAAGCGAAGCGTGTCGACACTGTGGACGCCTATATCCATGATCGGGCCTCCGCCGGCGATTGCCGGATCATGGAGCCAGGTGCGGGCGTGTTCGCGTCCACCCATGAAGGAGAACTCGGAGCGCGCGAATAGGGGCGCGCTGATTTGCCCAGCGGCTACACGCTCCCGCAGGCGGTTGACACTTTCCTCAAAGCGGAACACGTGCGCCACTCCCAGCAGGACCTTGGCTTGGCGCGCGGCCTGGACCATGCGCCGGCACTCCGCGGCGTTCATGGCCATGGGCTTTTCGCACAGCACCGGCTTGCCGGCGGCCACCGCTGCCAGCACGTCCTCCAGATGGGCTACATTGGGCGTGGTGACCAGCACAGCGTCGACTTCGGGTGAGCGGCAGAGATCAGCGGTCGAAGTGAAGACGTGAGCGATGTTGTGTTGCCGCGCCGATTGCTGCGCTTTCTCCGGGTCGCGGCGGGAGAGAGCCGTAACCCGGCAGTTCTTGGCGAGGGCGAAGCCGGGCATCAGCCGCTTGGCGGCATGCAATCCGAAACCGGCGATGCCAAAGCGAGTCACAGGGTCAGGCGGTCTCCATTTCGACCGCTCATTGTATCCGCATTCGCGGGGCAGGATTCTACGGAGTGGTAAAAATCAAGGCCGGGGCGGAGTTCAGAGTGACGGTGTTTCCGTTGGCGGTGAGAACACCGGCAGCGATGGAATACTCATTGATGGTCTTCGCGGTCCCATCGGCCTCCAACAGGAATTTGCCGGTGGGATCGACGGTCACGAAGCTTGGATTCGTGGAGGCAGTGAAGGGCGAACCGGTGGTCTGCGTGGGCACTCCGTTCGAGAGGGAGTACGCCGAAATATTAGCTGAGCCCTCATTGGCCACATAAATGTAAGCTCCCGCCGAATCCACCGCCACCGAGATGGGATGGGTGCCGGTTATGAACGGCGACCCGGAGACGGTGGTCAGGGCTCCCGTACCGGAGATTGCCAGCGTCGACAGCGTGTTATCGATGGCGTTAGCGACATACAAAAAGTGCTCCCCAGGATCGACGGCCACGGAGAAGGGCCCGTGTCCGACCGCAAAAGGTGATCCGGCAATTTCCTGCAGGCTTCCAGAACTGACCGTAAAAGCCGACACCACGGCTAGATTTCCGTTGCAGACGTAGAGGAACTTTCCCGATGGGGACAGCACCATGGCGATCGGGCCGGGATTCGCGGGAAAGGGTGATCCTGAAACCGCGCTCAGCGTGCCGTCGGAAGAGCTGATCGAATAGACGGAAATCGTGTCGGATGCTTCATTGGCCACGAAAAGGAAAGTACCCCCGGAATCCATGGCCATGGCTGCGGGAGCGACCCCGGTTGGAGTGCGGGGCAAGACTTCCGCCATCCCTCCGGTGTTGCTGTCGAGCTTCATCAGCGAAATATCGTTCTCACTCTGATTGGCGACATAGGCGAACTTGCCCGAGGGATGCACCCACATGGCGGCGGGAGAGGGCCCAGTGGCGAAAGGAGAACCGGCAACACCGGTTAGAGCGCCCGAGCCGCCCAAGCGAAAGACGGAAACACCATTCTCGTTGGGCAGCGGGATGTAAGCGGTATGTTGCAAAGAGGAAGAGCCGACAGTGCCACTGCCGCCACAACCCGGCAAACCGGCCAGGGCCAGCAGTATCGCAACCACGCTCATCCATTTCTTCAGCATCATCAAAAACCCTTTCCAAAAGGAGAACCCAGGTAATCGTTCAGTTTGCCGAGAAATCTTAGTGTATCGTCGTCCCAAGTCAGCTTTATGGCGAGGAATCTGTTTTTACTCTAGAACAGCAGATTCCTCGTGCGATGAATGCCACGCTTCGGAATGACAATTCCCATAAAACTCAAACTGCACGACTACCAAAACCGACGAGCGGCTGACGGATCTACGGAGACAGCGGCTTCGGCGGCCGGTGTCCCCTCGGGCGGATCGTTCCCCAGTGATACACGATTCCGGTCGAGAGCCGTACACTGTTCTGATCCCGACTCAGCAGAGTTGTGCGCAAGTAATCCGCCTGAATAATGCGAATGTCAAAGTGGGAGCGAAATTTCATGTCCACGCCGCCGCCCAGCACGAATGCCTTCTGGGTATCGCCTACTCCATTGCCCTCGCGAATAAAGGTTCTGGCTTTGCCGTAAAGGCCATGGGCGAAGAAGGTGTATTTTCCCCGGGGATAGAGGAATTGAGGGCCAACGGAGAGATCGCGCAAATTGAAGTGAGCGCCATACTGACCGGTGAGTTCGGCGATCACGCCGAAGCCGGGCAGCAGGTTGCCGGCCGCGGCCGCATTCCAGCCATTGAGTCCGGAGGAGTTCGCGAAACCGAAAGACTGGCTGTCAAAGCGCAGGTAGGAATATCCGCCGAAAAATTGCAGCCTGGGGTAGGTCTGCTGCGCCTGCTGGGCGTTCGAAGGCAGGGCCAAAATAAACAGCACTACGAACGAAAGAATAACGCCGCGGATGACCGCGGGCATCGACGGGCCGAAGTTCAGGGCACAATAGGACATCCAAGATGTGGTAGCAGTTGGCTTTATTCTCATGCGGATGTGTGCGGATTTGGGAGACAACCCTCCATTAGAACATGATCTCGCGGCGAGGGTTGCTCAAGGCTTTCATCGCCAAGCAATTCTCGGCCAAGCGTGGGCGATCGCACCCACCACGGCTAGACAGAATACCCTTTCGCGCCGGGATTCACCAACTGCGTCCGGCGGTTGACTTGTCCAAGGGCACGGACCTAATATGCCGGAACGCGTGCTCCCAGTTGTGATGATTGACCAAATCCTCGGTCACTATCGAATCGTGGAAAAAATAGGCTCGGGCGGTATGGGAGAAGTCTACCGCGCCGCCGACCACCGGCTGGCCCGCGACGTCGCCATCAAAGTACTGAAACCTTCACTAGCCAGGGACCCCGATCGCCTGCGCCGTTTCGAACTGGAGGCGCGCAGCGCCGCCGCCCTGAGCCATCCCAACATCGTGGCCATCTATGACATCGGAATGCATGACGGCGCCCCGTACATCGTCTCGGAATTGCTGCAGGGGCAGACGTTGCGGCAGCGGTTATCCGAGGGACCGCTGTCTCCGCGGCAGACGGCCGACTACGGCATCCAGATCGCGGAAGGTCTGGTGGCCGCGCACCAAAAACGCATCGTACATCGCGATCTGAAACCGGAAAACCTGTTCCTCACCCGTGACGGCCACGTCAAGATTCTCGACTTCGGCATTGCCAAACTCACGCTCTCGGAATACGACGACCCGCGCTCGATTGAGACGATGGCGACGCAGACCAAGACAGGCTCGGTTGTTGGCACGGTGCGCTACATGTCTCCCGAACAGCTTCGCGGCAAGCCGGTGGATCAGCGCAGCGACATTTTCAGTCTGGGCGCCATTCTGTACGAAATGTTGACCGGCCAGCGCGCCTTCGCGGGAGACACCGAAGTCGACACCATGATGGCGGTTCTGAAGGAGGACCCGCCGGAGATGGCGCTGGCGCGTCCCAACGTGCCGGCGGCCTTCGAGCCAATCTGTCGCCATTGTCTGGAGAAGGAACCGGAGGACCGTTTCCAGGCGGCGCAGGATTTGGCGTTCGCGCTCAGCACCGTGTCCGAGACGACGACCCGGCAATCCGTTCCGTTGCGCTTGCATAAGAAGCAATTCCTGCGCTGGCTGCCTTGGCTGGCGGCGCTGCTGGGGTTGGCGGCCGCCGGCGTCTTTCTTGGCGCCAACCTCGGGCCGGCTGCCGGACCCGTCTATCGGCGCATCACCTTCGAACGAGGGACAATCTATTCCGCGCGCTTCAGCCCGGACAGCCGAAGCATCTTGTACGGAGCCTCCTGGAATGGCCGTCCGCTGGAACTGTATTCGACGGTGGGCGACTCGCCGCTGGCGCGCCCGCTGGGTTTTACCTCGGCCCACATGGCAGCGCTCTCGCGCAGCAATGAACTGGCGGTGGTGCTGCGTGGGACTCCGGACCGGCGAAACTTTACCGGCGGAGTGCTGGCGCAGGCCCGCTGGCCGGAGGCACGCCACGCGAGATTCTAGAGAATGCGCCGGAAGCGGACTGGAGCCCGCAGGGAGATCTTGCCGTGATCCACGAAGCGGGCGGGAAAAGCAACCTGGAATATCCCATCGGCAAAGTTTTGTATCAGACTTCGGGCTGGCTCAGCGACATCCGATTCTCCCCCCGTGGCGATCGAATCGGGTTCATGGATCACCCCGCCGCTTGGGATGACCGGGGTTCGGTATGCGTGATCGACCTGGCGGGAAAGAGGACCGTGTTGTCCTCGGGCTGGGAATCGGAAGACGGTTTGGTATGGACTCCGAACCAGGACCAGATCTGGTTCACGGCGGCAAAGAGCAATAGCTCAACCCGCTCGCTGTGGGCCGTGGACATGGGCGGACGAACGCGCAAACTGTTGAGCGTGCCAGGCGGGCTCACTCTCGAGGACATTGCCGCCGACGGACGCGTTCTGGTGACGGTGGACGCGGAGCGGATGGCGATGCAATGGACGGGCGAAGATGGCAAAGACGTGCGCGATCTTTCCTGGTACGACTGGAGCATCGCGAAAGATATCTCTCGCGATGGGCAATCGGTTTTATTTGAGGAGAGCAGCGAGCCCGCAGGGCCGAACTACGCGGTGGCGATCCGCAAGATTGACGGCTCGCCTCCCATCCGCCTGGGCGACGGAACTGTCGGAGGGCTGTCGCCGGATGGCAAGTGGGCGCTTTCCATCCTTCCGGGCACACCGCAGCGCATCCGGTTGTTTCCCATTGGTCCGGGACAGGCGAAAGAGATTTTCGCGCCCCAGCTTGAACATCTGGAAAATGGCAGCGCTCATTTTCTACCGGACGGCAAACGGATCGTTCTGGACGGCAACGAGGCGGGGCGTCCGGCGCGCAGTTTCTTGCTGGATGTTGCCGGGGGCAAGCCGCAACCCATTACGCCTGAGGGTATGTTTGCCTCGATTCCGTCGCCCGACGGCAAATATCTGGCAGGCACGACGGCTGACGACAAGCTCATGCTCTTTCCGGTCGACGGCGGGCCTAGCATTACCGTTCCCATGCTCACGACGAAACCCGGTTTCCGATGTGGCGGGATGGTCCGCCGACAGCAAGGCGCTCTATGTGTACCGCACCGGGGAAGTGCCGCTGAGCGTCTACCGGCTGGAGATCTCCACGGGAAAGATGACGCTGCTGCGGACCCTCGCGCCTGTGGACCGCGCCGGCGTAGTCAGAATTTCGCCGGTGGCAACGAACCCCGATGCCTCTGAGTTCGCCTATAGCTATTTCCAGACGCTTTCGGTGTTGTATGTGATTTCAGGGTTGCGGTAGCGGGTTGTTGAAACTGGCATTGCGTACCTCAGCGGCTAAAGCCTTTGCTCATTTCAGGATCTTTATCGCAGCGCTGGAAGCGCTGCGCCACCCCAAACCGAGTTTCTCCGCAGCCCGCTAGGGGCAATTGGGCTCGCCCGAAGACTTCTCAGACTCCTGCTTTCAGATGGTAATAGGCGGCGTTCCACTTGAGAGTGTCCTTGAATTCCCGAAGACGAGTGTTCTTGTCGATGGGCAGGAACTCGATGCCGGCCATATCGGCAAAATCCTCCAGGTGTTGGGCGGTCAGGGCCTGGCTGAAGCCGGTGTGATGCGAGCCACCGGCGTGGATCCAGGCGGTAGCAGCGTCTTTCAGATTGGGCCGGGGAACCCACACCGCCCGGGCTACCGGCAGCCGAGGCAATGGCTCTTCCGGCGGGACCACATCCACCTCGTTCAGGATCATGCGGAAGCGGTTGCCGAGGTCCACTACGGAAACGTTGACGGCAGGGCCGCTGCGAGCGGTGAAAACCAATCTGACGGGATCCGCCTTTCCTCCAATGGAGAGAGGATGGATTTCGAGAGAAGGTTTCTCTTGGCTGATGGATGGGCAGACTTCCAGCATATGCGCGCCGAGCACCTTGGGAGTGCTTCCGAAATCGTAAGTGTAGTCTTCCATGAAGGACGTTCCACCCGGCAACCCGGCGCTCATCACCTTCATGGACCGGACCAGGGCGGCAGTCTTCCAATCGCCTTCGGCGCCAAATCCGTAACCGTCCGCCATCAGTCTTTGCACCGCGATGCCGGGCAGTTGGCTAAGACCGTGCAAGTCTTCAAAAGTGTCGGTGAAGGCCTTGAAATTGCCGTTGCCTAGGAAAGCGCGGAGTCCCAGCTCGATTCTGGCCGCGTCGCGCAAGGCCTGCCGCCGAGGGCCATTGGGGCGGAGATCGGCTACAACGGAATAAGATTCGTCATACTCGGCCGCCAGCCGGTCGATCTCACCGTCTGTTACGGCGTTCACCGAGGCCGCAAGGTCTCCCAGGCCGTAGCCGTTTACCGAATACTTCAACCGGATCTGGGCCTCGACCTTGTCGCCTTCGGTGACGGCGACTTGGCGCATGTTGTCGCCAAAGCGAGCGATCTTCAACTCCTGTGCATCGTGCCAAGCCGCGGCGGCGCGAGTCCATCCACCGATCTCGGCAAGGACGGCATCCTCCTGCCAGAAGCCCACGATCACTTTCCGGTTCAGCCGCATTCTGCTGGCAAGAAAACCGAATTCACGATCGCCATGCGCGGACTGGTTGAGGTTCATGAAGTCCATGTCGATGGTGGACCAAGGCAAACGGCGGTTGTATTGGGTGTGCAGATGGGCGAAGGGTTTGGTCAGAGCGCGCAACCCTCCGATCCACATCTTTGCCGGGGAGAAGGTGTGCATCCAGGCAATGAGGCCGATGCAGTTCTCAGTGTTGTTGGCCTCGGCGCACAAGGCATGAATTGCATCCGGGGTGGTGAGAACCTGCTTCACCACCACCTGGACCGGAGTGTGGTTCGACTGGGAAACAGCCTTTGCGATCTCGGTGGAATGTTCGGCAACCGCTTTAAGGGTCTGGTTACCGTATAAATGCTGACTGCCGGTGACAAACCAAACCTCAAGTTTTCCCAAGTCAGCCATGCCTCAATCCTACCCTGCGAAGAGGTTTCGTGAAAGGCAACGGCGAGCGTTCTTTCGCCAGCGCTCGACCCGGCTAGTCCAGGGGGCGGTCGAAGTCCTGCCGCACGTAGTGGAAGAAGATGGAAGTCGAGCTGTTTCCGGGCGGCAGGAGATGGCGGGAGTGGGGCAGCTCGCGGCCACGGTAGAGGAGCGCGTCGCCGATCGCCTGGAACACGGTGGTCTTGCCGGAGGGGGTGTGAAGATGAAGTGGCCATCGCGTCTCGCGGCGAGGCTCGGGGGAATAATCGACGCAGAGCGTGAGGCTGAACTCGCACTGCTCCCGGTCGGTATGTTTTTCCAGCAACGCGCCTCCCTGGTAGGAGGCCAGATAAACGTAGGAGGGTTTTACCGGCTCAGCCACGATGGCGGCGACGGTGGAAGTCAGTTGATGATGAAAGAAGCGAGCCACGCTCTCGTTGTGACTCACGAAGCGGCGGGAACTTTGCTGGTCGCCCAGGCGGAGCGCGCCTCCCCGGATCAGACAGCGGTAGTAGCGCCGCAGCGCCGATATATGGAAGGGATGGATCAAGCGAGCCACCGGAACGTAACCTCGCTGCTTGAACTGGCGTTGCAAACCGGCGATGGCTCCAGTCCAATCCTGACGACGCTGGCTCTCGAAATTAGCCGGCACCAGAACGTTCGCCATGCCCAGAATGCGGCGTGCTTCCGGCGACAGAACTGTCGGCGCGCGATCGCCTGGCGATACGCCCGCCAAGAAACCGCGAAAGCGAGTTCCCAGCCAAAAAGGTTGCAGCGCCTCGGGTCCCGGATCGCAGAGCCATACCATGTCAGCCTGCAGCGCAAAATTGTCCAGCAGCCAGGAGTGGCCAACCAACTGCTCCGGCAATTCTCCATGACGGGTGAACCGCGCACGAGGATTGACGAACAGGGGAAGGTCCGACCTGTCTGCCCATGACGCGGTTCGAAGACAGTGCTCCGGGACCAAATGGTCGGGCTGATCGTCCAAGCGGCAATGAAAACGCGACCGGGGTAACTCGGCCTGCCGGACAGGCAGAACCGGCGAGCCCATCAGGTGCTCGATCCATTGCAGCGAATTGACGTTGTTTATCTGTGAAACCATCCGTTGACCGTGAATCGGCTGTCGGCAAAGGCCTTGGAAGCGCACTCCACCGGGGTAATTTCATGCGACAGAGAGCTGGCGAAAAGCACCATCTGGTTCTGCTGCGGAACGATGGTGCGGTAGTCTTCCGAGGGGATGTAGGCGCCATTCTCAAAGCGGGAATCGTAGATGCGCAACTCACCGCCCTGGAAGGTTTTCGGCTCCCGATGGAAGAAGTACACGAAGGTGATCTCGCGAAGCGCAATCTCGCCGGCTCCGTTGTCGGTATGACGGCGGAAGAAGTCGCCGTCGCTGCTGGCGGTAATCTGCGCCTCCACGCGAGAGGCCACGAACGGGTCGTGACCCAGCCGGGAGAGAATGCGCGGCCAGGAGGACTGAATGCGGTCCAGGAGGACGCCGTTATGCTTTCCCAGGTCCATCAGAACCCGCGAGCGGCGGTGTTCATGGTCCACCATTCCTCCATTGCAGCCGGGTGAGATGACTTCACTGAGGCTGAAGGAGGATTCCTGACGAAGCGTGTATTGCAGCAAATCGTCCAGTTCGGAGGGCGCCAGGAATTCCTCGAGCACGGCACA
>Ga0209415_10007887_pt1 | contig 18502 bp, 18 predicted proteins | sample PeaSoiSIISIP2007_FD_187696 | JGI IMG/M metagenome (GOLD analysis project Ga0209415, IMG submission 187696) | Peat soil microbial communities from Weissenstadt, Germany - SII-SIP-2007 (SPAdes) (version 2) | ecosystem: Environmental > Terrestrial > Soil > Wetlands > Peat | place: Germany...
CGATCAGAAGCAGTTCACCAACTACCGCTCCATCACCACGTTTCCGGCGGTTTCGCCGGATGGCACCAAGATCGCGTTTACGACATACCCCGTTCTCGCTTCATCCAGAAGCGCGAGCGCGGCCCAGTTCGGCAAACAGAGCCAGAATCTCGGACAGCCGCAAATTTACGTGCATTCTATCGAAAGTGGACGTAAACTGGTCTACTACAACCAACAAGCTTCCATGAACGCTGCGTCCGACTTTTTGCCCGACAGCCGCCACTTACTCATTTACTCCACCGCCAACGCTGGCTTCTCGCAGATTTACCAAACCGATCTGGACGGCGGCGATTTCCGGCGCATCACGCATTCCGGATCGCTCGAAGTAGAGCCGAAAGTGAATCCGAAGACCGGCCAGGATCTGGTCTTCGTCTCCGGGCGCGGCGGCACGCCGCAAATATATAGAATGAGTATTGATGGAACGGATGTGTCGCGTCTGACCACCGGAGAGGGCGACGCCGTGAATCCCGCGTGGAACCCGGATGGCCAGCACATCTCGTTTTCGTGGACTCGTGGATTTGAACCGGGAAATTTCAACATCTTCATCATGGATGTCGCCAGCCGCGACGTCGTGCAACTGACCCATGGCGCAGGACGAAACGAGAACCCGAGCTGGGCGCCCGATGGAATTCATCTGGTGTTTTCATCAACGCGTGGAGGCAAAACCCAGATCTATACCTCGCTCGCGGACGGCGGCGCGGTGCAGCAGCTTACCACGCAAGGTAACAACGAAAAACCTGTTTGGAGTAAGTCAACACAATAATTAAGAAGAGATCCACCAAGAGGAGATTCTCAGGATGAGAGACAGTTCCAGATTGCACGCTTCCAAACTCGGCGCGGTGACGTTGGCCGCGCTGGTGCTGTTCGCGGCAGGTTGCGGCCCCAAGAAGGTTGCAGTGGCGCCGCCGCCAGCGCCCGCGAAACCCGTGGAGATCGCTCCGCCAACACCGCCGGCAGCTCCCGTGATCAATAGCTTCACCGCTGAGCCGTCCACCATCGAACCGGGACAGTCGTCCACGTTGCGTTGGTCCATCAGCAACGCCACCGACATGTCCATCGATCACGGCATCGGCGCGATTCAAAGCCAGGGACAGCGCCAGGTTTTCCCCAGGACCAGCACCAGCTATGCGCTAACCGTGCGCGGGCCCGGTGGAATGGACACCCGTTCCGTTACCGTGGAAGTGAGCAGCCCGCCTCCGCCTCCGCCACCGCCTGTCCGGACTCCGGAAGTATCGGGCGGGGAGCTGCTTTCGCAGCAAGGACAGGATGCGTTCTTTGATTACGACATGAGCGAGATCCGCTCCGACGGCCGCGCCGCCTTGACCAGCGACGCCGCGCTGCTGAAGCAGATCTTCCAGAAGGATCCCAACTTCACGGTGGTCGTGGAAGGCCACTGCGATGAACGCGGGTCCGCCGAGTACAATCTCGCGCTGGGCGATCGCCGCTCCACCGCCGCCAAGGATTTCCTGGTCCAGCTGGGCGTCCCCGCCGAACGCCTGAAGACCATCAGCTACGGCAAGGAACGTCCGCAATGTACCGACGCGAACGAAGCTTGCTGGCAGAAGAACCGCCGCGCGCATTTGTCGCCCGGCCAATGATTGGAGTAAACCAACCGCGGGGCGCTTCCATTTGCGCCTCGCGGCCAACAGGAGTTTTTATGAGTTTGTCTCGTGTCGCCATCCTGCTCTTCGCGCTGTCACCTTTCGCCTTCGGCGCTAGCAAGGAGATCATGGAACTGCAGCGCGATGTCTCCATGCTGCAGGACCAGGTGCGCAATCTGCAAAGCGCCCTCGATCAGAAGGTTGCCGCCATCCAGACGCTGACGCAGCAGACCCTGGACAGCGTCAACCGCACCAGCACCGCCGTGGCAGTCATGGAGAATCGCTTCAACGAAACCATGAAGCAGCAACAGCAGAGCCTGAACGGTCCCGTCGCCAACGTCGGACAAAAGCTGGATCAGATGTCGGAAGATTTCCGCGCGGTCCGCGAGTCCGTCCTGGATATGAACACCCGCATGGGCAAGCTCGACGCCAAGATGGCCGATCTCCAGAACCTCATCAATACCATCCGCAGCGCGCCCGCCGCGCCGCCGCCCGCCGCCGGAGCACCCGCCGGGGATCCGAATTCCAGCCAGGCTGCCAGCGGTCCGCCGGCCGGAATGCAGGCCGCGACTCTCTACACCAACGCGGTCAGCGATTATGAATCGGGCAAGCACGACATCGCATTGCAGGAGTTCACCGACTATTTGAAGTACTTCGGCAACACGCAGTTTGCTCCGAGCGCCCAATATTACATCGCGAATATTTACTACCGGAAGCAAGACTACGCCAACGCGATGCAGAACTTCGACGCCGTGCTCGAAAAGTATCCCGAGGGCGCCAGGACCGCTGACGCGCACTATTTGAAGGCCATGTGCGAGATGAGCCTCGGTCACAACGACGCCGCTGCCCGCGACTTCCGCGACGTGTATGCGCGCTATTCCGATCAGGCCCCCGATACCGCCGCCAAGGCCAAGGCCCGGCTGCGCGAAATGGGCCTCACTGTGGGAACCACCGCCGCCAAACGCCGCAAGCCGGCACATTAAGCCAAGCCCCAACAACCAATAACCAACAACCAGCAACCGGCCCCCTGTGCTATGCTGTTTCCGCGCTAGCGCCCATGCCGCATCCAACTTCGCTACCTCGGATCTGCATCGCCATGGGTTTTCCTGACCCGCAGAAGTTAATGGAACACGCGCGCCGCGAAGCGAACGCTGGCGAATCCTTCTTCGAGTTCCGCCTCGACTATCTTCCCGCGCCCGAGCAGGGCGTCGCCGTCATTCGCAAGTTCCTCGCCGCGCACCCCGAATGCTGCATTCTAGCCACCTGCCGACGCCATCAGAATCACGGAAAATTCAACGGCAGCGTGGAAGACCAGATCCGAATTCTCGACGCCGCATTCGACGCCGGCGCGCGCGCCGTGGACGTTGAAATCGAGAGTGCCGAGAATGCCATTCCCCGTTTGGAAGCACTTCGCGGGAAAGGCCAGTTGATGCTGTCGTATCACAACTACGACGGCACGCCTTCGCCCGAATCCATTGTGCGCCGCATGCTGCGCATCCCCGCCGACGGCTACAAGATCGTCACCACCGCGCGCAAACCGTCCGACAACGCCCGCATTCTCGCCATCACCAAGTCCCACCCCCGCACCCCTCTGGTGGTTCTGGCCATGGGCGAAGCCGGTTTCCCCACGCGTGTGCTGGCCCCTGCCTGGGGCGGGTTGTTCACCTACGCGGCGCCCAATGCTTCGGAGGGCACCGCATCCGGTCAAGTGAGCGCGCGCGTGCTCCGTCATCTCTACCGCGCCGAAAAGTTCACCCGCGCCGCCAAGATCTACGGTGTCATCGCCGATCCCGTGCGCCACTCCATCTCTCCGGCCGTACACAATCGCGCGTTTCAATCCCACCGTCTGGACGCTGTCTACCTGCCGTTCCTGGTTCAATCCCCGCAATTGAAGGATTTTTTTGCGCTGGCCGACTCGCTGCCCATCGCCGGATTCAGCGTCACCATCCCGCACAAGCAGCGCATCCTGCGATACCTCGACGTGGTGGATCCTCTCGCCCGCCGCATCGGCGCAGTCAACACCGTCTGGAAGAAAGCCGGCAAATGGCGCGGCGCCAACACGGACGCCGACGCCGTCACTGTTCCTTTGTCCCGCAAGCTGCGCCTGTCCAAATCGTCCGTTCTGGTCGTCGGCAACGGCGGCGCGGCTCGCAGCGCGGCGTATGCACTGGTGGGAAGCGGAGCCAGAGTATCCATCGTCGGCCGCAATCCCGACCGCGTGCGGTCCCTGGCCCGTGCCTGTGGCGCCGAGTCCCTGCTGCGCGAGCAAGTGAACGGCCGCAAGTTCGACGCCCTGGTCCACGCCACGCCGCTCGGCATGTTCCCGCATCCCGAGACGTGCTTTTTTTCTGACGCCCTTCCCGCCTCGCTGGTCTTCGATATGGTCTACAATCCGCTCGAAACCACTTTGCTTCGCAACGCCGCCTCGCAGGGCTTGACGGTCATCTCCGGGCTGCAGATGTTTCTCGAGCAAGCCACCCGGCAGTTTGAAATCTGGACCGGCGCTCCAGCCCCGCGCGCGGTCATGGAAAAGGCCGCCATCGAAGCCCTCGCTCCGGCCTCATAGGCGCTGCACTACACTAGAATCTATGAACAGGTTCACTCGCCGTGAACTCGCGGCGGTAGTTTCCACCTCCGCGGTTTTGCTTGCTCGCCCCCAAGCTCAGCCCGCAACGCAGCCTCTTCCCGCCAACCCCGCCGAAGAGCTGCAAGCTTCCCAAGCCCAGCTCCGCGACAACGCAGGCCAGCTCGACAAATTCCCACTGCCCATGTCCGTCGAGCCCGCCACGACATTTAAGGCCTAGGCGAATCTATGCCCTCCATCCCTGACGACATCTTCTTCGCCACTATCACCGAAATCAATCAGAAGCTCGTCAAGAAGGAGTTCTCCGCCGTCGAGCTTGCCAAGGCTTTTTGCGATCGCCTGGAGTCCATCGGTCCGCGCTATAACGCCCTTGCGCTTTCGCTTCGCAAAGTGGCTATGAGCGATGCCAAGGAAGTGGATGGCGACATCAAGCGCGAGCGTCTGCGCGGGCCTCTCCAAGGCATTCCGTTCGGCGCCAAGGATCTGCTGTCATTCGCCAAGCATCCCACCACCTGGGGCGCAAAGCCCTATGAAGGACAGGTCTTCAAGGAGACCGCAACCGTCCTGAAAAACATCCAGAAGCGTGGCGGCTTGCTCACCGGCAAGCTCGCGATGGTGGAGCTCGCGGGCGGCCCCAGCTATCGCTATGCCAGCGCTTCCCTCACCGGCCCGGGCTTGAATCCGTGGGACACCACGCGCTGGTCCGGCGGTTCTTCCAGCGGCTCGGGGATCGCGGTTGCCGCCGGTCTGGTCACCTACGCGCTCGGTTCGGAAACGTCCGGGTCCATCCTGACTCCCAGCGCCTTTTGCGGCGTCACCGGACTGCGCCCGACGTATGGATTGGTGTCGCGTAATGGGGCGATGGCGCTCTCTTGGACGCTGGATAAGATCGGACCGCTGTGCCGCTCAGCCGAAGATTGCGGCTTGGTGCTCGAAGCCATCTCAGGCGCCGACGACGACGATCCTGCGTCCGCCCACAAGAGCTTCCACTACACCCCCCAGTTCGCCCGCGATTTTAAGGACCTTCGCGTCGGCTACGCTCCCGTCGATTTCAGTGAGGGTGTAGACCCCGCCGCGCGCGCCGACTACGCCAAGGCTCTGGAAACCATCCGGTCCTTGGGCCTGGAAGTAACCGAAGTCAAACTGCCCGAGTTCCCCTACGGCGCCATCATCGGGACCATTATCTCCGCTGAAGGCTCCTCCATCTTTGAGCCCCTCATCAAGAGCAGCGGTGTCGATCAACTTGCGGACCAGCGCCAGATCGCCGGTCTCAAGGCGGGCCTGGAAATTCCGGCCAAGGATTACCTCAAGGCCATGCGCATCCGCTCGCTCATTCAGGAAGAATTTCGCAACGTGTTCTCCAAGGTGGATGTGCTCATTGCTCCCTCGCGTTTCGATCCGGCGCCCAAAATCACGCAGCCGCTCGATCGCCGCGTCAGCGACCGGCCCACGCCCACCACTCCCGGACTCACCGCGCTGATCCCGGCCGGCAATCTTGCTGGACTCCCGGCGCTTTCCCTTCCGTGTGGTTTTGCGAATGGCATGCCGATGGGCCTGCAACTGGTTGGTTCGCCATTCTCGGAAAATCGATTACTCGCGATCGGCAAGGCGTTTCAGGATCGCACCGATTGGCACAAGCGCCGCCCGCCGATCACGGCGGCCTAAATCAGCGGCGCACTCCCGCAATCCGCTCGAGCCTTCGATGCAAGCGCGGCGGCGCGACCAGACCCGTGAAGCAAGCGGCGGCAGTCCACCAGTTTCTCGAGTCGGCAAGGAACGCCGCCGGAGCCTCGTGGAATCCTTCGCTCAGTTGCCGCAGCCCGCTTGCGTAACACGACCTATCGTAGTCCAGCCGCGCGAAATAGCGATGCATGTTTGAGCGCGCTAGCTTTTCAACCGGCGTGACCTGGAGCGGAACGAGACCGCGAATTTTGTCCAATGCCCGCAGCCATTCGTGCTTCAGCGAATCGACATCGCTCGAAATCTGCCCCCCACGCCGCCGGTACTGCATCAGGTCCTTAGGAATCGCCTCCACGTTGTCCGGCGCCAGAAGCGCGATGCGCAGGAACAGATCCCAATCGTAGACGCGCGGCAGGTTCGGATCCACTTGCACCCTGCACAGCGCGTTGCGTCGAATGACCACGTTCGACGTGGCGCCGATCACAAAATCACACAGCAGTTCCGGAAACGAGATGGTTCCGCGGTGGCGGCTGGAGTGCACGCCCATGTCGTTACCTTTTACGTCGATAACGCGAAACCACGAAAACGTCAGATCCAGCTCCGGCCTGCTCGCGAGGACGTCTACGTGGCATTGGAGCTTTTCCCGCTCCCACAGATCATCCTGGTCGAGCAGTGCGACGTACTTGCCCCGCGCAATTTCAATACCTGACTGCAAGGCCGCCGCGGCGCCGCGGTTTTCTTGTCGAATCATGCGGACGCGCGGGTCCGCACACTTGTCCAGTAGTTCCGGGGAACCGTCCGTGGATCCATCGTCGACGATGATGAGCTCAAAAGCGGAATAGGTCTGCGCCAACGCCGAGTCTAGTGTCGCGGCGAGAAACTCGGCGTCGTTATAGACGCAAAGAATTACGCTGACCACCGGCTCATTCATTAGCTGACTCATGCACGGCCTGAATCACCTGATCCACCATCGCCTTATCCAAGTGTGGCCCCATGGGCAGACTAAGTAGCGTGTCGGCCAGGCGTTCGGTGATCGGGAAATCGCCTCGTTTGAATCCTCGGTCCGAGTAGGCTGGCGATAGATGCGGAGGCACGGGGTAGTGAACGGACGTCTCAATCCCACGCGATTCTAGCAACCGCCGAAATTGGTCACGCTCGGGGTGACGAATGACGAAGAGATGCCACGACGAGTCAACTTCATTGGGGACGCTCGGCAGTTGACAGCCGCGGGCATTCGCCAAACCCTTCAGATACGCTTCCGCCACCGCTTTACGGCGCGCGTTCCAGACCGCCAGATGCTTAAGGCGTACCTGAAGAAAAGCGGCCTGAAGAGTATCCAGACGCGAATTATAGCCCCGCAACTCGTGAACGTGCTTGCCCGCCGAGCCATAGTTGCGCAGAGCCCGCACGCGTCCGGCGAGGTCTCCGTCGTTCGTCACCACTGCCCCTCCATCGCCGAATGCCCCAAGATTCTTGCTCGGATAAAAGCTGAAGCCGGCTGCGTCCCCCAGACTTCCAGTAGGCATGCCCTTCCACGCCGCACCATGTGCCTGCGCCGCATCCTCAATCAGGAGCAAACCATAACGAGAGGCAACCTCCCGCATCGCGTCCATCGTGGCGATGGCGCCATAAAGATGGACAGTCAGAATCGCGCGCGTGCGAGCGGTCACAGCGGCGGCGATCCGCGCCGGATCCATCTGGAACGTTTGTTCTTCGGGTTCCACCGGAACCGGCGTTGCTCCCGTGTGGCTCACCGCCAGCCAGGTCGCAATAAAAGTATGCGCCGGTACAATCACTTCGTCCCCGGGCCCAATTCCGTAGCCTCGCAAGATGAGAAACAGAGCGTCCAAGCCGCTACCCGTGCCAATGCAGTGGCGAGCGTGGCACTGTGCGGCAAACTGCGCTTCAAACGCCTCCACCTCCTGCCCGAGGACGAACCAGCCAGAGTTCATCACTCTGTGATAGGCTTCGTCGTACTCTTGTTTGAGCTCCCGGTAGCTCGCCCCAACATCCAGAAAGGGAACCGCTATTGGGAGTCGCGCTGGCATGCGGCAAGAAACTCTTGATAATCGCGACAGTCGTCCGCTGGCTGGTACGTCTCCGATGCGAATACCGCGCATAGCGCCCCGTCGCTGAAATCGGATAGCTTGTGCCAGACACCGGCCGGAATATAAAGGCCGAAATCGGTCCGGTTCATTAGGAATTCAGTTCGCGTGCGGCCGTCGTCGGCCAGAACCGTGAAGCTGCCTCGCAATACAAGCATCACTTCTTCGTTCTCCCAATGGCAATGCGATCCTCGAAACGCCGCTGTATCCCCATTCTCGATCCAATAGAATCGCTTCGGTAGGAAAGGGAGTTGCTGTTCCCATTCCACTACCGAAAGCGTCCCTCGATGGTCAGCAAAACGCGGAATAGGGATCAGGCGCGGTTCGGACATTTTTGGGCATCTGGTTCGGAGCTTCCATGATAGCTCTCAGGCAAGAACCTTCGCCGAAGACTTAGAATCGAGGGTAGCCAAATGCGGTTGTACAATTTATGGCGTTCAAAGGGGTTTGCCAGACTCGTCCCGGGCGGAAAGAGCATCGAGCTTCTCACTCCACCTTTCCTCCTGCGCATGGCGAAGTATTGGCTCTCCGAGTGGGAATACCTGCCGGGCGGATGGGACATCGGCAAAATTGGAGGGACGGCAGGTTGGAACGATTCGAGTATCGCCGGCGCACAGCGGGAACATTGGCCCCATCTGATGAGGAATCTCGAGGGTCCCGGCCCGTTAGGCGTCTCGCATTTCCCTTGGCGGAAGACGCGCGAAAATTGGACCGATCACAACGCCATGATGACCCTGGGCTACGTGCTGGGCCTGGTGAGCCGTGGCCGCGATTGTCTTTCCGTTCTCGATTGGGGCGGCGGAATTGGCCACCATGCACGCTATTGTCCGGTCTTGATGCCCGGTGTTCAATTCCACTATCACTGCTACGACCTTCCACGGTTAAGCGCCTTGGGACGCAGCTTTCTGCCGGATGCGGTTTTTCATCACAGCGAATCCGAAGCGCTGTCGCGCCGCTACGATCTTATTCTTTGCAGCAGCTCGCTCCACTATTTTGAGGATTGGCAAGGGGTCCTCAAGCGACTCGCGGAGAGCGCGGAGTATTTGTACATCGCGAGGCTGCAAAGCGTCCATTCCGCTCCGTCGTTCGTAATCGTGCAAAGGCCGTATCGTGTCGGATACCGATCTCAGTTTCTGAGCTGGTTCCTGAATCGCCAGGAAGTAATTCGCTACACGGAAAGCGTGGGCCTGGAACTCATCCGCGAGTTTCTTTATTCGGAGGAGTGGTGTGTCCGCGGCGCTCCCGAGCAGGGCCATTGCAGAGGCTACTTGTTCCGGCGAGTGGATCGAAGACATGCAGAGGAGCAACCATGAATCGCGACGAACTATTCTCGGCTCCGGACAAGGCTGCGTGGGATTTCGAATTTAACGCCGATGTCGCCCATGCTTTTGACGACATGTTGGAGCGCAGCGTGCCGTTCTATTTGGAACAGCAGCGCATGATCCGAACCATGAGCAAAAGCTTCTGGATTCCCGGCACACATGCGTACGATCTGGGCTGCTCCACCGGAACGACACTGGAAGGGCTTGCAATCGAACTCGGCGGCGCCGCTCGGCTGACCGGCTATGACAGTTCCGAGTCGATGATCGATAAAGCGCGGAGCAGGCTGGCTCATGCCGGTCTCGGGGATCGCGTGACAGTCGCATATGGAGATTTGAATGGCGATCTAACTTCGCTGTTAATGGAAAACGCAAGCCTCGTCACCATGTGCTGGACGCTGCAATTCATTCGTCCTCTGCGCCGAGACGATCTGATTCGCTGGATTTATAACGGATTGGTGGACGGTGGCGCGCTGATTCTGACGGAAAAGGTCCTCACCAACAGCAGTCACGTAAACCGTTTCTTTATCAACTACTATTACGATCTAAAGCGCCGTAACGGCTATTCTGAAACGGAAATTGCACGCAAACGCGAGGCTCTTGAAAACGTTCTCATCCCCTATCGCCTGGAAGAGAATCTGGAACTGTTCCGGCGCAATGGCTTCGAAGTCGTGGAAACGTTTTTTCAGTGGTTCAATTTTGCAGGGATCATCTGCGTGAAACGGCCTGCCGCTGGAGGCCACCTGAAGTGATAGACGAACGTCAGGCGCCTGCCCGCGATGTGCCTCTTCGCCAGCCTTTTGGACCCCACCGGTAATCGGATTGTTCAATCTTGGTTGGCGCTCCAAAGCGGTACCAAAGAAAGTGAGGCAGCCGGGTTATCACATGCCCGGCGAAATCCAATGCCGCGTCGCCGATACCCTCTAGCACGATGAGCGCCGATGCCGGTGATGCGCTGCGCTGATACCCAAAGCTCTCCATTGTGGGACCCAGCGCCCATTCGATCTGCGATACCTGAGCTGCCGTGAGCTCCTTCTTCCAAACGTCCAGGCGCGCGGAAGTTACCGCCGTCTGCCAACGCCGTAGGTCGTCACCGCCCGCAGCCGAGTTTTTGTCCGGCACCGTCATGAAAGGCGAATATTCTTCGCCCAGGAAAGAGCAGATGCCCTGCAGTTCCCGAACAGGGTCGGTCACCAACGCCTCGTATCGAACTTCGAGATAGCCGGGCCGTTTGCGAAACTGGCGGGCCGCTTGATTGAGCTCCAACCATTTGCGGGCATTCGCTATCACGCTGCCAGAAGCCCACGGTTGACGTTGCAATGACGCTACGGCCGCACGAGGATCGCGGACCATGTGCAGGATCACCGCATCTGGAAACCAGTCGCAAAGAGTCTCCAGGAAAATTGCATGCAGGGCGGTCTTTTCTCCGAAGCGTGGTTTGCGTTGCGAATCGGTGTAGTAACTCAGGATGGACTTGAACAGCGCCTGGTAGCTGGTGCCTTCACGCGAAAGCTTCTCGGCAAGTTCGGCCCTGTCGAATCCGGATTCCCTCATCGGGCGGCTCTGAAGGTACTCGCTGATTAAGCGTCGGCGGTTTCCTGGATCGCTGAGATCGCCGAAGGCCTTGCGCCGAAGGTACACCAGTGCGTGGAATTGTGTCTCCGGGCAGATCGCAAGCGCGGGATGGCGGTCCAGCATCCGGCGCAGGAGAGTCGTACCGCTGCGGGGACATCCGACTATGAAGATCGGAGATGCAGACATGCCGTCCACTCCCAATCCCTACCCGCCAATCCCCAACCGCAAGGCTGCCGCGCCCACCGCGCCCGTCAACGCCGATACCACCGGGATCGCACCGCGCCGCCTCTGAAATTGACTATCGATCGCGTGATAACCCAGATAGACGAACGCGCCCGCTGCCAGCGAGAGCAGCAACGCCGTCCAATCCTTGCTCAGATACTGGCCCAGGCTGAGTGCCAGCGCGCCGCCGATCACCATCATAGACTGCGCGCCCGCCGCCCCCAGCAGCGCTTTCCACGGTGCACCGAACGCGGCAATCAACAGCGCTCCCAGCGCCAGACCCTCCGGAAGTTTGTGGAAGCCCACGCCCGCCAGAAACGCAAACCGCAGCCGTTCGAAGCCAGCCCCTTGCGAGGCCGCCAGGCTCCAGCCATCGAACAGATTATGTATGCCAGCCGCAATCAACAAGGGCGCGGCAAATCCATGCAGGCTCTCGGCGCAGCCTTCGTGATCGTGGGTGTGCGAACAGGCCGGGCATACCGGATGCACATAGCGGTCCACCAGCCACAGCAGTCCGAATCCCGCCAGCATACCCGCGCATCCTTGTTTCCAGCCATATAACTGCGCGATCTCGGGCAGAATCCAGAACAGTGCAATTCCCACCAGCAGCCCTCCGCTGAACGGAAGCGCGCGTTGAGAAAGCGATGGAATCGCCGCCAGCCGGATACCCGCCAACGCGCCAAGAAGCGTCACCAAAGCCAGGCCGATCAGGATGGGATAAACGCTCACCTTCCCCACTCTACCAGTCACCCCGCCCGGCCGACCACCCGCAGAGCGCCCTTCGCCGCCTCCACGCCCCGAAATTGCGCTTCTTCAAAAATCGAAAACCCGCTCAGGTCTGAGTTCGCGAAGAATATGTTGCGCTGCGGCTTCAACCACCGCGTTCTCTGCTCTGAGAAAAGAAATCCTGGCGACGGCCGTGCCATTGCATGACCGATGCGCATGATGTCGATGTGCGCCACGCACTGCCGAATGTCCGGATGCGCGCGCGCCAGATCATTCAGGATCGCTTCTTTCCAGTAGGTCCAATCCTTCGCGAGCAACAACCGCCGAGCGTCCGCTGGCGCATATTCGGCCAGCGACCAATAAAACGTCCACACCGTTCGATCCACATGGGACGCCAAACTCATATGCGTTGCGTTCACATACCCCAGCGTCGGCGAATCGTAGATCACGTTGTCCCACGCTGGTTCGGTATTCTTCTGATCGGGAATACGGTCGAGCGTCAAGTTGGCGGTGAGCCATGGCGAGTATTGAAACCCTTCCACGCGCGGGGCGCCTTCGATCACATACGACGCGAGAAACGTCGGCGCGGCCCAGATCACGGCATCCGCGACATACTCGATCTGATCGGTCAAGACTCGAATCTTGTTGCCGCTGCGAGCAACACCATACACAACCCCACTGGTTCGCAGGTAGCGCGTCAATTTCTCGATTAAACGCGCCGCGATCCACCCGTTTCCCTCGGGCCACGTCAGCGGGCCTTTTTCTTCCGGCTCCCGTGACGCAAAGTATTGAATCCCCGCCCAAGCTGAAGTGTCTTTGGCGAGCGCGCCGTAATCATCGCGGCAAGCGTAGTCGATGTACCAGCGCAAATGCGCGGAGTTGAAACCTTGCTGAACCATCCAATCCGCCATCGACATCTGGTCCAAAGCCGAAGGTTTCGCCCCACGCTCCATCGGAACGGTGAACTGGCCCGTTGCGCGACCCTCGCTGATGTTTTCTACGAAACGGCGATACTGCGCGCGATCCCGCGGCGTCGCGCCGTCCTCGGGCTCGATGCCCTCCTGCCAATGACCGTTGATGAACAGGCGCTCTTGCGGATCGAAACACAACACGCGCTCGTCCCATTTGCCGTCGCGGAACACGCCCAGTTCCTCGAACAGTTCTCGCGCCAGCGACTCGCCTTTCGCGGGCACGGGGACATAGTGCGCTGCCCACGGGTATTTCGAGATCTCGTTTTGGCCCGAGCGGGAATTGCCACCGGCCTGCTGCTCCATTTCGAGCAGCACGAAATCGCGGAAGCCGCGTTTATCGAGATGCCATGCAGCATTCAAACCTGCCATTCCGCCGCCTACGATCACGATCGGAACGCGTAGTTGCCGCGTGGGCGTGCGAAATGCCGTGCGATCACGCAGTCGATGACCCAATGGAAACGAATCGTTGACGAATCCACCGGCGATCGGGCGATCCGTCTTTCGCCACAGCCCGATCAATGCGGGCGCGGCGACGAATTGCCGGCGCGAGATCACTAGTGCGCTACGTCCTTCCATTCCTGCTCGTAATAGCGCACCAGGACCTGGTCGTTCAGCCGGTTCGGTTCGGCCGGAACCGGTTGCATGTCCACCGGAAAGACGAACAGCTCCGCGACGTTCACGGCCGAGAGGAATCGAAGACCCGCGGGCAGTTGGCGTGGTGGTTCATACGGCGCGAAGCTCCCGATCACATATCCCCACTCGCCGAAAGACGGTACGTACACATGATAGGGGTAGACGCGCAACCCGGCCTGCCTCACCGATTCGACGATGCACCAGTACGATTGCCGCGCGAACAGCGGCGAAGTGCTCTGCACTACGATGAGTCCGCCGCTCGCGAGATGCTTCGCGGCCAGCCGATAGAACGCGGTCGTGAACAGCTTGCCGAGCGCGTAACTGGTAGGATCCGGAAAATCAGCCACGATGAAATCGTATTGATTGGTGTTGGTGTCGAGCCACCGGAACGCGTCCGTGTTGATCACGCGCACGCGCGCATTGGTCAGTGAATGCTGGTTCAGAGCGGACATCACCGGATGCGTGGAAAACAGGTGTGTCATCTCGGGATCGAGATCCACCAGCGTAATGCTTTCCACCGACGGATACTTCAGGATCTCGCGGACTGCCAGTCCATCGCCGCCGCCCAGCACCAAAACGTGGCGCGCTCCGGGCAGCGCAGCGAGTCCCGGATGCACTAGAGCCTCGTGATATCGATATTCATCGCGTGAGCTGAACTGCAGATGCGAGTTGAGGAAGAGCCGCAGATCGTCCTTCCACTTCGTAAGCACGATGCGCTGGTAGGGAGTATTTCGGCTAAAGATCACTTCGTCGGCATATAGGCTGTTGTCGGCAGCGGACGAAATCCGATCGGCGAAAATCGTTCCCGCACCGAGCAGCGCCAGCACAACGACGCAGCCCACGCGCAGAGCATGCTGTCGGCCGATCTGTTCGCGAAACAAGTAAGTGGACCACAACGCCACGCCGGCATTGAAAATCCCGAACACCAACGCCGAGCGAACCAGGCCGAGCTTCGGAACCAGCAATATCGGAAACAACAGCGATGCGCCAAGCGCGCCCAGGTAGTCGAAGGTCAGGACATGCGAAACCAGCTCACGAAACTGGAAGCGCTCTTTCAAGATCCGCATCAGCAGCGGGATCTCGAGCCCAACCAAGGTCCCGACCAGGATCACGACCACGTACAGAATGAATCGAAACGCTTCGGTGTAGGCGAACGCCAGGAAGAGAATGGACGACGAAAATCCACCCACCACTCCAACCATCAATTCGATGGACACAAAGCGCGCCACTAATCCGCGATGCAGAAATCGGGACAAATAACTCCCGATGCCCATTGCGAACAGGTAACAACCGATGATGGTGGAGAATTGAAAAACCGTATCGCCGAGCAGGTAACTCGCCAGTGTTCCGGCGATCAGCTCATAGATCAGCCCGCAGGCGGCAATCAGAAAGACAGAGAGGAATAGAGCGATGGACACCTAGTGCACCGCGGCGGCGATGATGATGCACATCCCAATCGACATGGCGCCGACCAGAACCGCAAGCGCGACGTTCTTGTCTTCCACGATCTCTTTCCAGAGATGGTAGGGCGTCATCTTATCGATGATGACGAAGAAGATGACAAAAATCAGGATGCCGAGGACTGAATAAATCAAGGCATTCGCGAGAGCATGCGTGTCCATGTTCACTTACCTCCGATGTAGCGGGAATAACCGCCATACGACGAGCGGTACGCGCCGGGATTGTCACGGATCGATTTGGGTAAAACCCTTTGCTGATTGACGCGAGACCAGCTCCAGCCTTGATACTCCGCAACGCCGGTCGCCCCGAGCAGCAGGACGCCGTAAATCACGAATAGTGCCGAATTCAATCATCACCTCCGCTGGTCAATCTCGACATGGACGGTGCGTAGTCGCTTTCGCGCCAACGTGCGGCTTCGAAACTCGCTCTGCGAAATGTCGTGAATGCGGGCGGTATCAGCAGAAGCAGCGCGGCCAATCCGAAAAAGCCGTAGTTAGGGACATTGCGCCGCAATTCCAGCTCGTAGCGCATGAACGGCGAGCCCGTGTCCATCTCCGGCTCAACGCGCAAATAGTATTGACCCGAAGGCACGGCGGGAACGATCACGCTGTTGTTGCGGCTCCCTTCGCTGCCATCGGAGTCATGATAGTAACTTACTTCGCGCCCGAAGTCGAAGGCCTGTCCGGTTTGGTCGTTGATCAACGCGAAGCTGAAATATGCCCAGTTGTTGTCGAGGTCGGTATGAATTTTCAGTTCGACGTTGGAATCGCGGCCGTCCAGTTGAAAGGTGGGGGTTACGAACGCGCTTTCGGTTTTAACGCCCTGGGAGTAGGCATAGTGATCGCTGAAAGCCACGTGGCCCGGAGATAAGACCATGAAGAAGAAAATGAGCGCCGCGAGTCCCACGTTCAACCAAAGCCAGGTGCGCCACGATGAGCCGATGCTGGCGCCGTAAGGCGACGACTGATTTGCGAACACGCCATAAGCAGGCGGCGGAGATCCCGGGAGTTGGAATGCCTGCCAGACTTGCGCTCCCGTCATGTACTCGGCGCACGACCACGTGATCTCACCACCGGTAGCTTCGGAAGACAACATCGACGGTGGGGCTACGAAATCCTGGCAAGCCACCGAATCTCCGGTTTGGACCCGCCAGGGAAATTCACCCAGAACATAGGCCGTGCTGGCCGTCATGGAGTCGAAGGCCAGATAAGTTTTACCGCCGTAGCGCATGGCGAACTTGCCCGCCGATCGGCTTTGCTCGGGCAGCGCGGTTTCCACGTGGACGAAGTTCCAATGGCCGTTGTACTCGGTGATATAGCGGAAGCCTTTGTAGGGGTTGAAGAGCAGGTATTCGTCCCACGAGTAGGTGTCGTCCCCGCTGGCGACCCGGCGCACCTGAAAACCGATCACCTGGTATTGCGTGCCACCGAGTTTCCCACGCGTGCCGAGCGGGATGGTTGGCTTGATCTGCGTCTTCCCTTGAAACTTCTGAAGGATTTGGACCTCTGGGGTGGACGCATCCAGAACGCTCATGCATTGTGGACAGACCACACTGAGTGTGTGAGCGAACCCGCGTAATTCCACGGGGCCGCCGCAATTCGGGCACGAGATCGACTTGGCTTGAACCGCCGGCATCAGGTCCAGCCCTCGAATTCGCGAAGGTTTTTCAAGTGCAGATCATCAAACTCGACCGCGCGTCCGAGGAACAACAGAGGCGGGTTCTCGCTGTAGTCAATGGTTCCGAAGTCGGCGCTGGAGGTCCTGAGATCAGCGAACAGCAAATCCGATTTGTCCCAATATTCGAACGGCAGTTCCCCTTGCACGCCCTTGTAGTGGGCATGAGTCCGGGATGTCACGGCGAAGCTCTTGCCATTCCACGAATAGGTCTGCCCTTGACTGATTTGATCGGCGGCGGGCAACGGCGCCGGAGGCCTGGTGGCCCAGGAAATGTCGTATTCCAGTTGAGCATCCGCGAGCCAGCCGCTGGTTCCGTCGTTAAAGACTATGTGCCATTCGTTCCAGCCGCCTTGCTCGTATTCGTAGATGATTCGCCCGACCACCACGAAGCTCTTGTTCTGATAGGCGCCCTCGGTCCCGATTTGAATGGGCGAGGAATCGGGCGGGAGGTCGGCTACTTCACCGACTTTCTTCAGATCGACGTCGGTGCGTACCAGAATCGAGTGGCAGAATTCGCAGGTAGTCTGGACGGCGCTGGACCAAAGAAACTTCACCGGCGCGCCGCAGCTGGGGCAGTTCGCCGCGGGGGTGCTCATACCTGATAGGGCCGCTCCACTTGACGCACCGAGACCCGCACCGCGCCAAATTCTTTCTTCAGCAGCGCGTCAAAATCGGTGCCCGTCCGAGGGCGGCAGCAGAAGATATTCAAGCAGAGCGATTCGTATTCCGGAAATGTGTGGCATGCGAGATGCGACTCCGTGAGAAGGCTCACTCCAGTGATGCCACCGGTGTTTGGGAATTGATGCCAGCTCGTCTTCCCCAGGGGATGAAGATCCATGGCAGACACGATCGAGCGAAACAGTTCCTCCAGGCGATCCTGGCTGATCAGCGCCTCGGCTTCGCAGCCGTAAGCCTCGACGATCCACTCGAGACCGTTCATGTCAAGTCTATTGCTGCGCGGTGCCGCACTCCGGGCAGAATTTCGATGCGCGAGGCATCTTGTTCCCACAGTTGGTGCAGAACTTGGTCTCTGTGGCCGGCGCAACCGGAGCGACCGGAGCAACTGGCGCTGGACCACCCGTTGGGGGCGGTGCTTGCTCAGTTCCGGGCTTCATCGCATTCATCACGCTGTTCGCCATCGTGAGACCGGCGCCCAATCCGACGCCAATGCCCGCGATACCCCCGCCGCCTTCATTGGCCGCCGCCACTGGTAGGGACTGCGCTACTTGGAACTGGGTGTACTTGCCCATGTCGCCGATCATGTTCATGCTGATGCGCTGGTCGAGCATTTTCTGCAATTCGTCGGGCAGCGAGAGGTTTTCGACCACGAAGTTCTCGAGCGAAAGGCCCAGTTCGGCGAAGGACGGCTTCACTGTCTCGACGATCTTTTGTCCGAGCGCCGCCTGGTTGGCCGCCATATCCAGGAACGGAACGGAGCTTTGCGCGAAGCTATCGGTCATGCGCGCAACGATCGTGTTGCGCAGTTGGCCTTCCAGATCGGGTACGCCGTACACATCGCGCGTACCGCTGACCTTCTGGTAAAACAGCTTGGCATCGGCGATCTTGTACGCATAGATCCCATAGCCGCGCATGCGGATGGCGCCGAATTCCTTGTCGCGAATGGTGATCGGCGTGGCGGTGCCCCAACGCTGGTTGGTCTGCAGGCGCGTGGAGAAGTAATAGACGTCCGATTTGAACGGAGACTTAAAAGCTTTGTCCCAATTCATGAGGTACGTGAGAATCGGCAGCGTCTGCGTGTTCAGAGTGTACAGGCCCGGCGCGAAAACGTCCGCGATGCGGCCCTCGTTTACAAAGACCGCCATTTGGGAATCGCGAACGGTGAGCTTGCCGCCGGTCTGAATTTCCATGTCCTCCATGGGATAACGGTAGGCCAGGATTCCATCTTCCG
>Ga0209415_10007888_pt1 | contig 18501 bp, 15 predicted proteins | sample PeaSoiSIISIP2007_FD_187696 | JGI IMG/M metagenome (GOLD analysis project Ga0209415, IMG submission 187696) | Peat soil microbial communities from Weissenstadt, Germany - SII-SIP-2007 (SPAdes) (version 2) | ecosystem: Environmental > Terrestrial > Soil > Wetlands > Peat | place: Germany...
GTGCGACTGCAGCACGAGCACCCGTCACGTCACCTACGTCAAATGCGCCAAGCAGGTCGCGCAGGCGGCGGTGAAAGGCGGAACGCTGGCGCGCGCCTGCACCGCCAGCATCCGGCAGTGCGCCATGGGGTCGTCATGCGGCACTCCGTTCGCCGCCGCCCCGGCGTGCTTCGTCCCGAGCCCAACGTCGACCCCGTCGCCGACCCCGACGCCGACGATTCCGGCCGTTTGCATCCCGGCACAGCCGCTCCCCGATTCGCTCATCGAGGTGCCGGTCACGCTGGACCCCGGAACGAGCAACTGCGGTGGTCCGATGCCCGGCAACGGCGCATCCGCACCGCTGGTCGGCGGCGTCGATGACGGCGTTGGAAACGGCGCCGGGCTCGGCCTCGGCTGTCTCTACGTGGGCGGTTTGCCGGCCGTCCAAATTCCGAGCGGCTCGACGTCCATCCTGCACGTCACCGGCATCTCCGGTCAGACGCTCACGCTCGGGCCGGGAACCAACACCGACCCCACGACCTGCACGAGCGGCGCCGGGCCGTTCAGTCACTGCCTGAACGGTGCCGCCGGCGTCGACGGCAGCGGCGGATGCACATCCGACGCCGATTGCAACCGCAAGGTTGGGGCCTGCGCCCTCGACGCCAACTGCTACTTCGGGCCTCCCATTCCCGTACCGCAAGGCGTAGTTTCAGCGTGCTCGATCAGCGCGTTCGCCACTGATATGTGCGGCGCCGTGGACGTGTCGAGCAACACCACGGTGCTGACCACCTCCTTGTCGGCGCGCCTGTACCTGACCGGCAACGCCGATTCGCCCTGCCCGCAATGCGTCGGGGGAGGCTGTGTCGGCGGCAAGAACGATGGCAAAGCGTGCACGGCGCTCGGGTCCGACAACACCAGCATCGATTGTCCACCGGAGGACAAACAGTTTCTCGGGGTGTTGGATATCAACTTCCCGGCGATCACGACGGGTGAGTCAGGCCTGCACGACACCAACGGCGAGCTCTGCCCGGGCCAAACGCAAGCCGGGGCATTTGGCTGGTTGGACGCACGTAACATCAACCTGAAAGGGTCGCCGCTGCTGAGCTCCACCTCCGATCTCTTTTCCGAGACGATCGTCAGCACGTTCTGCGTGCCGTCGTCACACAACGGCCTACTGGACTCCAGCGGTGGCTTACCGGCGGCAGGTGCGCTGAGCGCCAAGGCCACCCTCGACCTGTCGCAGGCGTTGCCGTTGCTGCACTGATCGGCTCAATCGCGCGGCCGCACGGAGACGTAGCGATTGCCGCGCTCATAAAAGCGCCACGGCTTCGCCGCCCACTGGCCGGCGTAGTCGACGTTGATGCGCGGCGAGCGCCCGATCCGGCCGGCCGGCCGATCCGCTTCCTCCAGGAAGAGGTGAGCGCCGCACAGGTCGCGCCCATAATCGGCGCCGGTGATCGCCAACGCCTGCGTCAGCTTGCCCGGACCGTTGGTGAGCTCGCGTGACCGCGGCGGCTTGCGGCGCCGGCACGCCATCAGCTCCAGTCCGCGCACCGGCTCCAGCGCGCGGATGAGCACCGCGTGCGGCTCGCCTGCCGCGGCCACCACCAGGTTCATCGCCCAACTCGTGCCGTACAACAGGAACACATACGCGTGTCCCGGCGGCCCGAACATCGCCGCCGTACGCTTCGTCAATCCGCGGGCGCTATGCGCCGCCAGATCCTGCGGACCGCGGTACGCCTCGGCCTCAACGATCCGACCCGCCGTCTCACCTGCGGCCGTGCGATGCACCAGGATCTTGCCGATGCATTTGCGCGCCACGACGAGCACCGGCTGCGCGTAAAAGTCGCGGGGAAGTTTGGAGGCCGACACGTTCCTCGGATTGCTTCAGCTCCGGGCGTAGAGCTCGATCACGTTGCCCTCGGTGTCGAAGAACATGAAGAGGCGGAACGGGCCGACGGGCGTGATCGCGGTGATTTGCGGCGCGAGAGACGCGATGCGGCCGTGCTCCGCGTCAATGTCCGCGACTTCGAAGTCCGGCACACAGTTGTTGCCGATCGTGAGCGGATACGCATACGCCGCCTTGTCGATGAGACCGAACCGCGCATCACCGATCTGAAACGCCGAGAACCGATCCGATTGCAGCGACGGCTCGCGCTCGAAGACCGCGGCATAGAACCGGACGGCACGTTTCATATCCGCAACCGCAACGTACACATTCAGCTTCATCACCGACCCCCGTGCTCGCCACACGTATCACACGGCCGCTCCGCGGCTCCAGCAAGCTTCATGCGTCACTAGACTATCGCAACGCGCGCCCCTTGCTATGATGACCGGGTTCATTCGATCCACGTTGACGCAGATTGCAAGAGGTGGGACGTGATGGCAACGCCCTTATCCGCGGAGCTGCTCCGCAAGATGGACGCATACTGGCGCGCCGCGAACTACTTGTCGGTCGGCCAGATTTATCTCTACGACAACCCGCTGTTGCAGCGGCCGCTGGCCTTGGAGCACATCAAGCCGCGGCTGCTCGGTCATTGGGGAACGACGCCGGGGCAGAACTTCGTCTACGTCCATCTCAACCGCGTCATCAAGGAGCACGATCTCGACATGATCTACATTTCGGGTCCCGGACACGGCGGACCCGCCCTGGTCGCCAACACCTACCTCGAAGGGACGTACAGCGAGTTGTATCCCGACGTCTCGCAGGACGAGGCCGGCATGCAGCGGCTGTTCAAGCAGTTCTCGTTTCCGGGCGGCATCCCCAGCCACGTCGCACCGGAGACGCCGGGCTCGATCCACGAAGGCGGTGAGCTCGGCTACAGTTTGAGTCACGCCTTCGGTGCCGCCTTCGACAACCCCGACCTCATCGTTGCCTGCGTCGTGGGTGACGGTGAAGCGGAAACCGGGCCGCTGGCGACGGGCTGGCACGGCAACAAGTTCCTGAACCCGGCACGCGACGGCGCGGTGCTGCCGATCCTGCATCTGAACGGCTACAAGATCGCTAACCCGACGGTGCTGGCCCGCATCAGCGACGATGAGCTGGAGCAGCTCCTGCGCGGCTACGGCTATGCGCCCTACCTCGTGTCGGGCGACGAGCCGCTGTCGATGCATCAGCGCATGGCGGAGATTGTCGACACCGTGATCGGCGAGATCCGGTCGATTCAGAACGACGCGCGCACCAACGGCAGCACGACGCGGCCGCGCTGGCCGATGATCATTTTGAAGACGCCCAAGGGTTGGACCGGACCGAAGATGGTCGACGGCGTACAGATCGAGGGCACCTACCGTGCGCACCAGGTGCCGCTCTCCGAGCCTCGGGAGCACCCGGAACATCTGCAGATCCTCGAAAGCTGGATGCGGAGCTACAAGCCACAGGAGCTCTTCGACGAGACCGGCCGGCTACGCCCCGAGCTCGCAGAGCTGGCCCCCGCGGACGAGCGCCGCATGGGCGCCAACCCGCACGCCAACGGCGGCGTCCTGCTGCGCGACCTCGTGTTGCCCGACTTCTGCACCTATGCCGTCGCCGTGCCGGCGCCCGGCTCGGTGGACGCCGAGGACACCCGCATCCTCGGTAATTTCCTGCGCGACGTGATCACGCTCAACCCGCGCACCTTCCGCCTCTTCGGGCCGGACGAGACCGCCTCGAACCGGCTCACCGCCGTATTCGATGCTACCGACAAGCAATGGGAAGCAGCAATCGTCCCGAGCGACGATCATCTCGCCCGCGAGGGCCGCGTGATGGAGGTGCTGAGCGAGCACCAATGCGAGGGCTGGCTGGAAGGCTACCTGCTCACCGGCCGCCACGGCCTGTTCAATTCATACGAAGCGTTCATCCACATCATCGACTCCATGTTCAATCAGCACGCCAAGTGGCTGAAGGTGACGCGCCACATCGCGTGGCGGCGCCCGATCGCCTCGCTCAACATCCTGCTCGCCTCGCACGTCTGGCGGCAGGACCACAACGGCTTCACGCACCAGGATCCTGGCTTCATCGATCTCGTCGTCAACAAGAAGGCGGAGATCATCCGCGTCTACTTGCCGCCCGACGCCAACTGCTTGCTGTCGGTCGGCGATCACTGCCTGCGCAGCCGCCACTATGTCAATGTCATAGTGGCGGGCAAGCATTCCGCGCCGCAATGGCTCACCATGGATCAGGCGATCAAGCACTGCACGGCGGGCATCGGCATCTGGGAATGGGCCAGCAACGACCACGACGGGGAGCCCGACGTGGTGATGGCGTGCGCCGGCGACGTGCCGACGCTGGAGACCCTCGCCGCGGTGCAGATTCTGCGCCAGCACATCCCCGAGTTGAAGATTCGGGTGCTCAACGTTGTCGACCTCATGAAGCTCCAACCGCCGAGCGAGCATCCCCATGGCCTCAGCGACGTCGACTTCGACACGCTGTTCACCAAGAACAAGCCGATCATCTTCGCGTACCATGGCTATCCGTGGCTCATCCATCGGCTGACGTATCGCCGCACCAACCACGACAACCTGCACGTCCGCGGCTACAAGGAAGAGGGAACGATCACCACGCCCTTCGACATGGCGGTGCTCAACGACCTCGACCGCTTCCACTTGGTCGCCGACGTCGTCGATCGCGTGCCGCAGCTGATCAACCGGGCGGCGTACGTCAAGCAGGCGATCCGCGACAAGCTCATCGAGCACAAGGAATACATCGCGGCGCACGGCGAGGACATGCCCGAGATTCGCGACTGGCGGTGGCGGCCGGCATGAGCGAGACGACGTCTTGACGCTCAGCAGCGAGATGTGCAAACCCTGTCTGCAGCGCCCGCACGCACGCGGACGCAACCGCACCCGACGGCCGGCATAGAGGAGGCGACGACGAAATCGACGAATCCAGCGGCTGCACCACGGTGGCGCGACAAGCCCCTTCGGCTGCAACGTGGGCCGTTGCCGGCCGGTGCGCGCGGCGCGCGCCTGCACGTCGACGTCCAGCTGCGCTCGAACGGCCGTGCCGCGCTGGCGCGCGCCGTGCGCCGCGGCTTGTTGCTGCCGCAGAAGATGCTGCCGCCGAAGTATTTCTACGATGACTACGGCTCACAGCTGTTCGACGCCATCTGCGACCTGCCGGAGTATTACCTGACGCGCACCGAGCACGCGCTGCTGGAGGCGGTTGCGGATGAAGTCGTCGCCCTGGCGGCGCCGCGGGATCTCGTCGAGCTGGGCAGCGGCGCATCACGCAAGACCCGCCTGCTGCTCGATGCCCTGCAGCGCGCCGGCGGCCGCCCCCGCTACGTGCCGATCGACGTCAGCGAGGGCATGCTGCGCCGCAGCGCGCAGATCCTGCTCGGCGACTACCCGAGGCTGCAGATCCATGCCGTGGTCGGCGATTACGAGCGCCACCTGCATTGCGTGCGCGGCGGACGGCGCCGGCTGGTGGTGTTCCTCGGCAGCTCCATCGGCAACTTCACCCCGGACGAGGCTGACCGCTTTCTGCGCCGCGTCGCCGAGCAGCTCAATCCCGGCGATCACTTCTTGCTCGGCGTCGACCTGGTCAAGGACCACGCGGTGCTGCATGCCGCATATAACGATGCGGCCGGGGTGACCGCGGAGTTCAATCGCAACATCTTGCAGGTGATCAATCGCGCCCTCGCCGCCAGCTTCGACACCGGCGCCTTCGATCACGTGGCGTTTTACAACGCGGAGGCAGCGCAAATCGAGATGCATCTGCGGGCGCGCGCGGCGCATGCGGTGCACATCGGCGCGCTCGATATGCGCGTCGCGTTTGCCGCCGGCGAGACCATTCACACCGAGATCAGTCGCAAGTTTACACGCGACGACACGGTGGCCATGCTGCAGCGCGCCGGTTTCGAGCCGGTGCGCTGGTTCGAGCCCGCCAGCCACTATTTCGGCCTGGCGTTGGGCACCCGGCAGTGATCGGGGCGACGGCGCCACGGACCGGATCCCGGACGCCCGCGGCCGGGGCCCAACATCTGCGCCCACCGCGAATATCGGTGGTGATCTCGACGTACAACCGTGCGCAACTGGTTGACGAAGCCATTCGCAGCGTCGAGGCGCAGGGCATCGCCGACGTCGAGATCATCGCTGTCGATGACGGCTCGAGCGATGACACGGCGCGGGTGGTTCGCGAGCGTCATCCGGCGGCGGTGTATGTGCTGCAGCCACACACCGGACATCCGGGCGCCGCGCGCAATCGCGGGCTCGCCGCCGCGCGGGCCGAGCTCGTCGCGTTCCTCGACGACGACGACGTCTTTCTCCCCGGCATGTTGGCGGCGCAGCTGGCCGCGTTCGACGCGCATCCCAACGCCGGCCTGGCGTACGCCGACGGTCACTTCTTCGCCGATGACCCGTCGATCCCGATCGGACGCCTGCTGGACGGGATGCCGCGTCCCTCGGGCGACGCCTTTCCCGATCTGCTGCGCGGCAACTTCATCTTCCCTTCGATGGCCGTGGTCCGTCGCGCCTGTCTCGACGCCGTCGGCGTCTTCGACGAGGACATGTGTTACGCGCAGGACTACGACCTGTGGCTCCGCCTGGCGGCCCGCTATCCCGTCATCCGTGTCGACGGCGCGCTGGTCGGCATCCGCCGCCATGCCATGAGCATGAGTCGCGGCCGCGTCAGCGAGATAAGGAGCGATGCGGTGCGCATTCTCCACAAGATGGAGCGCTTGCATCCGGGCCTAGTACGACGCCACGCCGCGGCGTTTCACGAGGGCTTGGCGCGCAATTGTGCCGCGATTGCCGTCGCGCAGTTGCGTGAGGGACAGCTCGCCACCGCAGCCCGACACGGAAGCCGGGCATTCAGGCACGCAGCGCATTTGGAATTCGGTGGCCTGCGCGCCTTGGGCGCATGGTGGAAGCGCCGGGCTGCACGCCGCGTCGCGCAGCCCTGAGCGGGCGCGGTCGCCCCGCATGCATTCGCCGCGCGGTTGAGCGAGGCAAATTGTGTGGACTCCAGCCCCGTGCTATGGCCACCAGTCAACCACAGTACCGATGGCCGCCGACGCACACCCAGTAGAGGATCTGATTTGCCTCACCGTCGACGTGGAATGGGCCCATCCTGAAGTCCTGGCCGACCTGACCCGCGCCTTCGACGAGCGCGGCCTTCGCGCCACGTTGTTTTGCACGCACCCGAACATACCCGCCGGCAACCACGAACGGGCCTTGCACCCTAACTTTCTCAAGCATGGCGATACCATGCGGTTACTTTCCCGACAGCACACCGACTCCGAAGCCTGGAGCGAATCGCACGTGTACGATTTCGTTGTGCGGCACACGAAGACCTTTTGCCCTGAAGCCATCGGCGTGCGCTCGCATTCGTTGTTCTACGACAACCACCTGGCACCAACCTACCGCTCTCACGACTTGCGCTACGACAGCTCCGTGTTCTTTCCATTCATGCCGAACATCGCCCCGGTGCGTACGCGATGTGGAATGCTCGAGCTCCCTATCTTCTATATGGACCACATCGACATCGTCGACAGGATGACCGATTTTCGCCTGGCCTCGTTGCGACTCGGTCAACCCGGGCTAAAAATTTTTGATTTCCATCCGAACATCGTGTTCATCAACGCCCAGTCGAACGACGATTACCTTGCGTCGAAGCCGTATTACCACGACGTGGAAAGACTGACCGAGATGCGCCGGCCGGGCCGCGGCGTGCGGACCGTCTTCCTCGAGTTACTGGACTATGTCGCCGGTCGCCAAAGGCAGGCGTTGCCGCTGCGTGAGGTCTGCGAGATGATCGCCTGATCGATTGCAGCGACAGCGAAGACGTGACGACAAGGAGAAGGCATAGACGGTTGAACGGCTTGCGAAGGAGGTTGACCTCATGACGCTCGAACGGCAGTGTGCTCTGTTCATTGAGCGCGGCTGGCTGGCGATCGATCTCCCCGATCGCGGCGCCGTGCTCGCAGTACGCGACCGCCTGCTCCAGCACCTGCGCGGCAACGCCCTTCCGGGCCTCGAGCGGCTCGAGGACTATCACACCCGCGTCGAAGACGACGACCGTCACTTCGCCATTCTCCACGATCTCGCCGGCTTCTACTGGCGCGAACACCTGGCCACGACATTGATCGCGAGCCATCTCGCATTCTTTCGGCGGTTCATCGGACTCGACTTGCACGTACAGAAGTATCCGTACCTGCGGGCGGTTCGACCGGGGAAGGCGAATGATGCCGTGCCGCTCCACCGTGATACGTACTACGGATCGAGTCCCTACGAGGTCTCGGTGCTCATCCCGTTCACCGACCTCTCGGCGGACAGCGGCCTCCGCGTCCTGACCGGCTCTCATGTGGAAACCGAGGCGGCGATTCCGTGGACACCCGGCGCGAGCGGCGGCGTGACGCCCGGGTCGCCCAGGCATCAACTCGGCTTCCCCTACGCTCCGAAGCTTCTCGACCCGGCGCTCGCGGCACGCAGCGACGTCGTGCCGCTGCGCGTCGGCCAAGCGCTGTTGTTCAGCCTTGCGCTCGTGCACGGTTCAGGCACGAACGCGGGCTCGACGACGCGTTTTTCCACTGACGTTCGGGTTGTGAACTCGCTGGCGCCGATCGCGTGGAGTCACAGCGTTCATGCCGACTACTACGTGCCGCTGTGCAGCTCACCCGTGACCCTGCAGGCACGCCGTCATCTGGCGGTCAACGCCATCAGCGACGTTCTGCGACCGACCGAATAGTCCGCGCCAACCCCTCCTGAAGTGAGGTGCGCGGTCGCCACGCCACCCGCGTCCAAGTTCGTGTCATGTCGGCCACCCGGATCTCGTGATCGTGCGGCGCCACCGGAAACGCGTTCCAGCGGACCTCGCTGCGCGCTCCGGTCAGCGCCAGGATCATGTCGACCAGCTCGCCAAGCGTTGTCTTGCGACCGCTCCCGGCGTTGAGCACGTCGCCTTTGCAGCAGGCTCCCATGCGCATCACCGCGAGGTAGAGATCGACCACATCGGCGACATACAGATAGTCGCGCGGGATGCTTGGTTGCGAGAGCAGCAGCGGTGTGCCGGCGCGGGCGCCTGCGACGACGCGCGGCACCAGCCGCCGCGCGTCGTCCAGCGGCCCGAAGACCGAGAAGAGCCGCAGCGTGACGAGCGGCTTTCGGCGCGCACGTGCAACCTGCTGCGTGTACAAGGTGGCGGCAAGCTTGGTGATGCCATCGAGCGTCGTCGGACGACAGCGGCGCGATTCCTTCAATGGCCGCCGCGCCGGTCCGTACTCGAACGCGTCGCCGGTGTTGATGAAACACGCGTAGTCGACAGCGTCACAGGCATCCACCAGGTTGACCGTCCCGAGAAGACTCGTGCGCACGAGATCGGCCGGCGCCGCCGCAGCGCCGCCGTGCATGACGGCCGCGGCCAGGTGCAGAATATAGTCAGGCGCGACGCGCCGCATCACGCCACGCAAACCGGCCCGGTCGTCGAGCGACACCGCGTGCACGGTGAGCCGATCGCGTACGTCGTCGAGTCGCGCGAAGCTCGAGCCCACGCGGCAGAGCACGTGGACGTCGAACCGGCGGCGCAGCAGCCGACGGACCAGATGGGAGCCGATGAACCCCGTCGCACCGGTGACGAAGGCCTTGCGCATCGCCGGCGCTCACGCGAAGAAGCGGTACAGCGCCGCCCCCGCGCACCCGGTGACGTCGTCCGCGACCTCGGATTCGGTGAACAGCTGGCTGAGCCGCGCCAGCAAAGCGCCCGCGTGCCGCTCCCGTTCGACAGCGTGTTCCGGCGGGGTGTAACGGAGAAACCGGATCTCCCGTTCCGCCGCGCCGTAGTGGCGCTTGAAGCGGATCAGACCGGGTTGGTCGTCATCGCTCGCCCCGAGGTCCAGCCGGCAACAGCCGAGCCGGCGCGCGAGTCGTATGCCTTCCCACAGCAGCGCATCGTTGGGCCGCAACGCCAAAGCCTCCGGCAACGACGCGTTGAACTTGTAGTACAGAGTATCCTTCCAGCGGAGATAAATGGTGACGGCAACGACACGGTCACGGTGGCAAGCCGCGAGCGGAAACCAGCCATCGACCGCCGCGAACCGCCGGCGGAGCGCTTCGAAAAACGCGCCCGGCTGCGCCAGCAGACGGTACTTGCGCTTGCGCAGCGCGACGTGCAGGCGCATGAACTCCGCGATGAGAGTCTCGTCGTCGATCGCCCGAACGATCACGCCCTCGCGCTCGGCTTTGCGGATCGCTCTCCGCGTCGATGCAGCAACGCCGGCCCAGAGTATTTCCAGGTCGGGCCGGACGTCCAGGCCGTGCCAGCGGGCACGCTTGACGACAGCGAGGCGTGCGTCCGCAGACACGGTGCGATCATCGAGACAACGAAAGCTCACGGGAAGCCCCGATGCTTCGAACTCGCGCAAAAGGGCCTCCCATTCCGCTGCGGACCTGACCAGCGGGTTGCAATAGTCCGAGAACGGCAGCGACGCGATCCGCTCGCCGACGAAGTCTGAGACGCGGCAGAACGGCGCGCCCGCAACGGGATGCCCGGCGTCATCGACGACAAGATGAGCGTAGAGGCGGAAGCCGTAGGTATCGACGAGACTGTTGAGCCAAGGCGGAGAGTGAAACACGCATCCCCCACGCGCCGTGAGCAGGGTCAACCAGCGCGGATCGGTCGTCGGGTCGATACAGCTGACGCTCACGGCACAGCCTGCTCGGCGGACGCCTCCTCCATATCCACTGTCCCGTAGCCCCAGGTCTGCCATACGAAGCGGACTTTAGCTATAAGCGGCGCGCATGGGAACGCACCTCGGATGACGCTCCCGCATGCCGCACCGGGGCCGCGCATCGCCGACGTCGTACGCCAGACCGATCGCTGAAGAGATGCACGCGAGCAGCGTCAGCGTCGTAATTCCCTGCTACAACTACGGCCGCTATTTGCGGGACTGCGTGCGCAGCATCCTGGAGCAGCCCGGCGTGGACGTGCGCGTCCTGATCATCGACGACGCGTCGACGGACGACTCCGCCGCGGTGGCCGCCGATCTCGCCGCCGACCCGCGTGTCGAGTTGCGCGTCCATGCGCTCAATCAAGGATCAACCCGCACGTTCAACGAGGGGCTGTTGCAGTGGGCCACCGGCACCTACACGGTGCTGCTCGACGCCGACGACATGCTGACTCCGGGTGCGCTGCAACGCGCCTGCACATTGATGGACGCGCACCCGCAGGTGGGCTTCGTGTACGGCCGGCCGTTGATCTTCCACGATCGCGGCGCCCTCCCACACGCGAGCCGCGCGGCCGGGCGCTGGATCATTCAACCTGGACACCGCTGGTTCGAGGCGCGCTGCCGTACCGCGGAGAACTGTATTCAAAATCCCGAGGTAGTGATGCGCAGCCGCTGGCTCCGGCAGCTCGGCGGCTGCCGCGCCGAGTTGCCGCACACGTCCGACTTCGAGATGTGGATGCGCCTCGCGCTCTATGCGGACGTCGGGTACATCCGCGGCCCGCACCAGGCGTACTACCGCGACCATCCGGCGAGCATGCGTCACGTGCACTTCGCAACGTCGCTTGCGGATTTGCAGCAGGTGTGGTCGGCATTTGCGCTGCTCTTTCGGGATCACGGCCACGTCCTCGCCGACCGCGTGCATTTCGAACAGCAGGCGCGGCGCGCCCTGGCGCGGCGTGCATTGTGCGCGGCGTGCCGCTCATACGATTGGGGCCCGCTGAGCATGACGGAGGTGCATGGGCTCGAGGAGCTGGCGACGACCGTGTACGACCACGCGGCGGACCTCGGCGAGTCGCGCGGCCTGCGGTGGCGGAAGCGCCTCGGACCGCGCTGGTGTCGGATCCTGCACCCGCTCTTCATGGTCACGGTCGGCAAGCGTCTGCACCGCGGCTTGCGCCGGTGGCGGTTGCGACGCACCGGCCGGTGAAGCCCTCGCGCCCAGGGCCACGTCAAAGTAGTTCACGGAGGATGTCAATGGCACGGCGTTGCAGCCTACCCCTCGATACGCGGCCCAAAAGAAGGGTCGCTACTCGGGGTGAGCGGTTTCGTGAGCCCCAAAACCCGTTCGAGCCGAGTAGCCGCCCTCTTTTGGCGGCGTATGGAGGCTCTGTCAGCGACTTTGACGTAGCCCTGCCCTCGTGCCACGCGCAAATTGTACGCATTGTGGCCACGTGCTATGGCCCCGTGTCAACTCCATGACCTCGCGTGCCCGCCGCGTTGCGGCCGTCCTCGTCGTATTGGCGTGTGTCGGCCTCTTCGCCTGTGGCGGGACCGTTTCGATCCTCGGTTCACGGAAGATCGCACGCGTCAAGTTCGCCGCGGCCGGTGCCTACTTGGTGATCGAAGTCCTCGATGACGAGCTCGTCCACTTCGAGCTCTCGGCAGTCGGTGCGGGACCCGATCCGGACGTGCCGCTGTACACCACGCCCATGGTGTCGAAGACGGATTACGCCGGGCCGCGGCGCTTCGCCGACAACGGACACGGCGTGCTGGAGACGGCGGCATTGCGGCTGACTGTTGACACCCAGAGTCTGTGCATGACGGTCGCGGACACGACCCGCACGCCGGCCGTGACGCTCACCACGCTCTGCCCCGGCGCGTTGGGCACGGCGGCGCAGTCGCTGACCCTCACACCGAACGGCACGCAGCACGTCTACGGTCTCGGCGAGCATTTTCTCACCCCCGGCGCTCCGAACGGCGATTGGTTTGGCAAGACGGTCTTGCCGGGCAATGCCGACGGCAACGCGCTGACGCCGTTCGATGGTGGGAACACCGGAAACGCGCAGTTCCCGGTGATGTACGCGCTCGGCGCGGCCGGGCAGAGCTACGCGCTGTTTCTCGATCACCTCTACGCGCAAGCGTGGGACTTCACGAGCGACCCCTGGACGGTGCAGACGAGCGGCGCCCAGCTTCGCGGCTACGTGCTGGCCGGTGCGAATCTCCCGGCTCTCCGCAGTCGATACATGGACCTGGTGGGCCATCCACCGGTGCCGCCGAAAAAGATGTTCGGCTTGTGGGTCTCGGAGTTCGGCTACGACAGCTGGACGGAGCTCGAAGGTAAGTTGCAAGGTCTGCGCACCGACCGGTTTCCTGTGGATGGGTTCATGATGGACCTGCAATGGTTCGGCGGCGTCTTCCGCTCACCGTCGGAGATGGGCGCGCTGACGTGGGACACGACGCACTTTCCCGACCCGGCCGGAGAGATCGCGCGCCTGCGCGACACGCAGGGCGTCGGCTTGATGGTCATCGAAGAGCCGTACGTCGTGAAGTCGCGGCCGGAGTATGCGGCGCTCGCGGCGCAAGGGTACTTGGCACGCACATGCGACGGTTGCGATCCGGCGGTCCTGTCCGACTTCTGGGGCACCGGCGGCATGTTGGATTGGAGCGACGACGACGCCGGAGACTTCTGGCACGACGCCAAGCGGCAGCCGCTCATCGACATGGGGGTCCTCGGTCACTGGACCGACCTCGGCGAACCGGAGGTGTATGATTCGACCGCCTGGTACTACGGCTTCCCGCAGCTCGGGTTACATGCACATGCGGACATTCACAATCTGTACAACTTCGCCTGGCTCGCCAGCATCGCGCGGGGATATGCACGTCACGGTGCCGCGCAGCGGCCCTTCATGGTGTCGCGCTCCGGCACCTCCGGCATCCAACGCTTCGGCGCAGCGATGTGGTCCGGCGACATCGGCTCCAATCTCGACAGCCTCGCCGCGCATTTCAATGCGCAGATGCACATGTCGTTCTCGGGCGTCGATTACTTCGGGGCGGACATCGGTGGCTACTATCGCAGCGCCTTGCAGGGAGAGAGCCTGACCGACGTCTACACGCAATGGTTCGCCGACGGCATGCTGCTCGACGTTCCCGGCCGGCCGCACACCTTCAATCTGTGCAACTGCAACCAGACGGCGCCCGATCGTGTCGGCGACGTGCCGAGCAACCTCGCCAACCTGCGCCTCCGATATCAGCTGATTCCGTATCTCTACTCGCTGGCGCACTGCGCCTATCGCTACGGCGAGCCGGTCGTGCCGCCGCCGGTCTTCTACTATCAGGACGATGCGAACTTGCAACAGATGGGCGATGAGAAGCTGCTCGGGCGTGATCTGCTCGTCGCCACGTCGAGCACCGCCGGACAGACGGCGCGCGACGTCTACCTGCCGCGCGGGACGTGGATCAACTATCACACCAATGCATGGGTCGACAGCGGCGGCGCGTGGCTCTACGGCGTGCCGCTGGCCGCCGACGGCCTCTTCCAGCTGCCGTTGTTCGTGCGTTCCGGGGCGATCATTCCCGAAATGTACGTCGACGAGCAGACCATGAACGCGCTCGGCAAGCGGCTCGACGGCAGCGTGCACGACGAATTGATCGTCCGTGTCTACGCCGATGCGACGCCGAGTCAATTCACCGTGTACGAGGACGACGGCGTGACCACCGCATACCAGCAGGGCGCGGTACGGACCACGGTCATCTCGCAGCAGCGTTCCGGCGCCACGATCCTGGTCCGCATCGAACCCGCCTCCGGCACGTACGACGGCGCCGCCGCCAGCCGCGACAACATCGTTCAGGTCATAGCGCGCGACGCCACCGCAGTCGGCGTCAGTCTCAACGGGGCGGCGCTGCCGCGTCAATCAGCCGACGTGCAGCCGGACGCGTCGACCAGCGGCTGGACGGTCGCCGACGGCGCCATCATCGCCACGTCCGGCCCGCGCGACGTGCACACGCGCACGGTGTTCGAGATTACGCTGCAGGCACCGTGACGCGCTCCGCACCGGTCACGCCCCCTGATGCCGCGTCATCGTTCAACCCCGCGTGCATTGCAATCGCGGATTGGTTGCGTATACGGTCCGTCCGGTGTCGCCCGATGCCGGCTAGCCGCGTGAGTGTCGTCATTCCCTGCTACAACTACGGCCGGTATCTGCGTGAATGCGTCGGCACCGTCGTCGAGCAGACGGGCGTCGAGGTTCGTGTCCTCATCGTCGACGACGGGTCGACCGATGACTCCGCGTCGGTGGCGAGCGAGCTCGCTGCCGGTGATCCGCGCATCGAGCTGCGCCGTCACGCCGTGAACCACGGGCACATTGCGACATACAATGAAGGTTTGCAGTGGGCGACGGAGCCATATGCGCTGCTGTTGTCGGCCGATGACCTGCTGACCCCGGGGGCGCTGCAACGGGCCTGCGCCCTGCTGGACGCGCACCCTGACGTCGGCTTCGTGTACGGGCGACCGTTGGTCTTTCGGGATGATCGGCACCGCCCGCAGCCTGCGAACGGACCGGGTCGCTGGACGATCCGGCGCGGACGCGATTGGTTCGCAGCGCGCTGCCACACGGCGGAGAATTGCGTTCGATCCGCGGAGGTCGTCGTGCGCAGTCGTTTGCTGCGGCAACTCGGCGGCTACCGCGACGAGCTACCGCACACCGCCGACCTCGAGATGTGGATGCGCCTGGCGCTGTACGCGGACGTCGGTTACATCATCGATTCTCACCAAGCCTACTATCGCGACCACGTCGCCAGCATGCGTCACCAACGTTTCGGCACGTCGCTCGCCGACCTGATGCAGGTCCGGGCGGCGTTTGTGATTTTGTTCCACGATCACGGCGCCGCCATCGTCGACCGGTCTCGTCTCGAGGCGGTCGCCACGTGCGCGCTGGCGCGGCGCGCGCTGCGTGCGGCGTGTCGGATCTACGACTGGGGGCCGCTCGACCTCGCGCAAGCCGCTGGGCTTGAAAGCCTGGCCCGCAGCCTATACCCGGACGCCGAGATCCTCGGCGAAGCACGCGGCCTGCGCTGGCGGAAACGGCTGGGAGCGCCGTGGTGCCGGCGACTGCAACCCGGCTTCGTGATCACCCACGCGCAGCGGCTCCGCCGCGAGTTGACCCGGCGGCGCCTGCGACGTGCCGGTTTGGGTTAGCCGGATATGCATCGGCCCACACCGTCCAACGCCTGGAAACTGCGGCATCTTCACGGCGGAGGAGCAGATTCACCTAGGCCCGAAGTTGCGTCGAGAGAACACCACCTTACCAATCCCGTGGGCTTCGTACCTGTTTCGGAGAAAATCGAGAGTCCCGGTCGAAAGTGGTGTCCTCGACGACGAAGCACCTGCTCATGCCGTCACCCAATGATCGACGGGCTGCGCCAGGAACTCGCCAACCGGAATGCCGTCGCCGCCCACGAGCAGCTTGCGCTTCGGCTTGAACGCTTCCACGAACGCGGCGAGTCCCGGTTGCGCATCAGGGGCGCGTCCGCTCTTCACCTCGATCGCCGTAACGACGCGCCCGGTCTTGACGACGAAGTCCACCTCGCGGTTGCGATCGCGCCAATAGAACAGCTCACACAGGCCAGCGGCCGCTGCGTTCGCGAGGTGTGCACCCACCGCCGACTCGACGAGCCGGCCCCAAAACTCGCGGTCCGCCCGCGCCTCATCCAACGTGAGGCCGGATTGCGCCGTCATGAGCGCGGTGTTCAGGACCTGCAACTTGGGGCTCGATCCGCGCTGACGCACGGCCGCACCGGCGTACTTGGGCAGCCCCATCAGCATGCCGGCTGCGCCGAGGAGATCCAGGTAGTTCGCGAGCGTGGTCGTGTTTCCGGCGTCCTGCAGTTGGCCGAGCATCTTCGTGTAGGAGAGGATCTGCCCGGAGTAACGGCAGCCAAGCTCGAACAGGCGGCGCAGTAGCGCCGGCTTGTCCACCCGTGTGAGCAGCAACACGTCGCGTGCGATGGTGGTCTCAATGAGCGCGTCGCGGACATAGCGCACCCAGCGGTCGTGCTCGGCGGCGAGCGGCGCCGCGCCCGGGTAGCCGCCGTAGAACAGGAAACGCTCCACGGGCCAGCCGAACGCGGCGCGCATTTCCGCCGCCGACCAGTGTGGCAGATACAGCATCTCGAAGCGTCCGGCGAGGCTCTCCGAGAGGCCGCGCTGGATGAGCAGCGGTGCCGAGCCGAGCAGAACGACCTTGAGGTGACTCTTCCCGCGCGTGTCTTCGTCCCACAGCCGCTTCACCGACTCCAACCAGCCGGCAGCTTTCTGTACCTCGTCGATGACGAGGATGGCCCCGCCGCGTCCGGTCAAGAGGCGGGCGGCGTCCCACTGCTGCGCGATCCATTGCGCGCCGCGCAGGGTGGGCTCGTCAGCGCTCGTGAACTGCACCGGCATCGCGGCGGCCCCGCTGACCTGCTGCACCAGTGTGGTCTTCCCGACCTGCCGTGGCCCGGCCACGACCTGGATGAACCGCCGCGGCTCTGCCAAGCGGCGGGCGAGGACGGTGGCCTGAGGACGCTGGTACTCCATCGACGATTTACTCAACGCGTTGAGTAAGTTTACTCAGCGCAGCGAGGAGCGCAAGTCGCGCGCGGCTCGACCGAGAGGGCGTTCACAGCGCGGCAGCGGCCTTGCCCTGGCAGGCATGTTGGTTGATCAGCTGGGCACCGGCGGTCTCTTGCGCGTCGAAGCACTCGTCGCTTCGCTGGGCATGGTGCTCTGGCCGTCGTCGGGTGGAGCGCCACTAGGCCAGAAGCTGCGTCGAGAGAGCTCGATGCGCCGCAACCGGAACGTCGACCAGAACGAAGTAGCCCGCTGGATAGAGGTAGTCCTCGCCGGACTCGTCGATGACACGGAGATAGCCATCCTTCCCAGCAGCGGCGTCTGGAAGAACCGGGTAGACCTTGCGCACCTCGAGATCGACGCAGTCGTCATTTCGCAGACAGATCGCAAACCAATCCCGTGGGCTTCGTACCAGTAAAGCTCGGCGCGCCAGACATGCCCGTTGAAACGAGCCCTTTCGCGCTCTCGGTACCGACCTCGTTCCACGGAATCTGGCCAGTGTCGTTGGTTATCGCGGCTTCGCGGTGCGCATAGTTGCCTTCGCACGATATCAGCTCCTCACCACTTGTAGTGGCGCGTAGCACCGAAGATGCTCTTCAAGGTCTCTTGGACCAGAGGAATCGCGACAACGTCGAACCCTGTCAATCCTGTCCGGATGAAACCATACGCGGATTTCGCCTGCGAGCGCCGGACTGCCTCTTCAATGAAACGCTCCAACAGGTCTCCAGAGGCAGGCCTTTCGATATTGAGAATGGTCGAAGCTGAATTCGCGTCAACAGTTTGGACATAGGACATGAGCGCATCCTTTGCCGCTTCCTCGTCGGCGACCAAACCGCAATCGACCATCGATCGTAACAGAGAAGGTCCAAGGCCGTTTCGAAATTTGGAGGTGTTGTCGCGCCGCATGTACTGCAGAGCGGCGTTGGAGTTCACTATGAACGCAAACGAGATCATAGCCATCTGAAGGCTCGTAAGCACGCGCTGCTCATCTACAGTCAGCGAGGCCAAGTCTATTTCTGCAATCTCGTCAAAGCGCGGTTTGAATCCCGCTGCTTCCATATCGGCCGCAGTGTCAAAGACAGCGACTGAGCCTCCGTTGGGTCGAGTGCCGTGGCTCATAAAAACCATATTCGCGAGCGCGGAACCCGCTTCTCTGGAATTTCGACCCAATGCATCGCCGTAGCCCTTCGGTCCAGCGACCTTCCCTGCGAGCCAGTCCTTCAGTCCCATAGTGGGCTCTCCCCTTGCAGCACTGGCCGGCTCGCGGAGGTCGCC
>Ga0209415_10007889_pt1 | contig 18501 bp, 14 predicted proteins | sample PeaSoiSIISIP2007_FD_187696 | JGI IMG/M metagenome (GOLD analysis project Ga0209415, IMG submission 187696) | Peat soil microbial communities from Weissenstadt, Germany - SII-SIP-2007 (SPAdes) (version 2) | ecosystem: Environmental > Terrestrial > Soil > Wetlands > Peat | place: Germany...
CACGCTCGGGTGCGCCGACCCCCGACTCCGCCCAAATTCATACGCCATCAGAGTTCGCGCGAATGATGCGGGCTAGGTCATCGAGGATAGTAATCGTCGCAGTTGAAGCGAACTGTTTGTTGGTCGTCCAAGGTTTGTGCCGCCGAGAGACGGAACCCCACCTGCCCAGGGACCCTCTCCCAAAATCAGCGCAATCGGTGTAATCGATTGTCGGACATCCCTCATGAAGCAGCGCTGCGGCTGGGCCACCGACGATCCGCTGTACATCCGCTACCACGACGAAGAGTGGGGCGTGCCGCTGCACCACGACCGGCGCCTGTTCGAATTTCTCATCCTCGAAGGTGCGCAGGCGGGGCTGAGCTGGATCACCATTCTCCGCAAACGCGATGCGTATCGCCGTGCCTTTGCGCGCTTCGATCCGAAGAAGGTCGCGGCGTTCGGCACCGAGGAGACGAAGGCGCTGCTCGCCGATGCCGGAATCGTCCGCAATCGGCTGAAGATCGCAGCCGCGATTCAGAACGCCGAGGCGTATCTCGCCGTGCAGCAGGAGCTCGGCAGCTTCGATACGTTCATCTGGTCATTCACCGGCGGCAGCACCGTTCAGAACCGCTGGAAGAGCATGAAGGAGGTACCCGCGGAAACACCCGAGTCGCAAGCTATGAGCCGCGCCCTCAAGCAGCGCGGCTTCCGCTTCGTCGGCCCGACGATCTGCTACGCCTTCATGCAGGCCGTCGGCATGGTCAACGACCACGTCGTGACGTGCTTTCGGCACGGCGAGTTGATCACGAGCGTGCGCCCGTAGGGCACCGTTAGTTGTGCATCACGTTCTTGATCGGTTTCAGGCCGCCATGTGCCGCTCATGAACGCGATCTTCGGCCCGCAGGTAGCCGCGGATCGCCTGGCTTACCAGGAAGCGCAACGGTTCAGGCGGCCAGGGGATTTCCCGGCGATTCACGAACCATACATCCGTCAGATCGGTCTTGCGCTCGCACACCAGGTCGGCGAGCGTGCGGCCGTTGAGGTGGGTCAGCGACACGCCGTGGCCGACGCAGCCGACGCTGTATAGGACGCGTCGATCACCGAGGTAGCCGATGCTGGGAACCATCTGTGTCGCCACCGACACGGGGCCGCCCCACCGGTGCGTGAAGCGTATACCCATCAGACCGGGAAAGAGACGCACTACGTCGCGTTCGAGATCGGCGAAGATACGGATGTTGCTGTCATGATCCATCGCCTGCCCGTACGCCAGGGTCACGTCGCTGCCGCCCATGGCCAACCGGTTGTCGGCCGTCAGCCGGAAATAGTGCACGAGGTTGCGGGCATCCTCGATGCCTTGTCGGTTCTTCCAACCGATCGTTGCCAGCTGCTGCGGCGTGAGCGGATCGGTGACCACCATGTGCGTGAACACGGGCGCCTGCTTGGAGCGCAGCTCGGGGATCAGGTGCGAGTAGGCATTGGTCGCCAGGACGACTTTGTCCGCACTCACGGTACCGCCGGGCGTACGCAGCGTCAGGCGCGTGCCGCGCTCGATCGACACCACCGGGGAATGCTCGTAAACGATTGCGCCGAATTGCTGCGCCACCCGCTTCAGCTCGCGTACCTGTTTGGCGGGATTCAGGAGCCCGCAACGCGGCTCCCACCACGCGCCGAGAAACAGCGGCGATTGGACCTGGCTGCGCACCGTGGCAGCATCGATCCACTCGATGCCCGTGATTCCCATGTCGCTGAGGATCTTCAGATCGTGCTGAATCCGTTTGATGTACGCCGGCGTCGTCGCGACGCGCAGGAATCCCGGGAACCAATAGTCGGATTGGATGTTGTGCTCCTTCACCAGGGCGTCGACGGAGTCGACGGCGCGCTCCATGTAGCGGTGCGCTTCGACCGTGCGCTGCTGCCCAAACATCAGCTTGGTGATCGTCGGCTCCATCCCGAACAGCGTCATCGAGAAGCCGCCGTTGCGTCCGCTGGCGCCGTAGCCGATAACCTCGCCTTCGAGGACGGCGACGTTCATCCCCGGATTGTCCTTGCGCAGATGATACGCCGTCGACAGTCCGGTGAAGCCGCCGCCGATGATCGCGACGTCGACGCTGACATCGCCCTGCACCGGCGGGTTCGGAGTGTAAGGCCCATAGGTCGCGAGCCAGAATGACTTGTCGGTGTGCTCCTGCGCTGAGCTCATGCGCACCTCCAGGGGTAAACGTACATCACGCGCAGCGAAAAACACCGGCGCGGGTCACCTGCGCGGCTGATCTGCGACAGGATGCCGGTTGCGTACACGATCGTGTGCCCCGGCTTGCGCCACGTCCCACACGTTGCCTATTGTCGACCGCGTGACCGAACCGTCGTTTTCCAACGCCGCGCCGCCGGAGCGCACGCGCACGGTTGACTCGATGGGCGTGCGCCTCAACCTGCTCGAGTGGGGCGATCCCGTTGCGCAGCCGCTGGTGCTTTGCCACGGCATGTTTGACCATGGACGCAGCTTCGCGCTGCTCGCGCCGCTGCTGGCGCGCCGCTTCCGTGTCATCGCCGTCGACGCGCGCGGCCACGGCGATTCCGGCTGGGCTGACGCCTACACGTGGCTGGTTGACGTTCTCGACATCGTTGCCGTCTTGCGCTCGCTCGGCCGCGACGTCTACCTGCTCGGCCATAGCAAGGGCGGCGGCCAGGCGGTCGATGCGGCGCGTGCCGCACCGGACGTCGTCATCAAGCTGGTGAACATCGATGGCTTCGGGCCGCCCGGCCCGGAGGATCCGGGCAAGCCGCTGCCGGTCCGCTGCGCCGAGTTTCTCGACGCTCATCGGCGCCTGGCGCACCGCCGGGCGTGGCACCCGTACAAGAGCCTCGACGATCTCGTCGAGCGCCGGCGCGCGCAGAACCCGCGCCTGTCACGCGAATGGTTGCGTTACTTCATCTTCCACGGCGCGACTGAAAGCCACGACGGCTGGCGCTGGAAGGCCGATCCGCACATGCCGTACGGCTTCGGTCCGTGGCGGCCCGACTGGATCGCGCCGTCGTACGCCACGCTGCGCATCCCGATGCTCGCCATTGTCGGCTCCGAGCAGGACACGTGGGGTCCGTTGCCCGAATCGATACTCGCCGAGCGCCTCGCCGGCGTGCGCCGGCTCGAACGTCGCACGATCGCGGGCGCCGGACACTTCGTACACATCGAAAAGCCGGCGGACACAGCGAACGCCATCCTCGACTTTCTGGATTCGTAATGCGCATCACGCACGCACGCGTCGCTCTGGAGTTGCACGAGCTGGCACATCGGTCGGGACCGGCGTTGCTCCTCCTGCATGAGCTCTACGGCTCGAGCGAAGACTGGGGCGAAGCTCCCGCGGCGTGGCCGGGGTCGGTCTACGCGCTTGATTTCTCCGGCCATGGTCGTTCGGGGTGGATCGTCGGTGGCGGCTACTACCCCGAATTCCTCGTCGCCGACGCCGACGCGGCGCTGGCGCGCATCGGCCGCGCGGCGGTGGCCGGAACCGGTCTCGGTGCGTACGTGGCGTTGCTGCTCGCCGGCACGCGCAGCGATCTCATTCCCGCGGCGCTGCTGTTGCCCGGTTCGGGGCTCGCCGGCGGCGGCGCGTGGCCGGATTTTGATCGGGAGTTTCCCGGCCCGGAGCTGTTCATGCGGAGTGCGCCCGCACACGGTGCTTTCGACCCACTCGTAGGCGCGCTCGATCAGTACGTACGGCCGGTCGACTATGCCGAGGCGTTTGCACGCGCCGCGCGCCGGCTGCTGCTTGCCGAGGACGCAACTGAGGTCCCGCCATGGTGGGAAGCCGCGCGCCGCAGTGCGGCGGCTCAACAAGTGCCGACCGATCTGCGGTTCGCGCTGGCTGAGCTGGCAGGTACGATCGGCGCGACGTAGCTGCCCTTAACCTCGATGTGAGACCAAAGGAGCATGGCGTGCTTTGGTGATCGGGTGATCGAACGGATGCGGAGGCTCGGGCACCCCCTGTGTGTCGGGCTGGATCCCTACCTCGACCGCCTCCCCCCGCCATTCCGTCGCGGCGCAATGGTGCCTCAGCAGCCCGACACCGCACAGGCGGTCGAGGAGTTCTGCTGCCGCACCATTGATCTCATCGCCATGGACGTGGCCATCGTCAAGCCGCAAGTGGCGCTGTTCGAGCGCCTCGGCTGGTACGGGTGGCGCGTGCTGGAGCGGGTCATTCGATATGCCCGTGCCGCCGATCTGCTCGTCCTGCTCGACGCGAAGCGGGGGGACATCGCCGAGACGGCGACCGCCTACGCGCAGGCCTACCTCGCTCCCGATGCGCCATGCAGTGTCGACGCGATGACGGTCAATCCCTATCTGGGGCCGGAGAGCCTCGAACCGTTTCTGGTCGAGGCGGAGCAGGCGGAGCGCGGAGTTATCGTCTTAGTCCGCAATAGCAACCCCGATTCCTCCGTCTATCAGGCCGTTGCGACGCCGGCAGGCCCCTTCTTCACGGTCGTGGCGGCGTCGCTCGCACAGTGGCAGGAGCGCCTAGCGCGTGGGACAACTGGGTGGTCCTCGCTGGGCGTGACCGTGGCGGCTACCCATGCTGAGGATACCGAGCGGATCCGCGTGGCCTTGCCCCACGCCCTGTTCCTGGTGCTCGGGTATGGCGCCCAAGGCGCCTCGGCGCGTGAGGCAGTGCGCGGGTTTTGCCGCGGCCCGGCCGGATTGGAAGGTGGTATCGTCAGTTCCTCGCGGCCCATTCTATTTCCTGCCGCGTCGTCCGATGCGGGGGCGCGGGCCTGGGAGCAGGGGGTACGCAGTGCACTCGTGCGAGCGACCACCGAACTTGGTGAAGCAGTGGTCTAGGATGTGCATTGTCGTTTGTCAGAGCCAGAACTGAAGAGGATCCACCGTCGCCACGAACGGTAGATGCAGTACCACGCCGGACACCCCGCGCGCCGCGCTGGTGCTTCCGTGCGTCAAACGTGCATAATGCGCCCGGGGGATGTCGGGGTGGACGATGGGACGCAGGCTGGACGGCACGGCATGCGGCTGGGGGCCGCGGCGGCGCTACTCGCCTCGAGTGTCCTGCTCTCGCGCGTCCTCGGCTATTTGCGCGAAGCGGTGCTCGCCTACCGTATCGGTGCGGGCACGGCCACCGACGCATACTACGCAGCGTTCCAAATTCCCGATCTGCTCAACTACCTGCTTGCCGGCGGAGCACTGTCGATCGCCTTCCTGCCGCTCTATGCCCGCCATGTGGCACGCGGCGACGCTGACGGCGCGGAGCACCTGTTCGCCACGGTACTCGGCGGGCTTGGTGCGGTGACCGTGCTGCTCACCGTGGCGTTGTGGTGGTACGCCGCGCCGCTGGTGGCGCTGCAGTTCCCGCGCTTTGATCCGCCGACGCAGGCGCTGACGGTGCATCTGACGCGCATCGTGCTGCCGGCGCAGATCTTCTTCATCACCGGCGGTATCATCAACGCCACGCTGCTGGCGCGTGACCGTTTCGGCGCGGCCGCGGCAGCGCCGCTCCTCTACAACGGCGCCATCATCGCCGGCGGCCTATTTCTGACGCCGCGCCTGGACGTCGGCGTGGAAGGCTTCGCCTGGGGCGCGCTGGCCGGCGGGGTGCTCGGGCCCTTCTTGGCGCCGCTGTGGAACGCGCGCGGCCGCGTGCGCGTTCGGCTGCGGCTCGCGCTGTTCGATCGCGCCTTCCTCGCATATCTCGTCGTCGCCGCACCGCTCATGTTCGGCCAGACGTTGTTGACCGTCGACGAGTGGTACGGGCGCTGGTTCGGGGCACTGCTCGGCGCCGGCACCGTGGCGCATCTCGGCTACGCGCGCCGGCTGATGCTGGTGCCCGTCGCCGTGGTCGGACAATCGATCGCCGCTGCCGCGTTGCCGACGTTGTCGCGTCTGTGGGCGGAGGGGCGGCATGCCGACCTCGACCGCGTTGTGCTGCGGACGCTGCAGGCTGGGCTGGCGCTCGCGGTTTTCGGCGCGGCAGGGTTTTACGTTTTCGCGCCGCCGCTCGTCCGTGTGTTCTATCAGCATGGCGCCTTCGGCGCGGCGGACACGGCCAGCGTCGCGGCGATCCTCGCCGTCCTGGCGCTGGCGATTCCGCCGTGGATCGGACAACAGATCGTGGCACGAGCCTTTTACGCGCGCGGCGACACCTGGCGTCCGATGCTGCTGGGGACGATCGTGGCGGCTGCGGCCATCCCGATGTACCTCATCTTCGGGCGCCGCTTCGGCGTCCTCGGCCTGGCCGCCGCCGGCGTCGTGGGCATGAGCGTCAACGCGGTCGCCACCGTCGCCCTGGCGCGTTGGTTGCATGGTGCACCCGACGTGACGAGCTTGCTCGGCTCTGCCGCCCGTGCGGCGGCGATCGCGACGGTCGCCGCGGTGCTGGCGTCCCAAGTCCCGCACGGCACGACACTGCAAGCCGCGCTGCTGCAGCTTGGGGCCGGCGGCGCCGTCTTCGTTGCCGTCATTTCAGTCGGCGTCTTCACAATCGGCGACCAACCCGTGCGCGACGCCCTGCGCCGTCTACTGCACCGGATCGTTCCCTTTGCGTCTGCGGCGCGGCCACGCTAAGGGAGCCAGCAGCGGCCGGCGTACCGACCATGCCCACCGACGTTGAAATCGCTCACAGCGTTGCGCGCCGCGCGATCCGCGACGTCGCCGCGCAGCTGGGGCTCGCGGCGGACGTCGTCACGCCGTACGGCCACGACGCGGCCAAGATTGCTCTGTCGGTGTTGGATCGGCCGCGCCGCCGTGCCGGCGCGCCGCGGCTGATATTGGTCTCCGCGATCACGCCGACGCCGGCCGGCGAGGGCAAGACGACGACCAGCATCGGGCTGGGCGACGCGCTGCATCTGCTCGACCAGTCGGTGTGCGTGGCGCTGCGCGAGCCGTCGCTCGGGCCGTGCCTGGGCATGAAGGGCGGCGCCACCGGCGGCGGCTACAGCCAGGTCGTGCCGGCGGACCGCATCAACCTGCATTTCACCGGCGATTTTCACGCCGTCACCTCGGCGCACAACCTGCTCGCCGCGTTGCTCGACAATCACCTCTACTTCGGCAACGCCTTGCGCATCGATCCGCGGCGCGTCGTCTGGCGCCGGGTCATGGACATGAACGACCGCGCCCTGCGCAACATCGTCGTCGGCTTGGGCGGCACGGCGCAGGGCGTGCCGCGCGAGACCGGCTTCGACATCACGGCCGCCTCCGAGGTCATGGCGATGCTCTGCCTCGCCACCGGCGTCGATGATTTGCGCACCCGGCTGGAGCGCACGTTGGTGGCGTTCACCGACGACGGCACACCGGTGACCGCGGGCCAGCTGGCGGCGTCCGGTGCGATGCTCGCCTTGCTGCGCGACGCGCTGCAGCCGAACCTGGTGCAAACGCTCGAAGGCACGCCGGTGCTCGTACACGGCGGCCCGTTCGCCAACATCGCGCACGGCTGTAACAGCGTCCTCGCCACGCGGATGGCGATGCATCTCGCCGACTGGGCGGTCACCGAGGCCGGCTTCGGATTCGACCTCGGCGCCGAGAAGTTCTTCGACATCAAGTGCGTCGGCGCCGGGCTCGATCCTGTGGCGGTGGTGTTGGTGGCCACGGTGCGGGCGCTCAAGATGCACGGCGGCGTAGGCCTCTCCGAGCTGCGTACACCCGACCCCGGAGCGGTCATCCGCGGCCTGCCGAACCTCGACAAGCACATCGAGAACATCGGCTACTTCGGCGAGCCACCGGTGGTGGCGCTGAATCGCTTCGCCGGCGACACCGACGAGGAGATCGACGTGGTGCGCCGGCGCTGCGCCGAGCTGCGCGTGCCGTTCGCGGTCGCCGAGCATCACGCCCGCGGCGGCACGGGGGCGGTGACGTTGGCGCAGGCGGTCATGGCGCATGCCGAGAAGCGCGGCAAGCCGTTTCGACCGCTTTACGACTGGGCGCAGGCGGTGCCGGATAAGGTCCGGGCCGTGGCACAGAAGATGTATGGCGCGCGCGGCGTGGTCTTCACGAAGAGCGCGGAGCGCGACCTCGCCGACGTGCGGCGTCTGGGTTACGAGGGGCTGCCGGTGTGCATCGCGAAGACGCAGAGCTCGCTGTCCGACGATCCAGCGCGGCGCGGCCGGCCGACGGATTTCGATGTCACCGTGCGCGGCATCCAGATCAACGCCGGCGCCGGCTTTCTGGTCGTCTTGACCGGCGACATCCTGCGCATGCCCGGCCTGCCGCGCCGGCCGCTCGCCGAGTCCATCGACCTCCGTGACGGCGTCATCGTCGGCATCCAGTAAACGTCGTGCAAGCGCGCCGCAATGCACTCGGCCCGCTCGGCGGCGGCTGCGACGGCCGGGACGAAGTGTAAACCTGCGCATCGATTGTTTGGCCCGCGCCCAACGGATACCCTGCGGGTGCGAGGTGCCGCGATGGCAGATGGCGAGGGATCGAAAATCACGCGTCGTAAAGTGCTCAAGGGCGCGGCCACGGTCGCCGCGGGTGGGGCCGCGGTCGCGGCGTGGCGCGCCGCCTGGAAGAACAGCACGTATCTGTTCTTGATGCGCAAGGCCCCGACCGAGGCCGCGCATCCCGATCCCGCCTGGCAGGGCGCAACCGTCCGCACCTACCGCCCGCTGGGTAGCACCGGCATCCACATGTCCGACATCTCATTCGGCGGCGCCGGCATCGCCGAGCCCGACGTCGTGAGCCGCGCCGTCGACCGCGGCGTCAACTACTTCGACACCTCACCCGATTACAGCAAGACGGGCAGCGAGCAGGTCATCGGCAAGGCGCTCAAGCCGCATCGCGATAAGGTCTTCGTCGCCTCGAAGTTCTGCACCGCCGACGGCCACCTGCCGAAGGACACTCCCGTTGCGGACATCATCACGGCCGTCGAAGGCAGCCTGCAGCGCCTGCAAACCGACTACCTCGACGTGTGCATCATTCACGAGGTCGACAGCCTCGATCGGCTCATGGCCCCGACCTTCCACGAAGCGTTCGACCGGCTGAAGGAACAGGGCAAGGTGCGCTTCCTCGGTGTCAGCAGCCACACACCCAACCTCGAAGCGGTGATGCGGCACGCCGTCGATTCCGGACGCTTCAACATGATGCTCGTGGCGTACAACTTCAACAACTGGCCGGACCTGCACACCATTTTCCACGATGCCAAGCAGCGCGGTGTCGGGGTCGTCGCCATGAAGACCCTCAAGGGTGCCCACTCAAGCGTGTTGAAGGACTTCGACGACTCGTCGCAAGCGTTCAGCCAAGCGGCTTTCAAGTGGGTGCTGAGCAATCCGGACGTCAGCGGACTGGTGGTGTCGATCAACGACTTCAACCAAATCGACGAGTACCTGTACGCGTCCGGACAAGCGTTGAAGGAGTCGGACGTCGCCCTGCTGCAGCGCTATGACGAGCGCATCACGCGCGACTACTGCCGGCCCGGCTGCGGCGCGTGCCTCGACCACTGCCCCTATGACGTGCCGGTGGACGACATTTTTCGCTACGCCATGTACTTCGAAAATTACGGCCGCAAGGACGACGCCCGGGCGCGCTACGCGACGCTGGCTGCGGCGCACAACGCGTCACGCTGCCTGAGCTGCGCCGCGCCGTGCGCGGCGGCGTGCCCCTTCGACATCCCGATCCGCGACAAGATGCTGCGTTCCCACAGCTTGCTCGCCAGCTGAGGCCGACGCGCTTCGATGAAGAGGACGGTGACACTTGCTGCGACCCTTCTGCCCCTGATCTCGGGGTGCGGCGCTAGATCCGTGCTGCCGTCGTGGAGACCCGGGGCCCGATGCGTAGCCTACGTCACCAACCGCAGCGCGGGAACCGTGTCGGTCATCGACACCCGCGATGAGGAGATCGCGACGACGATTGACGTCGGCAACGATCCGGTCGCCATCGCGTTCAGCCCGAACCATCGCGTCGCGTACGTGGCGAATCGCTGCGGAGACGATCCCGCCTGTGAGAGCTTCGGGACGATCTCGGTCATTGATACTACCACCAACGCGGCAACCGCCACGGTCGTCCTCAACTATCCCGACGACGCGTGTCAACCGCGCGGGCTGGCCATCGCGCGGCAGGGGCACGCGGCGTACGTCGTCAGTCGCTGCGGGGGACGTTTTCAACCGGGGCTCATCTCGGTGATCGACACGACCCAGAATGCCGTGGTCGCGAGCATCCAAAGCCCGATCCCGCCTCGAGACGTCGTCGTTACCGCGGACGGTCGTTTCGCATACGTCTCCGCCGTCGCGTCCGGTTTCTCCGTCATCGACACGTCCACGAATACGATCAGCGGCAGCATCGCCGGGGTGTTGACCGGCGGCGGCATGGCCCTCAGCCCCGGCGGGCCATTCATCTACGTGGCCAGTGGTTGCCGCAGCTCCGACGCGCACTGCAGCTTCTCCGGGGTGAGCGTGATCGACACGCGAAGCAACATAGTCTCCGCGACGATCCCTCTCGCCGGCGCACCGGCGGGAGTGGCCACGAGTCTGGACGGTCGTTTCGTTTTCGTGATGAACACGACGGAGCCGGACGAAGACGCGATCGCCGTGATCGACGCCACCACCAACACGGTGGCGGGCAGCATTCGCATCGGCGAGACCTTTTGCCGGATCGCCGTCGTTCCGACCAACCAGCTCGTCTACGCGACCAACTGTTCCACCGGACGCGTCGCGGTGGTCGACACGGTCGCTGGTGCCGTCACCGCAACCGTTCCCGTACCCGGCTCGCCAAGCGACATCGCCATCGCTGTGCTGGGAAGCTAAACCAGAGGAAGGCAGCCATGCGCGAAATCGTCGGCGGCATCTTCACCTGGCCGTGGTTCTCCGAGCGGCATGGGTACAACTTCAACGGGCATCTGGTTCGCGACCCGGCCGGCAATCTGTGCATCGATCCGGTTGCGCCCGACGCCGCGACGCTGGACGCTCTCGGCCAGCTCGGCGTGTCGCGCATCATCATCACGAACCGCAACCACGTCCGCGCCGCGAACGTCGTACGCACGCGCACCGGCGCTCAGACCCTCCTCCATTCCGCCGACGCCGCCTACGCCCGGGAGCAGGGCGCCGAGTTGGACGGCGCGCTGCCTGTCGGGGGAAAGATTGGTGCGCTCGTCGTCATCGGGGTGCCGGGCAAGTCGCCCGGTGAGGTGGCTTTGCATTGGCCCGAGCGGCGGTTGCTCATTGCCGGTGATGCTGTGATCGGCCATCCGCCCGGCCGCTGCTCGTTGCTCCCCGAGCGGGTGATGGACGATCCGTCACAACTGCGCACCAGCGTCCGGCGCTTGCTCGACCTCGACTTCGATACGCTTCTGGTCGGTGACGGCGAGTCGATTCTCACGGGCGCCAAGGAACAGTTGCACGAGCTGGTGGCGAGCTTCGGGCCGGAGCCGCCGGTGCGGTAGCGCAGAAGCTCCGGGGTTACGAGGTCAGCTGCCGCGCAGGCGCTGGTCGCTCGACCCAGCGGCGATGCCAAGGGCGCGTTGCGCGAGTGCGCCGGTGGAGCGCGTCATACCCTCGAAGCCGTCGCCCAGGGTCTTGCCTTGCAGGTAGCGGGCGTAAATGCCCTCGCTGATCACGGCCAGCTTATAGAGCGCCAGCACCTGGTAGAAATCGATCGCGTCGACGTTGCGGTTGCTACGCGTGGCGTACGCGTCAATGATCTCGGCGCGCGTGAAGAAGCCCGGCAACGCGGTAAACGGCGACACCGTCCCCACGCCGCCGTATGACGGATCACCCGCTTCCGTCCAGTAAATCAACGTGTAGCCGAGATCGGCAAGTGGATCCCCGAGGGTCGCCATCTCCCAGTCGAAGACCGCAACGATATGTCCCGGATCGTGTGGATCGAGCGCCATGTTGCCCAGCCGGTAGTCGCCATGCACGATCGTCGGCAGCGGCGACTGCGGCACGGCCGCCATCAGGCGCCGGACCAACTCGTCGATCTCCGGCAGCTCCGACGTCTTGGAACGCTCCCACTGCTGCGACCAACGCCGCACTTGGCGTTCCAGATATCCCTCCGGACGGCCGAAACCTTCGAGCCCGACGGCGCGGTAGTCGATGGCGTGCAGTCGCACCAGTGTACCGACCATCGCCTCGCAGATCCGCCGGCGATCGGTGGGAGCTTCGGCGTAGCCCGCCGGCACGTCGTGCGCCAAGACGACGCCGGGCCGGTAGTCCATCACGTAGAAGGGCATGCCGTTGACTGTAGGGTCTTCGCACAACGCAATGGGCCGTGGCGCCGGAACGTCGGTGTGCGCGAGCGCCGACAGCACGCGATGCTCACGGGCCATGTCGTGCGCCGTCGGCAAGACATGCCCGAGCGGCGGGCGGCGCAGCACCCACTCGTGTTCGCCCCCACGCACCAGATACGTCAGGTTCGACCGCCCGCCGCTGATGAGCGCGAAGCTCAGCGCGCAGTCGCCGTCAGGCACCTGCGCGTGAAAGAAGCGCGACACGTTGTCGTAGTGGATTCCTGGAATGTCCTGCATGGCCTCGCTCGCCGAGAGCGTGAAGCATCGCGACAATGAAACAACGGCGCTTGTTCGCCGCGACGGCCGGCGAGGTGACGTGTTTCGAGGGCACCGCGGTTCCAACCAGCGTCGTCCAGCTCGGCATCCCCGTGCTGGCCCTCTACCAAAGCCGTCGGCGGCATCGCGCGGGTGGGTGGCCAAAATCAAGAATTTCTGCCATCGATGCGCTACGGAGGTACTCACGTGCAGCGTCGGAATCTGTGCGGAACTTTTGCGGTTCTTCTCGTCACCGGCCTGCCCGGCGCAGCATTGGGCGACGCGCCAGGCGGACCCGTTGCAATCGATCGCAGCCAGGCGCTCGAGCAGGCGATCGACGGCAGCCACGCGAAGCACGTCATCCTCTTCCTCGGCGACGGCATGGGCGACTCGGAAATTACACTTGCCCGCAACTATCACGTCGGCGCCGCGGGGCGGCTGGCGCTCGATACGCTGCCGTTCACCGGTACGTACACGACGTACGCGCTGCAAGAGGCACATCCAACGCTGCCCGACTACGTGACCGACTCCGCGGCGAGCGCGACAGCGTGGGCCACTGGGTTCAAGACCAGTAACGGCCGGCTCTCGACCAGCGCCCGCACGGACCAGCCGCTGAAGACCATCATCGAGCTGGCGCAAGAAAAGGGCTTGGCCACCGGCAGCGTGACGACGGCTGAGCTGACCGACGCGACGCCGGCGGCGCTCGCGTCGCACGTCAACAACCGCAGCTGCCAAGGGCCGGCAGACATGGCGCCCTGTCCGCGATACAAGAAGTCCGCGGGCGGCCTCGGCTCGATTGCCGAGCAAGCGATCGATCATCACGTCGACGTGCTGCTCGGTGGAGGCAGGCAACGCTTCGAGCAGGTGATCGACGGCGGCGCTGCAGCCGGTCAGACGGTGCTGCAATCGGCCATCGCACAAGGATACGCCGTTGCCGGCAATGCCGCCGATCTCGACGCGGCGCAGCCGGGCACAAAGCTGCTGGGTCTGTTTGCGCTGGGCAACATGAGCCTCGAATGGCACGGCGAGCCGGCACGTCCGTTTCCGGGCAGCGGGCCGCAACGCTGTGTCGAGGATCAACGACCGCAGACCGAGCCGAGCTTGGCCGCCATGACCCGCAAGGCCCTGACGCTGCTTGCCGCGCGCCACCGGAGCTTCTTCCTGCAGGTGGAAGGCGCGGCCATAGACAAGCGCGATCATGCCGCCGATCCGTGCGGGCAGATCGGCGAGACAGTCGCGTTCGACGCCGCCGTCAGCGTCGGCCTTGACTTCGCTCGCGCGCACCCGGACACGTTGATCGTCGTAACCGCGGATCACGCCCACACGAGCCAGATCGTCCCGCCGCCGAGCCAAACCGACCACAGCCCGGGCAGCTTCAGCACGCTGGTCACCGCGGATGGCGCGAACATGACGGTCAGCTACGCGACCAATCTGCCGGGGCGCATGGGAGAGCATACCGGCACGCAGGTCCGCATCGCCGCGCAAGGGCCGCAGGCCGCCAACGTCGTCGGCGTGACCGATCAGACTCAACTCTTCGACACCATGGCCCGTGCCCTGAGCCTCATCGGCCCTCCCGCATCGCGCGGGCCGTTCCACGCGATCGCACGCTTCCTGGGTCTGGAATGATGCTGTAATGGCAGGCAAGCGCGCCGTCGCGGACAGCGGAGATGTTGCAGCACAGTGAATTGTCGGAGCCGTGGTCCGGGACTCTCCGTGAACAGTACTGGCTGACGCGTTTTCTGTTCCTGCGCTTCCTCGGCCTGATCTACTGCGTCGCCTTCCTGTCGCTGTCGCAGCAGCTCCGGCCGCTGATCGGCAGTGACGGTTTGTTGCCCGCGGCGAGTTACCTCGACCACCTCTTGACCGCATACGGAGACCGGCTGTCGGCCTTCGCCACCGCGCCCACGGTCTTCTGGCTGGGCTGCAGCGATGCGCTCATGCAGGCGCTGTCGTACGTCGGTCTGGCGCTGTCGCTGATCGTCTTGGCCGGCTTCGCCAACGCGCTGGTCATGGCGGTGCTGTGGGTCTTGTACATGTCGTTCGTTCACGTCGGGCAGATCTTCTACGGCTACGGCTGGGAGATCCTGGTGCTCGAAACCGGCTTTCTCGCCATCTTCCTGTGTCCATTGCTCGACCTCAGGCCGTTTCCCGCGCGCCAGCCGCCGCCGAAGGCGGTCATCTGGCTGCTGCGCTGGGTGCTGTTTCGGGTGATGTTGGGTGCCGGGCTCATCAAAATGCGGGGCGACGCGTGTTGGCGCGACCTGACGTGTATGTTCTACCACTACGAGACCCAGCCGTTGCCCAACCCATTCAGCTGGTACTTGCATCAGCTGCCGGCCGCCTTCCACAAATTCGAAGTGCTGGTGAATCACTTCGTCGAGCTGATCGTGCCGTGGAGCCTGTTGGCCCCGCGGCGACTGCGACACATCGGCGGCATCTTCCTGGTGGGCTTTCAGCTGTGGTTGATCATCAGCGGCAATCTCTCCTGGCTCAACTGGCTCACGATCACGCTGTGCATCGCGTGCTTCGACGACCAGGCGTTGGCCGCCGTAGTTCCGCGGCGCGTGTGCACGCGGGTGGTGCCGCTTGCAGGACAGCGGCCGACGCGCCGGCGGCAGGCCGTTACCGCGGCGCTGACGCTGCTGATCCTCTACCTCAGCATCGGGCCGGCCCGAAACCTGCTGGGATCGCAACAGATCATGAACGGCTCGTTCGATGCGTTCGACCTGGTGAACACTTACGGCGCCTTCGGTGGCGTCGGCAAGCGACGGCCGGAGATCATCTTGGAAGGCACCACCGATGCCGCCATCACGAGCGCGACCCAGTGGCGCGCCTACGAGTTCAAGTGCAAGCCCGGCGACGTCGACCGCCGCCCGTGCGTCATCGCCCCGTATCAATATCGGGTCGACTGGCAGATCTGGTTCGCCGCCATGCAGAGCTATCGCAACAATCCGTGGCTGGTGCATCTCATTGTCAAGCTCCTGCACAACGACCGCGGAGCCTTGAGCCTGCTGGCGAACAACCCGTTTCCGGACCAGCCCCCGACGTTCATTCGCGCCGAGCTGTACGAATACGCGTTCACCCGCTTCGGCGACCGCACACGCGCGTGGTGGAAACGCGAGCGTATTCGTGAATACTTGGTGCCGGTATCATTGGATAGTCCGACCCTGATCCAATACCTCCTCAACCACGGCTGGTCACAGTAAGCCTGACGATCGTTGAATTGCCGCACGTGTGCCGGCGCCGCACGTCGGGTATCCTCGCGTCGATTGAGTGAGGCGAAAGGAGCGTCGCATGGACCGCAAACGCGTCGGCATTGTCATCTTCCCCAACGTCGAGGTGCTCGACTTCTGCGGGCCGTTCGAGGTGTTCTCGGTCACGCGCCTCAACGAGGAACGGCGGCGCGAGGAACCGTCGCCGTTCGAGATCGTGTTGATCGCGGAGAGCTTGGACACGGTGACGGCGACCGGCGGCCTGCGCGTGCAGCCCGATTACACCCTGGAGACCGCGCCGCCGCTGGACATCCTCGTCGTCCCCGGCGGCTGGGGAACCCGCAAGGAGATCCACAACGACGCGCTGCTGCGCTTCATCGCCCAGCGCGGCCGCGCCGTCGAAACGCTGACCTCCGTGTGCACCGGCGCGATGCTGCTTGGCACAGCCGGGCTGCTCGACGGGCGGCGCGCCACTACGCATTGGCGGTCATTGAACTGGATGCGCGAATCGTTTCCGGCGGTCGCCATGGACGACACGCTGCACGTCGTCGAGGACGGCAACGTCATCACCTCCGCGGGCATCTCCGCCGGCATCGACATGGCGCTGCGCGTGGTAACGCGCTACTTCGGCGAAACCGTCGGCCGCGCCACCGCACGCAACATGGAGTATCCATATCCGGACGACAACCGCCGGCGGGTGTGAGGGTCTCACTCTACCGTCGCCGCGGTCGAAAACCGTCTGATCGCGCCAACATCGGTCGTCTCGCCGACGATCGCGAAGACACCGCTCAGTCGAATGTCTTCCGACGAGCCGCCGATCATCACCTCGATGGCCCCGGGCTCGACCACGAAGGCCATGCGCCGATCGTAGAAGCCCAGCTGGCTGACGGCGAGCGAGAAGGTCACGGTCGTCTTCTGCCCCGGTTCGAGTGTGATGCGCTTGAAGCCCTTCAGCTCCTTCACCGGACGAGTGACGCTGGCCACGACATCGTGAACGTAGAGCTGCACGACCTCATCGCCGGCGCGGTCGCCGACGTTGGTGACGTCGACGCGGATCTGCAGCATATCCAGCGGCCCGGCCGCCGGCGGATCGATTTGCAAGGCGCCGTACTCGAAGCGCGTGAAGCTGAGGCCGTGGCCGAACGGGAACAGCGGCTTGGTGCTGGTTCCAACGTAATCGCCCTTCCAGTGGGACCGCCCGCCCGACGGCTTGTGATTGTAGTAGACCGGGACCTGGCCGACACTCACCGGTAGCGAAACGGGCAACTTGCCGCCCGGATTGTAGTCGCCGAACAGCACGTCGGCGACGGCCGCGCCACCCTCTTCACCGGGCAACCAAGCTTCCAACACCGCCGGCACGTGTGCCGCGATCCACGGCAACGCAAGCGGCCGGCCGTTGATCAGCACGACGATCACCGGTGTGCCGGTCGCAACCACCGCTTCGACCAGCTGCTGTTGCATGCCCGGCAAGCCAAGATCGGCGCGGTCGATGGACTCGCCGCTGGTGCACCCGTCGACGAGCCCCGATTTGTCGCCGACGACCACGATAGCGACCTCCGCTTGGCGCGCTGCCGCCACGGCCGCGGCAAATCCCTGCGTCGACGGATCGAGGATCTCGCAGCCCGGCGCGGTGTGAAGGGCCGTCTGCGGCGATACCTTGCTGCGGATGCCGTCGAGCACGCTCACCATGCGCACGAAGTGTTGCGCGAGGTCCACGGCTCCCGGCGGCCGTGGCGACACGTCGCCTTCCTTGATTGCGCCGAACATCATCTCCAGATGCGACGGGTAATGATAGTCGCCTTGCAGCACGCGGATGCTGTCGGCACTCGGGCCGACGACTGCAATCGATTTCAGCTGTTTGCTGAGCGGCAATAAGCCGCCGTCATTCTTAAGCAAGACGATCGACTGCTGCGCGATGCGATGCGCCAGCGCCCGCTGCTTCGCTGTGTCGAAGACGGCCGGCGCGGCGCCGGCGTTGACGTACGGCCGCTCGAAAAGCCCGAGCTGCAGTTTCATGCGGAGCACACGGCGAACCGCGGCGTCGACGAGGCCGATGTCGACCTGCCCCGCATCGATCGCCTGGCGTAGCGGTGCGCCGTAGCACTGCAGGGCGGGCAACTCGACGTCCAAGCCAGCATCGAGCGCCCAGCGGGCCGCCCCGGCTTCGTCGCCGGCGATGCGGTGATATTGCTGCAGCATCGGAATCGTGAAGTAGTCGGTGACGACGACGCCGTCGAAGCCGAGCTCGCCGCGCAGCAGATCAACCATCAGCTCGCGCGACGCGCCCAGCGGCACGCCGTCGATTTCGTGGTAGGCGTTCATGATTGATGCGAGGCGTGCCTCCCTGATGGCCGCCTCGAACGGCGCGGCGTAGACCTCGCGCAGCTCACGCCGGGGGATGTGCGCCGGCGCCCAGTTCATCCCGCCCTCCGAAGCGCCGTAGCCGAGGAAGTGTTTGCCCGTCGCCGCGATGCCGCGGGCCAGATCGTTTCCCTGTAGGCCGCGGATGTACGCAATGCCCATCTGCGCGACCAGGTACGCGTCTTCGCCGAACGTCTCCTCGGTGCGCCCCCAGCGCGGATCACGGGCGACGTCGAGCACCGGCGCCAGCGACTGATGGGCGCCGACGGCGCGCATCTGGCCGCGGATGACTTCCGTCATCGCGGCGACGAGCTCGGGCGCCCATGTGCTTGCCAGGCCGATCGCCTGTGGAAAGCACGTCGCGCCGCGCGCCAGATAGCCGGCACAGCTCTCTTCGTGGAGGGTCTTCGGGAAGTCGAGTGGGTAGAAAATGGTGATGTTGGCACCGGAAAGCCGTACGGCACAAGGGTTTGAGG
>Ga0209415_10007891_pt1 | contig 18498 bp, 13 predicted proteins | sample PeaSoiSIISIP2007_FD_187696 | JGI IMG/M metagenome (GOLD analysis project Ga0209415, IMG submission 187696) | Peat soil microbial communities from Weissenstadt, Germany - SII-SIP-2007 (SPAdes) (version 2) | ecosystem: Environmental > Terrestrial > Soil > Wetlands > Peat | place: Germany...
GAAACGCTACACCTACCTGCCGAACACCGCCGGCTGCCACACCGCCAACGACGCCGTCCGCACCCTTCGCCTGGCGCGCGAGGCGGGCGGGTGGAACCTGGTCAAGCTCGAGGTCCTCGGCCCGCCGCCGACGCTCTATCCCGACATGACGGCGACGTTCGAGGCGGCGGCGGTGCTGATCGCCGACGGCTTCGAGGTCATGGTCTACTGCAACGACGACCCGGTCGCCGCCAAACGGCTCGAGGACATGGGCTGCGTCGCGATCATGCCCCTCGGCGCCCCGATCGGCTCCGGGCTCGGCATCCAGAACCCGGCGATGATCCACATGCTGATCGAGCAGACGAAAGTGCCGCTGCTGGTCGATGCCGGCGTCGGCACCGCCTCGGACGCGGCGATCGCGATGGAATTGGGCTGCACCGCCGTGCTGCTGAATTCGGCGATCGCGCACGCGGCCGATCCGGTGCTGATGGCGCGCGCCATGCGCGCGGCGGTGGATGCAGGCCGCCTCGCCTTCCGCGCCGGCCGCATGCCGCGCCGCCTCGGCGCCGACCCGTCCAGCCCGCTGACCGGGTTGATCCGCTAACGGCGTGACCCGGCCGGCGGGCCGATCGCCGGAGGCGCACGCCACGGGCTCGCCGCGTCGCCGCTGGATCATCGGACCGGCGGCGACGGTTGCCCCCCGGCCGGACGCCCGTCGAGTATCCCGAGATGGCGCAAGGCGTCGCCGCGCGCCGCGAACAGGCCTCGCGTCACGTTGGCAACGATGGCGTGCGCCTCGGCGGCGTCGGTGACCGGCTTGCCGTCCTTCTGCACCGAACGGCCCTGGGCGCTGAGCTGGGCGGCGATCCGAACCGCAAGCGTTTCGGCATCGTCGGCCGCGTCCGGCGCCATCCCCGCGAGGGCCATGATCTCGATCGGGTCGGCGGCGATCGCGGAACCGATGGCTGGAGCGGCGAGATAGGGCAGCGGCGTGCCGGTCGCCGTCAGCCGTGCGATCTCGGCGTTGAGCGCGGCGCAGGCGCGTCGCGCCTCGCCGGTCGGGGCCAGCGCCAGCATCGGGTGGGCGAACCCACCCGAAACAAGCAGCGCGGCCGCCTGCAGCGCCTCGCTGACCGGCTTCGCGGCGAATATCTCCATCTCGCATAGCTGCCGGAACGTCACCGGACCCTGCTGCAGCCTGTCGAGCAACGGCACGTAGATTTCGGGTTTGCCAGAAACCTCGCCAAGGGACACGCTGAAACGAATCTCGCCCTCGACCTTGCGGCCAAGCCCGACGAGCCGGATGGCATCCAGCATCTCGACGTGCTCGGCCTGCGATGGTGGGTTGGCGCCGCGCCGGAACACGTCCCGGCGGAAGCCCTGCGCCGATCCGACGTCGCGCAGCACCTCGCGCAGGCGCGGGTCGCGCGTATCGCGCATCATGTTGAGCATGCCCGACGGGACCGAAACAAGATCCATGTTGTCGGCGAGCGAGGCGCTACCGACGAAGACGCATTTCGCCGCTTCCATCTCGGCGGCGACGTCGGCCGACATCACGGGCGCCCAGTCGGCGTTCAGGTATTCATGAACGAGATAGCGCATGTCGAGCTCGCCCATCGCGTTGAGCCGGGTCTCTATCGCCGGGTTGGCGGCGAACAATCCGGCCCCCGCCTCCTTCAGCTGGCGCAGGAACGCGATCATGCCGGCGACGTCGCGCTCGCCGCGGGCGGGCTGCGGCTCGGTCCAGAGCCGCATCAGCCGCTGCACCGGCAGCATCGACGCCCAGCCTGTCAGCACGTTGTAGCTGACATACGCCAGCCCGCCGGCGATGAGGCGGGCGCGGATGAAGGCGGCGATCGCGGCGCGGTTGGCGGGCGAGACCCAGGACCAGATGCCATGGGCGACGACGAAGTCGAACTGCGGCAGCGCCCCCGGCGGCGCCTCGGCGAGCTCGGCGAAGGACGCCTCGCGCACGGTGAGGTTGGCGAGCCCCGCGCGTTCCGCCAGCGCGCGCGCCGTCTCGACATGCGCCGGGTTGAAATCGAAGGCCCAGAATTCGCCGTGCGGACAGGCGGCGGCCAGCGCCACCGCCGAGAAACCGTTGCCGCAGCCAAGCTCGGCCCAGCGGAACGGCCTTGCCAGGTCCGGCGGACGGTGGCCCATCAGCAGCGCGGCGAGGCCGAGCCAGCCCGGCGCGAGCTCGCGGTAGAAGCCCGACGTGTAGACGAGATCGCTCGTGTAGCCGTCGTCCCAGCGCGCCATCACCGGACCCGCCCCCCCGCCGCGGCAGGATCGCCGGGCACGCGTCACGCTACACCGTTTCGTGCCCGATGCCAGCCGCTTCCGCGGGCGCGGTCGCCACGCCGGCGGAAGCGGGGATTGCTGCGACGCAACGCGGGCCCGGGCGAACATTGAATTTTCGTGATCCGGCGATTTCCGCTTGCGCGGGGGGATTCCGGCATCTATGTCCGTCTCACGCAGCAACGCACGTGCCTCTGGCCCCCCGTGGTTACGCAACGACGTCAAGCGTTCTGGCAACTCTAGCTCGCTGGTTCGTTCGACCGTTTCGTCAACTGTGCCCCACCGCCTCGACAGGTTGGGCGTCTCATATGGGGGAGGCCGTGTGCGATGACACCCAAGATCGCCCGCTTTCTGGCTGTGGAGCAGCCCTCCACGCCCTGCCTTGTGCTGGACGTGGATCGCGTTGAGGAGAATTTCCGCGCCCTGCGCGGGGCTCTTCCTTATGCGCGAATCTATTACGCCGTCAAAGCCAACCCGGCGCACCCGGTGCTGGCCCGGCTGGCCGCGCTCGGCAGCAACTTCGACGCCGCGAGCTTCGAGGAGATCTCGGCCTGTCTTGACGCCGGCGCCGCCGCCGCGCGCATCAGCTTCGGCAACACGATCAAGAAGGTGACGGCGATCCGGCGCGCGCACGAAGCCGGGGTGTCGCTGTACGCGTTTGATTCGCTGGAGGAGCTGGAAAAGCTGGCGCGCTACGCCCCGGGCGCGCGCGTCTATTGCCGCCTGCTGGTGGAGAACGACGGCGCCGACTGGCCGCTGTCGCGCAAGTTCGGCACCAGCGTCGAAACGGCGCGCGAGCTGATGCTGCGCGCCGGCGACATCGGCCTCGATCCGTACGGACTTTCGTTTCACGTCGGCAGCCAGCAGACCGATACCGCGAGCTACGAGGCGGCGATCGGGCGGGCGGCGATGCTGTTCACCGATCTGAAGGAGGCCGGCGTCGACGTGCGCATGGTCAATCTCGGCGGCGGCTTCCCGACCCCCTATCGCGACGCGGTGCCCGATATCGGCTGCTTCGGCGATGCGATCATAGGCGCGATGACGCGGCATTTCGGCAATGCGCTGCCCGAGATGCTGATCGAGCCCGGTCGTTTCATCGTCGGCGATGCCGGTGTCGTCAGCGCCGAGGTCGTGCTGGTGAGCCGCAAGGCGAAGGACGATCCGGTCCGCTGGGTCTATCTCGACATCGGGCGCTTCGGCGGCCTGGCGGAGACCGAGGGCGAGGCGATCAAATATCGCTTCCAGACCGTTCACGACGACGCGGCGATGGGGCCCGTGGCGATCGCCGGGCCGACCTGCGACGGCGCCGACATCCTCTACGAACGCTCCAACTACCGCCTGCCGGTCGATCTTTCGTGCGGCGACCGGGTGGAGATCCTCTCGACCGGCGCCTACGTCTCGACCTATGCCAGCCAGCGTTTCAATGGCTTCGCGCCGCTGGCGGAACACTACATCTGACCACCGGTCCAGGCGGCGGACGCGCGCCGCATGGCGCAACCCACGGCAGGCGCGCATGATGGCCGCCCTGAATCGGGGCAGCATATGGCACTGATATCGCTCGACGAGCTGGTCGCATCGGTGCCGGACGGCGCGCTGATCGCGTTGCCTCCGGACAATTCGCTCGTGCCCTGCGCCTTCGTGCATGCGTTGATCCGCGCCGGCCGCCGCCGGCTGCGGCTGCTCGGCGTGCCCGTGTCCGGTTACGCGACCGACCTTCTGATCGGCGCCGGCTGCGTCGCCGGAGTTGAAACGAGCGCCGTCACCCTCGGCGAGGCGGGCGCGGCGCCGCGCTTCACCCAGGCGGTGACCGCCGCCACGGTCGCGGTGCGCGATTCGACCTGCCCCGCCATCCACACGATGCTGCAGGCGGCGGAAAAGGGCGTGCCGTTCCTGCCGTTACGCGGCCTGATCGGCAGTGATCTGCTGGCGCATCGTCCCGATTGGCGGGTCATGGACAACCCGTTCGCGACCGACGGCGATCCGATCGTGCTGCTGCCTGCGCTGTCGCCCGATTTTGGCGTCTTCCACGCTGAAATGGCCGACGCGGACGGCAATGTCTGGGTCGGACGGCGACGCGAACTGGCGACGATCGCGCATGCCAGCCGCCGCACGCTGGTGACGGTCGAACGCATCGTCGCCGCCTCGCTGCTCGACGACGAACGCCTCGCGCCCGGCACCATCAGCGGCGCCTATGTCGATGCGGTGGCCGTAGCGGCGCGCGGCGCCTGGCCGACGGGCTTGCTCGATGCGTATCCGCCCGATGACGCGCACCTCGCCGAATACGCGCGGCTCGCGCGCAGCGACGCCGGCTTTCGCGCGTACTGCGAGCGATACGTACTGCCGCTCCGCGCCGAGGTGGCGGTGGCATGATCCGTGCCGAGGAACGCCTCGCCGCCGCCATCGCACGGCTGATCCGCGATCCCGCCACCCCGACGCCGCGCCATATCGCCGTCGGCGCCGCCAGTCCTGTTCCGGCGGCGGCGTGCTGGCTGGCCGCGCTGTCCGGCCCGCAGCTCCGGCTGTCGTTCCTGCACCGCCGCGAGGGCAACCCGTTCACCGAGGGCACGCGCGAACTGTTCGATCTCGCGGGACAGGGACGTATCGACCTGTTCTTCCTGGGCGGCGGCGAGATCGATGGCGCCGCGAACATCAACCTGATCGGCACCGGCGACTGGCCGGGACGGGCGGCGCGGTTTCCCGGCAGCTTCGGCTCGGCGTTCCTCTACATAATGGTGCCGCGCACGATCCTGTTCCGCGAGGAGCACTCGCCGCGCAGCCTCGTCGCTCGCGTCGCCCACATCTCCGCGCCGGGCGTTTCGGCCCCCGGAGTATTCCGGCGCGGCACCGCGAGCGCGCTGGTGACCGGGCGCTGCCTGTTCCGCTTCGATGCCGGGCGCGCCCGGTTCACGCTCGCCTCGGTGCACCCCGGCGAAACGGCCGCGACCGTCGCCGCCGCGACCGGTTTTGCCTACGACACGCCGGGCGAGGTGGCGTTGACGCCGGAGCCGACGCAGGGCGAGCTTGAGCTGCTGCGAGGCAAGGTGCGGGCGCGTATGGTGGACACGTATCCCGCCTTCTGCGCGCGCGTCTGGCCGCAGGGCGAATCGGAGGGGAGAGCCGCCTGATGGATGCGCCGCAGGATCCCGCGGTCGCCGTGCCGGTAATACAAGCCGGGGCGCTGGCCGGGCTGAAGGTGATCGATCTCAGCCGCGTGCTGGGCGGCCCGTACTGCACAATGATCCTCGCCGATCACGGCGCCGAGGTGATCAAGGTCGAGCCGCCGCAGGGCGACGAGACCCGCGACTGGGGACCACCCTTCGTCGAGAGCGGAACGGGGGAGCGGACCGCCAGCTACTTCCTCGGCATCAACCGCAACAAGCAATCGATCGGGCTCGATCTGAGCCGGGCCGAGGGCCGCGCGGTGCTCCTGCGGCTGCTGGAAGGCGCCGACGTGCTGGTGGAGAACTTCAAGCCGGGTTCGATGGAGAAATGGGGGCTCGGCTACGAGCGTGATCTGGCGCCGCGATTCCCGGGGCTGATCCATTGCCGCATCTCCGGCTTCGGTGCCGAGGGGCCGCTGGGCGGACTGCCAGGCTACGACGCGGTGCTGCAGGCGATGACCGGGCTGATGAGCGTCAACGGCGACCCGGCGAGCGGCCCGACGCGGATCGGCACGCCGGTGGTCGATCTGGCGACGGGACTGTACTCCGTCATCGGCATCCTGATGGCGCTGCACGAGCGCGGCCGTTCCGGCGCGGGCCAGTTCCTCGACATGACGCTGCACGATTGCGGCATGGCGCTGCTGCATCCGCAGGCGGCCAATTTCTTTCTCAACGGACGCCGCCCGGTGCCGCTGGGCAACCCGCATCCGAATATCGCGCCCTATGAAAAATATCGCACCAGAACCTGCGAGATCTTCGTCGCCGTCGGCAATGACGCCCAGTTTCGCAAACTGGCCGAGCTGATCGGGCGGGCGGATCTCGGCGCCGATCCGCGCTTTGTCACCAACGCCGACCGGATCGGCAACCGCGCCGCGCTGGCGGCCGAACTCGAGCTGGTGCTGGCGGGCAGCGACGGCGAGGAACTCACCTTGCGCCTGCTGCGCGCGGGGCTTCCGGCGGGTCCGGTGCGCGCCGTGGACGAGGCGCTCGCCGCGCCACATACGGCGGCGCGCGGCATGGTGACGACGCTTGGCGATTTCCGCGCCCTCGGCACGCCGATCAAGCTGTCGCGCACGCCGGGCGCCACGCGCTCGCCGCCGCCCGGCTTCGGCGAACACGCCGAACCGGTGCTGCGCCGCCACGGTTACAGCGCGGACGACATCGCATCATTGCGCGACAACGCGGTGTTGCCGAAGCGCCGCCGTTGATCGCGAGGCGGGTCCCGCCGCCCGCCGGAACCGCCACAACCCAGCGCGCCGGCCGAACCGCCTCGCGCGTTGCGCGCCCGACATCCGCACTAATTCGTTGAAATTCCGCAGCCGGGAACAGCCAGCGGTCGCATCGGGGCTGCGTTTGGGCGAAATTCTGGGCCACGATTTCAAAACATCACCCGTCTTCTATCAAAAGTAGCATCCATTATATCACCGCACCTCAACTAGACTTGATATAAGCATCGAACATTTTCCATTACTCTTTCGTCAAAGAACTTCCGAATCCCCAGATTTCTCTTTCCCGATATGGGTTCCTTCCATGAGACGTTCCGACTGGACAATCATGAGCCTGGCGGCGGCGGCGGCCATCATGAGCGTGTCGCTCACGCCGGCCCGGGCCGGCGGCGCCTCGCGCGACGGCGCGATCCCGGCGAAGGAGGACGATCGCTGGGCGCCGATCGATTACGGTTTCGGTCCAGGCGTTCCGCGACCGCCCGCGACGGCGACCGCGGCATCCACCTCGGGGCCGGCGCCTATCCCGCCGGGCGGATCGGCGGCGGCATCCGCCGGCATGTTCGGCGCCCCGGTCACCTGGCCGATCATTCCGATCCACGTTCTCCTGCTGCCCGACGGGCGGGTGCTGAATTACGGCACCGACACGACGGGGGCGCAGGGCGCGCTGCTGGTCTATGACGTCTGGGACCCGACGCTCGGCACCGCAATGGCGGCGCACCTCGTGCTGCCGAACACCACGCCGACGGACATTTTCTGCAGCGGGCAGTCGATCATGTGGCAGGTCGGAGACGTGCTGATCACCGGCGGCGACCTGACCATCAAAGGGCAGCGCAATTACGTCAGAAACGATACCACCATCTTTTCGCCCACGGCCAACGTGCTGAGCGAAAACGCGCCGATGGCCTATGCGCGCTGGTACGGTTCGCTGGTGTCGCTGCCCGACGGCAGGCTGATCGTATTCGGCGGGCGCGAGGACAAGATCCCGACCCCCGCCTCAACGCCGGAGATCTACGACCCCGCCGCGGGCTGGCAGACATTGCCCGGGGCGGCGAGCGATCTCGCCTTCGGGATCGGGGCCGGTTCGGCCTGGTACTACCCGCGGTCATATGTGATACCAGGCGGCCTGGTGTTCGTTCTCGGTTTTGACGGCAATATGTTCACCGTCGATCCGACCGGAAGCGGGGCGATCACGCAGTTGCCGGTGAAAACCCTGCCGTCGATCCACACGCTGGCGACGGTTTCCTTCGCGCCGGGAAAACTGCTGTCGCTCCGCACCAATGCCAATGCCATCATCGTTGATGCGACGCAACAGCCCCCACTGGTCACCCAGATCGGCAACATCGATCAAACCCGCCAATGGGGCAACGCGACGGTTCTCGCCGATGGGCAGGTGCTGGTCACCGGCGGTTCGGTGGTGGGAAACGTCCTGAAGGGCGTCGCGTATCAGTCGGAGATCTGGGATCCCGGAACGGGCCTGTGGTCGGTGGGCGCCAGCGCGACCATTCCGCGCTTGTATCACTCGACCGCACTTCTGCTGCCCGACGGCTCGGTGCTGACTGCCGGCGGCGGCGCGCCCGGACCGCTGAAGAACCTGAACGCCGAGATCTACTATCCGCGGTATCTCTATCTTAACGACGGCTCCGGGCAGCCCGCCCCCAGGCCGTCGCTGTCGGGAACACCATCATCCCTCGCTGTCGGCCAGCTTCTGACGGCGATGGCCGGTCCGGCCGATCAGATCGCGCGCATGACGCTCGTCCGCACCGGTTCCGCGACCCACGCCAACAACTCCGATCAGCGCTTCATCGACCTCGTGGGCTTCCAGCAGACCGGTCTGCTTCTCACCGCGACGCTGCCGAGCGACCCCACGATCCTGTTGCCGGGCTACTACATGCTGTTCGTGTTCAACCAGTCCGGCACGCCGTCCATCGCCAGCATCGTGCTGATTACCGCCTGATCCCGCACGCCGAAGCAGTCCCGCACTGGACGTCGGCCGGTGGCACCTTTCCACGGCTGGGCGGTGTCCCTAACTTCCCCCGGATGGCAGGAACATTACCGGAACCCTTCGCCGGCTGGTTCGCGGCGCGGGGGTGGGCGCCGCGGGCGCATCAGCTGGCGATGCTGGCCGCCGCAGAAGCGGGCCAGTCGGTGCTGCTCACCGCGCCCACAGGCGGCGGTAAGACGCTCGCGGGGTTCCTGCCCTCGCTCGTCGATCTGCATGCCCATCCGCGCGCCGGCATCCACACGCTGTACATCAGCCCGCTGAAGGCGCTCGCGGTCGATATCGCCCGCAACCTTGACGCGCCGGTGGCCGAGATGGGGCTCGGCATCTCGGTCGAGACCCGCACCGGCGACACGCCGCAGAACCGCCGCGCCCGCCAGCGCGCCGAGCCGCCGAACATCTTGCTGACGACACCTGAAAGCCTGGCGGTCATGTTGTCGTTCACCGATGCGGCGAAGATGTTCGCGGGCCTTACGGCGATCGTCGTCGACGAGGTGCATGCGCTCGCCGGCACCAAGCGCGGCGACCAGCTTGCCCTCGGCATGGCGCGCCTCGCCAGCCTCGCCCCGGCCGCACGCCGCGCCGGGCTGTCGGCGACGGCGGCGCACCCGGACGCGCTGCGCGTCTGGCTCGGTGCTGAACGGATCATCACCGCGCCCGACGGCGCCCCGCCCGAGATTTCGGTGATGGTGCCGGACGGGCGCCTGTCCTGGTCCGGGCACATGGGGCTGGAGGCGGCGCCGCAGGTGATGGCGCGCATCCGCGCCGCCGGCACGACCATCGTTTTCGTGAACACCCGCGCCCAGGCCGAGTTGATGTTCCAGGCGCTGTGGCGCCTCAACGACCCGATGCTGCCGATCGGGCTGCACCACGGCAGCCTGGAGGTGGAACAGCGCCGCCGCATCGAAGCGGCGATGGCCGCCGGGCAGCTGCGCGCGGTCGTCGCGACCTCCTCGCTCGATCTCGGCATCGACTGGGGCGGCGTCGATCAGGTGATCCAGATCGGTGCGCCGAAGGGCGTATCGCGCCTGTTGCAGCGGGTCGGTCGCGCCAACCACCGCATGGACGAACCCTCGCGGGCGATCCTTGTCCCCGCCAACCGATTCGAGGTGCTGGAATGCGCCGCCGCGATCGCCGGCGTCTCGGCGCGAGAACTCGACGGCGACCCACCTCGGCCCGGCGGGCTCGACGTGCTCGCCCAGCACCTGCTCGGCATGGCCTGCGCGGCACCGTTCGACCCCGATGCGATGTTCGCCGAGGTGCGCTCCGCCGCGCCTTATGCCGCGCTCTCCCGCGCCGATTTCGATGACGTGCTGCGCTTCGTCCAGGACGGCGGCTACGCGCTCGCCGCCTACGAACGCTACCGCCGCCTGTTCCACGATTCCCAGGGCCGCCTGCATGTCCGCAGCGAGCGGGTGGCGCGGCAGTACCGGATGAACATCGGCACCATCGTCGAGCAGCCGATGCTGAAGGTACGCCTCGTCGGTCGCCGCGGCGCCGGGCCGGCGCTCGGCGAAGTCGAGGAGTATTTCGCCAGCCAGCTTCGCCCCGGCGACACGTTCATGTTCGCCGGCCGCCTGCTGCGCTTCCGCCGCATCCACGAGATGGCGGTCGAGGCCGAGGACGGCGGCACCGGCGAGCCTGCGGTGCCCGCGTACGCCGGGGCGCGAATGCCGTTGACGACCAACCTCGCGGACCGGGTGCGTGGGCTGCTGCAAACCCCGGAATCCTGGGCCGTATTCCCCGATCAGGTACAGGAATGGCTGCAGTTGCAGAACGCGCGCTCGCGCATGCCCGGCCGGCGGGACCTGCTGGTCGAGACGTTTCCACGCGGCGGCCGCTGGTATCTCGTCGTATATTGCTTCGAGGGGCGACAGGCACATCAGACGCTCGGGATGCTGTTGACGCGGCGGATGGCGCGCGCCGGCTTCGCGCCGCTCGGGTTCGTCGCGACGGACTATGTGCTCGGCGTCTGGTCGGCGAACCAGCCGGTCGACGTCGCGCGGCTGTTCGACGAGGACATGCTGGGCGATGATCTGGAGGACTGGCTGGCCGACAGCTCGATGCTGCGACGGACGTTTCGCAATGTCGCGGTGATCGCCGGCCTGATCGAGCGCAACCATCCGGGGGCGGAGAAGAGCCGCAAGCAGGTGACGGTGAACAGCGACCTGATCTACGACGTGCTGCGCCGCCACCAGCCGGGCCACGTGCTGCTGCGGGCGACGCGGGCCGACGCGGCGCATGGCCTGACCGACGTCGCCCGCGTCGCCGGGATGCTGGAGCGGGCGAAGGGGCGGATCACGCACATGGCGCTGTCGCGCGTCTCGCCGCTCGCGGTGCCGGTGCTGCTCGAGATCGGCCGCGAGAGCGTGCGCACCGACGCCGACGAGGACGCGCTGCTGGCCGAGGCCGAGGCGCTGATCGCCGAGGTCATGGCGGAGACGACGCCCGCGCCGGCGCCGACCGCGCCCGCCGCGCGACGGCCCGCTCGTGCGAAGCCGACGCAAGGAAAGCTGTTCGCGTGACCCCCGCCCCGCTGCATGTCGCGGACGAGCGCCTGATGCTCGATCCGATGGGCGCGCTCTACTGGCCGGCGCGGCACCTGCTCGTCGTATCGGACCTGCACCTGGAGAAGGGCTCGGCGCAGGCTGCGCGCGGTGCGCTGCTGCCGCCGTGGGACAGCAAGGTGACGCTCGACCGGCTGGCCGCGCTGATGCGCCGCTACCGACCGCAGACCGTCGTCACCCTGGGCGACAGTTTCCACGACGCCGGCGGTATCGGCCGGCTCGCCCCCGAGCAGCAGGACCGGCTCAGGGCCATGACCGAGGCGGCGCGGTTCGTCTGGGTCCTGGGCAACCACGATCCCGATCCGCCCCGGGGCTTCGCGGTCGAGCCGACGTCCGCGCACACGGCCGGCCCGTTCCTGTTCCGCCACGAAGCCGCGCCGGTCGAGGCGGGATCGATCGAGATTTGCGGCCACCATCATCCGAAGGCCGCGATGCCGACGCGCGCCACGCAGGTCACGCGCCCCTGCTTCGTGACCGATTCACGCCGGGTGATGCTGCCCGCGTTCGGCGCCTACACCGGCGGACTCGACGTGCGCCATCCGGCGATCTGGCGCCTGTTCTCCGCCGGAGCGCGGGTGTTCCTGCTCGGCCGCGAGCGGCTGTTCAGTTTCGCTTTGGCCACCGCCCGGGCCGGCTGACCAGGTTTCGACCCACCGCAGCAGCTCCGCCGCGAGCGCCCGCCACGCCCGGCGCGGGTCGCGACCCATCATGGCGGGCGGCGCGGCGTCCAGCCGGGCCAGTTCGCCGATGCCTCGGGCCAGCGCGCCGGGCGTCGGATCGCAGAGCAGCGCCAGCGTCTCGCCGGCAAGCTGGTCGGCGATGCCGCCGACGCGGGTGGCGAGCACCCGGCGCCCGGCCGCGAACGCCGCCGCGGCGACACCGCTCTGGCTCGCCTCGGTATACGGAAGCACCACGCCGTCGGCCCAGCCGAACAGCGCGCCGATCTCGTCCTCCGCCACCCAGCGATTCTCGACGGTGACCGAGGGCAGGGTGCGGAGCAGGGCGAGCGCGGCGCTCTCGGGGCCCTCGCCGACGACGCGCAGCGTTGCCGGCGGATCCGTGCCGAATTCGCGCCACGCCGCGGCCAGCAGGTCGAGCCCCTTGTACGGCAGCAGGCGACCGAAGAAGAGCAGCCGGAAAGGACGGTTCCCCTCGATAGCCGGCGGGATCGGTGGAGCGACCGCACTGCCGGGCGGGGTGGCGAACACGAAGGGCGGGTGTGCGGCGGTATGCAACGGCGGCCGGTGCGGAACGCCTGCTAGTCGCTGGGCGCGCAGCCGGGCGGCGACGTGGCCGCTGAGCGCGACCACGCCGTCGGCGCCACGCACGAGGCGGCGCTGCAACGCCATCTGCAGCACATAGCCATCGCCCGGATGGCTGTCGGCGTCGTGGACGATCACGATCACGGCGGCGCCGGCGCGGCGCGCGGCCGCCCGCATCACGAAGTCGAGCGGCGCCGGCATGGCGCAGACGGCAAGATCGATGTCGAGCCGCCGCAGCGCCGCGGCGAGCGGACCGATGCGAAACGGCGCCGCGGCGGCGCGCGCCAGAAGGCCGGCGACCGACCGGTACGTCGGTACCGGCAGAGCGCACTCCGGGGCTTCGGCGCTGCGCAGCAGCTCGGCGTCCGACGCGAGCGACAGCGACGAAGCGACACCCGGGAGTTCGCCCATCGCGCGCGCCAGCGCAGCGGCGAAGCGCGGACCGGCGCCGCGCCGTCCCCAATGCCATACCAGCACGTTCACGCGGGCAGCCGCTCGCCCGCCGGAGCGCCGCCGAGCATGCCGATGCCGCGCAGCGCGCCATCCAGGCCGGCGGTGCCGAGACGGGATTTCGCCATGGCGAGGCCGCGCAAACCGAGCGCGCTCCGCTCGCCCGCATCGTCGGCCAGCCTGCGGAGATGCCCGACCGCCTCGCCGATCCGCGGCTCGGCCCACACCGCGCCCGGCACCTCGTAAACGCGCCGCGGGTCCCGCGACGGCACGAGATCGACAGCGACGAGCGCGGCGGAGGTCTCGTCCATGAAGTCCATGTTGCCGGACCAGCCGGTGGCGACGACCGGCCGGCCGAGCAGCATCGCCTCGGCCGGCACAAGCCCGAAGCCCTCGCTCCGGTGCAGCGAGAGCACGATGTCGCTCGCCGCCGTCAGGGCGTGGCTTTCCGGCGCGGACATGATGCGGGTTTCGAGGCGGATGTTGGACGCCGCGGCAGCTTCCGCGCGCAGCCGCGCGAAATCCGCCGGAGCGTGCTCGACATGAGTCACCTTGAGCACGAGCAGTCGGTCCGCCCGGTCGCCGAAGGCGGCGCGGAAGGCGGCGATCGCGCCCAGCGGATTCTTGCGCTCGAACGAGGACGCGAGGTTGAACGACACCAGCACGACGACGCCATTGGCCGGCAGGCCGAAGGCCGCGCGATCAAGCGCGGCGGGACGCGGCGGGCTGGCTGCGACGGCATAGGGCACGACCCGGACGCGGCCGGGAAGCAGCGTCTCGAGCGCCTGAGCGGTGAAGCTGGACGGCGTCCATGCCTCGTGCACGCATGCCGCGCCCGCCCGCCAATCGGCCGGGATCGATTGCAGTTCCCAGTTCCAATACCCGATCAGACGCCGTCGCGCCGTCCACCGGCGCCCCAGCCGCAACAGGGCCAGCGGCAGCATCGGCGCATTCACGTGCATGATGAGCGGTGCGTCGGCCGACGACGGCGGCACCTCCTCCGCGGCACCGCCGACGTGCGGCGCGATGCAGGTGACGGCGAGCACGCCCAGCGCCGCCCGCGTCAGCCGCGCGCCCTCGCCGAGGCCGGAGGCACCATCGAAGTCGCCGGCGAGGATGATCTCGTGCCCCGCCGCGCGCGGGAGCGGCCAACGGGCGGTTCCGGCCAGCGCGGCGCTGCCCCACGCCAGCGCGACGCGCCGCTGGCGGGCCGGCAGCAGCCGCCACATCCGATGCCAGGGCGTCAGTTGCCAGGGCGTCAGTGCGGAACGCTTCGATTGCATGGCGCGACCGTGCCGATCCCGGCAATGGTTCGCAAGCGCTCGGGCCCTGCCGGCTGGGTGACGGCGAAGCTCAAGACGATGTGAACCGGTGAATTTTCCCCTTATGCGAGCGTGCCATATGGATATACTATCTTATGGTTGCGGTCATCAGCCAAAGTCTCATTTTTGACCACAACCGGCAGCAAGGATCGGTCCATGGAGATCAGCCCCACCGGCATCGCGGCGCTCGGAAGGTTCAGTATCCCGCCCCGCACGCCCGCATGGCTGCGGCGGGAGGGCTCGCGGCTCGCCCGCGCCGATGGCTCCTCGGACACGCCCGCGGTCGACACCGCCTCCCGCCCGTCCCGGATTCTCATCGATCTGTCCCATGCCGCCGACGGCTATGTGGGCGTCGCCCAGGACATCCGCACGATCTTCGCCATGCTGGATGGCCTCGACCACGTCGAGGTGGCGGGGCTGCTGATGCCGACGGGGCGGCACGATCTACCGCGCTTCGTCGCCGACCAGCCGGAATCGCTGGCCCTCGGGGCCGGGGTTCTCCACTGGATGGCCCGCAACTGGGCCGACATGGATTATCCGCGCGTGTTCGGGCGCAGCTTGCGGCGCGTGATCGAACTCCGCCAGGCGCTACGCACGCGGCACGAATTGATGCCGATGCCCGACGCCGGCCGCTCCGGCGCGCTCTGGCGCGTCCTGTTCGCGCGCACGCTGCCGCCGGAACTGCGCGTCCGGCTGCTGCGCCGCCGGTTCTTCGCCACCGACCTCAGCGTGCTGCGGGTCATCGACCGCGCCAATTTCCTGCCGCAACTGAAGCCCAAGGCACTCGCCGCGGACGGTTTCGATGCGGTGCTGTTCAGCATGCCGCGGCCGGTCCGCCTGCCGTCCGGCGTTCGCCAGCTGGTGCGCTACCACGATTCCGTTCCGGTGACCGACAGCGACACGTTGAGCAACTGGCGCATCGCGCTGATGCATCAGCGGCTGGTTCGCAAATGCGCCGACGACGCGGTGTTCGTCTGCAACTCGCCGGCGAGCCTCGCCGATCTCGAACGTCTCGATCCGCGCCGGGTGGCGCACGCCGCCGTCATCCCGTGCGCGCTCGCGCCCGTGCTGTCGACGCCAGACGCTGTCCCTGTGGCCGCGATTGCCGCCGCGCGCTGCGTCGGTCCCGTTCGCGGCGCACCACCGGGGCCCGAGACGCTGGCGGCGGCGGCGGCGCTGGGCGACGGACCGTATCTGCTCAGCGTCGGCACGCTCGAGCCGCGCAAGAACTACCCGGCTTTGATCCGCGCCTGGGAGCGGGTGGTACACCGGGGGGCGCCGCGGCTTCGCCTCGTGATCGTCGCCAATCCCGGCTGGCAGGACGAGGTGCCGCGCGCGGCGATGCGCCCGCATGTCGCAAGCGGCGCGCTGATCCATCTGGAAAACCTGCTGCCCGAAGAACTCGCGATGATGATGCGCCAGGCCGCCTGCTTCGTATTCCCCTCCTTCAACGAGGGCTTCGGCTATCCGCCGCTCGAGGCGCTGGCCGCGGGCACGCCGGTCGTCGTTTCCGATCTGCCGGTGTTCCGCTGGATCTTCGGCCCGGCCGCGCTCTACGCCGACCCTTACGATCCCAATCATCTCGCCGCGGTCATCGAGCGCCTGGTCTCCAGCGCCGGGAGCGCCGCACTGCGCGCCGAGCTGCTCAGCCACCGCAGCCGCACCGTCGCGCGGTTTCAGCCGGCGACCGTCGCGGCACAGTGGGACGATCTGCTCGACCGGGTCCGCACCGGACCAGGCGCCGGCAAGGGCGCCTCCACGGGCACCGGCACGCGCCGCCGGTTGCAACCGTCGCCGGCGGCTGAGACAGCATCGGCGAGCGAAGCCGCGGTGGCGTGATCCGAAGCCCTCGCCGCGTGCCCTTGCCGCCGCGGTTGCCCGGATCGAGCAGACGTATAGACTGGTCGCATGGCGAATTCGATCGGCCCTGTGCGGACGCTGACCGCGGTCGAGTTACTCGATCGGCTCATCAGCTTCGACACCACCAGCCGGAATTCCAATCTTCCGCTGATCGACTTCATCCGCGGCCACCTGGAGGCATCCGGCGTGCCGTGCCGGCTGAGCTATGACGCAACCGGCACCAAGGCGAACATCCACGCCGTCATCGGCCCGCCCTCGGCGGGCGGCCTCGCCCTCTCCGGGCACGTCGATACCGTACCGGTAGACGGGCAGGCGTGGACCGGCGACCCGTTCACCTTGCGCCGGCGCGACGGCCAGCTTTACGGCCGGGGCACGACCGACATGAAGGGCTTCGTTGCCTGCATGCTCGCCGCCGTGCCCGATCTGGCGGCGCGCCGTTTTGCCCGCCCGATCCACCTCCTGATTACCTACGACGAGGAAACCGGCTGCGGCGGCGCCCAGCGCCTGATCTCGGATTGGCACGATTCAGCGATGAAGCCCGGGCTCTGCGTCGTCGGCGAGCCGACCGGGATGCGCCCGGTGATCGCCCATAAGGGCAAGGTCTCGATCCGGGTCACCGCGCGCGGTCTGGCCGGGCACTCGTGCGACCCCCGCCGCGGCGTCAACGCCGTTCATGCGGCCTCCGAAGCGATTTCCTGGGTTGCCGCCGAGGCCCGCCGGGTCGCCGCCGAAGGCCCGTTCGATGCGGCGTTCGATCCCCCTTACACGACCTGGCATGTCGGCGTGATGCACGGCGGGACGGCGCTGAATATCATCGCCGAGCAGGCAGGCTTCGTCATGGAGATGCGCACGATCCCCGGCCAGGACCCGGCACAAGGGCTGGAGCGGCTGCAGTCGCATGTCGCCACCGCCATCGAGCCCGCCATGCGGGCGGTGGATCCTGCCGCGGGCTTCAGCTTCGAAATCCTGGCGCGACTGCCGGCCCTGGCACTCGACGCCGAGCATCGCCTCGCGCGCATCGTCGGCGAGGTGACCGGCTTCAACGCGCCGGGGACGGTGAGCTTCGGCACCGAGGCCGGTTTCTATCAGCAGGCCGGCGTGGACGCGATCGTTTGCGGTCCCGGCGACATCGCCCTTGCCCACCAACCCGACGAGTGGATCAGCGAGGACCAGCTGGATCGCTGTGGCGTGTTCATTCGCCGCCTCGCCGATCGGCTGTGCGTCTGAGCCGTCGCGATTTGCCCGCGATAGCCTCCCCGGGCGACCCGACCTGGGACCGACGGCCGGCGGGTCCCGGGTTGCCGCAGTTCGGCGTGCATCTCATGCCGCCGGAGATCGCACCCTGGCTCGCCGGCAACACCGGCATACGCGGTTTCACCACCCGCGCCAGCCGCCTTCCGGGGCCCCATGTCGCGCTGATCGCGTTGACGCACGGCAACGAACTCGCCGGCGCGATCGCGCTCGAACGGCTGTTGCGCGGCGGTCTGCGGCCGCTGCGCGGGAGTTTGACGTTCGGCTTCGCCAATCTGGCCGCGTTCGAACGGTTCGACCCGCGACAACCGACGAATTCGCGCTTCATCGACGAGGACCTGAACCGCCTCTGGGACGAGGCGGTGCTCGACGGCGCGCGGGAAACGAGCGAGCGGGCGCGGGCGCGGGAAATGCGGCCGCTGATCGATACGGTGGACGTGCTGCTCGACCTGCACTCGATGCTGTGGCCGTCGGACCCGCTGATCCTGTCCGGCGGCTCGGAGCGGGGGCGCAAGCTGGCGCTCGCCATCGGCGTGCCGCAGCTGATCGTGGCCGACGAGGGCCATGTGGGCGGCAGGCGGCTGATCGATTACGCCCGCTTCGTCGATCCGGGATTGCGGGCTGCCGCCAATCTCGTCGAAGCGGGGCAGCACTGGGAGTGCGACACGGTCGATATGACGCTCGCCTGCATCGCGAGCCTGTTGCGGCACGCCGGCATGATCGACGCGCACCCCGACCTGCCACCGCCGGCGCCGCACTGGCCGCCGCGCCTCGCCACGGTCACCAGCGCGGTCACCGCATCGACGCCGAACTTCGCCTTCACCCGCGCCTACCGCGGCGGCGAGGTGATCGCCGACCGCAATACCTTGATCGCCATCGACGGCATGACCGAAATCCGCACGCCCCACGCCGAATGTCTGCTGGTGATGCCGAGCCTGCGTCCCAGCCGGGGCCACACCGCCGTGCGCATGGCGCGCTTCATCGACCCGGCCGAAGCCATCGGCCAGGCCGGAAGCGAATAATCGGGAGGCGCTCGGGCGGGAAGCGGCTAGAGCAGGATGTCTTTTGGTCGAACCGCCACCTGCCCCGTCGTCCCGGACGCTAGGAGAGCGCGAGCCGC
>Ga0209415_10007892_pt1 | contig 18498 bp, 18 predicted proteins | sample PeaSoiSIISIP2007_FD_187696 | JGI IMG/M metagenome (GOLD analysis project Ga0209415, IMG submission 187696) | Peat soil microbial communities from Weissenstadt, Germany - SII-SIP-2007 (SPAdes) (version 2) | ecosystem: Environmental > Terrestrial > Soil > Wetlands > Peat | place: Germany...
GGCGGGCGCCTGCTCGCGGGGGCGAACGTCGTCGGCAGCACGCTGGCGCGGGAGGCCGACGACGTGCTCTATACCCGGGCCGGGCCGGAGATCGCGGTGTGCTCGACCAAGGCATACCTCACGCAGCTCGTCGCGCTGACGATGCTCGCCGTGCACCTCGGCCAGGCGCGGGGGACGCTTCCGGCCCCCCGGGTCGCGTCGCTGATCCAGGGGCTCCGCGCGCTGCCGTCGCAGGCCCAGACCGTCTTGCTCGGGGAGCCGGAGATCGCCGCGCTCGCGGAGCGCCTGTATCGAACGGAGGATGTCTTCTTCATCGGGCGGGGGGTGGACTACTCCGTCGCGATGGAGGGCTCGCTCAAGTTTAAGGAGATCAGCTACATCCACTCCGAGGCGCTCGCCGGCGGGGAGCTGAAGCACGGCACGCTCGCGCTCGTCACCCCGGGCGTGGTGGTGGTCGCGCTCGCGACGCAGCCGGACCTGCTCGAGAAGACCGTCAGCAACATTCAGCAGGTGCGCGCGCGGGGCGCGGACGTGATCGGGGTCGCGACCGACGCGACCGTCGACGCCCTCCGGCCCCACGTCAACACGCTGCTGCGCGTGCCGGCGACGGACCCGGCGCTGGCCCCCGTGCTGTCGGTGATCCCGCTGCAGCTGTTCGCGTACCACGTCGCGCGCCTGCGCGGCAACGACGTCGACCAGCCGCGCAACCTGGCCAAGAGCGTGACGGTCGAATGAGGATCCTCGTCACCGGGGGCGCGGGCTTCATCGGCGCGCACGTCGCGGAGGCCTACGTCGGCGCGGGACACCACGTCGCGGTGGTCGACGCGCTGCTCGGCGGGCGCCGGAACGACGCGCCCGCGGGCGTGTTGTGCTACGAGGTCGACATCCGGAGCCCGCAGCTCGCGCAGGTGTTCCAGGACGAACATCCCGACGTGGTCTCCCACCACGCGGCGCAGGCGAACCTGCGCCGGTCGATCGCGGACCCGATCTTCGACGCGGAGATCAACGTGCTGGGGACGCTGCGGGTGCTGGAACTGTCGGCGCGCCATCACGTCTCCCAGGTCATCTTCTCCGGGACGGCCGGGGCGCTGTACGGCGAGCCGGAGCGGCTGCCCGTGACCGAGGACCATCCGATCCGACCGGTGTCGCCCTACGGGCTCCACAAGTACATGGACGAGCAGTACTTCGAGTATTACCGCCGCGTGCGGGCCCTCAACACGGCGGTGCTCCGCTACGCCAACGTGTACGGGCCGCGTCAGGATCCGGAGACCGAGGCGGGGGTCGTCTCGATCTTCACCGACGCGTTCCTCGCGGGGCGGAGCCCGACGGTGTTCGGCGACGGCTCGCAGGTGCGCGACTTCGTGTACGTGGGCGACGTGGCCGAGGCGAACCTCCGCGTGCTCGGGCGGCGCCTCGACGAGCCGGTGCACATCGCGACCGGCGTCGGGACGTCGGTCACGGAGCTGGCGGTCCGCCTGCGGCACCTGACCGGGGCGTCCGTCGCCCCGCAGCACGGTCCGGCGGTCCCGGGCGAGGTGCACCGCATCGTGCTGGATCCCGCCCGCGCGGAGCGCCTGCTGGACTGGCGGGCGCGCGTCTCCTTGGAGGAAGGCCTTCGCCGCACCGTCGAATGGTTCCGGGAACGCGGCTCGGTGCGGGCCTAATCGAGGCGTCATCCGGGCTGCGGGACCGCCGGGGGGGTCTGGCCGATGATTGATCGCGAACTGCTCGAGATCCTGGCGTGTCCGGCGTGCAAAGCGCCGGTCGTGCAGGAGGGGGACCAGATCGTCTGCACCGCGTGCGGGCGCCGCTATCCGATCCGCGACGGGATCCCCGTGATGCTGATCGAGGAAGCGGAGCCGCGCCGGCCGTAGCGTCCGATCGCGCCCTGGGAGTCCCGGGCGCGGCCAGGGTCGACACATTAACATACAAGGGAGCCGGTCGATGATCCGGGGACTCGGCGTCGACGTGATCGAGGTACCGCGGGTGGAGCGGGCCGTCGCCCGGTGGGGCGACGCGTTCCTCGGCCGGGTGTTCACGGACGCCGAACGGCGCCACGCCGCCCAGGTACCCGCCGCCGCCCAGCGCCTCGCCGGCCGGTTCGCCGCCAAAGAAGCCGTGATGAAAGCGCTCGGCCTGGGGTGGCAGGGGCTCGGGTGGCGGGAGATCGAGATTGCGACCGATCCGCTCGGTCGTCCGCTGGTGCGGCTCAGCGGTCGGGCGGCGGCGGCGGCCGTGCGGCTCGGTATCGGCGCGTGGTCGGTGTCCATCTCGCACACGCGCGCGCTGGCCACCGCGGTCGTGCTCGGAGAGTGACCCCGTTCCACGCGTCCCGCACGATCCGCGAACGCCGGGTGGAACTCTGGCCGTGAAGCTCCCCACGCCGTCCGAGATGGCCGCCCTCGAGGGGCAGGCGCTGCAGGTCCACGGCATCGCGATCGCCTCCTTGATGGACCGCGCGGGCGCGTGCGCCGCGGACGTGGCCCGGCGTCTGTTGCGCACGCGCGGCGGCCGCCGCGTCGTCGTGCTGGCCGGCAAGGGCCACAACGGCGGCGACGGCCTCGTGGCCGCGCGCGACCTTGCGGGTGATGCGGTCGTGACGGTGCTGCTCGTCGTGCCCCCGGAGTCGCTGCGCGGCGACCCGGCCGCGCATCTGGCGACGCTCCGCCAGCGTCGGGTGCGCGTCGAGGTCGCCTCCGCGCTCGACGACGCGGTCCTCTCTGGCCTGCTCCGCGAGTCGGATCTCCTCATCGACGCGATCTTTGGGACGGGGTTTCGCGGGCCGGCCGCGGGCGAGCCCGCGCGCGTGATCGAGGCCGCCAACCGCTCCGGGGTCCCGATCCTCGCGGTCGACGTCCCGTCGGGGATCGACGCCGCGACCGGCGGCGCTCAGGGCCCGTGCGTGCACGCCGTCGCCACCGTGACGATGGGGCTCGTGAAGCGCGGGCTGGTCCAATACCCCGCGGCCGCGCACGCGGGCACGGTGTATGTCGCGGACATCGGACTGCCCCAGACGCTCGTCGACGCGGCGCCGATCCCCACGTCCCTCGCGACCGGCCCGTGGGTGAACCGGACCCTGCCGGTGCGGCCGGCCGACGGTCAGAAGGGACAGTTCGGCCGGATCGCCCTGGTCGCCGGCGCGCGCGGGTTCGTCGGGGCGGCGATCTTGGCCGCGCGCGGCGCGATCCGCGCCGGGGCGGGTCTCGTGACGGTGGGGCTGCCGGCGTCACTCGCCGCCGTCCCGGCCGGGTCGCTTCCCGAGGCGATGACGCGCGCGCTGCCCGAGACGCCCGAGGGCACCGTCAGCGCGCGCGCGCTCGACGAGATCCTCGAGTGGATCTCCGCGTCGTCGGTGCTGGCGATCGGCCCCGGGCTGACCACGCATCCGGAGGTGGCCTCGCTCGTGCGCGGCCTCCTGCCGCGGATCGACCGGCCGCTCGTGGCGGACGCCGACGCGCTGAACGTCCTCGCCGGCGAGCCCGACCGCCTGCGGGAGGTGCGCGCGCCGGTCGTGATCACGCCGCATCCGGGCGAGATGGCGCGCCTGCTGAGCTGCGAGATCGCCGAGGTGCAGCGCGACCGCGTGGAGACCGCGCGGGCCGCCGCGCAGCGGTGCGGCGTCGTGGTGGTCCTGAAGGGTGCCCGCACCGTCGTCGCGTCGCCCGACGGCCGCGCCCTGGTGGTCCCCGTCGGCAACGCCGCGATGGCGACCGGTGGGATGGGGGACGTGCTGACGGGGGCCGCCGCCGCGCTCCTCGGCGCGGGGATGCCCGCGTTCGACGCGGCGGGGTGCGCGGTGTATCTCCACGGGCGTGCCGGCGATCTCGCCGCGGCGGCGGAGCTGGGCCTCTTGGCGCACGAGGTGGCCGACGCGATCCCCCGGGCGCTCGCGCGGGTCCGCGCGGGCGAGACGGACGATGGGTTCGCGACCGTCCCCTGAGGCCGCGCTGCCCGAACGCGCGGCGTGGGCGGAGATCGATCTCGACGCAATCCGCGACAACGTGCTGGCGCTCCGGCGCGCGGCGGCGCCGGCCGAAGTCCTCGCCGTCGTCAAGGCCAACGCCTACGGGCACGGCGCCGTGCCGGTCGCGCGCGCGGCCCTGCGGGCGGGCGCGTGCGGGCTCGGCGTGGCGACGGTGGACGAGGGCGTCGAGCTGCGGCGCGCGGGGGTGACGGCGCCGGTGCTGGTGCTCGGGTCGCTCCGGCCGGAGGAAGCGGGCCGGGCGGTGGCGCACGACCTCGCCCTCACCGTGTCGGAGGGCGGCGTCGCGGACGCCGCGAACCGACACGCGGGGGCGACCGACCGGGAGGCGCGCCTGCACCTGAAGGTCGACACGGGGATGGGCCGGATCGGCGCCTCCCCGCGTGACGCCGTACGACTCGCACGGCGCCTCGCCGGGCTGCCGCACGCGGTCCTCGAGGGGTGCTACACGCACTTCGCCTCCGCGGACGCCGCCGATCTCAGTGCCGCCTCGGCGCAGCTCGACCGGTTTCGTGAGGTGCTGGACGCGCTCGATCGCGAGGGCGTCCGTCCGCGGTGGCGACACGCCGCGAACAGCGCGGCAACGCTCGCGCTCCCGGCGTCCCACCTGGACCTGGTCCGCTGCGGCATCGCGCTCTACGGGGTGGCGCCCGCGCCGCACCTTCGGGGCCGGGCGGCGCTGCGTCCCGCGATGCGGGTGTGTGCGCGGATTGTGTACCACAAGCGCGTGCCCGCCGGGACCGCGATCGGATACGGGGGGATCTACCGGACGTCGCGCGAGACGACGATCGCGACCCTGCCGATCGGGTACGCCGACGGGTATCCCAGGCTCGCCGGCGAGCGGGGCGCCGTCCTGATCGGCGACACCCGCGCGCCGATCGCGGGCCGGATCAGTATGGATCAGATCACGGTGGACGTGGGGGACGCGCCGGTGGCCATGGGGGACGCGGCGGAATTGTGGGGCGGGCGGGTGCCGGTGGAGGACGTGGCGGACGCGGCGCAGACGATCGCGTACGAGGTGCTCGCGCGGACGGCCCGGCGGCTGCCCCGCGTCTTTCTCGAAGACGGCCGCGTCCGCGCGGTGCAGACGCTGCTCGACGGCGACTGACCCCAAGGAGGCCGGCATGCGCGTCGCGTTCCAGGGAGAACCGGGGGCCTACAGCGAGGAAGCGGCGATCCGCGTGTGCGGCGAGGTCGAGACGGTCCCCTCTCCGCGCCTCGCCGACGTGTTCGAGGCGGTCGCCGCGGGGCGCGCCGACCGCGGCGTCGTGCCGGTGGAGAATTCCGAGGCCGGGACCATCAACGAGACCTACGATCTGCTGCTCGCGCACGCGCTCGTGATCGGCGGCGAACTGGACCTCCGGGTCAGCCACTGCCTGATGGCGCTGCCGGGCCAGACGCTCGCCGAGATCAGGCAGGCGTACTCGCACCCGCAGGCGCTCGCGCAGTGCGAGCGCTACCTCCGGGGACTCGGCGTGGAATCGGTCGCGTTCTACGACACGGCCGGCAGCGCCAAGATGATCCGCGAGCAGCAGCGCCTCGGAGCGGCCGCGGTCGCCTCCCGCCGCGCGTCCGAGATCTACGGCCTCGCGATCCTGGCCTCGGAGATCGAGACGAACCCGCACAACTACACGCGCTTCTTGGCGATCGGCCCGGCGGGAGTGCCGCGGACCGCGCGGAGCAAGACGTCGGTCGTGTTCGTTGTGCAGAACCGGCCCGCCGCGCTCCACCGTGTGCTCGGAGCGCTCGCGGCGCGTCAGATCAACATGACCAAGATCGAGTCGCGTCCGCGGCGCATCGGGTCGTGGGAGTACGTGTTCTACATGGACTTCGACGGCCACGCGGACGAGCCCGACGTCCGCGCCGCGCTCGACGAGATGCGCGCGCACACCGCCATGCTGCGCGTCCTCGGGTCGTACCCGCCCGCGCCCGACCCCGCGACCCCGTGACCGGCCGTGCGCCGGGGCCGCGGTTCCGGCCGCTCGGCGATGCGGGTCTCGTCGTGGAGTTCGGCGGCGACGAGATCTCGGACGCCGCCAGCGCCGCGGTGCTCGCGCTCAGGTCCGCGCTCGAGCGCGAGCGCCTGCCCGGCATCCGGGAGACGGTGCCGACGTACCGCTCGCTGCTCGTGGTCTACGATTCCCTCTGCGTCGGTCCGTCCGAGCTGCGGGCCTCGATCGGCGCGCTCCTCGCTCATTCGGACACGGCACCGCCGCCGGCGGGCCGGCGCGTCGAGATTCCCACGGCATACGGCGGGATCCACGGCCCCGATCTCGCCGGCGTGGCCGCGGAGCTCGGGCTGTCGGAGTCGCAGGTGGTCGCGATCCACTGCGGGACCGAGTACCGGGTGTACATGACCGGGTTCTCCCCGGGGTTCCCCTACATGGGCACGCTGCCGGCCGCGATCCGGGTGCCCCGCCTCCGGTCGCCCCGGACGCGCGTGCCGGTGCGGTCGGTCGCGATCGCCGGCATGCAGACCGGGGTCTACCCGACCGAGACGCCGGGAGGATGGCGGCTCCTCGGCCGCACGCCGCTGCGACTCTACGACCCGGCGCGGTCCGATCCGTTCCTGCTGGAAGCCGGCGACCGCGTGCGCTTCGTCGAGATCTCGGCCGACGAGTACGAGCGCCGCGGCCCGGTCGGCGAGTCGGGACCTGCCCCCGTCCCACCGCCGCGCGCCGACCTGGTCGTCGAGCAGGGCGGGCTGCTGACGACGGTGCAGGACCTCGGGCGGCCCGGGTACCGGCGGTACGGGATGCCCGAGGGCGGGGCGATGGACCCGCTCGCGCTGCGCGTCACCAACCTGCTGCTCGGGAACGCCCCGGCGGCCGCGGCGCTCGAGTTCACGTTCCCGGGACCACGCCTCGTCGCCACGCGCCGTACCGCGGTCGCCCTCGGGGGCGCGGATCTCGGGGCGCGCCGGAACGGCCGTCTCGCTCCGCTGTGGAGCGCGTGCGTCCTCGAGGGCGGCGACGTCGTGTCGTTTGACTCGGCGCGTGCGGGACAGTGGGGGTACCTCGCGCTGCCGGGCGGGGTCGACGTGCCCGAGGTCCTCGGCAGCCGCTCGACCTATGTCCGGGGCGGGATCGGCGGGTACGGGGGCCGGAGGCTCGAGCACGGCGACCGGCTGGCCGCGCTCCAGCGCGCGCCGGCCGCGGTCCTGCGCCTCGCCGGTCCCGTCACCCCGCGTCTGGGCGCGGATGTCGAGGTGAGGGTCGTGCTCGGCCCGCAGGACGAATACTTCACGGAGGGCGCCGTCGAGGCGCTGCTCGGGGGCGAGTACGGCCTGAGCGTCGAGGTCGACCGGGTGGGCTTCCGGCTCGACGGGCCGCGCCTCGCGCACCGCGCGCCGGTCGAGTTGCTGTCCGACGGCATCCTGCCCGGTGGGATCCAGGTGCCGGCGGGTGGCCAGCCGATCGTCATCATGCCGGACGGGCCGACGGCCGGCGGCTACCCGAAGATCGCGGCCGTGGTACGGCCCGATCTCCGGCTCCTCACCCAGGCGCCGCGGGGGCGCGCGGTGCGGTTTCGCGCGGTCGGGTGGGACGAATCGCGCCGGGCCGCGCAGGACGAAGCGGTCTATCTCGCCTCGCTCCGTTTCGAGCGGGCCGACCGGGGCTGATCCGTCAGTACCGCTGCAGGGGACGCCGGCGGGGGCTGTCCGATCACCGTCGACCGTATGATGGGACGAAGGGCACTGTCGCTCCCGCGAACGCGCGTCTGCGACGCGGCGGCAAGCCACCGCCCATGCGGGACCGACCTCACCCGGATGTGCCAATGCGGCGACCCGCGAGCCAAGAGCGCATTGGGGATAGAGGTCGATATCAGTTGACTGAAGAACGCACGTTTGATCTTGACTTACGATCACAGACCAGGAATCCTGATAGTGGGTGGTATATTAGTGTATAGTAGTAAAAATAGGTCGTGCCGGAAGCGGGCCGCTACGTGTAGGTTGGAGGCATGTGCTCGGTACGGTCGGAGAACCGCGGGGGGGGAGCCGTGATGCGCACCGACGAAGCCGGTTACACGTTCATCGAATTGTCGGTGGTCGTCGTGATCATGTTGCTGGTGTTCCTCACGATGATGCCGTCGTGGAGCGGATACTTCCAAAGCGGCGGGAGTAACGCCAACGGCACGACCAACCCACCGTCCGGCGTCGCCGCGCTGCGCGCGGACGGCCAGGAAGTAGTCGAGGCGGCACGTCAGGCGGTGCTCGACGCGGAAACGGAAGGCCAAAACATCCAGTGGCGCGCGTCTGTTGACTCTCCGCCCTATGGCATCACGTTCACCAACAACGTCGGAGCGGTGGTCTCGACGGTGACGTTGCCCCCGACCGTGCACACCATCACAGCCTGCTACCTCGGCCACTTCTCGCCTCAGGGGCAGGCCAAGCTCAACTGCGCAACCCCGGCAACTTTCGACCTACTTTGTTTCGACAGCAATACCCCGGGCAGTTCGCTTGGCTTTGAGATCGAGGTGGTCGCCGCGACCAGCCAGATAATTGGGGTCCCCATCGTGGGCGCATGCCATTAATGAGCTGAGTCACCGATCTTATGACAGGCGATGACGCGCCCCATTCGGGGCGCGTCATCGTTGAATAGGATGGACGCGTCCTCCCCGCGTCGACTGCCTCCGATCCGCCCGCGCTGCGCGCCGTGCGCCCACGCGGGTTGGGCGATCTTGCAGAGCGCCGGTCACCCGGGTCGAATCAGGGACAGTCTTCGGTGCTTCGGATCAATGCGGAGGAGGCGGGACACGCGCCGCGGACCGCCAGGGCTGCGACGAGACGGCGATCGCGTCGTTCGAGTAGGTGAGCAGGTACTGGAACGACACAAACCCATACCCGGCGTTGCCGAAGCTTGGGCCGAAGCTGTTCCGAAAGATGAAATACCCGCCGCCGGGGAAGGCGGGCGCCTCGCGGAAGCCGACGAGATCGATGGAATGGCCGTCGAACATCGGATTCAGCGCGGTGTTGGAGTGCGAGTTGGCGCTGCGCGGATAATCCTTGAGCAGCGGAACGCCCTCGACGGTCACCGTGGCAAAGTTCGTGAGCCACCAGATTCCCGTGGCCACGGGACGGCCGGACCGGAGCGTGGCGAGCGCGCTCTGCAACTCCGCGCGCGTCATCCCCTGCTGATTGTTCCAGACCTTGAGGACCGTGAACGGGTATCGGACCGGGAACATCCCCTTGGCGGCGGCGATGGTCGCCGCGCTCGGCGTCGCGGGATGTGTGGTGTTGTAGGTGGCCCGATACGGCATACTCGCGTTGTTGGCGATCGCCCATGCCTGATACCCGCTCATGAACTTGGTGAAGAACCCGCCGTCGGCATCCTCGCCGGTCGCCTTGTTGCCGGCCCAGTTGAGATACTCCTCAGACAGATCGTCCGCGGCGCCGTGCACGCCCGTCATCCCGGCCCGCTGGTACTCGATCAGAAAGGTCGTGGCGAAGACCGTGCATGTGCCGCGATTCCCCTGGTCGCGTATCTGCAATCCGAAGCTCTTGATCTTGGGGCGCAGGTCGACCTCGGGCTCGTGCCCGGAAACGAAATGCTCGATGAAGGGCAGATGGATCGGCGCCGCGGCCCGCCACGGGACGGTCGCGGCTTGGGCCGAGGCGGGTGTCCAGGGCGCGATGGGCGCCGCACCGGGCAGGAACACTGAAAGCGCGACGACGGCCATCCGCGCCAGCCACGTCTTCACGAACCACACCTCCCGCGGGAACCGTCGGTCTCGCCGTCTTCGGTCGCGATCGGACCGGTCCCGCCGTGTCTCGACGCGCGGGGCCACTCGGCGGCGGAGCGCGTCGTACCGAGTCCCATCAAATCAGGACCGCCTGCTTGCCCGGCGATTTCTGAGGCCCCCCTCCGTTCTCCTGCCCCCGCCCTATCCCGGGGCCAGACGGTCCGGTCCCGGCGCGGTCCCGCGGGCAGCGGATGCCGGGCGGTCCCGCCACCGCCCCGCGTGTTTTTGACTCCGTTGTCGTCTGAGTGTACAGTGTGAACGTGAGCCAGGCCGTACGGGAGGGTGCGTCCGTGTCTGTACCGCGTCCGCGGATCGGGATCGTCGGGGCCACACGAAACGAGCGGGAGCTGAGCGCGTTTCAGGCGTACGTCGAGGCCATCGAACACGCCGGCGGCGAGGCGGTGCAGGTCCTGGCCGGGACCGCGTCCGGCTCGGTCGCCGGGCTCGACGGCGTCGTCCTCACCGGGGGGCCGGACGTGGATCCCGCGCGGTATGGGGAAGCGACGCAGCCGGAGACCTCCGTGGAGCCGGATCCCCTCCGCGACGCGCTGGAGCTGCCGCTCGTCCGGGCCGCGGTGCACGACGATGTGCCGGTGCTCGCGATCTGCCGGGGGATCCAGGTGCTGAACGTCTCCCTCGGCGGGACGCTCTACCAGGACGTGGACGTGCAGCGGGACGGACGGCAGACGTGGAGCCATCAGCAGCGCCGGTCGCATCCGGACGCGCCGTTGGACGCCGCGCTTCACACTATCGAGATCGCCCGCGGGACGCGCCTCGCCGAGATCGCGGGATCGGCCCGCCTCGGCGTCAACACGTTCCACCACCAGGCCATCAAGCAGGTCGCCCCGGAGCTCGTCGTGACGGCGTGGGCGGACGAGCCCGAGACGCCCGGATCGCGCGAGCGGCTGATCGAGGCGGTCGAGGCGCCCGCCCGCCGGTTCGTCGTCGGCGTGCAGTGGCATCCGGAGCGCATGTGGAAGCGGGACGGGGCGTGCGCGCGGTTGTTCCACGCGCTCGTGTCCGCGGCCGCGCGCCGGCGCGCGGCGTCTCAGCCGGCGCCGGCCGACGCCGTGCGCGATCGCGTTGGCTAGCGTCCCGCTCGTCGAGACCACCCGGGGGGCCGTGCGGGAGTCGCTGCACCACGGGGCCGTCGTGGTGGTCGATCGCGCCGGCCGCGTGCGCTACCGCGCCGGCGATCAGGATCTGTCGCTCTTCCTGCGTTCGTCCGCGAAGCCGCTGCAGGCTATTCCCCTCGTCGAGTCGGGCGGCGCGGACCGGTTCGGGCTGAGCGAGCGCGAGCTTGCGGTCACGTGCGGGTCGCACGCGGCGGAGCCCGAGCACCTTGCCGCCGTGCGATCCGTTTTGTCCAAGGCGGGGCTCGACGAGGACGCGCTGCAGTGCGGCGCGCACGCGCCGGGGAACGCGGCGGAGGCCGCCGCCCTCGCGCGCGAGGGGCACGCGCCGACGGCGATCCACAACAACTGCTCGGGCAAGCATGCCGGGATGCTCGCCGCCTGCCGCGCGCGCGGGTGGCCGGTCGAGACGTACCGCGCGCCCGAGCACCCGCTGCAGCAGGAGATCGCGGGGATCGTGAGCGAGTTCTCGGGCGTCCCCCGATCGGCGATGGTGCTGGGCACGGACGGCTGCGGCGTCCCGACGTTCCGGATGACGGTGGCGCAGGTCGCCCTGGCGTTCGCCCGGCTTGCCGACCGGTCCGGACTCGCGGCCTCGCGGGCCGAGGCGGTGCGGCGCCTGACGGGCGCCATGACCGCGCACCCGGTGCTGGTGTCGGGCACGGGACGGTTCAACGCGGTGCTGATGGAGGCCCTGGGCGACCGGCTGTTCGCCAAAACGGGCGCCGAGGCGGTGTTCGGCGTCGGCCTCCTCGAGCAGGGATGGGGCATCGGCGTCAAGATCGAGGACGGCAACAACCGCGGCATGGGGGCCGTCGTCGTGGACGCGCTGCGGCAGCTCGAGCTCGTGACCTCATCCGAACTGGCGTCCCTCGCCCCGCACCACCGCCCGGCGATCCGCAACCACGAGGGGCGCGTGGTCGGCGAGATCAGGCCCGTGTTCGCGTTGGAGAAGGTATCCTAGCGCTCGGGGCGTAATCTCGGGCGTCTAGGTCATCCACGGCGTCGAGGGGGGAGTCCATGAAGGTCTTTATCTCGGCGGACATGGAAGGCACGGCCGGCGTGACCGATTGGGAGCAGGTGCAGCGGCGCGACCCGGAGTACGCGCGGTTCCGCCGGCTGATGACCGAGGAGGTCAACGCGGCGATCCTCGGGGCGATCGAGGGCGGCGCGAAGGAGATCGTGGTCAGCGACGCGCACGGCGACATGCGGAACATCCTGATCGAGGAGCTTCACCCGCAGGCGCAGCTCGTGAGCGGCAGCCCCAAGCCGTACGGGATGATGCAGGGGATCGACCCCTCGTTCGACGCCGTGTTCTTTACCGGATACCACGCGTACGCGGGCACCGCGAACGCGATCCTCGACCACAGCTACAGCAGCGCGTCGGTGCGGCACATCAAGCTCGGCACCCTGCTGGTCGGCGAGGCCGGCCTGAACGCGGCGCTCGCCGGGCACTTCAAGGTCCCGGTGGCGCTCGTGACCGGCGACAGCACCGCGGTCGCGCAGGCGAAGAAGCTGCTCCCGCACGTCGAGGCGGTCTCGGTCAAGGAGGCGATCGGGCGGCTGGCCGCGCGTTCCTACCAGCCGGTCGAGGCCCGGCGCCGCATCAAAGAGGGGGCGGTGCGGGCGCTCAAGCGCGTGAAGGACCTCAAGCCGCTCGTGATCCCGAAGCCGGTCGCGCTCGAGATCGAGTGGCAGTACACGGCCATGGCCGACCAGTGCATGCTGATCCCCGGCATGACCCGCGTCAACGCCCGCGCGATCGCGTACAAGGCGAAGGACGCCGAGCAGGCGCTGAACGTGACGCGCGCGTGCCTGGTGTTGGCGCGGTCCACCGTGTAGGAGCCCGGCACGGCCGATCGTCCGCGCGATCCCGAGACTCCCGCCGGCCCGACCGAGGGCCCGGCGGGAGCGCCGTTTGCGGCCCTCGCGGCGGCGCTCGACGGGGTCCGCGCGACGTCCGCGACGAGCGCCAAGATCGCGCGTCTCGCCCCGTACCTCGCCTCGCTCGACGACGCCGACCTCGGCCGGGCGTGTACGTTCCTCGCCGGGCGTCCGTTTCCCCCGGGCGGCGGCCGCCGCCTGGGAGTCGGCTGGGCGGCGATCGTGCGCGCGCTGCGCGACCTCACCCGCATCCCCGATCTCGAGCTCGGCGCGACCTACCGCGCGCACGGAGATCTCGGCGACACCGCCGCGGCCCTCCTGGCGCGCTACCCGCCGCCGGCCCCGCTGTTTGGTCATCCGCTGACCCTCGAGCGCGTCGAGCGCGCGTTTGGGGCGATCGCCTCGGCGCAGGGCGCCGCGTCGCGCGGGACGAAGGCCGCCGTCCTGCGCGCGCTGCTCGGAGAGGCGCCGCCTCGCGAAGCGGCGTACCTCATCAAGATCATGACGTCCGACATGCGGGTCGGGTTGCGGGAGGGCCTGCTCCTGTCCGCGATCGCCGCCGCGTTCGGGCGCGACGCCGCCTCCGTCCGGCAGGCGGCGCTGTTCGTCGCCGACCCCGGGGAGGTCGCGCAGCGCGCCCGGGCGGGGGCGCTCGAGCGGGCGGTGCTGGTTCCCGGGCGGCCGTTCCGGTTCATGCTCGCGAGCCCGGTGGCCTCTCCCGCCGACGCGCTCGAGGCCGGCGGCCCGGCCCTGTGGGTGGAGGACAAGTACGACGGCATCCGGGTGCAGGTCCACCGGACCGGCGGACGGGTCCTGCTCCTGTCCCGTACGCTCGACGACGTCACCTCCGCGTTCCCCGAGCTCCTGGCCCCACTGTCGTCGCTCGGCGACACGTACATCCTGGACGGGGAGGTCGTCGCCTGGAAGGGCGGGCGCGCCCTCGAGTTTTTCCTGCTGCAGCAGCGCCTGCAGCGGCGCGATCCCGGGGCGCGGCTTGACGCGGTCCCCGTGGTGCTGGTCGCGTTCGACCTGCTGCACCTCGACGGCCGCGATCTCCAGACGGCCCCGCTCGCCGAGCGGCGCGCCGCGCTCGACGCACTCGGCGCGCGCGATCCGGTGCGGGTGAGCACCGGCGCCCTGGGCGCTACCCCGGACGACCTGGACCGCCGGTTCCGCGACGCGCGCCGGGCCGGCAACGAGGGCATCGTGATGAAGCGCCCCGACGCCCCCTACCAGCCGGGCCGGCGCGGGCGGTTCTGGACGAAGTGGAAGCCGGGCGTGGGCACGCTCGACGTGGTGGTCGTCGCCGCCGAGTACGGCCACGGCAAGCGCGCGGGCGTGCTCTCGGACTACACGTTCGCGGTGCGCGACGGGGGGCGCCTTCTGACGATCGGCAAGGCGTACAGCGGGCTGACCGACGCCGAGATCGCGACGCTGACGGCGTGGTTTCTCGCCCACACGCGGCGCGATCTCGGCGCGGTCCGTCTCGTCGAACCGGCGATCGTGCTGGAGGTCGGGTTCGACGCGATCACCCGGAGCGACCGGCACGACTCGGGGTTCGCGCTGCGCTTCCCCCGCATCGTGCGCGTCCGGGACGACAAGCCGCCCGAGGAGGTCGACACGCTCGACGACGTGCGGGCGCTGTTCGCGCGACTCACCCGGCGCGACGCCGACCGCCCGGCGTCCGGCGAGCCGGTCCCGCCGCCCCGAGAGGAAGCCTCTTCCGAAGCGTAGAACAGGCCCTCATGGTCTCGCGCGCGCGCTGGGTCGGTCTGCTCTGGGGGTGCGCGGCTGTCCTGTCCGCCGCCGTCGCGCTGTGGGCCGGTGGCGCGCGGGCCGCGGCCCCGCCGGCCGCCGGGGCGACCGTGGACGTCATCCATCTCGACGGCATCATCGGCCCGGCGACCGCGCGCTACGTCGAGCGCGGCATCACCCAGGCGACCCGGGACGGGGCGCAGGCGCTGATCATCGAGACCGACACCCCCGGCGGGCTCCTCTCCTCGATGGACGACATGACGCGGGCGATGCTGGCCTCCCCGGTGGCGACGGTCGTCTACGTCTACCCGAGCGGCGCGCGCGACGCGTCCGCCGGCGTCTTCGTGACGTACGCCGCGAACCTCGCCGCGATGGCGCCGACGACCCACATCGGCGCCGCCCATCCCGTGACCCTCGGCGGCGGCCAGATCGATCAGACCGAGATGACCAAGATCACGAACGACGCGGTCGCCCAGATCCGCGGGTTCGCGGTGCGCCGCGGCCGGAACGCCGACTGGGCGGAGCAGGCCGTGCGCAAGAGCGTCGAGCTGACCGAGCCGGAGGCGCTGCGGCTCCACGTCATCGACCTGATCGCGTCGTCGCCCGAGGACCTGCTGAACAAAATCGACGGCCGCACGGTGGAGACCTCGACCGGGATCCACCGGCTCATGACGCGCGGCGCGCTGCTCGTCGACATTCCGATTGAGCTGAGCGAGCGCATGCTGCTGCTGCTCAGCGACCCGAACGTCGGGTTCATCCTGATGACGGTCGCGATCTACGGGATCATCTTCGAGCTCGCCAACCCCGGATCGGTGTTTCCCGGGGTCATCGGCGGGATCGCGATCATCCTGGCGCTGGCCTCGTTCGCCGCGGTGCAGGTGAACACCGCCGGGCTGGCCTTGATCGGGTTCGCGCTCATCTTGTTCGTCGCCGACATCAAGATGCCGACGCACGGGGTCCTGACCGCCGGCGGGCTCATCGCGTTCGTCCTCGGCTCGCTGCTCCTCACGGAGCGCCAGGCGCCGTTCCTGCAGATCTCGGTGACGCTGATCGGGACCATGGCCGTGCTCACGGCGGGGTTTTTCTTCTTCGCGGTCGGCGCGGGCGTCCGCGCCCAGCGGCGGCGCGTCACGACCGGCCCCCAGGCGCTGGTGGGCGCCCTCGGGACGGCGCGGTCCGACCTGGCACCCCGGGGGCAGGTGTTCGTGCAGGGCGAGCTGTGGAGCGCGGAGAGCCTGGACGGCCCGATTCCGGCCGGCCACCGGATCCGCGTGCTTCGTGTCGACGGTCTGCATCTCGCTGTGCGGAAGGAAGGGGAGCCGACGTGACCAGCACACTGATCGGGCCGCTCGTGGTGGCGATCGTCATCGTCCTCATCGCGCTCTGGAGCTCGGCGATCAAGATCGCGCGGGAGTACGAGCGGGGCGTCGTGTTCCGCCTGGGCCGTCTGCTCTCGGTGAAAGGGCCGGGGGTGATCTTCCTGATTCCGATCGTCGACAAGATGATCAAGATCGACCTGCGGGTCGTCACCCTCGACGTGCCGCGGCAGGAGATGATGACCCGCGACAACGTCCCGGTCACCGTGGACGCAGTGGTCTACTTCCGCGTCGTCAACTCCGACGACGCGGTCGTCAAGGTGGAAAACTACTCGAAGGCGACGTACCTCCTCGCGCAGACGACGCTGCGCAGCGCGATCGGCCAGCACGAGCTCGACGAGCTCCTCAGCCAGCGCGACCGGATCAACCAGCAGCTGCAGCGGGTGATCGACGAGGGGACCGAGCCGTGGGGCATCAAGGTGACCCACGTGGAGGTCCGCGACGTCGCGCTCCCCGAGGGCATGAAGCGGGCGATGGCCAAGCAGGCCGAGGTCGAGCGGGAGCGGCGGGCGAAGGTCATCAACGCCGAGGGCGAGTACCAGGCGGCGGAGAAGCTCGTCGAGGCCGGGCACAAGATCGCGGCCGAGCCGATCGCCCTGCAGCTGCGCTACCTGCAGGCGCTCACCGAGATCGCATCCGATCGAAACACCACGACGATCCTGCCGATTCCGATCGATCTCTTGGCACCGTTTGTCCGGAAGGGTCCGTCGGGCGGCTGAACCGGGCCGGCGCGCCGACGCCTGCGGATGGCGGGCTGTCCGTTTAACTACGCCGTCACCCCCGCCGAGGTGCAGGTGCGCATGGGACGGTGGGTCGTCCGGCGCATCGCCCTCACCGACATTGAGAGCGCAGCAGTGCGTCCGTTCGGCCGCGTCCCGCTCTGGAACGAGCACTGGGACAACCTGTGGCCCATCGGGACGTACGTCGTGCTGCGCCGGAAGAGCGGGTGGGTCCGCAACTTCCTGATCAACCCGCCGGATCCCGAGGGCTTTCTCGCGGAGGTGCGCCGCGAGGCGCCGCACCTCGCGGGGGCGTAGGGACCGCGCTACCGGGCGCGGCTTGCCGCGAGCCGCACGCCGAGGCCGACGAGCACGAGGCCGGACGTGCGCCGCGCGACGGTCAGCCACCGGGGATGGCGTGTGAGCCGCGCCTTCATCGCACCGGCGCCGAGGGCGATCAGCGTGAGCGAGACCGACGCAAACACGCAGAACACCCCGCCGAGGGCCGCCATCTGGAGCGGGACGTCGCCGCGCGTCGCGTCGACAAACTGCGGGAGCACCGACGCGTAGAACAGCGCGGCTTTGGGGTTCAGGAGTTCCGTCACCGCGCCGTCGCGGTACACGCGCCATCCCGGGCTTGCGAACGCCCGCGCGGGCTCGGCGGCGTTGAAGGCGCCCGTCGCGGTCCACGCTCGGATCCCCAGGTAGACGAGGTAGGCCGCCCCGGCGTCCTTCACGATCGCAAAGGCGGTGGGAGACGCCTCAAGCACACCGGTCAGGCCGACCGCGGCGAGCCCGATCAAGACGCACGTGCCCGACAACAGGCCTGCGGCCGACAAGAGGCCGGCCCGCCTGCCGAGCGAGGACGCGCGGCTGAGGACGAACAGGGTCGCGGGCCCCGGCGTGAAGGCCATCACGACGGCAATCGGGACGTAGACGAGCAACGTGTTGAGGGACGGCATCGAGGCGGCGTCCTCCGATCCCGGGCGTGGTCGTCGGTGTCGCCAGTTCGGGAGCGCGGGCGGACACTCCTCGGGCTCGGGAGTCGACCCTCCGCCCGGGCCGCTCCAGGGGGACGGCTCCGGGCGCGCCGAGAATGGTAGGGCATGGATTGCGGCGGAGCGGTGCACGAAGGCGGCGCGCTCGTGATCCATTCGCGCGCGCCCAAGGAGACCGCGGACGCGGGCGAGCGGCTCGGACGCCTCCTCCTTCGGGCGGGCGCGGCGGGTGCCGTCGTGGCGCTGTCCGGCCCGCTCGGCGCCGGCAAGACCTGCTTCGTCCAGGGGCTCGCCCGCGGCCTCGGCGTGTTCGGCGGGGTGCGCAGCCCCACGTTCGTCCTGATCCATGAACACCGCGGTCCCGTCCCGCTCTTCCATGTGGACCTGTACCGGCTCGGCCCGGACGATCTCGACGCCCTCGGCCTTGAGGAGATCCTGGACGGCCCCGGGGTGGCGGCGGTCGAGTGGGCCGAGCACGCGGGGGATGTCCTGCCCGCGGAGCATCTCGGGGTTGCCCTCGGCTACGGCGAGGAGGACAACGCCCGGGTGCTCCGGATCACCGCCTGCGGCACCCGCTACGTGCCGATCGTGGAGGCGCTGCGCGCATGCGCGTCCTCGCGTTAGAGACCGCGACCCCGCTGGCGAGCTGCGCCGTGGTCGACGCGTCGGGCGTGCTCGCCGAGCAGACGCTGCGCGCGCCGATGCGGCACCTTGAGTGGCTGCTGCCGGCCGTGGACGAGATGCTCCGGAGCCTCGCCCTGCGCCCGCGCGAGATCGAGGGGATCGCGGTGAGCCGCGGCCCCGGAGGATTCACCGGGCTCCGGATCGGCATCGCGACGGCGGCCGCCTGGGCGCGGAGTGCGGGGATCCCGCTCGTCGGCGTGGACACCCTGGAGGCGCTCGCGATGG
>Ga0209415_10007893_pt1 | contig 18498 bp, 15 predicted proteins | sample PeaSoiSIISIP2007_FD_187696 | JGI IMG/M metagenome (GOLD analysis project Ga0209415, IMG submission 187696) | Peat soil microbial communities from Weissenstadt, Germany - SII-SIP-2007 (SPAdes) (version 2) | ecosystem: Environmental > Terrestrial > Soil > Wetlands > Peat | place: Germany...
CTCCAGGATGAGCCGAAGGAGTTCCGGCGCGTACTGCTGCTAATCAGCGAAGAGCGCGACCACGGCAGCAAACACACCAAGGCCGTGGACTTGATCAAGAAGATTGGCGAGAGCGACGTGCTGGTGCTGACGGTAAGTTTTTCGCCCGCGGCTGCGGAGTTTGCCAGCGACATGAACCGGACGAATTACGAGGAGACATCCGCAGCTGACCTGCTGAGGCCGTTGATGATGGCGATCCGGTCGATTAGGAAGAATGTGACAAAGGAGATCGCGCAGGAGAGCGGCGGCGAGTACACGACGTTCTTTACAGACGGGAAGTTTGAGGCGCGGGTGATGGGCGCGGCACGCGATGTGCGCAACCGGTACCTGATCACCTTTAGCCCTTCGGACCCGACACCGGGACTGCACGCAATCAAGGTGCGCACGGCCGAGGATTATGGAGCAAGGATTGTGGCGCGGGCGAACTACTGGGCGGGAAATAGTGGTCAGTGATCCAGCGGTTCGTGGTCACGGATCGTTAGGGGCTCGAAGTCAGCGGTCAGTAGTTCCCGCGCGCGGGTCGCTGTATGGTAATCTTTCACTAGACACTTAAACGTGCACCTGAGAGAAAACGAGGACTAAGGACGCCGTGCTGGCGACTCAAAAGAAAACTGACCTGATTCAACGCTTCCGCACCCACGAGACGGACACCGGATCGCCGGAGGTCCAGATCGCGATTCTGAGCGAGCGGATCGGCGACTTGACTGAGCACTTCAAGACCCACAAAAAGGATCATGCATCCCGCCGTGGATTGTTGATGCTGGTGAGCAAGCGCCGCCGCCTACTGGATTACCTGAAGACGCACGATTCGGACCGCTACCGCGACGTAATCGGCAAACTCGGTATCCGCAAGTAATCAGAAAGCAAACGTTGAACCGGAAGCAGCAAGACCGGACAGTGGTCACGGTCTCCTCCCCAAGCGGAACACCTGACCCGGACGCGCTCGGCGGCGAAGTATTGCGGCCTGGAGCGGCGCTGAGGTGTCTCTTGCGCGCATTCGCGCGTATTCCCAACGAATTTCCCAAGCGAAAAATTGAAAAGAGGACACTATGTTTAACAAGCATGAAGTAGCCGTCGAGCTTGCCGGCGGAAAGCGGCTGGTTTTTGAAACCGGCCGCATGGCAAAGCAAGCCAGCGGCGCCGCACTAGTATCGACGGGCGAAACCGTTGTGCTGGCAACCGCTGTAGCTTCTTCCGAGCCGAGAGAGGGCATCGATTTCTTCCCGCTCACGGTGGATTACCGCGAGTACACGTATGCCGGCGGCCGCATTCCCGGCGGCTTTATCAAGCGCGAGGGCCGGCCCAGTGAGAAAGAGATTTTGACCTGCCGCCAGATCGACCGGCCTCTGCGCCCGCTCTTCCCCGATGGGTTCCGCAATGAGACGCAGTTGATCGCGCTGGTCCTCTCCGCCGACAAGGAGAACGATCCGGATGTGATCGGCATCAACGCCGCGGCAGCAGCCGTAGCGCTTTCCGATATTCCGTTTAGCGCCACTGTGGGCGCGGTGCGCGTAGGGCGCGTCGATGGACAGTTCGTGGTGAATCCGACTTACCCGGAGCGCGCGGCGACGACCGTGAACATCATGGTCGTTGGGCACAAAGACGGCATCGTGATGATCGAGTCGGGCGCCAAGGAAGAGACCGAAGAGGTGATCCTGGCGGCGATCGAGTTCGCGCACGGGGAGATCAAGAAGATCGTGGCCGCGATCGAGGAGTTAGTTGCGAAGGCAGGAAAGAAGAAGCGCGCGTTCACGGCGCCGGAGTTCGACGAGGCCTACTACAACGCGCTGAAGGCGAAGATCGGCGAACGGCTGAAGGATGCGCTGGATACGAAGACGCACGGCAAAACGGAGAGTTACGCGCTGATCGACGGAATCAAGAAGGAACTGGCCGCCGAACTGCCTGCCGACCAACCTGACGCGAAAAAGAAGCTGGCCCACTACTACGAAATGTTGCGCGAGCGGCTGTTCCGCGAGCAGGTGACGAAGGAGCGGATCAGGCCGGACCGGCGCGCTTTCGACGAGATCCGGCCGATCACGATCGAGACCGGCGTATTGCCTCGCACACACGGCTCGGGGCTGTTCACGCGCGGCGAAACGCAGGCGCTGGTGACGGCGACCTTGGGCACGATGGACGACAGCCAGCGGCTCGAGTCCTATGAGGGGGAGCAGCGCAAGAGCTTCATGCTGCACTACAACTTCCCGCCATTCAGCGTTGGAGAGACCGGCCGCATGACCGGCGTGGGCCGCCGCGAGGTTGGCCATGGAGCGCTGGCGGAGCGGGCAATCAGCGCGGTTCTTCCGGGCGCCGACGAATCGCCGTATTCGATCCGTATCGTGAGCGACATTTTGGAATCGAACGGGTCGTCGTCGATGGCTTCGGTATGTGGGGCGAGCCTGGCGTTATTCGATGCGGGCATCCCGCTGAAGGGCGCAGTGGCCGGCGTGGCCATGGGCTTGGTGAAGGAGGGCGACGACTACGCCATCCTCACCGATATTGCCGGCGCGGAAGATCACTACGGCGATATGGACTTCAAGGTCGCCGGCACGCGCAAGGGAATTACTGCGCTGCAGATGGACATCAAGATCGGCGGACTGACGCGAGAGATCCTGCAGCAGGCGATGGAGCAGGCGCGACGCGGGCGGCTCTTCCTTCTCGACAAGATGGACGCAGTGCTGGACGGGCCGCGCGTGGAGCGCTCGAAGTATGCCCCACGCATTGAGACGGTGATGATTCCGACCGACAAGATTCGCGACCTCATCGGCAAGGGCGGAGCGACGATTCGCGGCATCGTGGAGCAGACCGGCGCCAAGATCGATGTGGACGATACCGGTAAGGTGAGCGTGGCGTCGAGCGACGCCGAAGGGTTGAAGAAGGCGCTGGCGATCATCAGCAACCTGACCGCGGTGCCGGAGTTGGGCAAAGTGTACCTGGGCAAGGTGGTGCGCATCGCGGAGTTCGGGGCGTTCGTCGAGCTGTTCCCAGGAACGGATGGGCTGCTGCACATCTCGGAGATCGCCGAGCATCGCGTGAAAGAAGTGAAGGACGAGCTGCGCGAGGGCGATCAAGTGATGGTCAAGGTGCTGGCCATCGAGGGAAATCGCATCAAGCTGAGCCGGAAGGCGCTGATTCGGGAGCAGAAGGCGAAGCTGGCGCAATCGACGCCGCCGGAGTCAGGGGAGGCAGTGGCGCCCGCGGAAGATGCGCCTGCGCCGCCGAGCCGCAGAAGCACCGCGCCGCGCCACGAGTTCGACGAGCGGCAGCCGGCATCGAATCAGAGCACGATTTTGATCGAAGGCGGGGAGTTCGAGGACGAGCCGGCGGGAGAGATCGACGAAGCGAACGAGCCGAACTTCAATCGCGTAGAGGGCGCACCCGTTCATGCAGGAGGCGGGCAGCACGTCGGAGGCGGACGTCCCCCGGCAGGCGGCGCGAACCGGGGCCGGCGACGGCGGCGTGGCCGCAGCCGTGGTCCAGGCGGAGGCCAGGGCTGAACTGAAGCAGGAGCAGCAAAGACCCGGACGCGACGTCTGGGTCTTTGCTTTTAGGGGGCTGACTTAGGAGAAGCGCCCGCCGCCCTTACTCGGCAAGTTGCAAGCCGGAACTGGCCGGCTGCGCGGCGACTGAGCCGGGACGGAACGGACGTTCGGGTTGGGCGACGCTCTTTGCCTTCGAGGCTTGTTTGGTGGCATACATCCTGAGGTCGGCGGCGATGCGGAGCGACTCGGCATCGCTCGCGTCGTCGGGGAAGATCGCGATTCCCACGCTAGCGCCCACTTGAAGAGTGTGTCCGTTCACCTCGAACGGCTCGTCGAGAAGCTGAGTCAATGTGCGCCCCACGCGCACGGCGTCGGCGCGGCTCATCGGTTCCTCGAGGATGATGGAAAACTCATCGCCGCCGGTGCGCGCCACCGTGTCGGAACGGCGGACCCGCCCCAGAAAGAGAGAACCCACGTGCTTGAGCAACTCGTCGCCGACGTGATGCCCGACCGAGTCATTCACCTGTTTAAAGTTATCGAGATCGATCTGCAAGAGTGCGGTTTGCGTGCCGGTGCGGCGCGAGCGCTCCAGAGTGTTGGCTAGCCGGTCGAGAAACAGGCGGCGATTGGGCAATCCGGTCAATTCGTCGTGCAAAGCGAGATATTTGTTGTGCTCGATCTGGTCTTCAAGCAGGAGCAGGATCATGCCAACCGCGACGACATATTTGGGTAGATTCCAGACCTCGTTCTCGATGTGCAGGCTGGGAAACGCATAGACCATGACGGGGCCTGCGACAAAAACAGCCGCCCAGGCGAAGAACCCCGCGATGGTGATGAAAGCCCCCGCTGTAGCGCGAGCGAAGCAATACCAGAAGTTGACCGCGCAGCCGATGTAGATCGCGAACATCAAGCCGTTGAGCCCAAGAAGAGTGCTGTCTGGCCTGTGTTGCACCGCCAGAATGAAGATAGAGACGGCGAGGCACAGAGCGACGACGATCCATCGCAGCGGATGTTGAACACGAGGTAGGTTGATCAGCGCGATGGCGAGGGGCGAAAGCCCGATGAAGGCTGCGGCCAGCACCATAAGCCACAATGGGCCGGGGCCCCAAGCCACGCAGCCAATATAAAAGGTGCTGGATGCGACGAGAAGCGCAAACATCCAAAGGCTGGAGACTTCTCGTCGATGAGGCACGGATGCCCAGGTGAAGATGATTCCTGCGCTGGCGAGGGCGGAGGCGCCAATGAAGCCGGCTAGGCTGCCCCAGGGGCCGTCGGCAGGCAGGAAAGCAAACGCCGAAAAGTGGAGCATCACCGTGACCCAGCCCAGGAGCCAGAGTCTGGAGGAAACCGGCTGGCCGCGCTGCGCGACCGAGGCGAAGGCCGAGGTCAGCAGACCGACCGCCAACAGATCGGGAATCTTGCTCCAATCAACCACTCTGCACCCAAGGCTTGCGTCATCCATGTCTAGAGAATGCCGCTGAGAGAGACGCCTAAAGATAGGATGGAATAGTTTGGTCAATGTGCGATAGCGCTTTTGGTGAATTGCCAGGTGACAGTAGTGTACGCACTAGTAACTTCGAACGGACTAAACGCTGCAGTTATGGATGCCTGAAACCGGCACCCCGGCGTTGCTCTTTGCGCGACTTGCAGCTTTTAGAGCCGCTCGGCAAAAATCAAATGCGTTTCCCAATGACAGCGGTAATGAGGAAGTACTAGGACGTTCTGGTCCGGCTTAGCGGCCATTGGGCGATGTCTTCTGCGCGTACATAGCCCGATCCGCGTCGGCCACAAGTTGTTCCATCGACATGCCCGGCGCGTGGGAGGCCAGGCCGATCGAAGCATTTACGCGGAGCTTCAGATCGCCATGAACCCCGCGCACGTCGTAGCTGCCGCAGACCCACTTACGCAGCCGGTCGGCTTGCGCCTGGGCCTCGGCGTACCCGCAGTCGAAGAGCAGCATGAACTCGTCGCCACCCCAGCGCCCGATCACATCGTTGGCGCGGCATGCGGAGCGCAACTCGTTGCCAAACTGCTTCAGCAAAGCGTCACCCGTAAGATGTCCGTGCTGGTCGTTCACTCGCTTGAAGCCGTCGATATCGATCAGAGCCATGCAAAAGTCGGTTCGCGCGTCGATGCGCCTCTCGATCTGTGCCTCCACATAAACCCGGCTGCTTAGCCCAGTCAGCGCGTCGCGCGATGCGATGACTTCCGCCTCCTCCAGCCTTGCCTGGTATTCCGCAACTTCGCCGCGCAGCTTGTCGAGCGTCGCCTTGCCCTCCGCGACCATGCGGCCAATGGACGACTTCAATTCCTCCGCGCTTTCCTCGATCGAGGCCCGCACCGCCGTCAAATCGTCCAAGGTTGCAATCGCCTTCAGCCGGTTGGTGACTGCGCTCATCTGTTCGGCGCAGCGCTCATCGCGCAGGCTCACCGATTCGGCGGTGCTCGCCATCGAGAGCAGCAGTTCTTTAACTTCGCCGGCCTTTTTCTGGTAGTGCTTTGCGACTCCGTGTCCCCACGCACGCAACTCTTCCCGCACCGTGGATTCAGTTGTGGTCAAGGCGGCCGCCTGCATCGCGGGCGATAGGCCCGCATTGAGCTCGCCGAGATTCTTCTTCAGGCCGTCGCCCATCCCGGGGCAGGCCTCGAGACTACAATTCCCCATTTCCAAGAGCGATGCCCGATAAGCCGAGATGGCTGCGGTGGCGAGATCCAGTTGCTGACCGAGATGGTCTGCCTCGGCCTGAAGGGGAGCGTCCAAGTACCGCTTCAGTGAAATCATTCGTGCCTCGCGGGCCACTGCATTTCGCCGATGGCGCACAGGCCCGCAAAGGCTTTTATCGGCTTTCCGAGTCTCCGGCTTCAGATTCCAACGGTGCCAGCGCGGCCGCCGGAAGATTCGCCATGAGCGGTGAAGGAGACGGAACGCGTCTTCCCGCCGCAAGGGCCAACGATTGAAAGAGCTTTCGGGCGGCCGCGGCGCGCGGAGGTCAGGGATCGAAAGGATGACCCCCGATTCCCGAATTGAAACCGGCGCGATTGTTCGTCCGGTTTTGGGACCATTTCTTGCCCGTTCTCCACATGAATCTTGAGTTTTTTTTCATCTAGGGGGAAGGTTAAGGAGAGCGCGGTGCTTCTCCTTCCTCGGGGCGCAGCAAGGGGAGCAGGCTATGCCGTCAGAGGCGCCTGCGAAAGAAGGTTCTTATGAGATTACTGATTGCCGAGGATGATCAGGCATTGGGTCTGTTTCTGAGCAGGGGGCTGGAAGAGGACGGGCATCGCGTTCGTTTGGTGCTGGACGGAGGGGCTGCGGTGGAGGCATTTCGCCAGGAGCTGCCCGATCTGACCATCCTCGACCTGAATATGCCGGTCAAAGATGGGGAACAAGTGCTCGAGGAGATTCGGATGCTCGACGCCGATCTGCCGGTGCTGGTGCTTACCGCGCGGCAGGATTTGGATACGCGGGTGCGCTGCCTGGATTGCGGCGCCGACGACCTGATGATCAAGCCTTTCAGCCTGCACGAATTGCGCGCCCGGTGCCGGGCTCTCTTGCGGCGCAAGCGGGAAACCCGGCTCCATCTGCGCGCCGGAGACCTGGAATTGGACCGGCTGGAGCACAGCGCCAAGCGGAGCGGCCGCACCATCCTTCTAACCAACAAAGAATTCGCGCTGCTCGAGCATCTGCTGCTCCATCGGGGGCAGTGCGTCTCAAGAGTGGAGTTGCTGGACACGGTGTGGAACCTCGAGCCGGCGCAAACCACCAACATCGTGGATGTGTATATAAACTACCTGCGGCGGAAGCTCAACGATCCGCCGCCGGGCCGTTTGATTGCAACCGTGCGCGGCCAAGGCTACATGGTGCCGCTGCAGCCGAAGACCGAAACAGAGATCGTGATCGGAGTCCGGCCGGAGTTGAAAGACGCTGTCCCGCCGCTCTTCGATACGCCGCCGCCGAGGGCGCCGCAAACAGCCGCGCAATAACTGATAGAGCAATAAGCAATAAGCAATAAGCAATAAGCAATAAATTTGGACGGCAAACTGCTGGACTTTTCTCCCCAGAGCCTAGCCTTTTTTGGGAGACTCTGTAATGCATGCTTTCTCTATTCCTATACTTCCACCGGCCTTGCTTCCTCCACCAAGTTCACGCTTCCGGCCGCGCACCGCGCTGATTGCCAGCTCGGACCGCAGTTTTCGCCAACGCCTCTCCGAGGTGCTGGTCAGCCTGCGCTGGCAGGTTCGCGAGGCCGAGGGCGGCGCCCAGGCCTGGACCGAGGCCGAAGCGCTCACCCCAGAGGCGGTGATTGTCGACGCCTGGCTGCCGGATCTGGATCTCGGCGAATTCCTCAGGGATTTTCGCGGACGTTTTCCCGAGGTGGATGTCGTGACCGCGGCCGGATCGCCCAGTGAGGAGAGTCCGCGCGGCCCGTACCGGCAGGAGCTGCTGTACGCATTGCGCCATACCCAAGAGGGAGACAGCGGAAGCTGGAATCGGGCTCCGGCCCCGGGTTCTACTGCTGCCGTCCCGCGCGCGGCGAGCGATATGGCGCCCGCACTCAAATTTCCTCCCGCGTCGGAGGCCGTCGCACCAGCGGAACTCCAGCGCACGTCCAGAATGGCTTCGATCGGCGGGAAGGCAGCCCCGTGCGACAAAGCCCCTGCTGCCGAGATCCGTTCCGATATCCGTTCCGAGGTCCGCTCCGAAGCGCCTTCCGAGTTGCGCTCCGCGGTACGTCCCGAAGCCCGTGCGGAGATCCGCTCCGAGACGCGCCCCGCCGACCGGCTGCCGGAGCTCGTCGGCAACGCCCAATGCATGCTTGAGATCAGCCGCCGCGTGCGCCTGGTGGCCTCGCGCTTGACGCCGGTGCTGATCGAAGGGCCGACCGGATCGGGCAAGGAGCTGGTCGCCGAGGCCGTACACCGGCTGTCGTCGCGCAGCCATAAACCGCTTATTACCATCAACTGTGCTGCGATTCCCGAAGCCTTGCTTGAAGCCGAGCTCTTTGGCCACACGCGGGGCGCGTTTACCGGAGCGGTGCACGGCCGGGTGGGGCGCATTGAAGCCGCCGACGGAGGGACGCTCTTTCTCGACGAGATCGGCGAGATGCCCCTGGGCTTGCAGGCGAAGCTGCTGCGCTTCGTGGAGTGCGGCGAGTTACAGCGGGTAGGCGACAACGAGCAGGTGAAGGTGGACGTGCGCATCGTGGCCGCAACCCACCGTCCGCTGGCCCAGCATGCCCAAAGCGGCAAGTTCCGCGCCGATCTCTACTACCGGCTGGCCGTCTTTCTCATTCGCACGCCCGCTCTCGGCACACATATTGAGGATCTTCCGGCGCTGGTCGCGCACTTCTTGGAGAAGTCGGGCCGCGAGGCGCCGGTAAAGCGCGTCGACGATGAGGCTCAAGCGAAGCTCAAAGCGCATGACTGGCCGGGCAACGTCCGCGAACTCGAGCATGTACTGGAGCGGGGCGTGATTCTCGCCGGCGACAGCCCGGTGATCGGCGCGTGCGAGATCGACTTCGGTCTGGTGAACTGAGGATCGTGGTCGTGTTTCGTGAGGCGTGAACCGAGAGCGTCGTCTGCCGGCGCGGCTCACCGCGCGACTACGCTCCACGAACCACGATTCACGGTTCCGCGATTCACGGTTCCGGGACTCACGAGCCATGAGGGAGAAACAAGAATGGAAATCGTTACACGATTGAGCGACGAAATTGCGAGCTACCTCGATTTGGCGTCGGACGAGGCCAAACTGACGGCGCTGAATATGGCCAATGTCGATACGCCGGGCTACCGCACGGTAGGCATGGACTTCGCGGCAGAGATGCGGAAAGCGGTGGGCGGCGCCGAGCCAGGCAGCGCGCCGGCACAGGTGCAGGTGAGCGAGGTGGATGGGCTGGTCTCGCGGCCCGACGGCAACAATGTCTCGGTCGACCGCGAGAGCCTGAACCTGGCCGAGGCGCAGCTGAAGTTCAAAACCGGCGTCACTCTGCTCCACCAGGAGTATCAACGCGTGATGGACGCGATAAAAGCAGGCCCGTGAGGCCTCTGGGATCGAGGATCGAGGCTCGCGATTCGTGATCCGCAAGTCGTGTTTCGCCTGTTAGCGCAGTGTTCGGCTCATGGCGCGAGCCACGGACCACGACACACGATTCACGACCCACCAACCGCGCAACTGAGGAGGAACCATGAATCTTTTCGGCATGATGGACAGTTCCGGCGAAGCGATGCAGGCTGAGCGCGTGCGCGCCGAGGTGGTTGCGGCCAACATGGCCAACGCGGAGACGACGCGGACGGCGTTGGGCGGGCCCTATCGCCGGCACGAGGTGGTCTTCGCCGCGGGCAAGCGCGGGCCGGAGTTTCTCGACTCGATGAACGCCGCCGCGGGCGGCACGCTCGTCGGCGCGCCGGCGGCCGGCGCCCTGCCGCTCTTGCCGCTGCCGGGCGCTGCCGGAGCGGCGCCGGGAGTTCATGTGGCGCAGATCGTCGAGGATCCCTCGCCGCCCTTGAAGCGCTACGATCCGGGACACCCCGACGCCGGGCCGGACGGATACGTCGCGTATCCCGATATTAATCCCCTCACAGAGATGGTGGACCTGATGGGGGCGGCGCGTGCATATGGCCTAAACGGTTCCGCGGTGCAGGCCGAGAAGGGCATGATCGCCTCGGCGCTGGACATTGCCAAGAGCTAGGGATTCGGGCCATGAGGCCCAGAGATTCGGGGCATGCGAGGGTTGGGAACGACTCGCGGGGAAGGGAATTGCGCGATGATTCAACCGGTAAATTCGATTGCTGCATTCGCGACAACGGGAACGTCAGGTGGTGTTGCTGAAAGCGTTTTCGATGCAGGAAAGAGCGGGGCTGCAGCGACGCCCTTTGCGAGTTTGCTCACCGATACGGTGGGTCAGGTAAACCGACTTGAGGGCGAGGCAAGCCGGGCGGTAACCGGCTTAATGACTGGCAACGGCGTCGATGTACATCAGGCGATGATTGCCACCGAGAAGTCGAGCATGGCGTTCGAACTGACGTTGGCCGTGCGCAACAAGGCTGTGCAAGCCTACCAGAGCGTAATGGGGATGCAGTTCTAGAGCAAGACCAATCAAAAAGGAATCGGCGGCCTTCCTTTCGCGAAGAACGCGATGGGGTGGGGTACGAGCAGTGCGCGAACAGTACGCAATCGAAAGAATAGAGCCGGAATAGACATCCATGGCAGTTGCAACCCAGCTAGAGAAGAGTCCGCAGTCGCCGCCGGTCCGGGTGCAGCCAAGCGGGCGCGCATCGGGCCTCTTCGGGCTGGCGCGAGTCCGCTGGGCGCAGATGTCGGCCGCCGGGCGCAGCCAGTTCGTGACCGCGGTTCTTTTGCTGCTGGCGCTGTCCGGCGGATTGATCTGGCTCTGGACTCGGACCGACTGGCGCATTCTCTACGTCAATCTCGACACCGATGAGGCGCGCGAAGTCGGCCAGACCCTGGCGCAGGCGCAGATTCCCTTCGACACCACGCCCGAGGGCGCCATCCGCGTCCCCGTCGAGCAGTTGGACAAGGCCCGCCTTGTGACCGCGGCCAAGGGCGGGGTGCGGAGCGGGCGGCTGGGCTTCGAGCTCTTCGACAAGCCGAACTGGGTGGGTTCGGAGTTCGACGAGCAGGTGAACTATCAGCGCGCCCTCGAGGGCGAGCTGGAGCACACGGTCGGCACGCTCTCCGACGTCGAATCGGCGCGCGTGCACCTGGTGCTGCCGCACGACTCTCTCTTCCGCGATGCGGAGCGCCCGGCCAAGGCGTCGGTGGTGCTGAAGCTGCGCCGCCGGTCGCTCTCCGACGGCGAGCCGGACGCCATTCGCAACCTGGTGGCCTCGGCCGTCGACGGGCTCTCCGCCGACCGCGTGGTGCTGGTGGACGCGGCGGGCAATGTGCCGTTGGGGCCGAAGACGCGCGAGGCCATGCGCCTCGGTCAGGAGCAAGCGCTCGAAGACAAGATCGTGGCCACGCTTGAGCCGGTAACCGGGATCGGCAATGTGCGCGCCTCGGTCACGCTCGATTACGACCCTAAGGATAGCGAAGAGACCGATGAGGTCTACGATCCGGAGAAGTCGGCCACGCTCACCGTGCAGCGCAGCGAACAGATCACCGGCCCCGAGGCCTTGGCCGCCGGGGTGGCCGGGGCGGCGTCGAATGCGCCCAACGCACAGGCCTTGCCCGTCTATCCGCACCAGGGAACCTCCGCACCGCAATCGGCAAAATCGGAGGCCAGCACCTTCGCGGTGACCAAGACCGTGAAGCACACTGTGGTGAATGCCGGCAGCTTGCGGCGCCTGACGGCGGCGATTGTCGTGAACGACCGCATGTTGCAAGCGGCAGACAAAAACAAGGCCGCGGTGTGGCAGGCGCGCTCTGCCGACGAGCTGCGCAACCTGACTGCCCTGTCGCAGGCGGCAGTGGGCTTCGATGCCTCGCGCGGCGACGTTCTCACAGTGCAAGATCTGGCCTTCGCGGGCAACCGGCCCGAGCCGCCGGCGGCGATGCCCGATCGCGTGCTAAGCGCAGCCCAGGGCTCTCCCATTCTGATCAAGTACGCCGCGCTCTTTGCGGGCTTGGTGCTGGTTCTGTTCTTTGCCGTGCGGCCCGCCGTGCGGCATCTAGGAACGGCGCTGACCTCATTGCGGGGCCCGGAGATGTCTACGGGGCGGCATTTGGCCGCGCCCGCGCAAGCCGCGGCGCTGAATCCGGCCGCGCCTCCCGAGGCGGACCCGGAGCGGCAGCGCGCGCAGGAGGTCTTCGAGCAGGTGAAGAACCATGTGAAGCTGGAGCCGACGCAGAGTTCGCGCCTGCTGCAGAGCTGGATCCATTCCGACTAACGGCTGGGAGACGGCTGCGCGAGCGAGAAAGCTAGAAGGCACCGAGAGCAGGCGACGTAAGAGCGAGGAAGGGAAGCGCGGTGACGGAGCAGGGCAGGGAGAAGCGGCGGCACTCGGCGGGCCTCACGGGCATCCGCAAGGCCGCGATCCTGCTGGTGGCCGTGGGCGAGGAGCCCGCCAAGCAGGTTCTCATGGCGCTCCCCGAGCCGGATGTGCAGCGCATCACCGAGGAGTTGGCCGATCTGCACGGCGTCACGCCCGAGGTCTCGACCGAGATTCTGGAGGAGTTTTACCAGCTTCTCGACTCGCAGCATTTCATCATGCACGGCGGCTTGGACTACGCGCACCGGCTGCTGGTGGAGACCTTCGGCAAGCAACGCGCCGAGGACATGATGCAGCTGATGCGCCGCTCGCAGGAGGAGGCGCATGGCAATCTGGCCAAGCTGCAGCGCACCGACCCACAGCAACTGGGCAAGCTGCTCGACTCCGAGCACCCGCAAACGATCGCGCTGGTTCTGGCGCACCTGGACCCGCGCCGGGCGTCGGTCGTGCTCGAGAACTTGAGCGACGACCATCGCGTCGTCGCGGTACAGCGCCTGGCCGAGATGCGGCAGTTCTCCCCCGAGATGGCGCAGAAGGTGGCGCTCATTCTGCACCGGCGTCTGGAGAGCGTGGGCGACGTGGGCCGGCGTTTCTATTCGGGATCGAAGGCGGTGGCCGATCTGCTGAACCGGGTGAATGCCGAGGAGGCAAAGAAGATTCTGGAGGCGATCGAAGAGAGCCAGCCGGAGCTGGCCTTGAGCATTCGCAATCTGATGTTCACCTTCGAGGACCTGATAACGGTGCCGCCGGCGACCATTCGCGAAATCATCTCGGGAGTGGACAAGCGGCAACTGGCGCTCGCCCTTCGCGGCGCCAAAGACGAGTTGCGCGCGCAGGTCTTCAAGTCCATGAGCTCGCGCGCCGTGGAGATGCTCAAGGAGGACATGGAAGTCCTGGGACCGGTGCGCTCGCGCGAGGTGGCGCAGGCGCAGCAGGAGATTCTGAACCTGGCGCGGCGTCTTGAGGCCGAGGGCAAGGTGGTGCTCAAGCTGGAAACCGGCGACGAAATGTTGGCGTGAAAAAACAGGGACTAGGGAATAGGGAATAGGGAATAGACGAACCGGCGTGCTTCGTGGTTCGTGCGCCGCGACGCAGAAGCTAGAGGCTAGGAGCTAGAAGCTAGAACGCATGAGCGGCGAGCGACCAACGGCGGGAAGGGAACAAACCGGTGCCGGCAACGGGGTGAAGAGCTTCGAATATCCCTTGAGCCCAGGCGCGGCGCCCAGGCCTGCGTGGGACGGTTGGGCCGAGGTTCCTGGGACGGCAGCGGCAGGGAAGGCCGATCGCGGTCAGGCCCCGGCCTCCGGCCAAATCGATGCCCAAATCGATGCCCAAATCGAGGCCTGGATCGAGAACCGGGAGACCCGGGAGGCATTTGAAGCGGGCCGCGAGCGCGGCCGCCAAGAGGGGCTAGAGCGCGAACGCGAGGCGCAGGATGCGGCGAGAAGAGGCGAGGAGGAGCGTAACAGGCAACAAATCGCCAAGCTCATCGCAGATCTCTCCGCGGACCGCGAGCGCTTCTTTCAAGCCGTAGAGCCGGAAGTCGTGAAACTCGCTCTGGCCGTCGCCGCGAGGATTTTGCGCCGCGAGGCGCAGATGGATCCATTGCTGCTGATGGGCGCGGTGCGCGTGGCTCTGGGCCAGTTGTCCGGGACTACCGAGGTGACGCTGCGCGTTCCGGCCGGGCAATACAACCTGTGGGCCGAGGCCTTGGCACTGGCGCCCAACCTGCCCGCCAAACCCAAGATAGTCGCTATAGAAGGAATGCGCCTGGGCGAATGCGCGATCGAAAGCCAGACGGGGACCGCGGACCTGGGAATCCGCTCGCAACTCGGTGAGATCGAGCGCGGCTTTTTCGACACCGCTGGCGCCAAAACGAAGGAGACTTCCGAGAAGCTGATTGGGCCAGGCTCTGTTCCAGACGAGGCCGAACCGTGACGGCCGTGCTGGAGCGCTATTTTTCCCGCCTGAAAAAAGCGCAGCCCTGGCGCTGGCGCGGGCAGGTGATGGAATCGATCGGGCAGACCATTGAGTCGGCGGGTCCGCCGGCCTCGGTGGGCGAGTGCTGCGAGATCGAGGACCGCCTGGGCCACGTGCATGAGGCCGAGGTCATCGGATTCCGCGGGGCGCATGTCTTGTCGATGCCGGTGCAATCGGCCGTGGGCATCCGGCTGGGCGATCCGGTTTGGGGGCAGGGGTTGCGGCCGGAGATCGAGGTCGGCCCGGCATTGATAGGCCGGGTTCTGAATGCGCAGGGCAAGCCTATCGATGGAGGCCGCGCTCCCAATGTTACCGCAGCGCTGCCGCTCGACAGCGCAGTACGGCCGCCGCTCGAGCGCGCGCCGATTCGCACACCCTTGGGCACAGGCATCCGCGCCATCGACGCGTTGCTCACTGCCGGGCGCGGCCAGCGCGTCGGCATCTTTGGCGGCTCGGGCGTCGGCAAGAGCACGCTGATCGGCATGATGACGCGCAACACCGCAGCCGAGGTCACCGTCGTCTGCCTGGTGGGCGAGCGCGGGCGCGAGGTGGGCGAGTTCCTCGAAGAGTCGCTGGGTGAGGAGGGCTTGGCGCGCTCGGTGGTAATTGTCTCGACCTCCGACCAGTCGCCGCTGTTGCGCATGCGGGCGCCTCTGGTTGCCACTGCCGTGGCCGAGTTCTTTGCCGCCCAGGGAAAACACGTTTTGCTGGTGCTCGACTCGCTGACGCGCTTTGCCATGGCGGCGCGCGAGATCGGCCTCGCCGCGGGCGAGCCGCCCACGGCGAAGGGTTATACGCCCTCGGTCTTCACGCGCCTGGCACGGCTGGTGGAGCATGCGGGAAACTTCCGCAAGGGATCGATCACGGCGTTTTACACCGTGCTCATGGAAGGCGACGATCAGCAGGATCCCCTGGTCGACGCGGCCCGGTCGCTGCTTGATGGGCACATCGTGCTCTCCCGCGCGCTGGCCGCCGAGGGGTGGTACCCGCCGATCGAGGTGCTGGATTCGATCAGCCGCCTGATGCCGGCGGTGACCGAAGAGGAGCACCGGGAGCAGGCCGCGCTGGTGCGCAAGCTGATGGCAACCTATGCTCGCTCGGAGGATCTGGTGCGCATCGGCGCCTACAAGCCCGGAGCCGACGCCGATCTCGATCGCGCACTGCGCGCCCGGGACCGTATCCGCGCTTTTCTCACCCAGGACGCGCGGGAGCGAATCTGCTTCGCGGACTCGCTGGATCGCTTGGCGGCGCTGGCCGGGGAGATCTAGGCAGTGCCCGTCTCTCGCAGCATGCGGCGGCTTCTAAACGTGCTTCAGCTCGAGGAAGAGCAGCGCAAGGCCGAGATGGAGTCGGCGCTCGGCGACTTGCGCAGGCTGGAACGGGCGCTGACGGCAAGCCAGGTGCAGGAGCGCGAAGGGCGGAGGCTGGTGCGGGCCAGCGCGGCAACGGGCGAGATTGCCGACCGGCTGGCAGGCCTGGAGGAATCGCGCGCAGCATTGTCGAGGGCGGCCTTCCTCAAGCCCAAGATCGCCGAAACAACTGTCACGGCAAGCGCTCGGCAAGAGGAGTTCTTGAGCAAGCGCGTGGAGCGGCGGCAGGCGGAATCCGTGATTCGCAAGACCGAGACTAAGGACGCCATCCAAGCCGGCCGCAGAGGCCAGCAAGATCGGGATGAGTGGTTCCTGAGCAAAGAGCAGCGGGAGAAATCCGCCGCAGGCCCTGGCCGCGAACAAGCGGTGGCGTCGGCGAAGAAATCGGAAACTTGATGGAGCGTACCGCGAGCCAGGGTGCTGGATTCCTGAATCGGAACCGTGTTCCACTTCTGACAATCTTCTAAGCTGGCTCGCGGCCCTTTGGAACAGCTTCTGCTTTGAATCCCGGCATGACGATCGCGGTGGCCATCGAAGCCAACGGGGAGAACGGCGGGATTGGCGCCGGCGCGGGTCAATCGATGGCGCTTGGAACTCCCACGCAGAGTGGCCGGATGGCGGGACGAGCCTCTCAAGCAAAAGAATTGACGACGGGATCGTTCACCGTGAAGGGGCAGGAGTTTCGCGCGCAGTGGGAGTCGCTTCTCCGGGCCGCGGCGGAAAACAACGGAACTGCCGTGAGCACGGAAGCAGCAAATCTCGATGAGCCATCGGCGAGCGGCCCGGCGCAGGGAGCTACGGCGCAGCCTCTGCTACAACTCGCGGCGCAAAACGCGAGTCCGGCTGCGTCGAAGACATCGACAAGCGGAGCAGCAGGAACTCCATCCTCAACCAATTTGGCGGAACTCGAGAATTCATCGCGAGACCCCTCGTCCGAAGCAGCATTGGCGCGCATTTCGAGCGATGGCGAGGCGCATGAGACGTTGCGGGATGTCGTAGGAACGCAATCGGGAGCACAAAAAAAGACCCGCGACGGCGACGGCGAAAGCGGCACTAGGCGAGTTGCGCGGGACGTTACAGTGCAAGACGGAGCCATGGTGTCTGCGGCGATCGGCGCACCGGCGCAGGTAGTCGTCCCCACCAGCCCATCAGCTTCGTCCTGGCGATCGCGGAATCCGCAAACAAAGGACGACGCGGATGGTGGATCGGCTGGGGGCGCAATACCTCACCTGAGCGCACTCGCCGCAGCCACGCCGAGTTTCGTCCCTCCAGGAATTTCGGTTCCCTCGGGCACTGGACTTGGCGCGAGGATTGAGACGGGAATCACCGCGCGCCCGCAAGGCGAGCATAATCGCGCGTCCACTGGCAGCCAAAGTGTCGAAGGGCAGGGAACGGAAACGATGCCAGCGCAGGCTGCCGAGGCTCCGGTCGCGCAGAATGCTCTGAGCGTAGGCGCGGGGCCATCCGTTGAATTAGAGCATGGCACTGCGAGCGCATCGCAGACGATAGGGCGCAAACCCTCGGCGAGCAGCGCCGGCGCGCGACGGATCGTGAACTCGGACTCGCCGATAGCCGAATCGATCGGTCAGGGCGCCCAGCCGAGCGCGCAGTCGACCGGCGACAAACCGGCGGCGGCCGTGCGTCACGAGCCGGCTAGCGCGTCCATTCCCGGCACGCACAATCCCTCCTCCGCAATCCTTAGCGCGGATACGCATCAACTCTCAATGCGCTTCGCCGCGTCAGGTCTTGGAGCGGAGGCTGCCACGGCCGCGCGCTCCGTCGCCGGCGCGGGCGCCAGCGGCCTCGGCGCAAGCACACAGGTTGGAGGTACGGGAAGAGACATCTTTGCCACGCTCGATTCGCCAACCGCGGTCGGTGCGCCCACCCTGATTCACGCCGCCGGCCAGAGAGCCGAAGCGGGATTCGAAGATCCCTCCCTTGGATGGATCGGCGTACGGGCGGACATGGCCGGAAACGGTATTCACGCCGCGCTGGTGCCGGGATCGCCCGAGGCAGCACAGGTGCTGAGCGCGCACTTGACGGGGCTAAGCGCTCACTTATCCAACGAGCATGCCGCGGTCTCTTCGCTGACGATGGCGGAGCCGGGGCAAGGTGGGATTGCATCGGGCGGGTTTGAATCGGGCAGCGATGGCGGGCAGCGGAACACGAGCCAAAGCGACGGGCAAAGCAGTTCGGCTGCGCGCCAGACCGCCGAGCCGCCCTTGAGCGAGAAAAACTTGGCGGGCCTGGTCACGGAAAGCGGCGAGCCAGCCGCCCTGCCATCGCTCGATGGCTGGCGGGGAAGCAGAGTTTCAGTGATGGTCTGACACGCGCAAAACAAGAAGCCGGCGCGGAAATAACGGCAAGTAACGGCGAAGGGGAGAAACGGAGCAAGGAGGAAAGATGGCAGCAACGGCGGGAGTAATGAACAACTCGATCGCACAGTTCGCGGAAGCGGTGAAGAGCAAGCCTTCTGCGGATGCATCGACGACAGGTGCGAGCGACAGCAATAACTCGGGAACCTCGAGCAGCGGCGAAGCGACTATTTCGGCCAATGACTTTCTGACGCTCCTCGTTACCGAGTTGCAGAACCAGGATCCGACAGCGAACACGGATCCGAACGAGTACATCAACCAACTCGTGAATGTGAACAGTCTGGAGCAGCTGATCAACATTAATCA
>Ga0209415_10007894_pt1 | contig 18497 bp, 18 predicted proteins | sample PeaSoiSIISIP2007_FD_187696 | JGI IMG/M metagenome (GOLD analysis project Ga0209415, IMG submission 187696) | Peat soil microbial communities from Weissenstadt, Germany - SII-SIP-2007 (SPAdes) (version 2) | ecosystem: Environmental > Terrestrial > Soil > Wetlands > Peat | place: Germany...
ATTGGGGATTGGGGATTGGGGATTGGGGATTGGGGATTGGGGATTGGGGATTGGGAAGATGGAGGCCTTACGAGGGGGATCGAGCATCCACCCAATTGCGGTGTTCGATGAATGCCGCCGGCTCGTAGGTCTTGCCGGCGTCGAGGCGCTTTTGCTCGCGGCGGCTGGTCCAGAGAACCACAGGGCCGAGGAGCGAAGCCATCAGGCGCGGGAGCACGCCAAATTCGCCGTCGAGCTCCTGCCGAAGATCGCGGATCCGATCGCTGACCGTGGGGTTGGTGCGCCGGAGGTCGCGTTCCATCGCCCACAACAGAGGGCTGTAGGCCGTTTTGAGGGATCGAGCTTCCCAGGTGTAACGCTCGCGGACCCGCGGATCGGGATCGTTCTTATAGCGCTTCCAGCCTTGGAGGGTGGTGCGGCAGATGCGAAAAAGGCTGGGGCCGTTGCGTTCAAAGTCGCGCGCGAAGGCCCAATTGAGAAAGCGATTGGAGTCGTCGCGTGAAATGGCGGGGTGCTGGAAGTTGAACTTGTACTGTCCATGAATGTCGGCCAGGTCCACGTCCAGCAGCCGTCCGCCGGCCTGCATCGCCTGGTAGAGCGGGGTGCCGGGAACGGGTGTGTAAAGCATGAACTGATGGAAATCGGTCTCATGCGAGACGGCATGCTCGATCTCGTCCCGGATGTTGGCGGGAGTGTGGTGCTCCATGCCCACGATGGTGGAGCCTAGCAGCTTGATCCCATGCCGGCGCAGCTCTTTGGTGAGCACCAGCGTATCGTGTCCCTGCAGCTTGGCGTAACCGGACCGCGGGCCCTCCAGGCCCATCCAGATCCAGGAAATACCGAGCTCCACCAACTCGCGCATGGTGTATTTGCTGATGGCGTTGGCGGAGGAGAACACGTACAACGCCCAGGCCTTGTTCGCGGCTTTCATGCGGTCCAGCAATTGGATGGCGCGCTTGCGGTGCAGGAGGAAGTTTTCGTCCATCACGAAGAACGAGCGTACCTTCATGGAGGATTCCATTTCGCACATGACACGGAACAGCTGGTCGCCTGTCTCATAGAAATTGAGGAACTTTCCCTTGCCGCCGAAAAAGGCCGAAGTGGTGCAGAAGTTGCAGCCCATGGGACAACCCACGGAAGGGATGATGGTGGCGGCCGCGTTGCCAGCCGCAGCGGGCACACGGATTCCCATGGTGTGGAGATCGAAACCGGAGACAATGTGCGGGTGGCGGATGGGAGCGCTCACGTCCTGGCCCAGGAAGCCGCGCATCCAGGCGATGCCGTCGCCGCGCACGATGTGATCGGCGTCGATCCTATTCTCGATGTCCTGGATAGCCGCAACGTGTCCGCCGACCACGATGGTGGAACCCGGCGAGAGGCTGCGCACCATGCGGCACATCTCACGCACTTTACCGACGTTGGCGATGATCGAGGATATCCCGACGATGTCGTAGCGCCGGGTGGTCAGCTGCCTGGAGAAGGCCTCGCGCGACGGGAAATCGAGGAGGGTGGAGGGAGCGGAGATGTTCTCTTGGATCATCATAATGCCCCACGAGCGATGGAACATTCGCAACGAGAAGGATCCTTGGGCGCGCGTCACCTGGTTATGGTAAAGCTCCATAGGATTGACGCGTCGGCTGCCGAATTCGTCGTCTTGAGCGTAGGGTCCGAACACGGAGGTGAGAAGGACCCTGGCTGATGTGCCCTTGGGGTGCAGATTCATTTGCGCAATTCCTATCCTGGTTCATAGTGCGCTTGGGCGAGGGAACCGCGCGTAATATTACTGTAATTGTGCTGTCAGCCTTTGAACGCTGGGATTTAGCGGGCTGGTTCCGAGGCCGGTGATCGGTGGCTGGTGGCTGGGGATTGGGGATTAGGGGTTGGGGATTGGCGCGCCAGGCACGCGCTCGGTCAGGCCACCTTTGTCGAATGGATGGAAAACGCTTACTGCTTCTCGGATTCCTTTTGGGGTTTGAATTCCGTCGCGAGACGCTGTGCTTCGGCCACCTGGCCGGGTTTGAGCTTCTTGGCGATCAGGTCGCGTTGCGTGACGCATCCGGCGTTGCCCTGGGCGGCGCAAATGTTCATCCACTTATAGGCTTGTATCAGGTCGCGTTTCAGCCCGGTTCCTGAGGCATACATCGCACCGAGATCGTGCTGGGCCTCAGTGTAGCCCTGCTCGGCCGACCGTCGGAACCACTTGACCGCCTCAGCCGGGTCTTGTGGAACTCCACGTCCGTCGAGATACAGCAGGCCAAAGTTGTATTGGGTGGGAGCGTCGCCCTCCTCAGCCTCGGGACGCCATTCCTTGGCGGCGCCGACAAAGTCCCCTTTCTTGTACGCCTCCAGCCCGGTTTGAAAGTCGGCGACTGCGGGAACAGCGGCCAGCAGAGCGGTGAACGTCAACAGAGCGGGCAACAGCGGCAGGTTTCGCATGGAGAAGGGCTCCTATTGGTATTGAAGCACAAGGAGACTCTGCGTTCACAGGAGTGTGAACGCGGCACGCAAGAGTGCGTGCGCCACGAGAGTGCGTGCGCCACAGCCACGTCACGTCTCAAGCAGGAAGCGCTTGGACGCTTCCAGAAACAGATCCAGCCGATCGTGATGCACCCAATGCCCGGCGCCATCCACCTTCAGCACTTGACGGTTACGGATTACCGAGGCACGGTCTTCGGTATCAGGATCGGGCATCCAGCTTTCGCGGCCCCAAACCAGCAACACGGGGCACGCGATCTCGGCATAGATCGCGCGTTGGTCCTCCATGTGCGCATAGGGTGCGAAGCAGCGCACATAATTGTCGAATTTCCAGCTAAGGGAACCGTCGGCGTTCCAGTTTGTGCCATGCAGGGTGAGATGGCGGGCGACCTGGTCGGACAGGTGCGGATTCGCCTCCTTCATTCGCGCGACGGCGGCATCGAGGTTCGGATAATTATGCGGCTCGCGATGTTCGATTTTTCGCACGCTCGCGATCCAATGGCGCATACGCTCGGGCGCGGGTTTGTGAATGCGATGCGACGCGGGTAGTCCCAGCCCCTCGATGGCGATGACTTTGCGCACGCGATCCGGATAGAGTCCCGCATAGAGCAGCGTCAGTATTCCGCCGAGCGAGTGACCGATCAGATGAACGGGACCGGTGCTGAGAACATCGATCAAGGTGGAAATGTCGAGAACGTGTTCGGCGAGGGTGTAGATTGCACCGGGCGCCCAGGCGCTGTTGCCGTGTCCGCGCAGGTCCATGGCGTAGACGTGAAAATGCCGGCGGAGCGAGCGGGCCACCCAATCCCAGTTGCGCGCGTGATCCAGGCCGCCATGGACCAGCAGCAGAGGCGAGAGGCCATGGCCGTCCTCGGCGCGATCCTGCCCCCAGTCCCAGAATTGCAACTTCAAGCGATCGGAATAGTAGTAGTGGGAGACGGGTTCCAAGGGACTATTGTAAAGGGCGTTCACACGAGTGTGAACGCGGCACGCTAAAGCGTGCGCCACAACATTAAAATTACTGTTTGCTCAAGAGGCTTTGTTCGCGCACTTCGGCATGGTGCCGGACATCGATTCCCTTGACCAGGAACAGAACGTCTTCGGCGATATTGGTAGCGTGGTCGGCGATGCGCTCTAGATTGTGGGCGATGAACATGAGGTCCACGGCTCGCGGGATGGTGGTGCTCTGTTCCTGCATGAAGGCGATCAGTTCCTTGTAGACCGCGTCGCGCAGACGATCGACTTCGTCATCCGACAGTAGGACGCCACGGGCGAGATCTTCATCGCGCTTGACCAGCGCATCCAGGCTCTTGCGCACCATGTCTTCGGCCAGGGTGGCCATTTGGGGTATGTCGATCAGCGGCTTTACGGGCGGCTCCCGCATCAGCGACAGAGCGCGCTGGGTGATGTTCACCGCAAGATCTCCCATGCGCTCCAGGTCGCCGTTCATCTTGATCACGGCAGTGAGGAAGCGCATGTCGCGGGCCATGGGTTGATAGAGGGCGAGGAGACGCGTGGCGTACTCGTCGATTTCGATGTCCTTCTCATTGATGAGGGCCTCTTTCCACAAGACCTCTTTCGCGGCCTGCTCATCGCGGTTGACCAGGGCGGAGACGCTTTGATGGATCGCCGATTCTACCAGGCCCGCCATCTCCAAGAGACGGCTTTGCATCTCGTCGAGTTCTTCTCTGAAATGGATCAAGGGTAACTCCTCACTTATCATCGCGCACCACGCAGTGGGCCGCGTTTTCGTTCCCTAGTGAAAAACGAACTCGGCCGCCGATGAACGCTGATGAACACCGATAATCACCCGAAGCGGCCGGTGATGTAATCTTCGGTTTCTCGTTTGGCGGGCCGCTTGAAGATAATCTCGGTCTTGTCGAATTCGATCAAGTTGCCCAGCAGAAAAAAGCCGGTGAACTCCGCCACGCGGGCGGCTTGTTGCATGTTATGGGTGACGATCACCTGGGTGCATTGGTCTTTGAGGGTGAACAGCAAATCTTCGATCTTGGACGTAGCAATGGGGTCGAGCGCCGAACAGGGTTCATCCAGCAGCAAAACTTCCGGATCCACGGCCAGAGCGCGCGCGATACACAGACGCTGCTGCTGGCCGCCGGACAGTCCGTAGGCGGATTGCTGCAGCTTGTCCTTTACTTCGTCCCAGAGCGCGGCGCGCTTGAGGCTGTGCTCGACGATATCGGCGAGCGACCGGCCCGCCTTGAGCCCGTTCACTTTGACGCCGTATGCGATGTTGTCGAAAATCGACTTCGGGAACGGGTTGGGGCGTTGAAAGACCATGCCCACGCGGCGGCGCAGCTTGGTCACGTCCAACTCCAGCACATTCTGACCGTCGATCAACACATGGCCGTCGTAGCGTGAATTCTTGACAGTCTCATTGATCCGGTTCAGAGTGCGCAAGAATGTGGACTTCCCGCAGCCCGAGGGGCCGATCAGCGCGGTAATCCGCTTCTCGGGAACTTCCAGGTTGATATTATGCAGCGCCTTGAAAGCGCCGTAGAAAAAGTTGAGATTCACAGCCTGCAGTTTGGGCTTTGCGATTACGTCGGGCTGAACGCCGGAAGACACGGATGGCGGGGCGGTGATGTCACTCATTTTGGCAGATTCCGGCATGGCTCCCATATTCAGGTTACTATCCCCTCTGTGCGGACGCACCGCGAGATAGGACCCAGCGCGAGGCAATGTTGGCGATCAAGACCAACATCAGCAGCACGAGTCCCGCGGCCCAGGCCTGACGATGCCAGTCTTCGTAGGGCGAGATGGCATGCGTATAAATCATGACGGGCAACGAGGCGCTGGGTTCGCCCAGTTTGGCAGCCCAAAACTGATTGTTGAAACTGGTAAACAGCAGCGGCGCGGTCTCTCCGGCGATGCGTGCTACGCCCAGGATCATGCCAGTGAGGATGCCCTGTCTGGCGGCGGGCACTACTACGCTCATCACAGTGCGGGTTTTACTGGCGCCCAAGGCCAACGATCCTTCGCGGAGGGAATTGGGGACGCTTCGCAAGAACTGTTCGGTGGCGCGGAGGCCAATGGGGATCATCATCAAGCTCAAGGCAAAGCCGCCGGCCCAGGCAGAGAAATGATGCATCGGTACCACGATGACGGTCCAGGCGAAGATTCCAATCACGATGGAGGGTACGCCGTTCAGCAGGTCGGCGGTGTAACGCACCAACATTGCAAACGTTTTGCCGCCGAACTCCGCCAGGTAGATGCCGCCCAAGAAACCCACGGGAATGCCGATGGCCGCCGCGATCAGGATCAATATGCCACTGCCTACGATGGCATTCGCCATGCCGCCCCCGGTCTCGCCCGCGGACAACGGCAGCTTGGTGAAGAAGTCCCAATTCAGCGATCGCCAGCCATTGTAGACTAGAAAACCGAGGACCAGGAACAGCACCGACGATGTGAGCACGGTGCAAATACCCGTGAGCGTCAGCATGACATTGTTCAGAATATTGCGCCGCTTCAACTGATCCATTAGTCCTGCCTCGATCCTCTCCGAGTGGTGGCGATGATCAACAGTTGAGCGGCGGCATTGAGGACCATAGTGAGCGCGAACAGAACCAATCCAAGTTCGACCAGCGAGCTCAGATAGATGTCGCCGGTAGCCTCGGTAAACTCATTGGCAATAATAGCGGCAATGGTGTAGCCAGGCGCAAGCAAAGAGGTGTGAATGCCGGTATCGTTGCCGATGACCATGGTGACGGCCATGGTTTCACCCAGGGCGCGCGCCAGGGCGAGGAAAATCGATCCGATGATTCCGAGGCGTGCGAAGGGAACGACGACTTGCCAGGTGGATTCCCATTTCGTGGCACCCAAGGCGAGAGCGGCTTCGCGCTGCTCACGAGGGACGGCCAACAACGCTTCCCGCGAGATCGAAATAACAAAGGGAAACGTCATGGTGGCTAGGGCGATACCCGCAGTGAGGTAGCCGACTCCATACGCCGGGCCCTGAAACAACGGGAGAAAGCCGAACGTTCTTTTGAAAAACGGTTCAACATACAGACGCATGAGCGGGACCAAGGTAAAGATCGACAGCAGGCCGAGAATCACGCTCGGCACCGCGGCCAGCAGTTCCACCAGGAATGTACAGGCGTTGGAAAGCTTCGGGGGCGCGAGCTCGGAAAGGAATATAGCAGCGCCCACTCCCAACGGAACGGAAATCAGGAGCGCAAGGAACGAGGTCAGAACTGTTCCGTATATAAAGGGCAGCGCACCGAACTTCTCGGCGACAGGATCCCAGGTTCGGCCCGTCAGGAAGCTGAAGCCGAATTTTGCGCGCGAAGGTCCGGAGTGAATCCAGAGCTCGTACACCAAGAACACGGTGACTAACAACACGCTGGCCGCAAAGAGAAGCGTGACGAGGTGTGTGATCTGATCCCCGTCACGCCAAAAGTTGACGAGCTTGCGCGGGCGCGATTCCGGCGGCGCGGTAACAGCAACAGTTGCCATGCGTAAGCTTTTTACTTTATCAAAGCGATCTGCTTTTGTTCCTTGGCGACTACCGGTTTGGGGAGCGGAGCGTAAAACATGTCTGCTGCGTTTCCCTGTCCGGTGGTCAACATCCACGCCAAGAAGTCCTTGATGGACTTTTTCTTGGTGGCGTCATCGATCTTGTCCGGCAGCAGCATCCAGGTAAAGCTGGAAATGGGATACGCATTCTTACCGGGAGCATTGGTGATGGAAACGCGGAAGTCCGCCGGCATGTCCTTGGCGGCACCCGCGGCGGCTTCGGTCACGCTAGCGACGTCGGCCTTGACGAAGCTACCGGCCACGTTCTTCACGGAGCCATACTCCATCTTGTTTTGGGCCGCGTAGATCAGTTCGACATAGCCGATGGAATTCGGCGTCTGTTTTACCAGTCCAGCCACGCCTTCGTTGCCCTTGCCGCCCAACCCAACCGGCCAGTTTACGGAAGTGTTAGCGCCTACTTTCATCTTCCACTCCGGGCTCACCTTCGAAAGGTAGTCGGTCCAAACGAAGGAGGTTCCGCTTCCATCGGAGCGATGAACCACGGTAATGTCCTCGTTGGGAAGTTTCACGCCGGGGTTGTCCTTGGCCAGCGCAGCGTCGTTCCACTTCTTGATGTTGCCGAGGAAGATGCCGGCCAACGTGTCGCCGGAAAATTTGAGCGAGGCTGCGCCGGCAACGCTATAGGCCGGTACGACGCCGCCGAGCACGGTTGGGAAATGCAGTACTTTGTATTTGGTGATTTTTGACAGTTGGTCGTCGGTCATGGGCATGTCGGAGGCGCCGAAGTCCACCGTTCCTTCGGTAAGCTGGCGGATTCCACCGCCGGAACCGATCGATTGGTAGTTGATCTGGATATCGGCGTGCGCCTTGTGAAAATCTTCAAACCATTTTTGGTAGATGGGGGCAGGGAAGGTAGCCCCCGCCGCGTTGATGGTCTCGGCTGAGGCTGCCAGGGGTGCAGCGATCGCCAATAACGTAATCCAAAGAATCAGTTTTTTCATGAATCGAACCCTTTCTTCCGCGGGGGCGGCTAGCGCCCCCTGTCCTCGATTGAAGCGCTAGAAGTTCGGCATGCCGCCAGGCAGTGTATAGCGCAAATTGATGTAGATGGTGTTGTCGTGAGTCGCTTCCGGGTTGCCCGCGCCAATGTTCCACGGAGCACGCGTCAGGTACTCATACTGCCCCATTAAATTGACAGCGCCGTAGCGCGGGCTGCCCCAAATGGTCTGGTTGAATCCGAAGGTGAGTTCCTGGATCGCCTTGTTCTGGCTGTTGGGCGCACCTGGGTAACCGTAACCGACGGGCGTAGGTTTCTTGGCGCCGGTGTCGATCGTGGTGTAGCGATTGATGAGAATGCCACCGTAATAGGCATAAATCAGGAAATTCTTGATCCTGGCTTCGAAACCATCCACAGTGCCACCGGAGTGAATCAGGCCGAGGGTGCCATCGGCGCGTACGACCAGATCGGGAGCTTGTCCGAAAAGGTACCGGCCACCACCGTCGCTCCAGTAGTTGGTGCTGATCAGCCGGAAATTCTTGACAACTTCGGCGTTCAGCCCGACCTGAATACCGCCGCCCGCCTTGGTGTCGGTTTTGCCGAGGGACAGATTCGCCGTGTTCAGGATCTTGAACGTGCGCTCGATTCCGGTGACTTCGGCGTGGAAGCGGGAGCTGGGGTCGAATGCGATTTTCGCGATGAGATCCGGGTTGAAAGTTGGGACCGATAGCACCGTGCTGGCGGTGCCAATGTTCGGCGAATTGTCCAACTGCGTGGATGCAAGGCCGGTGTACGCGGTGGGTAATGTAATTCCTGAGCCGCCGCCCGAACCCCCAATGTACTGGTCGGGGTTTTCAGCCGAGAAGCCGAACGTCACCTTGTCGCCCGCATGGTACAGGACGCGCATTCCGGGCTGGCGCGTCCAAGTGAGACCGGCCATGTAATTCACGTCGATAGTCTGTGAGTAGAAGAGGTTGCCCGGCAGAGCCGAGATCCCGCTACGATTAGGCGTCAGCATGCTCCAGCTTTGCCCGGCCAGAAATTCCCAGGAGCCCTTTCGCACATCCACCCAGAAGAGACGCAAGCGAGGCACGAAAGCGCCATTGGTGACGGTGATTGCAGTTGACCCGCTGGTTCCCAGAAAGTCAAACTCGTTGTAGCCGATGAAGTGAGTCCCCTTCCAGTCGCCGTCAAAGCGGAAACCGATGCGCGAGTTCTGGGGACTGAAGCGGAACTCGGAAAGTTTGCCGTTGACCGCATTGTTATAGGGAATGCTGCCGAAGTTGCTGCCGATACTGGAGCCAGCGTTCTTATCGCGCCAGACGGCGGTCAAGTCCATAAACCCAATCGGCACCAGGCAGGTACTACCGAGCCGAATGAATGCCGGCGAGGGACCATCGGGAACAGCTTCGCAGGGATTTGCCGACGCCGCATTTTGGCCAGCGTTCAAGGGCGGCGCAACTACGGGCGCAACCGCAGGCGCGATCGACGGAATGATCGGCGTGGTGCTGGCCACATCGCCGAGCGCCTTGTTCCGCGGCAGGGCAAAAGTATCTTGGCTATCGCGCGACGGCGCGGCGCTGGCGGCTTTTTCGATCAGTTTCTTCTGTTCCTCCATGGCCGCTTTCAGCGCATCGATCTGCTTCTGCTGCTCGGCCAATTGCGCCTTTAGCGTGGCGACATCGTTGTCTGTGGATTGCGTGGAAGGCGCCGAGGTTTGGCCATATAGCGTGGCGCCAAACAGAATCGCGGAGCACAGAATCGCAGTTCCTATTGTTTTAGCTTTCATCATCTCCATCCCACATGGGTTTTTTCAAGATTTTGTTCCAAAGCGAGGCGGCCGTAAATTCAGGACCGCCTTCCGGAGCATAGCCCTAGTGCGTTAGCGAAAAATGACTATTGCGTTAATATCGCGTTACAAAGAGGTGGTAGATTACAAACAAATTTAGGCGGTAGGAAGTTCGATGATGAATTCGGAACCCTCACCTAAGCGGCTATGTACCTGGACCGTTCCGCCCATCTGCTCCACGGCGTGTTTGACGATGGACAGACCGAGGCCCGTGCCCCCCATGGCACGCGAGCGTGCCTTATCGGCGCGATAAAAGCGCTCGAAGATGCGCGGCAGATCTTCAGAGGGGATGCCGATGCCTGTGTCGGCGATGAGGATGCTCACCCTGCCGTTGTTGCGTCGCACCTCCACCTGCACTTCGCCGTCGGGACGATTGAACTTCACGGCGTTGTCCAAAAGATTGATGAAAACCTGCTCCAAGCGGAGCTCATAACCGACGACCTTGAAGTCGTCCAGCTTTTGACACAGCAGCCGTACGCCTTGCACGCGTGCGGCCGATTCCACAGTGCGTAGTGCAGACTCGAGCGCGGCCTTGATGGAAACGGGTTGGGGCGGAGCGGTGCGAGCGTTGGACTCGAGTTCGGAAAGCGAGAGCAGATCGGCAGCGATGTTGCTGAGCCGCGTGGCTTGCGCCAGGATGATTTCGACGAATCGACGGTTATTCTCCTGGTCTTCGAGGGCGCCATCGAGCAGGGTTTCGGCGTAACCGCGGATGGAGGCCAGCGGCGTTCGCAATTCGTGCGAGACATTGGCCACGAAATCCCGGCGCACGCGCTCCAGGCGCTCCAGTTGGGTGACGTCATGGAGAATCGCGAGCGCTCCACGGGCGGCGGGCGGTCCCAGAGGACCGGACAGTACTTCGAAGGCACGGGAGCCAGCGCCGGGCAACGTCAGCCGTTGTTCCACACGCTCGCCGGTGGAGATCACGTTCATCATGATCTCGCGTAATCCAGGGTCGCGCACCAGTTCGAGCAGGGGCATGCCGGGAATCACCGGAAGGCGGGCGCCCACGGTGCGCGCGAATGAATAATTGCAGAAGGTGACGCGCAGATCCTTGTCGACGGCGAGCACGCCTTCGATCATGCTGGCCAGGATCGCTTCGCGTCGCGCACCTTCCAGCTTCAGACTTTCGATCAGTTCTCGGATGCGGGGCGCGGTGCGCTGGAGCGATCGAGCCAGCAGGCCGAGGTCGTCGTCTCCAGCGGGCAGAGGTTGCTCGAAGACCGGCGGGTCGAGCAAGCGTTCGGCGTAAGCTCGGATCTGAGACACACGGCGGGAAAAGGATCGCGTGAAGAGGGCCGCAAGCCCGCCCGCCGCCAAGAGCACCGCGAGCGTGACTCCCAGGAGCGGACGCCAAAGCTCGGCGCTATGCCGCGCCACGTACAGATCCATGCCGAGGAGGGAAGCCGCGAGCAGCGCAAAGCCACTCCAAAGGAATCTGCGAATAATCCGGCCGCTCACTGATCTGGTCACAGTATACTCGTTCCCAGATGGCTGACCACGCGCGAACCCCGCTCGATACCGCTGGGATCCGGCGGCGGCTGCTCGAGTGGTATCGGAAGCACAAGCGCGATTTGCCGTGGCGGCGCACGCAAGATCCTTATCGGATATGGATCTCGGAAATCATGTTGCAGCAAACTCGCGTCGCGGCGGTGATCCCGTATTATGAGCGCTTCCTGACCCTGTTCCCGGATGCTTCCGCGTTGGCGTCGGCCAGCGAGCGAGATTTGCTTGCGGCTTGGGCGGGATTGGGTTACTACAGGCGGGCGCGCAACTTACAGAGGGCCGCGCGCACCATCGCCGACTTGCCCCAGTTTCCGAGCGATTATACGGCGCTGCGCGAGTTGCCCGGTGTCGGCGATTACACGGCGGCGGCGGTGGCCAGCATCGCGTTTGGGATGCCGCATGCGGCGCTGGACGGAAATGTTCTGCGGGTGCTGAGCCGCATGGCGGCGGAGCGGGGCGACATCAAATCGCAGGTGGTGCGAAAGAGGCTGGCGGCGGTGGCCGGGGCGTTACTGGATCGTGGACGTCCGGGCGAGTTCAATCAAGCGTTGATGGAGTTGGGGGCCACTGTTTGCGTGCCGAAGCAGCCACTTTGCGGCGAGTGCCCCATCCGCCGGCACTGCCTGGCGCGCCAGGAGGGCGTTGAAAATCAGTTGCCGTTGCATGGAGTGCGCCAAAGCGCGACCCGGTGCGAAGCGCACTTACTCGTAATCGGTAAGGCGGACCAGGTCCTGCTGTGGCAACGCCCGGCCGACAGCAGGCGGCTGGCTGGGTTTTGGGAGCTTCCGGAGCGCGAACAACTGCCTGGTGCGTCCGTGCTTGGCTCCGTGGGCCGATTTCGACATACTATTGTCAACACGACTTACTTAGTGCAGGTTTATCGCGCTTCCATCCGCGCCCGTCCCAGTGGGTTTCAATGGCTGGCGAAGAGCGGTTTGACAGGGTTGCCCCTGAGTACGATCGCCAGGAAGGCACTGTCGCGCTTCATCCAGAGTAAGTGACGTAATTTTTGTAACGTGGGCATTACACTCGGGTAACTTTTTTTGCCGGCGACGGTCTAATGTCTGATGACACGCTTTGCATTTGCTGCACTGCTTGTTGTGCTGGCGCCAACTGGGGTTTTCGCCGAGAGTGCAATGCCTAGCCTCGGCTATGCGGGCGCGCCGACCGATCACGGCGGCCAGAACTGCAGCACCTGCCACAATCAGTATGGCCCGGCTAATAGCGATAAGAGCGGCTCGCTTCAGGTGACCGTGAGCGATTATGTCCCGAACGTCCAGCAGACGATTCGCATCGTGGTGCAACATCCCGCCGCGTCCATGTGGGGCTTCCAGATCACAATTCGAGAGCAAAGCAACGAGACCTTGTCCACCGGGACGTTTGCGGTCCCGAATGCAACGGCGCCGGTCCAAGTGGCTTGCGACGACGGGTCGCAATACGGATCCCCGGGTCCTTGCGGCAGCAATATTGCGCGCCAATTTGCCGAGCATCACCAGGCCCCGAGTGGCGTTGTAGGGACCCCGTACGAGTTTGATGTTTTGTGGACGCCGCCGGAGCAGGAGATCGGGCGGTTGCAGGTGTATGTCGCCGCCGTTGCCGCGAATGGAGATGGCAAGCCCACGGGCGACTATGTCTACACTTTCACGCAAACGCTTGCGAACGTGGGACACTGCGCGCTTCCGGGAGTCCCGGACTTTCACAACATCCAAAACGGCGCGTCGTTTCAGCCGGGATTTTCGTCCGGGTCGATGGTATCCATCTACGGGACGGGATTTCAGGCCTCGGGGCGCGATCGGACCGCGGGCTTGGGCGATTACGTTAACGGGGCTTATCCAACGGAATTAGGATGCGTCGCGGTGGAGGTTACGGGGCCTGGTGTTGCGCAACCGGTACAATTACCGATTGCATTCGCAAATTACGGTCAAATTAATGCGCAAATGCCGGAATTTTCTGGAACCGGACCGGTGATGCTCACGGTCACTATTAACCCGGGAGAGCCGAACGGGGTGAGCAGCGCACCGGCGACGCTCAATTCGCTGCAGGCATTCGCGCCGGCGTTCTTTCTGTTTCTGCCCTCGATGAGCATCGCAGCCGAGCAAGCGGGAACGGCATCGATTGTGGCCGACCCGAGCGCTGTAGCGGGAGCATCGCCCGCCAAACCAGGCGATATCGTTTCGTTATTTGGGACTGGCTTTGGCGACACCAACCCCTTCGTTCCAGCGGGGCAAATGGCGAGTGGACTCGCGATGCTGAACGGTCAAGTTACGATTACGATTGGAACCACGACCCTTGCCCCATCTGACATTCTCTATGCCGGCCTCTCGCCCGGCTCGATCAGTGGGCTGTATCAATTCAATGTGCGAATTCCCACGAGCGGCGCGAGCGGCGAAGTACCAGTGACCATCTCGATCGGCGGCTTCCAAACGCAGGCTGGCGCGACCATTCCGATCCAATAACCCCAACAGGCAGCGGTGTCGCGGCCATCCGGTGTACCATAGCAGTTTGGCTCGATGCAGCTAGTTGCGTGCTCGAAGCAATCTAATTCAATGAAAGACCTGTTGGAGGTTCTCAAACCCGGCAGTAAGGATTGGATCCTCGCCAACTCGATTGATCCGAGCCGCTTGCCCGCGCACATCGCGATCATCATGGACGGCAATGGCCGCTGGGCCCGGCGCCGCAATCTGCCGCGAGTGGCGGGGCACAAGGCGGGTATGGACCCGGTCCGCGATACGGTGGAAACATGCACGAGGCTGGGGATCCAGGCGCTGACGCTCTACGCGTTCTCGGCGGAAAACTGGAAACGGCCGCGCGCCGAAGTGGACATGCTGTGGCGATTGCTGCGCCTGTATCTCAGCGGCGAGCTTCCGGATCTGCTGCGCAACGGCATTCGATTTACTTGCATGGGCCGGATGGATCAACTTCCGGCGCCAGTCCGGCAGGAGTTGGAAACCGCCATTGACGCAACCGCGCACAATGCGGGGATGCGGTTGAACGTCGCCATCAACTATAGCGGGCGGGCGGAACTGGTGGACGCGCTCAATGCAATCGTCGAAGACGCGCGCGCCGCGGGAAGGCTGCGCGATTTGCGCATCGATGAGCAGGCCATCGAATCGCGGCTCTACACGGCCGGCCTTCCGGATCCCGATCTTATGATTCGGACCTCGGGTGAAATGCGCATCAGTAACTTCCTGCTCTGGCAGATGGCCTATGCCGAGCTCTACGTTACTGACACTTTGTGGCCGGACTTCCGGCGGGCCGATCTGCTGCACGCCATTCTGGACTATCAGAAGCGCGACCGGCGATTCGGCGGCCTGGGGCCGGGTGGCATGAAAGACCCCGCGGGAACCGCCGACCGGGCGTGGGTTGAAGTGGCCGGCTCGCTGGCACGATGAAGCGCGTCGTCACGGCGCTGCTCCTCATCCCCTTCTTCTGCTACATCGCACTGTGGGCGCCGCAGTGGGTCTTCCTAGTGACAACGGTTGCCATGGCGGTGATGTGTTTTCGCGAGTACAGCGAACTGGTGGCGCTGCACGGGATCGCGAAGCCGGGTCTGTTTGGGCACGTGGCCGGTGTGCTGCTGTTGTTGCTGCCTCGCAAAGACGGCGCGTTTTTTGTGCTGATTGCGATCCTTGCGATGTCGCTCGCGCTGCGGTCGCGCGTGATGACGCAAGCATTGCCGGACGCGGCGGCGCTGCTGCTGGGAGTCGCTTATATTTTTGGATCGCTGCGATGCGCGATCGAGTTGCGCGCCATCAGTCCCTACTGGCTCTTCTTTGCGTTGTCGCTGAACTGGGCGGGCGACATCGCCGCTCTTTATGTAGGACGGATGTTCGGGCGGCACAAGCTTGCGCCGGAAGTCAGCCCGGCGAAGTCGTGGGAGGGCTCGATCGGTTCCGTAGTCGCGTCGGTGATCTATGGGGCCTTCTACTTTCGGTGGTTGCTGCCGGCGACGCCCCTGGGCGAAGCGCTTGGACTGACGGTGGTGGCGAACGTCGCGGGGCAACTGGGCGATTTGTGCGAATCGGCGATCAAACGCGGCGCAGGCGTGAAGGACAGTGGAAACCTATTGCCGGGCCACGGCGGATGGCTGGACCGGTTGGATAGCAGCTTGTTCGCGCTGCCGGTGGTGTATTTCGTGGTCAGCAATTTTGGCTGGTAATTGCGTGAACGATTGCGTTTTCAATGAAGGGCTCGGCGTAAGCTGTGAAATTCTGAGCGTCGCTGTCGGCGAAGGCGCGGAGGGCCTGCATCAAGGCGTTATTGCCGGTGATGATCAAGTCCAAGATGTGAATTCTGTCGCTGGGATGCTTTTGCGCAATGCAAACCACGAGGGCCAAGTTTGCTTCTAACAGGTCCTTCTTGGCAAGTTCTGCTTGTTCATCTCGAGACCGAATGAGCCGGATGCAATGCATCTCTCGCTCGCGGGTCAACGGCGGAACGTTACCAATTTCACTCAAGTAGACTCGTACCGGGTCGTCTTCGGACATATGGCCGCTTCGCTGTAGCTAGTTTACGCTACGCTGGAACACGGACCCGTTATTAGAATGTGGTCGGACGACCAAAGGACGACGGAGGAGCTGTTCCAGGCTTCGCTCCAGGGCGATTATGAGGACGAAGCCGCATGGGACGCGGTGGCTGCTCTCAGGTTGCGGGGCACAGAGGAAGTCTTCCAGTTGGCTTCCAAATATTGCAAGTCGGAAGCTCCTTTAGAGCGGGCGCGGGGTCTCGACGTGTTGGGACAGCTCGGCGCTGGCAAAAGCAAACCGCTATCCGAAAGGCCACACTTTGATGAGTGCATCGCGATCGCCATTGAACACTTGCATGATCCGGATCCACTTGTGGTGAACTCGGCGGCCTGGGCGCTCGCGCACTCAGGCGGTGACGCCGCAGTTTCGGCGCTGATACCGATGCGGAAAAATCCTGATCCAGATGTACGCTGGGCCGTTGCGAATGGGCTGAACAGCGCCGAGCGGGCGGATGCAATCGCAACGATTATCGAGCTGATGGACGATCCAAATGACAAGGTCCGCGATTGGGCGACGTTCGCGCTCGGAACTCAGTGCAGCGTCGACTCAACGGAGATCCGCGAAGCGCTGCGGAAGCGGCTCAACGACAGCTATGAGGAGGCGCGCGATGAGGCCGTCTGGGGGCTTGCTCAACACGGGGATCCGCAAGGAATCAAGATGCTAATCGACAGACTGAGCGCGGATGCGTGGATAGAAGGAGACGAAATGGCCGCCGCAGAAACGCTTGGCGTGCCGCATAACACCCCAGCCGAGGAACTTTGCGACGGCCTTCGGAGACTTCTCGCCTGACTACTTTCCGCGATAGAAGACGTGCCAGATGCGGCCCTTCTGGCTGTCGCCAATGTATAGCGAGCCATCGGGAGCCTGCGCGACTCCATCGGCGCGCGCTGTGGCGTCGGCCGGGTTCATCAGCGGAGACTTGCCGGCGAACCCGCTCGCAAATACCTCGAAGTTGCCCGACGGCTTTCCGTTCTCGAACGGTTGGAAGGTCACGTTGTAGCCATCCTGCGGCATCGGCGCGCGATTCCAGGAACCGTGAAACGCGATGAACGCGCCGTCCTGATAATGTTTCGGGAATTGTTTGCCTGGGTAGAACATGACGTCCACCGGAGCCCAATGAGCCGGGAACGTGGCGACAGGAGGCGTGAACGAGCCGCAACGGTCCGAGGTCCTGCCGTCTCCGCCATATTCGGGATTGGTCAGGAATTTCTTTTGCCCGTAATCATAGAAACAGAATGGCCAGCCCAAGTTCGAACCCTGTTCGGCGCGATACATCGGCTCCGCGGGCCGCTCGGCGTTTTCCTGCGCGGTGAATTGGCCCGGCCACAGCACGTTGAGCTGGTCGCGATTGTTCATCACGATATACAGTGCGCCGTCGTGCCAGGTGATGGCCGGCATCTGCCGCAGGCCCGTCGCGTAGCGGACGCCGTCTTCCTGCGTCTGGCCGAGTTTGTTCTCGTCGAATTTCCAGATGCCTCCGTGTTTTTCGAGGATGGGGCAGGGATCCTGGCCCGGCGACTTCTCTTGGCGGTCCTTGATTTGGCACGCATTGGAGGGTGCGCCGACATTGACGTACAGCGACCCTTTCCCGTCGAAGGTGATTCCTTTGTCGCCGTGCTGGCGCTCGCCCGGGATCCCCATAACGACGACTTCGGCGGGGCCCGACGGCTTTAATTGACCCGGCGTCATTTTATAACGCTCGACGGATTGCACCTTGGCGACGTAGAGATAACCGTTTCGCAGCGCGATGCCGGTGCTGCTACCTTCGCCAAGCGATTCCTTCATGTCGAAGTGGCCGTCGCCCTTGGTATCGCGGAGCGCGACAACGCCGCCTCCTTTATTTCCGTCAGCCCGGAGCGCGACGTAAACATCGCCATTCGCGGCCACCACGAGATGCCTTGCCGTGCCCAGGCCGTCAACGGCGACAAGCGCGCAAAAACCGGGGGGCAGGGTGATGCCACCATTATCGGGGTCGCAAGCGGGTGTGGCCGCCGCCGCGACTGATGCTGCAAAGAGCGCTGCGAACGCGAAGTAATTCAGACGAGTCATCACAGATCTAAAATAGCATCTAGATGAAAATTGCATCGGGGCTAGTGCTGTTGTTGGCGATTTCGGCCGAGGCGCAACAATCGGCATCGGTTTGGGACGGCGTTTACACGCCCGAGCAAGCGACCCGCGGGAAGGCCGTTTACGGCAAGGAATGCGCTTCGTGCCATGGCGCCGGGCTGGATGGCAGCGGAACGGCTCCGCCGCTCGCGGGCGCCGACTTCAAGAGCGATTGGAATGGACAAACGGTGGATGACCTGTTCGAGAAGATGCAGACTACGATGCCGGGCGACCAGCCGGGACGATTAAGCCGCAAGCAGAACGCCGATATTCTCGCGTTTCTGCTGATGTCCAACGGATTTCCGGCGGGATCGAAAGAGCTTCCCACCGATGCCGCGGTGCTACAAAAGATTCGTTTCGAAGCTGCGAGGCCTTAGTGAATGGTCCGCGTCTTGCGGTTCATATAATCCATCAGCAGGTACTGGCCGAGATTGTACGGCGTCGTGAAGTATGCCTTGCCGCGGCAGAGCTCAGTGACTTTCTGCACGAAGTTCACCAGGCCGAAATCGCTGGCGAGCATGAAGGTGTTGATCAGGATGCCCTG
>Ga0209415_10007895_pt1 | contig 18496 bp, 16 predicted proteins | sample PeaSoiSIISIP2007_FD_187696 | JGI IMG/M metagenome (GOLD analysis project Ga0209415, IMG submission 187696) | Peat soil microbial communities from Weissenstadt, Germany - SII-SIP-2007 (SPAdes) (version 2) | ecosystem: Environmental > Terrestrial > Soil > Wetlands > Peat | place: Germany...
AGGCGATCGAGCACGCGCCGGGCCTGCTGCGCGTTCACCAGATTCGCGTTTACTTCCGTGGGATGCTCGAAGGCGGCCTTGATCGCCTTCCGCGTGATTTCGTTGAACATCACGCGGTAAATCTTCGGAGCGGTCGTGCGGGTCTCGGCCTCCTGCTTCTTCGTCGGCTTGGCACCGGCCCCGGATTTATCACCGTTTCCGTTCGCCTCGGCGGCAACGGCATCAGCAACGACCTTTGTGTACTTGCGCGGCTTGCTCAGTATCTCCGCCAGGTGGGCGCAAATCGCCTCGCCTTCGCGGTCCGGGTCACCCGCTAGATAAATGGCCTCGACACCACGGGCGGCCCTTTGAAGATCCCCGATAACCTTCAACTTCGTCGGGATGACCTCATAGGTCGGCTCAAAGATGTTCTCGGAGGTGACGACAATCGGTTTCACGGCCTTCTTTTCGGCCGCCTTGCTCTTTCCTTTGCCCTTGGTCTTGCGCTTGGACTTCTTCTTCCCGTTTTGTTCGCCGGGCAGAAGGATGCCGATGGTCTTCTTCGGCAGGTCCATCACATGGCCGTAGGAAGCCTTCACGTTGTAGTTCCGGCCGAGATACTTATTGATGGTCTTGGCCTTGGCCGGCGACTCGACGATTACGAGTGATCTTGCCATCCGTCTCTATGTTCCTTGTGGAACGATTTACCCTGAAATCCTGGCGCCCGCAAGGAATTCCAACCCTCCCTTGGGCGCTTCCATCCTAACCTGCTGTCCCCAGGATAATTACAACAGGACTTTCAGGAATTGCTTACCAGGTAACTGGCGTATCACGCCCTTGAGCTCCATGTCAAACAGGGCCGCCAGCACTTCCGACGAGGTCAGGCCCGAAAGTTCGACCAATTCGTCCACATGTTGAGCCTCGTCCACGCTCAAAAGACCGTACAGAGGCCTCTCCGTTGGCCCGAGGCTTCCTTCGACCAGCGCGGCGCGTTCCTCGTGGGACGCCGATTCGACGGGCATCAGCTCCGCGCGCACCGGCGTCGGGAGCTCTTCGACGATATCCTCCCACCCGGTCACCAGCTTCGCTCCCTGCTTGATCAGCTGATTCGGCCCGAAGCTCGACGGTTGGGTCACATGGCCCGGGACACCAAAAACCTCGCGGCCGAACTCCATCGCCAACCGCGCCGTGATCAAGGAGCCAGAGTACTGCGCGCCCTCGACAACCACAACCCCGAGCGCCATTCCGGCGATGATCCGGTTGCGAATCGGGAAATTCTGCGGCGCTGGAAACGTCCCAATCGGGAATTCGGAGATAATCGCGCCCCGCTGCTCGATCTGCTCGAAAATCTTCTTGTTCTCTTTCGGGTAGACGACATCAATCCCGCAGCCAAGGACGCCAATCGTCGCTCCAGCCGCCGAAGTAAGGGCCCCTTTGTGCGCGCTAGCGTCGATTCCGCGCGCGAGGCCGCTGGAAATCACCAGCCCTCTGTCAGCCAAGTCCCTCGACAACCGCTCAGCCATTTGATTCCCGTAGGGCGTCGGACGTCGCGCGCCCACCACGGAAATCATGTGGCGGTTCAGAAGTTCAATGTTTCCGCGGACATAGAGCAGTGGCGGAGGATCGTAAGTCTCCCTGAGCCGCGTCGGATACTCGGGTTCGTCCCAAGTGAGCAATCGGCAACCCGCGGCCCGCACTTGCGCTAATTCCTTTGCCGCGTCGCTCAACGGCCTGCGCGAATGGAGCGCCTGCGCGACCGCCGCCGGCAGGCGCTGCCCTTCGAGCGCTGTAAGCGACGCGTTGAATATGGCGTCGGGGCTGCCGAATTCGCGGAGAAGCTTCCCGGCTGTGCGCGCGCCCAAGCCGGGTGTCAACGCCAGCGCCAGCCAACCTATATAGTCGTCGGAATGCATCGAGAGGGAGATCCGCGGCCACAGTTACGCAGCAGTTTCAAAAGATGTCAAGCGCGGGAACTACGTAGATGGCTGGTAACTCTGCTGTCAAGACCAATCCCGGATCTTCTACGGCGTAGACGCGATCCACCGCGGCGGCATCACAGTGAATGGAGGGCCCCATAAGAATTGGAACAAAGAAATGGAACGAAAGCCTTTCCGACATGGGTTGGGAAGTCCTGGCGTTAGCGGGAATGTTGATGCAGGCGTCCGCGCTCGCGATCATTATCGGGGTCGTGTACGTCTTGCAACATCACAATTAGACCGAGCATCACCTCTCTCGACACGAAACGCCTGAAATCCAAAACCACGAAAGCCAGAATTAGGCAGCTCGGGTGACCGTGCGCCGCCCAAAAGTCTCCCCCGCCGGATGTGATAATATTGGCGCGTCCGAAGACAAGGGAAGAGCCTTGAAAAAGCTGCGAGTTTCAATTGTCGAGTATCTGAACGCCGCGCCTCTCGTCTGGGGCTTCACGGACGGGCCGCTGGCGGGCAAGTACGACCTCTCGTTCACAGTGCCGGCGCAGTGCGCCGAAGAACTTCGCCGAGGCGACGCGGACCTGGGAATCATCCCCTCGATCGAGTACCAGCGAATGGATGGCGTCGTCGCGTTGCCGGGAATGGCCATCGCGTCGAAACGCGAAGTCCGCAGCCTGCTCGTCGTGGCTAAGAAACCGATCGAACTGGCGAAGCGGATTGCGCTCGACACGAGTTCGCGAAGCACGATCGGCCTGGTGCGGCTGCTCGCCGCGGAACACTGGAAAATTGCCCCTGAATTCGTGGATGCCGCCCCGGACCCTGCAGAAATGCTGCGAGAAGCGGACGCCGCGCTCCTGATCGGCGATCCCGCCCTGCGCATTTCGCTCAAGATGGAAGCCCTCGCCGGAAAAGCACCCAGCGGCGAGCAGTGCTGCCAGGGCGACCCCGAAGAAATGCCGGTGCCCGGCTTCGAGACGCTCTACGTGTACGACGTGATTCATCAGTGGCGCGAGATGACGGGCAAACCCGCCGTCCTCGCGATCTGGGTGGGACGGCGCGACGCGATCACGCCGGAAGTTGTGGCCGATTTCACCGCGTCCAAGCAGTACGGCCTTGAGCGCGTCCGCGAAATCTCCGAAGCCGCTGCGATCAAACTCGATCTGCCCCCGCGGGCGCTCGAGCGCTACTTGACCGAAAACATTCATTTCGATCTGGACGAAGACAATCTGGCCGGCCTGCAGCTCTACTTCGAGAAGGCCGCCGCCGCAGGATTGATCCCGGGCGCCAGGCCTCTGGAATTTCCGCAGGCTGCGGCGCGTTCGACCCTGCGCCGCAGCGCGTAACGGCGTGGAGTGCATCGGCACCATCCACTCGATTCGCCGTTATCCCGTGAAGAGCATGTCCGGCGAGGACCTCGAAGAAGCGCGCGTCACGTTTGCAGGTCTTGCCGGCGATCGCGTGTATGCATTCGTCGAGACCGCCAATCGCACGAGCTTCCCATGGATGACAGCGCGCCACGGCCACGATTGGATTCGCTTTCGCCCGCGATTTCTCGAACCTCCTCCGGCCACGGATCACAGTCCGTCTCCAGAGCAATTCGCGGCGGAGGTGGTCACTCCGGAGGGCGTTTGTTTCCGCGCCGACGCGCCCGAGTTCACGCAATACCTCGAAAAGCGGTTCGGGCGCTCGCTGCGCCTGCACTTCTCGAAGCGCAGCATCACCGACGCTCAACCGGTCTCGATCTTCGGATTGAGCACGATTCGCGCGCTGTCGGACGAATCCGGCAAGGAGCTGGACCCGCGGCGGTTTCGCGCGAATTTCTACGCGCAATGGGACGACGACCGCGCGTTTTTCGAAGATACTTTGATCGGCCGCGAGCTGCGCATCGGTGACGCAGTCAACGTGATGGTTCTCAAAAAAGATGTGCGCTGCGTGATGATCACGCTCGATCCGGATGACGGCATGTCATTCCCCACGCTTCTGGAATGCGTGGCCCGTAATCACGAGGGCTGCGCTGGAATTTACGGCACAGTCCTCGGCGAAGGAATTGTGCGGCGCAACGACCCGATTTGGCTGATTTAATGCGAGAATAGGGAAGCATGGGGATCAATTCGCAGGAAGCGCTCGACCTTTTCAACTCCGATGACCTGATCGGCATCGGGATGGCGGCCAACGAAGTCCGCCGCCAGAAGACCGATCCACGCATCGCCACCTATCAGATCGACCGCAACATCAATTACACGAATTTCTGCACCGAGTATTGCTCCTTCTGCGCGTTCTATCGGCCACTGGGCGCGAAGGACGGCTACATCCTGCCGCTCGAAACCATCTACGAAAAAATCGAGGAGATGCTCGATCTCGGCGGCACCGGAGTCCTGCTGCAGGGCGGCCTGCACCCGGATCTGCAGATCGAGTTCTACGAGAACATGCTGCGCTCGATTCACGAGCGCTTCCCGCAGGTCCACCTGCACTGTTTTTCCGCGCCGGAGATCACGTGCATCGCGGAAGTTTCCGGGCTTTCGATTCGCGAGACGATCGTGCGCCTGCGCGACGCCGGGCTTGTCTCGATTCCCGGCGGCGGCGCCGAAATTCTGGACGACGAAGTCCGCGGCCGCATCGCGCGCTTGAAGTGCAAGTCGGAAGAATGGGAAACGGTCCATCGCGAAGCGCACAAGCTCGGCATGCGCACGACGGCCACCATGATGTTCGGCTGCGGCGAGGAGTACCGCCACCGCGTGAACCACCTCGAAAAGATTCGCCAGATTCAAGAGGAGTCGGGCGGGTTCACCGCGTTCATCCCCTGGATTTTCGCGCCGGAAAATACGCCACTCGGAAAGAAAGTGCCGGAAACCACCGCGTTCGATTATTTGAAGACGCTCGCCATCAGCCGGCTCTACCTCGACAACGTGGACCACATCCAGTCGAGCTGGCTCACGCCGGGAATCAAAATCTGCCAGGTGGGCTTGCAATTTGGCGCCGACGACGTCGGCAGCATCCTGATCGAAGAGAACGTCGTTTATGCCGCAGGAGTGCGCAATCGCACCAACGAAGAAGAACTTCGCCGCATCATCTCCGATGCCGGCTACATCCCCGCCCAGCGCGATACGCTCTATCTTTCCTATATTCTGAAGTAGCGCCCCGGCGTAGTGTTTCCCACGATTCTCTTTCCTCATCCACTCGACGGCGTGGTATCCGGCTCGAATTTCCGCTTTAGGCGAGCGAACCAGTAGGCGAGGCCGCAGGACGCGGCCCAGCAGACCGGATCAATATACTCACCCGAGGATAAATCGACCACGTACGGACGCGGATAGGTCGGTAAAACCACTGCGAGGATGTTCCACACGCTGGCACAAACAGAAATTACTACCAATCCAAGCCATACCCAATATGCAATTCTGATTCGCCAAAACATCGCAATCGCAGCGGCAATCCCAACACCGGCAAAAACAATGACAAGGGAGGATAAATCGCTAGCCGATTCCGGCCATGAATAGCCGAGATCGGACAGCCGACACGGATACACGCTAACGCATGTGCCAATCGCGTGCGCTAACGCTGCGATTGGAAACACCAGCGAATGGCGGAAGAAGAAGTAAGCAACGAGCTCAGAAAACACCCGGTTGGCGAAAACGCCCGCCCAGAAATAGATAAGGCCGACCACGATAAGGTAGCCGATTGCTACACGCTGATATCGGGGAAGCTCCGGATTTGAATGGCGCAATTGCCGACTCCTTACGATATTCGTCTAAATTCCGAAGGCACCGCGCCCCGCAGATGTAGTGTCAGCCGTTCGGCGGAATTCGTAGATCAAGGAGAAGCTCCGTGCCTTCGGGAATTTCGAGCGGGTCGGTGGGAACGAGGACGCCACTCACGTAGCGCGCGCGGATTTGGCGGGGGCGCGATGGTGCTTTTGGGTGCGCGGCGGCTCGCGGCTCGTCGCGCTTCACCTCCAGCGACGTCGAATTGACCGGCCCCGAATCGAGCGCGACATTCGCGAGCGCGTCCGCGTCGCGGTTCTGCTCGCGCCGGACATGCTCGATGGCGAAGTACTTGAGCTCGCGCGAAAGTATCGAAGCGCGCTCGTGGAGCGGCTTCAGATCCGGGCTCTTTACCTTGTAGCGCCCCTGCATCTGGCGAACCAGCAGTTCGGAATCGCTGCGGACGCGCAACGCCGAAACGCCGTGCGTCGTCGCATAGTCCAGGGCCGCGAGCAGCGCGTAGTATTCGGCTACGTTGTTCGTGTCGCGGCCGAACTTCTTCGCCAGTTCCAGGACCAGCTTTCCTTCCGGATCGCGTATCACCACGGCGTATGCGGCGGGACCGGGGTTGCCGCGCGAAGCGCCGTCAATGTTGGCGACGTGCACCCCCGCTGGCGACGCCGCTGGATGGGTATCGGAGAAGAGACGCGCGCTGCCCGGCGGAGAAGTTTTCGATCCTCGCATGCGCCGCGGCCTCAGCTCTCGCGCGACGTGGAGGCGGAAGCGCTGGCCTGGGAAGCCGAGGCGGCGGCCGGCGCAGACGAAACGCTCGGCTCGATGTAGTAGATGATCCGCGTGCACGTCTCGCAGTGAAACAACTCCGTGCTCTCGGAGCGCCGCATTTCCTGGATCACGTGCGGGCGCACGATCATCCCGCACGCGCCGCATTTCTCGTTGCGCACTTCGGCCAGCGCCACGCCGTTGTGTTTCTTCACGATGCGATCGTAGTGATCGAGTATTTTCTCGGGGATTTCCGTTACGGCACGCTCGCGCTCGGCGTTTCCCTCGGCCAGTTCCTTTTCGGCCAGCGCCCGATCGGCTTCCACGTTCGAGCGCTGCACGCGCTCCACTTGCTCGACTTCCTTTAGCGCGATCTCGGACGCCTTGATCCGCCGGTCGTATTCCTCGCTCGCGACCATCTGTTCCAGTAGCCGGTCCTCGGCCTTGGCAATTTCATCCTCGGCCATCTGCACTTCGTGCTGGAGCGCCCGGTAGGCTTCGTTGGTCTTGATCTGCGACGTCTGGTCCTTGTACTTGCGTACCTTCTCTTTCCAGCTTTCGACGTCGAGCTCGTACTTCTTCCGATCCTTGACCGTCGCAAGCTGCGCGGCCTTGCTCGCATCGAGATCCGCTTTGGCGGCCGCGACGCGCGCATCCGAGTCAGCGAGTTTCTTGGGGAATCTGGCAAGCCGGGCGCGGACATCGTTTAGCCGGATGTCCACGGTTTGCAGGTCGAGAAGGTTCTGGAGGAGCTTTTGCACAGCGCGGTCATTCTAGCACGGAGCAGCGCGGCTTCCAGTCCCGGCAACCTCGCCCGGAGGCGCTCAGGGTGCGGCCCGCACTTCCATGCTTTGATCTACGACGTAGTTCGTGCAGCCTGCGGCGGTGGCCGAGCATCGGCCGGTTACGCGAAAGCCATCGCCGGAAGATTCGACGTCGTACGTGTATCCGTCGCGCCCTGTCTTCTTTATGCTCATTTCGCCGCTCGAAACCAGTTCGTCGAGCGAAGCGATCGAATTGTGCTCGGCCTGATAGTTGCGCTCGGCTTGCGCGATGCTCAGCAGGTCATTTTTCACGCCGACAACATTTATGGTTTGCGCGGGCGTCGCCGCGCCCGTGGAACTACTCTGCGTAAAGTAGAACTTATAGACCAACAGACCAATCACGGCGACGACGAGAATACTGATGATGCTACCCAAGCTGCGCATAAGCACCTCACCAAGCTGTTGCCACGGTTGAAAGCCGCTGATTCCCATGGCACCACAGCGCCCGCTACCTTCGCAACTTTGTGTTGCGCGCAGATGCGAATCGGGAAACAGAGGCCCGCGCGGCCTCTCGGAACACTGGCTGCCCGATGCTATCTTTCATACTCTGGATGCGTCCAAGTACAGGGGCAAACAGAAGGGCATCGCTTGCCTATCGTCAGGCTCGTTTGACACTTCCACCCGCTATCGTGATACTGGAACTCGTATTTCGAGACCTTGGCCTATTCAGGCAACTTACCCCAATCGATCGGAGCGACTTACGATGAGCGCGAGCATGAGAAAATGGATTCGAGCCGCTGCAGCCGTATTTTTCGCGATTGGCGTGTCCGCCTGCCTGACGCCTCCGCTTGCGGCGCAGGATCAGTCTTCTGCCGTTCGCCCGCCGAAGCTCGATTTCACAACTCACACGCTCTCAAACGGCCTCCAGGTGATCCTGCTGGAAGAGCACGCCGTGCCGGTGATCGACCTGCAGGTCTGGTATCACGTCGGCGGGAAAGACGAGCGCCCTGGCCATACCGGTTTCGCCCACCTATTCGAGCACCTGATGTTCAAGGGCTCGGCGCACGTGGGAACCGAAGAACATTCACGCATCATCGAAGCGGTCGGCGGATACGACAACGCCGAGACGGGAGACGACACTACGAATTACTTCGAGACGTTTCCGAGTCAATATCTCGAGCGCGTTCTCTGGCTCGAGGCCGATCGCATGGGCAGCCTCAACGTGGACGAAGCGAATTTCGAATCCGAACGCAAGGTCGTGGAGGAAGAGCGGCGCCTCCGTGTTGACAATCAGCCCTATGGCTCGCTCGAAGAGGATCTCCGCGGCGCTGCGTTCACCGTCCACGGTTATCACCACACCCCCATCGGCAGTATCGCGGATCTCGACAAAGCGACTCTGGAGGACGTGCGCGCTTTCTTCAACACCTATTACAAGCCGAACAACGCCACGCTCGTCATCGTGGGCGATTTCAGTTCAGATCAGGCGTTATCTTGGACGCGAAAATACTTCGACGGGATTCCGGCTTCCGCCGGACCCATTCCGCGGCCCGACACGCCCGAGCCTCCGCAAACAGAGGAACGCGACGTCGCGAAGTCGTACTCGAACACGCCGCTGCCGGCCGTCGTGATCGGTTACAAAATTCCCGCGCGGTACGCTCCCGACGCGTATCCGCTCGACCTCGCGTCGAATATTCTTGCCGGAGGCGAGAGCAGCCGCCTTTATCAAGCGCTTGTATATAAGGACCAGATCGCCGTGCAATCGGCCGGCTTTGGTAATTTCACCGAGGATCCCAATCTTTTCTGGGCGTACGCCATCATGAATCCAGGGCACGCGCCGGCAGACGGCGAAAAGGCGGTCGTCGCCATCCTGGACGGCCTGAAGAATCAGCCGGTGAGTAGGAACGAATTGCAGAAGGCGAAGAATCAGGAGATCTCGGGCTTTATTCTCGGCCGCGACACCGACGAGCAGAAAGCCGTCGCGCTCGCCGGCGCCACCGTGATTGGCAAGAATCCGGACTTGGTCAATACCGAGCTCGAGCGATATCTGAAAGTCACGCCGGAGGACATCGAGCGGGTGGCCAAGGAATACTTCGTGCCGCAGCGCGCCACCTTTTTGACGATCAAGCCCGCGGCGCCGCCGGCTCAGTAGAACCGCTGGCGAGGAAACTCTAGTCTCAGGAGCACTAATGAAGCGCGCAATCAAGCGATGGATTATTTTCCCGGCAGCATTCGTGCTCGCGGGGACCGCGGCACTCGCGCAACAGCCCTCGCAGCAGCCGAACCCGCCAGCGGCGCCACAGGACCAGAAAGATGGCACGGGAGTTGTCCCAACGGGAGTGAAGCTCGTGCCGGATATACCGGCTTCCGGCGCTCCCACGCACTTCCATTTCCCGCAGGCGGCCACAAAGACGCTTGCGAATGGGCTACGCGTCTTCGTCGTCACCGATCATAGCGAACCGGCCGTTGCAGCCAAGCTCGTAACCTTGTCGGCGGGCAGCACGAAAGACCCCAAGGGAATGCCGGGCGTGGCGCAAATGACGGCAAACCTTCTGACTCAGGGAACCGCGAAGCGCTCGGCGCGCGATATTGCCGAGGCAATTGACTTCATCGGCGGCTCGCTCGAAGCCTCGGCGAGCGCCGATTCCACGGACGTCAGCTTGGATGTGGTGAAAAAAGATTTGCCTGCGGGCCTCGACCTAATGTCCGACGTCGTCCTGCATCCGGCGTTTCGCGCCGACGAACTCGACCGTCAGCGTCAGCAGCTTCTCTCCGGCTTGACGATTCAATATTCCGATCCCGATTATCTGGCTTCGCAGATCTTCGGTCGCTCGATTTATGGCACCTCGCCCTACGGCTGGCCCCAGGAGGGCACTCCGGAAACCGTGAAGAAGCTCGAGCCCGAAGTTCTGGCGAAATTCCATGACGCCAACTACGCGCCGAACCAATCGCTGCTCGCCTTTGCCGGCGACATCACCCCCGAAGAAGCTTTCGCTGCCGCCGAAAAATACTTCGGGGCATGGCCCAAGCTCGACGTGGCATCCGCCGTTCCGCCCGCGCCGGAAACCCTTTCGGGCATGCACATCTGGCTGATTGACAAGCCCGACGCCGTGCAAACGCAAATTCGCGCCGGCAAATTAGGGATTCGCCGCGGCGATCCGGATTACATCCCCGTGGTGGTGACGAACCGCATCTTTGGCGGCGGTTACAATAGCCGGCTGAATACGGAAGTCCGCGTGAAAAAGGGCCTCACTTACGACGCCCGCTCATCCTTCAACCCGCATCGTTTCGCAGGCTCGTTTGCGGTCTCGACGTTTTCGCGCACCTCTGCCACCGTGGAAGCGGCTAGATTAGTCGTTGATCTGATCTCGCAGATGTCCACGGGCGACGTGACTCCCACGGAGATGGATTTCGCGCGCGACTATCTCGCCGGCGTCTATCCCATTCAATCGGAGACCGCCGAACAGGTGGCCAATCGCGTTCTGACGGCGGCGGCGTACGATCTGCCCTCGGACTACAACAGCACCTATCCCGACAAAATTAGGGGCGTGACGTCCGCGCAGGTGCGCGAAATGGCCCATCGCTATCTCAGCACGAAGGACCTCGAGCTGGTTTTCGCCGGAAACGTGGGAGCCTTTCGCGACGCACTAAAGAAGGCCTTTCCCGATGCGAAGTATGAAGAAATCGCCTTCGACCAGGTGGATTTGCTCGCTCCTGATTTGCGCAAGGCGAAGCCAGAAGGAGCGCCCGCCGCTTCGAAATAACGGGCTCGCGGTTACTTTACCGACAGGATCACCTTCCCGATATTTTTCCGGTCGTGAATATATTGGTGTGCGGCGGCCGCCTGATCGAGCGGAAATGTCTTGCCGATCGCGGGTTTGATCTTACCGGCGGTGTACATACGGAATAGTTCGTCGAGTTCGCCGCGCAAAAGCGCGCCGCGGCTTTGCACCTGCCCCAGATTCACGCCGATCACGGAGACGCTTTGCCCCATCAGCTTCAACGGATGAAATCGCGGCGTCTGCGCGAACGCCACCAGGTTGCGCCACCAGCTGCGCTTGCCGTCAGGCCCGGCCGCGGCCGAAAAGCCGTAGACGACCAGCCGCCCGGTCGGTCCAAGGCACTTGTAGCTGCGGGCAAACGATTTTCCGCCGACCGCGTCCATCACCATCTCGATTCCGTTTGGCGCGAACTTCCGCACCACCTCCACAAAATTCGATTTCTCGTAATCAATCGGGTGATCCACGCCGATCTTGCGCAGGTATTCCTGCTTCGCCGGACCCGCCGTGCCGAATACGACCAATCCCTTCGCTCGCGCCAGCTGGACGGCGGCGATTCCCACCCCTCCTGCCGCGCCATGAATCAGAATTCGGTCGCCCGGCTGCAGATTGCCCATCGTGAACATCGCGTGATGCGCCGTCAGATAGTTCACGGGAATCGCGGCGCCGTCCTCGAATGGCATCCCCGGCGGGAGCCGATACACCACGCTCGCCGGTACCGCCGCCCATTCGGCGTAGGCGTTGAAGTGCGGAAGCGCCACGACGGCATCGCCCGGCTTCAGCTCTTCGCCTTCGCCGCGCCTGCCGCCTTCGACGATTTTTTCCACCACTCCGGCAATCTCGAGGCCCGGAATAAACGGTGGCTTGGGCGTGGCGGGATAGAGCCCCATGCGCTGCAGCAGGTCCGCGAAGTTGACGCCGATCGCCTTCACGCGGATCAGCACTTCCCCGGCCTTCGCTTGGGGATCCGGCACTTGCTGGGACTCAAAAACTTCGGGCGGCCCATACCGCCGTACCACCAACGCGCGCATCTAACTCTCCTTCAGGCCGGGACTTGTAGCCACCACTCTCGCCGTAGCCGAGCTTCTCTCGCCGATGGCGGGCCTGCCGCGCCGTAGCCCAAAGGGCGAAGGCGGGGGCATTTCATTAGGATTCGACTGCAGCTTATCTTAAACTAAGGGACTTTGCGCCATGATGAAACGCGATCTGCGACTTAGCGCTTTCTTGACCGGCTTGGCCCTCCTCGCCGGAGCGTGGGTTTGCGTGGCCGCGGACCGTCCTGCGGACGCGCCCACACCCGCGGTGCTGACCGCCATGCAGGGCGAACTCAGCCGCTCGATGGAGGCGATGTCCGCCGCCGATCCCCCGGCCTATTTCATCAGCTATACCGTCTCCGACCGGCAGTTTACAAACGTCTCCGGTTCCAATGGCGCGCTGCTTTCCAGCACCGCGGACCGCGCGCGCTGGCTCGAAGTGCAGTCACGCGTCGGAACCTATCAGCTCGACGACACGCACAAACTCGGCGACCGGCCGCCCAGCTGGACCAGCCCCGGCACCAACGTCCCGATTGACGACGATATTCCCGTCCTCCGCCGCGAAATCTGGCGGGAGACCGATCGCCAGTACCGCGCCGCCGCCCAGGCTTTGATCAAGGTCAAGACCAGCGAGCAAGTGCAGGTGCAGACCGCCGAAGGCGCCGCGCCGGATTTTTCGCGCGAGCAGCCGCACACGTCCGTTGGCCAACCCGTCGAAAGCCGCGTGGACCGCAAACCCTGGGAAGAGCGCGTTCGCCGATATACGGCGGAGTTCAGCAAGTCGTCCGCGGTGTTAAATTCCATCGCCACGTTCACCGCACAGGCCACCAATCAGTATCAAGTGAATACCGAGGGCACGAAGCTCGCCTTTGGACAGGTCCACTACCGCCTCGAACTCTTCGTTCAGAGCAAGGCTCCGGACGGGATGGACATTGAACGTTATGCGAATTTCGACTGGCTCGACCCCAAGGACGCTCCCGACGAAAAAGCGGTCTTCGACAGCATTTATGAGTTGATCGAGGAAACAGAAGCTCTCGACAAAGCCCCGCTCGCGAATCCCTATGCGGGACCCGCGCTGCTCACCGGGCGCGCCGCCGCCGTTTTCTTCCACGAAGTCTTCGGCCATCGCGCCGAGGGCTTCCGTCAGAAGGACATCAGCGAGGGCCAGACCTTCACCAGCAAGGTCGGTGAAAAAATCCTGCCGGACTTCATTTCCATCAAGGACGATCCCACCGAAGCCACTCTTGGCGGCCAGATGCTCCTCGGAAGTTATCCGTTCGACGACGAGGGCGTGCCCGCGGTCAATGTTCCGCTCGTGGATCACGGCGTGCTGAAAACTTTCCTGATGTCGCGCTCGCCGCTCATAGACATTCCGCACTCGAATGGCCATGGACGCCGCCAGCTCGGCTACGTGCCCGTCGCCCGGCAGGGAAATCTGATCGTTTCGAGCACGCAGACCCAGCCATTCGCCGCGATGCGGCAGAAGTTAATCGCGCTCGTAAAGCAGCAGGGCCTGCCCTACGGCCTCCTGATTGACGACATTGCCGGCGGCTTCACGTTCACCGGCCGGGGACAGCCGCAAGCCTTTCAGGTCACGCCGCTGGTCGTTTACCGGGTCTTCGCCGACGGGCGCCCCGATGAACTCGTGCGCGGCGTGGATATCGTGGGCACGCCGCTGGTTTCGCTGACCAAGATCGTGGCCACCAGCGACAAGCAGGAAATATTCAACGGCTACTGCGGCGCGGAATCCGGTTCCGTGCCGGTCTCGGCCGTCGCCCCAGCGATCCTGATCTCGGAGATGGAATTCGCGAAGAAAGAAACCTCGACCGACCGGCCGCCCGTCCTGCCGCCGCCGGGACACGATCCGGAAGCAAAGGGCCCAAAGCCGTGAAAATATTCGCCACACTTGCGCTGCTCGCCGCCTTCGCAATGCCGCTGACCGCCGCTCGCGCCGCCGGAAATCACGCCGGAGCGCCGGCCTCCGCTCAAGCGCCCGTTCCGGCTGGCGAAGGTGACCAGACGCTCCATGCCATGCACGACGAAATGGAGCGCGCCCGCACGCGCTTGGTCCTCGCGGGTGTCGGCAAACCGTTCTACATCGAGTACCGGCTGCTCGATCTCGACGTCCGCAGCGTTACGTCATCTTTCGGCGCTCTCATCGCCAATTCGACTTCGCGCACTCGCTTCATGAGCGTGGATGTGCGCGTGGGCGATTATCACCTCGACAGTTCCAATTTCATCAGCGAGGACGGTTTCCAGGGTTTCCTCGGCTCCACGGGAGAAGTCGGCATCGACCGCGATTACAACTCGCTTCGCCAGGATTTGTGGCTCGCCACCGATCAGGCTTACAAAGCCGCGGTCACCCAGATGGCGCTCAAGCAGTCCTTCCTCCGCAGTCTGACAAAGCCGCCCGAAATAGATGATTTCTCCCAGGCGCAGCCGCTCGTCAAGATTGATCCGCGGATCGATCCCGACTGGACCTCGCGCAACTGGGAAGAGGAATCTCGCGAGGCTTCCGCAATCCTGAAAAATTTCCCGCAGCTGTACGGGACGCGCGTCAACTACTACCTCGTCTACGCCACGTCGTATCGCATGACGAGCGAAGGCACGATCCTCCGCTCTTCCCGTCACCTGGCCGCCATTGAAGCGGCGATGGACACGCAGGCGGAAGACGGCATGGCGCTGCACAACTATTATTCGTTCTATGCCGGCCAGCCCGCGGGCTTGCCCGATGCGGCAACTGTCGCCAAAGGTGTTGCGAATGCCGCCACCGAGCTGATGGCGCTGCGCTCGAGTCCGCTCGTTCCGGATTACACCGGCCCGGTGCTGTTTGACGCTCCGGCGGCTGCTTCGACGCTCGCGCAGGTTCTCGAGCCGTCTCTTTCCGGCGCGCGTCCTCCGCTTTCGATGACCCGCGATTTCGACGCGTTCCTCGAGCGCTTCGGCGGACGCAGCGAATGGTCGGGCCGCGTCGGCACGCGCGTGCTTCCCACCAGCGTCACGCTCGTGGACGATCCCACGCTTCAGGAGTTCCAGGGCCAGCCGCTGATCGGGAGTTTCGACGTGGACGACGAGGCCGTGAAGGCCCAGCGCGTCTCTCTGGTCGAAAGCGGCATTCTCAAGGATTTCCTGATGTCGCGCCGCCCGGGCCCCGATTTTACGTACTCCAACGGCCACGCGCGCTCCGCGCTGCTTTCCGACGAACGCCCTCTCAGCAGCAATCTTTTCTTTCAGTCTACCGACGCGCTCAAGCCGGACGATCTGCGCAAGAAATTTCTCGACGCCTGCCGCTCCGACGGACATGACTGGTGCCTCGAAATAAAGCGCATGGACAATCCCGCGCTTGCCGCGGTTCGCCAGGAGGATTTTTCTCAATTTGTCGGCGACCTCGGCGGAGGAATCGCGAACGGTGATCGCGTGCCCCTTCTGGTCTATCGCGTGTACGTCGCCGATGGCCGCGAGGAACTCGCGCGCGGGGGAATCCTCGAAGGACTCACGTTGCGCTCGATGCGCAACATCCTCGCGATCGGCGACGACGCGACCGTCCTTTCCTACATGCAGAATCCCGCCGACGGCCTCGCCGGAACGGCCATCGGCGCCTTCGGCCTGGCGCAGGGCGGCATCCCCAGTACGGTCGTCGCTCCTTCGCTCCTGCTCGACGACGTCGAAATCCGCGGCTTCCACGGCGAGCCTCGCCGCCTCCCCCTCGACCCCGCTCCGCCATTGAAGTGACGATCCGACCAGGATCGTCATCCCGAGGAGTCCGCCGTGGCGGACGACGAGGAATCTCTCCTTTTCTTTGATCGGCGTCGGAGGGCGAACTTCCTTCTGCTTTTACGCGAGGGGACCAATTGTGAGCGGGCTTGTACCGATCGCAAACTCGCCTTCGTAAAGAACACTTCTCCCGTCGGCGTCCATCAACTGCACCAGAACACCGAGCTTCGGCGGAACGGGAGCGATCCGCGCCAGTCTGGTTTCGAGGTGATCCGATCCCGCCACAGCCTTACGAACGGTTTCCACCGCGCAGAACTCGTCGTTTCCACTCACGCCCACGATCAGGCTGCGCGTTTCGTTCGCGTTGAATCTGGCCAGGTCGAAACCATCTAGCCAGGTGCCCCGGACCCGAAGCATCTCCTTTTCGCCAACGCGGTAGATCAAGTGCGCCTTCGCGGTTGCGCCCGCAGCCGCCTCGGCGCCTCGCCCAGTTTCGTTCGTGAGCTGCACGACCACTCCCATCCGGCCGGGCCGGTGCGCAGTCCACTTCCCTCCCGCTCCGAGCGCTGCAATTTGCAGCATGCGCAAATCGGTAACTCTGATATGGGGACCAGGTTCTATCGGCGCTTGCGCTGGCTCCGGCGTTGGCGCAGACGGGGCGCTCGCAGGCGCCGGCGCTGGCGTTGGCGTTGGCTTCGCGGATTTGACCGGCGTCTGCGAGCCTGTGCTGGTCAGCTTCGCTGGTTTTCCTTGATATGCTTGCAATGCAAAACACTGCATCGTCGCCGGACTGATGTTTCGAAGCGATACTTTGATCGGTTCAACCGCCAGGCCCGTCGGTGGCGGAGCCGGCGAGTTGAACGAATTCTTCGAGAAGATCAATTTGTAGCTGGGCCCGCCGGGAAGTTCCTTCGTGTACGATTGCAGCCTCGACGCAACATTGATCGCCCGCCCCAGATATTCGAACTGCCCGTTCAGTTCCAGGCGAATCAACTCGCCGGCATCGATGCCGAACATCAAGCCGATCGGATTGGGCTCTTGCGAGAGCAAGGGTCGAATGCAGGCTTCGAATTGAACTTCGTATGACTTGCAAAGTTCGCCCAGCAATCCGCAGAGTTCGATCTTCGACACGGCATCCGGAAACAGGAGCACCCAACCATCGCCAATGAACTTGTACAGGTTCATTTCCAGCGGAACGCCTTTTTCGAGCAGGAAATCCTTCAAATGAATCAGGAGATTGCGCCACGCGGAAAGATTGTCGGTGCGTTTTAGATCTTCCAGAATCGTCGTCGAGGAGCATATATCGAACACCACAACCAAATGACGTTCGCGGCTCGATACCTCCGTCCCTCGCGTCATGGCTCTCTCTACCATCGGTCGGTGTCGATTCGGCCAATAGTGTCGCCTAACCCCTGCGCGAAGGCAATCGACGCGCGCTCGTTTACCCTCAGCAAGTATTCTCGTCGTGTAGAATGTCTGCGCAACTCACTTCGCCAGATGCACGTGTTTCCCGCGCAGCCCTTCGTGCGAGTGGCGCAGCGGCAGAACGCCCTTCGGAATCTCGCGCAGCGTGTCCGGCACCATCTCTCCCGGACTCCCTTTCGCCGGCGTGACGCCGCCATCCGCCAGCAGGAGCGCCCCCGTCACGTAGCTCGCCTCATCCGACGCAAGGAACGCGAAGACGTTCGCGATCTCCTCCGGGCTTCCGCGCCGCCCGAGCGGAACCATCCCGTCGATCATCTTCTGCACCTCGAGGCTAAGCGGACCGCCTGGCCCACGCGTCCACGCCGTGTCGATCGGCCCGGGACACACGCAGTTTGCCCGCACGCCGTATTTCGCCTGTTCCATCGCCACGCCCTTCGCAAACGCGTGCAAAAATCCCTTGCTCGCGCCGTAGGGTGTGAAGCCCGCCGAGCCGTTGATTCCAGCCTCGGAGCCGGTGAAGAGGATGTTGCCGCGCGTCTTCTGCAAGTGCGGCAGCGCGAATTTCGTCATCAGGAACGCGGTGCGGATGTTGTTGCGGACCGTCCGTTCGAAATCCTCCACTCGGTACGCGTCGGTCTCCGCGTTGGCGATGAAGATGCCCGCATTGTTCACCAGCACATCGATCCGCCCGAAGCGCCGCACCGCTGCTTCGACGCACTCCCGGGCCGCGGACTCCTCGGCGAGGTCCCCAAGATACGCCTCCGCCTCGCCGCCGTTCGCGACAATCGCTTCCGCCACGTCCTTCACCGGGTCGCTCGGCAACCCGGCCAGCACGACGCGCGCTCCCTCGCGCGCGAATTTGTGCGCCGTCGCCTCGCCGATCCCCGTCCCCGCGCCCGTAATGATCGCAACCTTATCTTTCAGCCTCATCTCCGTCTCCTTGTCCTTCGTCTCGGCCACGATCATAGCGCGGTTGTTAGCGTCACGGCGGCCTCCAGGCCGACCGCTCCCCGCTCTCTCACGTTGTCATTCCGAGCGCAGCGAGAAACCTCTCTTGCTTCTCCGCTCCGCAGCAGCAACCAAAAGCATAAGTCTTGACTAAATCTAACATTAGACATAGTCTAAATTTTTAATGGATGCCAAGGCGATTAAACGGTCCTTCGACGGCAGCGGGTTCCGATGCACTCCGCAGCGCTATGCCGTGATGGCATTCTTGATGGAACACAACAGTCATCCCACGGCTGCGGAAATCTTCAAAGCCGTGAATCGCGTGGATCCGCACTCTTCAAGGGCCACGACTTATAACAATCTGCGGGATCTGGTGCAGGCGGGTTTGGTGCGTGAAGTGGCCGTCGAGGGCCGCGCCGCGCGATTCGATGCGAAAGGCATGCGGCA
>Ga0209415_10007897_pt1 | contig 18495 bp, 15 predicted proteins | sample PeaSoiSIISIP2007_FD_187696 | JGI IMG/M metagenome (GOLD analysis project Ga0209415, IMG submission 187696) | Peat soil microbial communities from Weissenstadt, Germany - SII-SIP-2007 (SPAdes) (version 2) | ecosystem: Environmental > Terrestrial > Soil > Wetlands > Peat | place: Germany...
CGGGGTGTAGCTCAGTCTGGTAGAGTACTGCGTTCGGGACGCAGGAGTCGGAGGTTCGAATCCTCTCACCCCGACCAGGCCTGTTCCTCGAGGATTGCGCGGCGAGCGCCAAGCTCCCCGCCCGCAGTAGGCGCGCCAGCGCGTGAGAGCAACGGCCTAGCCGCGCGGCTTGGTCCGGCGGGCCAAGGGGCGAGCCGCCCTGGCGTACATGGGCGCTAATCGCTACGATCCGAAGGATGCCTAGCGTTCCTCTGTGGGCGCACCTGGTAGCGCTCGCCGTCCTGCTGCTGATTTCGGCCTTCTTCTCCGTCGCCGAAACGGCAATGATGGCTATCAATCGCTTGCGCTTGCGCCACCTGGTGCGTCAGGGCAATGTGGCCGCGCGCCGCACCCAGGCGCTGCTCGACCGTACCGACCGCCTGCTGAGCGTGATCCTGATCGGCAACAACCTGGGGAACACGGCGGCGACCTCGCTGGTTGCTGCCCTGTCCATCTACGACCTGGGCGCCCAGCAGTGGGGGCTGGCCGCGGCGACGGTGGTGATCGCCTTCCTGATACTGGTTTTCTCGGAAATCACGCCGAAGATCATCGGGGCCACCTACCCGGAGCCGATTGCGCTGGCTTCGAGTTTCGTACTGCGCCCGATCCTGTGGCTCGCGACCCCTGCCGTCTGGTTCGTCAACTTGTTCGTGCAGGTCATCTTGCGCGTGCTGCGGATCGCGCACTCGCAGGGCTCGATGGAGGCGCAGCGGCTCACACCGGAGGAGCTGCGCACGCTGGTGCTCGAGGGTTCGAGCTTCATCCCGGTCAAGCACCGCAGCATGCTGCTCAACGTCTTTGATCTCGAGGCCCTGAGCGTCGACGACGTGATGACGCCGCGCGCCAGCATCGAGGGCATCGATCTTGATCAACCGTTCGAGGCGATACTCGAGCAGCTGACTACCTGCTATCACAACAAGCTGCCGGTCTTCGAGAACGACATCAGCCGCGTCGTCGGCATCTTGCACGTGCGCAAGCTGCTGCCGCTACTCGCCGAGGGCAGGCCGGAGGTCGAGGCGATGCGGCAATTGCTGGTCGATCCGTACTGGATTCCGACGGGAACTTCGCTGCTGCAACAGCTCCAGATGTTTCAGGAGAATCGCCAGCGACTGGGGTTGGTGGTGGACGAATACGGCGATCTTTTGGGCCTGGTGACGGTCGACGACATCGTCGAGGAGATCGTCGGCGAGTTCACGACGCAGGCCCCCGGCACCAGCGCCAGCTCCCTGCGCTGGGGCAGCGACGGCCAGGTCATCGTCGACGGAACGGCGACCCTGCGGCAGCTCAACCGCCGTCTGGCGCTGGCGCTGCCGCTCGATGGACCCAAAACGCTCAACGGCCTGCTGCTCGAGCGCCTGGAGCAAATCCCGGACGGTCCCTGCTGCCTGCAGTTGCCCGGATGCAATGTCGAGGTCGTGCAGATCCACGATCAAGCGGTGCGCAGCGTACGGCTGATCCGCGTTTCGGCGATCCCTGGCCAGACCGAAGGGCGCTAAGGTCCGGCAGCGGTTGCACGGTTCGCCAAGCCCGGTTTCGCCACCCTGATTTCGGGACGCGGACGCGAGCCGCCGCGGGCGCCGAGGCACCCCGCACCCGCAATTAGGGGATAATAGCTTTACAAATCCAGGGCTTATTGGTGGCATCTCCAGGCTTTTCCGCAGCCGTTCAACGCTATAACTTGCATTCGGACCATCCAAGTCAACTATGTCAGCCGCGACCCAAACGACGTCCTCCGCCTCGAGCGCACTCACCGGCCTGGCCCGCGCCCTGGTGCAGCAGGGAAAGTTGCGTCCGGACCGCGCCGAGACGCTGGCCCGCAAGGCGGTGCAGAGCAATACGCTGTTCATCGACGAGTTGGTCGCCGTCGGCGAGGCCATCGGCCTGACCGCCTCGTCGATCGCCCGCTTTGCCGCGGAGACCTTCGGACACCCCTTGCTCGATCTGTCGGCGATCGATACCGACCAGCTGGCCAAGGACACGATCGACCGCAAACTCGTCGCGTCCCTGCGGGTGCTGGCCCTACGCAAGCGCGGCAATCGGCTAGCCGTCGCGGTATCGGATCCGACCAACTCCCAGGCGCTGGACCAGGTCAAGTTCCAGACCCAGCTGGTGCTGGATGTGGTGGTGGTAGAGCACGACAAGCTGCTGGCGCTCATCGAGACGGTCTCGCAGACGGCCTCCAAGGCGCTCGAAAAGCTGATCGACGACGACGTCAGCTTCGAAGACCTGATGGCCGAGAGTCCGGAGCAAGAAGGCGAGGACGCGGCATCGGCCGAGGTCGACGACGCGCCGGTCGTGCGGTTTCTGCAAAAGCTCCTGCTCGATGCGATCGGCGAAGGCGCGTCGGACCTGCATTTCGAACCCTACGAGAAGTTCTACCGCGTTCGCTTCCGCGTCGACGGGATCTTGCGCGAGGTCGCGCAGCCACCGCTGGCGATCCGCGAGCGTCTGATTTCGCGCATCAAGGTCGTCTCGCGCCTCGACATATCCGAACGCCGCGTGCCGCAGGACGGGCGCATGAAGCTGGCGCTTTCGGGGCAGCGCGCGATCGACTTCCGGGTCAGCACGCTGCCGACGCTGTTCGGCGAGAAGATCGTCATGCGGATCCTGGACGCGTCGCAGGCCAAGATGGGGATTGATGCCCTGGGCTATGACCCGGACCAGAAGGAGTTGCTGCTCAACGCGATCCAGCGGCCCTACGGCATGGTCCTCGTAACCGGCCCTACGGGCAGCGGCAAGACCGTGTCGCTGTACACCTGCCTGAACATCCTGAACCAGCCGGGGGTGAACATCTCCACGGCCGAGGATCCGGCGGAAATCCAGCTCGCCGGCATCAACCAGGTCAACGTCAACGAAAAGGCGGGGCTGACCTTTGCCAACGCGATGCGCGCGTTCCTGCGGCAGGATCCGGACATCATCATGGTCGGTGAGATCCGCGACCTCGAGACCGCGGATATCGCGATCAAGGCCGCGCAAACGGGGCACATGGTGATGTCGACTCTGCACACGAACGACGCGCCCTCCACGCTCACGCGCCTCGCCAACATGGGGGTACCCGGATTCAATATTGCGTCCTCGGTCATCCTGATTACGGCGCAGCGCCTCGCGCGCCGGCTGTGCACCTGCAAGCAGCCGGCAGCGCTGGACACCGACGCGCTGCGCCTGGCCGGATTCCTGGAATCCGATTTCGATGGATCGTGGACCCCCTTTCGCGCCGTGGGTTGCGATCGCTGCAAAGGCAGCGGCTACAAGGGGCGCGTGGGGATCTACGAGGTCATGCCCATCACGGAGGCGCTGCAGCACATCATCCTCAAGGGCGGCAGCAACCTGGAGATCGGCAAGCAGGCGCAGAGCGAAGGGGTACGTGATCTGCGGCGTTCCGGCCTGTTAAAGGTCAAGCAGGGCCTGACGACGGTGGATGAGGTGCTCGGATGCACGAACGAATGATGAGTCGGCGATCGACGGAAAGAGGATAGCGATGGCAACGGGTGCAATCGCGCGACCGCGCGAAGCGGTACGCGAGTCGATGTTCCAGTGGGAAGGGCGCGACAAGGGCGGGCGAACCGTCAAGGGGGAAATGCGCGCCGGGGGCGAGTCCGTCGTCGCAGCCTCGCTGCGGCGGCGCGGGATCCTTGCCACCAAGATCAAGAAGCAGTCCATGCCCCGCGGCAAGCGAATCACCGGCAAGGACCTTGCCCTGTTCACGCGCCAGCTGTCGACCATGCTGCGTGCCGGGGTACCGCTGCTGCAGTGCTTCGACATCGTCGGCCGCGGGCATGCGAATCCGGCGCTGGGCCGGCTCCTGGGCGACATCCGCGCCGACGTCGAGACGGGCACCAGCCTGAACCAGGCATTTCGCAAGTACCCGATGTATTTCGACGCCCTGTTCTGCAACCTGGTCGCGGCCGGCGAGCAGGCGGGTATTCTGGAGACGCTGCTCGATCGCCTGGCGACCTATCAGGAAAAGACCATCGCCATCAAGGGCAAGATCAAGAAGGCGCTTTTCTACCCGATCATGATCATTCTCGTGGCGATCGTGGTAACCGCGATCATCATGGTGTTCGTGATCCCCTCGTTCAAGAGCGTCTTCTCGAGTTTCGGGGCCGACCTGCCGGCGCCGACGCTGATCGTCATCGCGATGTCCGATTTTTGCGTGCAGTACTGGTGGCTGCTGCTGTTCGGTTCCCTGGGCGGGGCGTACTTCCTGTACCAGACTTGGCGGCGCTCGCCCAAGGTACAGATTGCGGTCGACCGCATCATGCTCAAGCCGCCGGTGATTGGCCCCTTGCTCCAGAAGGCCGCCATCGCGCGCTGGACCCGGACCCTGTCGACGACCTTCGCTGCTGGCGTGCCCCTGGTCGAGGCGCTCGATTCGGTCGGGCCGGCCGCGGGCAACGCCGTGTACAAGGAAGCGACCCGGCAGATCCAGGCCGAGGTCAATGTCGGTACGACCCTGGCACAGTCCATGCAGAATTCCGGCGTCTTTCCCAACATGGCGGTGCAGATGACGTCCATCGGGGAGGAGGCGGGCGCCCTCGATTCCATGCTCAACAAGGTAGCGGACTATTACGAACGCGAGGTCGACGAGACGGTCGACGCGCTCTCGAGCATGCTCGAGCCGATGATCATGGTCATCTTGGGCCTGATCATCGGCAGCATCGTCGTCGCAATCTACATGCCGATCTTCAAGCTTGGTCAAGTGGTCTAGTGGTCTAGTGGCCGGCGACCTTGCGTCTGGCAGTGCCGCCGTTGCCAGGCCGGCGGTTGCCGGTGACCGGCCGATTCCGCGGCGACCGCGAAGCACCCGACCACAATAATGCCGTTGTCTCCCGACGCCGCGTTCGCGCTGATGGCGGGGCTGGTCGGCCTGCTCGTCGGCTCCTTCCTCAACGTGGTGATCCACCGGCTACCCAAGATGATGCACGCGCAGTGGGCCGCGCAGGCAGCCGAATTCGAAGGCCGCACGCTGGCCCCGCAGGCGCCGTACAACCTTTGGCGGCCGCCGTCGCAGTGTCCGGCCTGTGGCGCGCGCGTCGCTGCGTTGCAGAACATACCGGTCATCTCGTACCTGGCGCTGCGCGGCCGCTGCGCGCATTGCGCGACCCGCATCAGCCCGCGCTATCCCATCGTTGAAGCCCTGACGGGCGTGCTGTCGTTCTGGGTCGCGACACACTTCGGCTGGGGCCTCGCCGGGGCGGGTGCCTTGGTTCTGACTTGGTATCTGGTTGCGCTGAGCTTCATCGACGCGGACACGACCCTGCTACCGGATAGCATGACCCTGCCGTTGCTATGGCTCGGCCTGCTGTTGAACCTCGACGCGACCTTCGCGCCATTGCGCGATGCCGTGATGGGAGCATGTGCCGGCTACCTGAGCCTGTGGCTCGTGTACTGGGCGTTCAAGCTCACGACCGGGCGCGAGGGAATGGGCTACGGCGATTTCAAGTTGCTGGCGGCGTTCGGAGCCTGGCTGGGCTGGAAGATGCTGCTCCCCATTGTGCTGCTTTCCTCGCTGGCCGGGGCGATCGTGGGGATTGGCCTGATCCTGCTCGCCCGGCGCGGGCGCCAGATACCGATCCCGTTCGGCCCGTACCTGGCGCTAGCCGGCTTTCTGGCGCTGCTGTACGGCCCGCCGATCGTCGAGCGGCTCGGGCTCGGATAAACCCATGGCGCGGCCGCCTCGCATCGCAGTCACCGGCGGGATCGGCAGCGGCAAGTCGACCGTGGTCGCGATGCTGGCCGAGCGCGGCGCTGCGGTTATTGACAGCGACGCAATCGCACGTGAGCTCACCGCCGCAGGCGGCCAGGCGATCGGCCCGATCCGTGCCGCGTTCGGCGCGCTGGTGCTCGACGAGCAAGGAGCGCTCGACCGGGCACGCATGCGCTCACTGGTCTTTTCCGACCCCACCCAGCGGGCGCGGCTGGAGGCGATCCTGCACCCCCTGATCCGCCAGCGCTCGCTGGCGCTGGCGCGCCAGCGCGAATCCGACGCCCCGTTGCTGCTCTTCGATATACCACTGCTGGCCGAAGCTGCGGCGGCACGCCAAGCGCTGGGGCTCGATCGCATCCTGGTGGTCGACTGTCCCCCCGCCGTGCAGCTCGCGCACGCCCACGCCCGCGGCACGATGTCGGACGAGGAAGTGCGCAAGGTGATGGCAAGCCAGGCACCGCGCTGGCAGCGTCTGGCGATCGCCGACGACGTTGTGGTCAACGCCGCCTCGCTCGATGCGCTGCGCAGCCGCGTCGCCCGACTGTGGTCGAGTTACTGTCCGGGCGAGCCCGTGTGATATCTTGCGCACGGCGATGGCTGAGTCCGATCAGGAACCGATTCTGTACGAGTACCCGTTCAACGAGCGGGTGCGTACCCTGCTGCGTCTCGAAGATCTGTTCGATAAGCTGCATTTCTTCTGCGCGCAATCGCACCCGTACTGTCACCACACCGCGCTGTTGACCCTTTTCGAGATCGGCGAGGTCACCTCGCGCTCGGACCTCAAGGGCGAGTTGTTGCAGGAGCTCGAGCGCCACAAACAGTCTCTGGCGGGACTGCGCAACAACCCGCAGGTGGCGCAGGACGCTCTGCAGCAGATCCTCGGCGATATCGACAACGCCCAAGCGGCGCTGAACGCGTCGGCGGGCAAGGCCGGGCAGCACCTGCGCGACAACGAATGGCTGATGAGCGTGCGCGGCCGCTCGATCATCCCGGGAGGCACCTGCGAGTTCGATCTGCCGTCGTACCACGCGTGGCTGACGCGCGGCCGGGAAGCGCGCGCCGAGGACCTGCGGGTCTGGGTGCAGCCGCTCGTGCCCTTTCACTCCGCCCTGGCCATCGTTCTTCGCCTGCTGCGCGAGGGAGCACAGCATTCGCGGCACACGGCGGCCATCGGCTGCTTCCAGCAGATGCTGCAGGGCAAGTCGCTCGCCCTGCTGCAAGTGCGCGTCGCCCAGGAATTGGAGGCGATCCCCGAAATCAGCGCGAACAAATACATGCTGTGGATCCGTTTCACGCGGACCGATCGCGATCTCAAGCCGAGGGCGCTCGAGCGGGACGTGGACTTCGACCTGGCCTTGTGCGCGTTCTAGGGTCTTGCCCGGGACCGCGCCACGGCGGAGCGGTTCTTGGCGCGCGCCAAGGGTGCGGCATCAAAACGGCGGACGCAGGGCCAGCCCATGGGCGCCGTGGCGGCGCGCCTGTCGAAGGTTGTCCACGCTCGGCGCCAGAGCGGCGTACAGGGGCAGCGGCGTCTCGCGACAGAGCTCCGAAATGGTTTCCCAACTCGCGAGCTGCTCCTCGGGGGCACCGTCCTCGCCGCACCCGGTGCCCTCGATGACGGCAAAATCGCAGCCGAGGGAGGCTGCATGCCGCAGGTCGTCCGAGTCGCGCACCCCGGCTCCGGCCCATCGGTGCGGCGGGCGAACGCGCGTGGATCGCAAAACACTGGCGCTCAGAAAGCAGCCGGCGCCCAGATCCGGCGCCACGGGCGCCATCCTGCTGTCCACCAGCAGCCGAGCGCCGTAGGCACTGGCGCGAGCACTGCACCCGCGCAGCGCCGTCTCGAGCGCCGTGCCCGCGAGCTTTGGCTCGTACCAGAGGATCTGGCGCAGTCCCCGTGCCAGCGCGCGTTCCATCCAATGCTGCGCCTGCCCGGCATCGACCGAGGTCCGCTCCGAGTACCCCGTGACGGTGGGTAACTGGATCCAGCGCAGCGCCGGAATTGCCGCCGGCAGCAAGGGCGCCGGCGGCAGCCCTCCCGCAGGCAGGAACATCAGCCGCTGCCCCTCGACGGGGCGAGGGGTTCCGACCCAGTCGAAGATTCGCCGAAAATGCAGCCGCACGTACGCGTGCGGGTAGTCGTACTCGAGCACGGTCCACGGATCGGCGGCACGCACGCGCACCCCGAGCTCCTCGGCGAGCTCGCGCGCCAAGGCCTGCTCAACCGACTCGCCGGGTTCGATCTTGCCGCCGGGAAATTCCCAGTACCCGGCGTACGGCTTGCCGGCGGGACGGTCCGCCAGCAGGACGGCGCCATCGGCCCGGAACAGGACGCCGACGGCAACCGGCGTCACGGGCCGCGCAGCGGGCTGGCGATCGTCGGTCAAGACTTGGCCAGCCCTCGACGACCGGCATAGTCGCGAGCGAATTGGATCGCGACCCGGCCGGAACGAGAGCCGCGCTGCAGCGCGAACTGCAGTGCTTCGGTGCGTGCGGCGACGATGGCGTCGCTGTCCAGATCAAACCGCGCCAGCCAGTGGGCGACGATTTCCAGGTAATCCTCCTGGCGGAACGAGCGAAACGAAAGCCACATGCCAAAGCGCTCCGACAGCGAGACCTTCTCTTCGGCCGATTCCGCCGGGTGCAGATCGCCTTCGGCATCGTACTGGGCCGCCAGGTTCTCGCGCATCGATTCGGGCATCAGGTGGCGCCGGTTCGACGTGGCGTAGATCAACAAGTTCGACGCCCCGGCCGCTATCGAACCGTCTAGCGCCGCCTTGAGGGCCTTGTACGAGGCGTCGCTTGGTTCGAAGGACAGGTCATCGCAAAAAACGATGAAGCGCTCCGGTCGCTCGGCCACCTGGTCGGCGATCGCGGGCAGATCGACCAGGTCCGCCTTGTCGACCTCGATCAGGCGCAGGCCGCGTTCGCCGAATTGTGTCAGGCAGGCGCGCACCAGGGATGATTTTCCGGTGCCCCGCGCGCCGGTCAGAAGAACGTTGTTGGCCGGCAGGGCACGCACGAATTGCTCCGTATTGCGCAGGATCTCAGCCTTCTGTGGATCCACGCCCAGCAGATCTTCGGGAGCGATGCCGGCGATGCGGCGCACCGCCACGAGCTGCGCCTGTTCGGTTCCCAGAACCCGGCGCTTGCGCCACTGAAATGCCAGCGCGCTCCAGTCCGGCGCGCGCGCAACCGGCGTCCAGTGCTCGAGCCACTCCACGAGGCGCTGCAGTTGCTGTTGCGTGCTCGGTTTGGGCATCGCCGCCATGCGCTTCCTTACGGCGACCGCACGACGCGGCGCTCAGCTGCGGTAATCCGCATTGATCGAAACGTATTCGTGCGAAAAATCGCAGGTCCAAAGGGTCGTCGCGACCGTGCCCCGCCCCAGATCGACGCGCACCAGGATCTCGGCGCCGCGCATGACGCGCTGGCCGTCTTCCTCCCGATAGCCCGGGTGGCGTCCACCGCCGCAGGCCACCGGCACCTCGTTGAGGAATAGCTGGACGCGGTTGGCGTCCAGGTCGGCGATTCCGGCATTGCCGATTGCTGCAAGAATGCGTCCCAGATTCGGGTCGGACGCGAAAAAGGCCGTCTTGACCAGCGGCGAGCGGGCGATGGCGTCGGCAACCGCGCGCGCCTCCGCCTCGTCCCGAGCGCGCTCGACGCGGACTTCGATGAACTTGGTCGCGCCCTCGCCGTCGCGGACGATCGACTGGGCCAGCAGGCAGGCCGTGTCGGTGAGCGCCTGCTCCAGCGCCGCCAGGCGCGGATCCTCCATCGACGCAATGGTCGGCATGTTGGCCTGGCCGCTGGCGATCAGCACGAACGCGTCGTTCGTCGAGGTATCGCCGTCCACGCAGATGCGATTGAACGAGCGCTCGGCAACCCGGCGGACCATCGTTTGCAGCAGGGCCGGATCGACGCGGGCGTCGGTTGCGATAAAGCCGAGCATGGTCGCCATGTTCGGGTAAATCATTCCCGAACCCTTGGCGATTCCGGTAATCGTCACGGCGCAGCCCTGCAGCGGCAAGCGCTGCGAGCGCGCCTTGGGTACGGTATCGGTGGTCATGATCGTTTCGGCCGCCGCCAGCCACTGATCGGGGCCCAGCCGCGCGGCGGCCTGCGGCAAGCCCGCGACAATCCGCTGCAACGGCAAGGGTTCCATGATCACCCCGGTCGAGAACGGCAGCACCTCCTGCGCCGCGCAGCCCACGAGCGCCGCGGCTGCGACGCAGGTGCGCCGCGCATCCTCGATGCCGCTGTCGCCGGTGCCGGCGTTGGCGCACCCCGTGTTGACCACGAGCAGCCGAACCGAGCCACCGCACGCGGCGGCCTGCGCAAGGTGTTCGCGCGCCACCACGACCGGGGCGGCGCTGAACCGGTTGCGCGTAAAGACCGCCGCGGTCTGCGCCCCGGCTGCGATGCGAACCAGCAGCAGATCCTTGCGTCCGGGCTTGCGGATTGCGGCCTGCGTCCAGCCCAGGTCCACACCGGTCACCGGGAACAGGTCCTGCGCCATCGGAACGCCGAGATTAACGGCCATCGAGCGCCCTCCCCTGATTGGCTATGTCTTGCATGCGCCTCGCGGCCGAGCGCTCAGGCGATCTTGCCGTGGCATTGCTTGTATTTCTTTCCGCTGCCGCACGGGCAGGGGTCGTTTCTTCCCACCTTCTCGCTGAAGCGGCGAAACGGCTGCTGCGGGGCCTCCGGCGCCGCCGTAGGGGCCGGTTGCTCCGCAACCGCATCGGCGGGCGACTCGGCCAATGCTGCTGTGGGCCCGAACTCGGCGTGCTGCGCCTGGGCGCGCTCCACCCGGCGCTCTGCCTCGCGCTCAATGCGCTCCTCCGTACGTTCGATCTCCTCCGCCGACTGGATGCGCACGTTCATCAGTACCCGTACCACCTCGGAGCGGACCCGATCGATCAGCGCGCCAAAGAGCTCGAAGGCCTCCCGCTTGTACTCCTGCTTGGGTTGCTTCTGGGCGTAACCGCGAAGATGTATTCCCTGTCGCAGGTGATCGAGCGCCGCGAGGTGCTCGCGCCACTGCTGATCCAGCGTATTGAGCATGATGGAGCGCTCAAAACCCGTGAAGGCGCCGCGGTCGACCGCGGCCAGCTTGGCCTCGTAGGCGGCATCGGCCGCGGCCAGGACACGTTGGAGCACGTCGGCATCGCTGATCTGGCTTTCCTTCTCGAGCCACTGGGCCAGCGGCAGCGTTACGTGCCAATCGTCGGCCAGGGCCCGCTCGAGCCCCGCAACATTCCAGGATTCCTCCATCGCGTCGACCGGAATGAAGCTGCGCACCAGGTCGGTGAAAACGCCGCGGCGCAGGTTCGTCACCATGTCGCTCACATCGGTGGCTTCGAGTATTTCATTGCGCAGGCGGTAGATTTCCTTGCGCTGGTCATTGGACACGTCGTCGTAGTCCAACAGCTGCTTGCGAATATCGAAGTTGCGTGCTTCGACCTTGCGCTGCGCGGTTTCGATCGAGCGCGTGACCATGCCCGCCTCGATCGCCTCGCCCTCCGGCATGTTGAGCTTGTCCATGATCATGCGCATGCGATCGCCCGCGAAGATGCGCAGCAGCGGGTCTTCCATCGACAGATAAAAGCGCGACTCCCCCGGATCGCCCTGTCGGCCCGACCGGCCGCGCAACTGGTTGTCGATGCGCCGCGATTCGTGGCGTTCCGAGCCGATGATCTTCAGGCCCCCGGCGGCCACGACCTGATCGTGCAGCTGCTGCCACTCGCCCCGCAGCCGCTCCACGCGCTGCGCTTCCACCGCCGGGTCGGCCGTGTTGCCCTCCGGATCGAGCGCGCGCCCGAGCTCGACCTGCTTCTCGACGTTGCCGCCCAGGACGATGTCGGTGCCCCGCCCGGCCATGTTGGTGGCGATCGTGATGACGCCGGGGCGGCCCGCCTCAGCGACGATTTCCGCCTCCTTGGCGTGCTGCTTGGCGTTTAGCACCTGATGGGGCAGCTGCTCGCTGCGCAGCAGATTCGAGATGACTTCCGAATTCTCGATCGACGTGGTGCCGACCAGGACGGGTTGACCGCGTTTGTGGCAGTCGGCGATGTCGGCCAGGATCGAGTGGTACTTCTCGCGCACGGTGCGGTAGATCTTGTCCTGATGATCGATCCGGATCATCGGCCGATGGGTAGGGATCACGACCGTCTCGAGCCGGTAGATCTCCTGGAATTCGTACGCTTCCGTGTCGGCCGTGCCCGTCATGCCCGCCAGCTTCTTGTACATGCGGAAGTAGTTCTGGAAGGTGATCGACGCCAGTGTTTGGTTCTCCTGCTGGATGGCGACACCTTCCTTGGCCTCGACCGCCTGGTGCAGTCCCTCCGACCAGCGCCGCCCCGGCATCAGGCGCCCGGTGAATTCATCGACGATCACCACCTGGCCGTTCTGCACCACGTACTGCTGATCGCGGTAGAACAGGTGGTGCGCACGAAGCGCCGCATTGAGGTGATGCATGAGAATGATGTTGTGCGGGGCGTACAGGCTCTCCCCTTCGGCAAGCAGTCCGCGGCGCGCGAGGATTTCCTCGATCTTCTCGTGACCGAGCTCGGAGACGTGGATCTGATGTTGCTTCTCGTCGACCCAGAAGTCCCCGGCCGCCTCCTCGTCGGCCTGCCGGGTCAACAGCGGCGGGATCTCGTTGACGCGCCGGTACATCTCAGTGTTGTCCTCGGCCGGACCGGAAATGATCAGTGGCGTGCGTGCCTCGTCGATCAGGATGGAGTCGACCTCGTCGACGATGGCGTAATACAGGCCGCGCTGGCGCCGATCCTCCAGGCGGTACTCCATGTTGTCGCGCAGATAGTCGAAGCCGAATTCGTTGTTCGTACCGTAGGTGATGTCGGCCGCGTAGGCGCCGTGCTTTTCGGCGTTCGATTGCTGCGTCAGGATCACGCCCACGCTCAGACCCAGGAAGCGATAGACCCGCCCCATCCACTCGGCGTCGCGACTCGCCAGGTAGTCATTGACGGTGACCAGGTGCACGCCCTTGCCGGGCAGGGCGTTGAGGTAGACCGGCAAAGTGGCTGTCAGCGTCTTGCCCTCGCCGGTTCGCATTTCGGCAATCTTCCCGTCATGTAAGACCATGCCGCCGACCAGTTGCACGTCGAAGTGGCGCATGCCCAAGGTGCGACGGGCCGCCTCGCGGACAACGGCAAATGCCTCGGGCAGCAGTTGGTCAAGTGTCTCGCCCGCCGCATGGCGCGCGCGGAACTCGGTCGTCTTGGCGGCGATTTGCTCGTCCGACAGCACGCTGACGGACGGTTCCAGGGAATTGATGCGCGCAACCGCCTGCTCATATTGCTTGAGCAGACGTTGATTGCGACTTCCAAATATTCGGGTAAGCAGAGCCGGAAGCATCGGTGCGGGGGATCGTCGTGGCCAGAACGCTCTGGAGGCGCGCCAAGGCGCGCACCGTTTTGGAGCCGACACCTGCGCGGGCAAGCCTGCGGGCCGCCCAGGCGGCCACCGGGAGAAATTATAGAGTAGATGCGTTTTGGCGACGGGCGGTGCGCGCCACGCGCGGGACTTTGCGCCCGCGCAGCCCGCGGCGCGCCGTTACTTGGCGGGACTTGCCGGCAGCGCGGCGACGGTCAGCGTGGCCGCAGTGGGCCCGGGACGCAGCGATGCCAGGTAGCGTGACGGATTCTGCGGCGCACCGTTCACGTGAACCTCGAAGTGCAGATGCGGTCCGGTCGATCGACCGGTAGTGCCAACTTCGGCGATCTTCTGGCCCTTGCGCACGAAGTCGCCCCCTTTTACCAGCATGCGACTCGTGTGCGCATACATGGTCGAGAGTCCCTTGCCGTGATCGATTTCCACCATGTTGCCGAACGCGGGATGCTGTTCCGCGCTAACCACCACTCCGCCGGCAGCGGCAAAAATCGGCGTGCCTATGGGGGCAGCGAAATCCACCCCGGTATGCATCGACAATTCGCCGGTGAACGGGTCGTTGCGCATGCCGTAGCCCGAACCCACGAATCCCTCGCTCACCGGGGTCCCGTGCGGCAGCAGCGCATCGCGCGCCTGGTTGGCCACCAGTTCCGATTCGACCACGTCCATGAAGTCCGCCCGCTGCTCGACACTTTGGCCAACCAACGCAACCTGATCCTGCAGTTCGCGCAGCGACACCGGCCGAGCGTCGGCCGCCAGCGGCCCGCCGCGTCCGGGCAGATCCCGGAAATTGAATTCCTCCGGTCGGATTCCGGCAAGCTTGGAGACGCGCTCGCCCAGGGCGTCCAGGCGCAGGAGGCGTGCCTGGACGTCGCCGAGCATCCTGGCCATGGCCGACACATTGTTCTGCACGAACTGCTCGTTGCGCTCGGCCTGGTCGCGCATTACAAACGAGACCAGACTCTGCACGACCGGAACGTCCGCCTCGGCGGCGAGGCGGAACACCAGCACAAACAGGCCCGCAACGGCGCCCAGGATGAGCAGGCTCAATGCAGCGGCGGCGGCGGCCATGCGCATGCGCGTCAGCGTCAGCGTGCGCGCCTTGGCCAGTCGTCGGTCTACGAAAATGATCTGCAAGGCCACCTCCAGCACACTACCTGCGCCCAGCCCTCGGCTACTATCATCTATCGACACACCAGCCCGGGCGGTAACCACTCGTTCCCGCTAATCCTTCGGATGATCCATCCTGCCCGACGCGTCGACCAGATCCTGACCGACTCCGCCCTTGCGGCAGCACTGCTCGCGCGCCTCGCGGCAGCCCGCGAAGCAGCGCGAATCATTGCGCCCATCTGTGCCGAGGTCGCGCCCGATTTCGACCCATTGCGCCCCGGCAACTGCGATCTGCGCGAGCGTGTACTGCGAATCTGGCTACGTTCCAGCGCCCATTCGACCAAGCTGCGCCAAGCAACGCCGCGGCTGTTGGCAAGCCTGCACCGTCACGGCCTCGAAGTTAACGAAATCAAGGTCGGTGTTCAACCAGGCAGGGTACGCGAAGAGGCTCCGGTCGATGCCCCGATAAAAGGGGCTATGGCGCAAATTGGCAAGGCGGGAGAAGCGCAGGGATGGCCAAAATACACCAGCCCGCTGGCGTTCGCGCAGAAGCTAGCGCTCACGCTCCCAGACTCTTCCCTGCGCCGCGCAGCCACGAACCTGGGCAACGCGGTAGCCGCCAGACTCGCTCGAATGCGCGAGCTAGATCAGCCGTTTAATAAGCAAGACGGCGAAAAAGACGACCCCGGTACCGAGACCGGCGAGAAAAAGACGGCTGGCCCACGCCAGGTAGCGTGTGCGTCCACTGATGAAATACAGCAGCGCGCAGACGACGATTCCCGCACCAAAGGCAAACAGTAGGCCGCGAAACATGGGCCGCCGATCAGGTGAATGCCAAGTGCTGGAAGGCCTGGGGCACCGACTGCTCGGCGTCAAAGCGAACGATGTCGTAGGCCGATGCATCGGCCAGCAGTGCCCGTAGCAGGAGATTGTTCAGGGCATGGCCGGAGCGGTGCGCGCGATACGCGGCAATCAGCGGTCGGCCCAGCAGGTACAGGTCGCCCATGGCGTCGAGTATCTTGTGCTTGGCGAATTCGTCCCCGCTGCGCAGGCCATCGGTGTTGAGCACGCGGTATTCGTCCATCACGATGGCGTTCTCGAAGCTGCCGCCGAGGGCAAGGCCGGCGGCGCGCAGCGCCTCGACCTCGTTGACGAAGCCGAAGGTTCGCGCGCGCGCGACCGCGGCAACATAATTGTCGCGGGCAAAGTCGACCTCGACGTCCTGCGTCGTCGAATCGATCGCCGGATGGTTGAAATCGATCGAAAAGCGCAACTTGAAGCCAAAGTGCGGTTCGAGCCGTGCCCATTTGGCCAAGCCGCCCTGGCCTTCCCGCACCTCCACCGGCTTGAGCACGCGCACAAAGCGCCGCGCGGCCGCCTGTTCGACGATCCCCACCGAGCGGATCAGGAACACGAAGCTGGCCGCACTGCCGTCCATGATCGGAATTTCCGGAGCATCGACGTCAACGTAGCAGTTGTCTACGCCCAGACCCGCCAAGGCCGACATCAGGTGCTCGACGGTGGCGATCTTGACGCCGTCGCGCTCGAGGGTCGATGCCATTCGCGTATCGCCGACGGCCAACGGCGATGCCGCAATCTCGACCACCGGATCGAGATCGGTGCGGCGAAAAACGATGCCGGTATCGACTGCCGCCGGCCGCAGGCGAAGTTCCACCCGCGTGCCGCTGTGCAGGCCAATACCTACCGTGCGCGCCATCGAATTGAGGGTATGTTGGGTAACCATGTTGTTATCCGCCTTTGCGCAGCTAGAGCGCGAGCGGCACCGTCTTGCGGATTTTGGCAGGGCTCATTCTATCGTTGCCCGAGACCGCCGTGGCCGCGCCGATCGGCAAAAATCGCCGGGCAATCGTATCCGTGTGCAACCGTCGTGCCGGCAGTCAATGGCAGAATGCGGCATACCGCTTCGCGGCGCTTGCGCGCCCTTGCAGAGATCACCATGCACGCGTCTACCTTGCGACGAACCGCCCCAACCGCGGCCTTTCCACCATGCTGGCGGACACTGCTTGCCACGGCGTGGTGCGCTGGGTCGCTGGCGGCGGCCCAACTCGTCCTGGCCGATCCGCTGCCCCTGACGACGACCGCCAAGCTCCTGGCGGGAGTCGATCCGGGCACGGCCGATCCCCAGCTGGCGCACATCATCGCCAGCGAGCAGTGGCAACAGCACCGCAAATCGGCCCGGGCCGGTGCGCGCCAACTCAAATCGCGGCTGGAGCGGATCAACGAGTGGCAAGCGCGCCATCTGCCGGATGCCGCCCGCGGCGGAACCCTGCTTTACCCTTTCAGCGGCCCGGATTTCATCAATGCCTATGCGCTTTTCCCGGACGCCGACACGTACGTCTTCTTCAGTCTCGAGCCGCCCGGCGAGGTGCCGCCGCTCGAGCGCCTGGAACCGCAGCAGCTGGCGGCGCTGTTTGGCGACCTGCGAGCGGCCCTCAATGACTTGGTGGCGCTGAACTTCTTCATCACTCCGAACATGAAGGAAAGCTTGCAGACGGATGCCTTGCAAGGAACCGTGCCGGTTCTGCTGGCGATGATGGGTCTGCTCGATCTGCAGGTCGACGCGGTGGAGAGGTTCGACCCTTGGCCGGACCGGACGCGCGAATATGCCGCCCGTGCCGCCAAGAATGCGGGGCCACGCCCCGGGCTGCTCGAGCAGGGCGTGCGCATCACCTTCACCAATCCGCGCACCTCGCGCCAACAGGTCCTGGTGTACCTGTCGCTGGACGTGAGCGACCGGCTGCTGAAGTACTACCCGGATTTCCTCGCCTGGCTGCGGTCCTTCCCGCATCCCTCGGTGTTGCTCAAATCCGCGTCGTATCTGCTCCACGGCGAGCACTTCCGCCAACTGCGCAAGGAGATCCTTGCCGATGCCAACGTCATCGTGCAGGACGATACCGGGCTGCCGTTCAAGACCGTGACCGACGCCGGCTTCACCGTCGCCCTCTTCGGCCAGTACGAGCGGCCGGTGAAGCTCTTCGAAGGGCGGTTCCAAAGCGACCTCGAAGATGCGTACGCCAAGGCCGGCAATACCGAGCCGCTGCCCTTTCCGTTCGGCTACAACTGGCGCAAGGAGGGCAAGTCGGGCCTGCTGCTCGCGCTGCGCGCGTCAGCGAACCACTAAAGCGCGCTGGCACCGGACCAACATGCGCTCGCCCCCCGATCTGCAGCGGCGCAAGGGGCTGCTGGCGGCGCTCGGGTTGGGCGCAACCATCGCCGCCCCTGGCCAGGCGCGGACCATCGCCAGCGCGGCCGCGCCCGCGCGGCCGCGCAGCGACGATCTGCGCCCGCAGGAGGCCGCGCCGGAGCAAGTCGCATCGCATTGGGTGGCGACCAGCGACGGCATTCACCTGAACGTACTGGAGCGCGCTCCCGCCCTGGACGCCGACGCGGGGCAGGCACGAGCTCCGACCATCGTGCTGCTGCCGGGATGGTGCATGCCAGCGAGCATCTGGCGCGCGCAATTGATCGGCCTGGGAGCGCGCTGGCGGACCCTTGCCATGGATCCCCGCGGCCAAGGCGATTCCGAGATTCCGGACACCGGCTACACGGCGGACCGGCGCGCGGACGATTTGCGCGACGTGCTGGCCGGCCACGAACGGGTCGTGCTCGTCGCCTGGTCGCTGGGGGTCCTCGAGGCGCTGCACTACGTGTACCGGCACGGCAGCGACCGCCTGCTCGCCTTGGTCCTCGTGGACAACTCGATCGGCGAGCCACCTGCGCCCAAGCCCTCGGACTTCGTTCAGCGGCTGCGCCGCGCCCGTGCGGCCACGGTCGAGAGCTTCGTGCGATCGATGTTCGCGCACCCGCTTGCCGAGGCGCAAATCGGCAGCCTGCGCGATGCGGCCCTGCGGATGCCTCTCGAGAGCAGCATTGCGCTACTGTCCTATCCGCTGCCCCGCGAACACTGGCGCGCCGTCGCGCACGCCTTCGACCGGCCGCTTGCGTACCTGGTCACGCCGCGTTACCGCGAACAGTCGCAGCACCTGCTGCAGGCGCGACCGGCCACCAAGATCGAGGTCTTCGAGCAGGCGGGCCACGCCCTGTTCGTCGATGAAGCACCGCGCTTCAACCGGCTGCTGGCCGACTGGATCGACTCCTTCGCCGGCCCGGCATTGTCCTAGTCCGAAGTTCCTTCGTTTTTCCCTTGAAATAGATTCTGATTATTGAGCCGATTCAGCGAGTTGGGTATTTTTCTGTGC
>Ga0209415_10007900_pt1 | contig 18490 bp, 16 predicted proteins | sample PeaSoiSIISIP2007_FD_187696 | JGI IMG/M metagenome (GOLD analysis project Ga0209415, IMG submission 187696) | Peat soil microbial communities from Weissenstadt, Germany - SII-SIP-2007 (SPAdes) (version 2) | ecosystem: Environmental > Terrestrial > Soil > Wetlands > Peat | place: Germany...
TCGCCGTGTGCATCTCTTTCATCGCCGTCATCCTGGTGCTGCCGATCCTCGGCGTCATGCTCATCCGCAACGAGGCGCAGCTGGCCAAGGACCATACCCCGGCGGACAGGCTCATGGACGGCCTGGGCGGCATCGTCGGCTGGATCGTCGATCGCGTGGTGCACCGGCCGTACCTCTACACGGGGATCGGCATCGCGCTGTTTGCCGTCTTCACCGCCGCCTTCATCTCGCTCCCCACCCGCTACCGCCTCGCCGACCAGGTGCCCGACCGCGAGCAGGCGCTCGATGCCACGAGCCGCATCGACCAGAAGCTCACCGGCGCCAACCCCGTGCACGTGATGATCGAGTGGACGGACGGGACGCCGCTCTACTCGCCGACGCCGCTCGAGGTCATCGGCAAGGTGCACGAGGCGTTGGAGAAGGAGGCAGGGCTCGGCAACGTGTGGTCGGTGGAAAGCCTGCGGCGCTGGCTGCACGAGGCGGGAGACGACCGCATCGAGACGGTGCAGAAGTTCGTCGGCATCCTGCCGGAGCACCTCGTGCGCCGCTTCGTTGCCAAGGAGGAGAACGCCGTCCTCGTGACCGGCCGTCTCCCGGACGTCGATTCGAGCCGCATCCTGCCCGTGGTCGAGAAGATCGACCGCTCGCTCGATCCCATCCGCAAGGCCTATCCGAACTTCCGCATCTCGGTGACGGGGCTGCCCGCCATCGCCGCGCGCAACAGCGCCCGCATGATCGACCAGCTCAAGGAGAGCATCCCCGTCTGCGTCGCCTTCGCCGGCGTGCTGCTCGGCATGGCGTTCCGCTCGCCGTTCGTGGCGCTCGTCAGCCTGCTACCGGGGCTGTTTCCGGTGGTGGCGTCGGGCACGCTGCTATGGGCCAACGGCGACGGGCTGGAGTTTGCCTCTGTCGTGGCGCTGCTCGTCGTCTTCGGCCTCGGCATCGACGCGCTCATACACTTCCTCAACCGATTGCGGCTGGAGGAGCGCGTGGGTGACGCGCCCGAGCTGGCGATCCGGCGGGCGCGCGTGCTCGTCGGCCCGGCCATCATCCTGACGACGATCGTGCTCGCTTTCGGCCTGGGCGTGACCGTGTTCTCCGACCTGCCCTCGCTGAGGACGTTCGGGCTCGTGTGCGGCTTCACGCTGCTCGCGTCGCTGATCGCGGATCTGGTGTTCCTGCCAGCGACCATCATGGTGGGGCGGAAGCTGTGGCCGCATCGGTCGCAAGGCCCGGCCTGAGGCGCTAGCCGAGCAGGGCGACGATCGCCGGCTCCAGCTCGTCGTAGTGGTCGATGACCCGATCGGGGCCAAGCTCGCGCACCGGCTTGTCCGTGTAGCCGAAGCTCACGGCGACGACCGGCACGCGTGCGGCCTTGGCCGTCTCGATGTCGATGCGGCTGTCTCCGACCATGACGGCGCGCGTTGCGTCGCCGCCGGCGAGCCGGATGGTCCCGAGCAGATGATCGGGGTGCGGCTTGAACACGGCGAAGGTGTCGCGGCCGGCGACCGCCGCGAACAGCTGCCCCATTCCGAGCGCATCGAGCAGCACCTTCGACATCTTCTCGTTCTTGTTGGTGCACACGGCGAGCTTGGCGCCGGCCGCCTTGAAGCGGTCGAGCGCGGCAACCGTGCCCTCGAACGGCCGGCTGCCGACCGCGATGTTGCGCCCATAGTAGTCGAGGAACAGGTCCAAAAGCCGCGCCCGCTCGGCATCGGTCAGCCTGGCGGCGTCGGGGCCCATGGCGTGCTCGACCATGAACCTCGCGCCGTGGCCGATCAGCGGCCGCAACTCGTGCTCGCTCACGCCGGGGAGGCCGATGCCGGCCAGCACATGATTGGTCGCCGCGATGAGGTCGGGAGCGGTATCGACGAGCGTGCCGTCGAGGTCGAAGACGAGGGTGGCGTCGCGCATGGGGTTCGGGATCGGCCTTGAGGCTGGGGCATGGGCGGAGAGGCGCGCACGCTAGCTGCTAGGCCCGTCGATGTCATCATCGGGGGCCCAGTGGCTTGAAACCGCGGGTCGCGCGAGGCGACAGCTTGCTGGCTAAAACGGAATCTCGTCGTTGAGCGACTTGTCCTGGCGCGACTTCGGTCCCATCAACGCCTTCGTATTGCGCGCCTCTATCTGCTTGACCTCCAAGGGTGCGCCCAGCCTAAGCGTCTCGTTTTCGGTCGCCTTGGCTTCTTGAATCATCGTAACGATCTGGCGAAGGGCGTCGACGGCGCGCACGTTGCCATCCCAAGCCCTTCCCAATACTTCAATCACTGCGGCGATGCGTGTGCGCGCCTTATCAATCTCACGTTCGAGTTCAGCGATTGCGTCGTAGAGATTCTGCTTCTTCCAATCGGGCATCGGGTCTTCGTCTATGATGCCACGAACCTGCGCGAGGTGGAAACGCAAACGCTCCTTCGTCGCGGCATCGAGGGCGACAGTATTCGGGTCCTTTGCTGGTCGCGAGGCGTGCTCGAACAGAATGCGCTGTGAGACTCGCGTTGCATCCGCTCGGAAGTTGCGACACTTCCACGGCCAATTGGTGTCGCTCCGAGTCGGCATTTCGCATTCCAGTAACTCGGGGATGCCACATAAGCGGGCAGCTTCAATCACCGAACTCATATAATCGTAGTCGTCGTAGATTTGGTCGCCGTTGAAGTCGCGTTCGCTGACTAGACGCTTCGCTGCGAGCTGTTCGAGGAAGCGAAACCTCTGCTTCGACTCCATTCCGGCCAGCGCGGCTCCTGCCAAGTCTTCCTCGGTAATCATGTGCTCCCACGCCCTTTCGCGAATCGCTGCTCAGGGGAGAATTATATCGGAAGGCAATCCGGGCGTCGCCGTGCGGAGGTCTTATGCACAGGTGGCAATCGTTGCAAAATGGCTTTCTGAGGGTTGAAGGCCACAGAGCAGCGCTGGGCTTGTGAACTTGCACTTATCCATCCGAGGCTACAGATAAGGCGCTTGGATTAGTGCGGTGATACCATGAACAAGCAGCTCATCACGCTTCTGAAGACGCAGGCCTACATCGACGGCGCCTGGGTCGGCACGCCCGCGATGGCGGTGACCGACAAGGCGACGGGCGAGGAGATCGCCCGCGTGCCCGATCTCGGCGCGGCCGAGACCAACGCCGCCATCGAGGCGGCGCACCGCGCCTTCAAGCCGTGGGCGGCGCGCCTCGCCAAGGACCGCTCCCGGATCCTGCGCCGCTGGTATGAGCTCATCGTCGAGCACGCCGACGAGCTGGCGCTGCTCTTGACCAAGGAGCAGGGCAAGCCCCTCGCCGAAGCCGGGGGCGAGATCATCTACGGGGCCAGCTTCGTCGAGCTGTTCGCGGAGGAGGCAAAGCGCATCTACGGGGAGACGATCCCGTCGCACAAGGCGGATGCGCGCATCGTCATCATGAAGCAGCCGGTCGGCGTCGTCGCCGCCATCACGCCGTGGAATTTCCCGAGCGCCATGATCACGCGCAAGGTGGCCCCGGCGCTGGCGGCGGGCTGCACCGTCGTCGTCAAGCCGGCGGAGGACACGCCGCTGTCGGCACTGGCGCTGGCGGAGCTCGCCGAGCGCGCCGGGCTGCCCAAGGGCGTGCTCAACGTCGTCACCGCGAAGAACCCCGTGCCCGTCGGCGCGGCGATGACGTCCAACCCGCTCGTGCGCATGGTGACCTTCACCGGCTCGACCGAGGTCGGCAAGGTCCTGATGGCGCAGGCCGCCGGCACCGTGAAGCGCGTCGGCATGGAGCTCGGCGGCAATGCGCCGTTCATCGTGTTCGACGACGCCGATCTCGACAAGGCGGTCGCCGGCGCCATGGCGTCCAAGTTCCGCAACGCCGGGCAGACCTGCGTGTGCGCCAACCGCATCCTCGTGCAGGACAGCGTCTACGACGCCTTCGCCGCGAAGCTGGCGGCGGCGGCGCGCACCCTGAAGGTGGGCCCCGGCACGGAGGCGGGCGTCACCGTCGGGCCGCTGATCAACGCGGACGCGGTGCGGAAGGTCAGCGAGCACGTGGCGGACGCGGTGAGGAAGGGAGCTCACGTCGTCATGGGCGGCAAGCCGCACGCGCTCGGCGGCACCTTCTTCGAGCCGACCGTCTTGACCGGCGTGACGCCCGAGATGCGCGTCTCCCGCGAGGAGACGTTCGGACCGGTGGCGCCGCTGTTCAGGTTCAAGACGGAGGCCGAGGCGATCCGCATGGCGAACGACACGCCCTTCGGTCTCGCTGCCTACTTTTTCGCGCGCGATGTGGGCCGCTGCTGGCGCGTGGCAGAGGCGCTCGAGTATGGTATCGTCGGGGTCAACGAGGGGATCACTTCGACGGAGATCGCCCCGTTCGGCGGATTCAAGGAGAGCGGTATCGGGCGCGAGGGATCGCACCACGGCATCTATGAGTTCGTCGAGATCAAGTACACCTTGATGGGCGGTCTTTAGAGACTAGGAATTCGGATTGGTCGCGCGCTGCGGCGGCGCGGCCAAGCGGTGTGAGCCACGAGGCCCATTGGGCTCGCGCGCGCGGCCCCCTCCCTGCCGGGAGGGGGCAAGCGCCGCGCCATAACATCCTGCTCCCGTCGCGGAGCTCATCTCGCGGGGAGCTTCAGCATGAGCAATGACGCCTTCAAGCTGGCCGCGGCCGAGCGCGCGCTTCAATTCGTGGAGAGCGGCATGAAGCTCGGGCTCGGCACGGGCTCCACGGCAGCGAAGTTCGTCGAGGTATTGGCACCCAAGGTGCGCGGCGGGCTCGACGTGGTGTGCGTGGCGACCTCGGAGGCGACGCAGAAGCAGGCGGAGGCGCTCGGCATCCCCATGACGACGCTCGATGAGGCGCCGTTCCTCGATCTGACGGTTGACGGCGCCGACGAGATCGATGGGGAATTGCGCCTCATCAAAGGCGGCGGTGGCGCGCTGCTGCGCGAGAAGATCGTCGCCACCGCGTCAGGCCGCATGATCGTCATCGCGGATGCATCCAAGCGCGTTGCCACGCTCGGCGCATTTCCGCTCCCCGTGGAGGTCGTGCGCTTCGGGCTGACTGCCACGCACAACATGGTCGTGGCGCTCGCCGCCGACGCCGGCTGCGAGGGCGAGATCAAGCTGCGCAAGCGCGCCGACGGCACGCCCTATATCACCGACAGCGGCAATTATATTCTCGATTGTGCGTTCGGCCACATCGCGGAGCCGGAGGACCTCGACGAGGCCCTGAAGCTGATCCCGGGCGTGGTGGAGAACGGCTTGTTCATCGGCATTGCGGATACCGCGGTCATCGCCGGCCCGGAAGGCGTCGACGTGATCAGCACCGAGTGAAGATGCGCGCGGGACCCGCGAGACCATGACCCAATACGACTACGATCTGTTCGTGATCGGTGCCGGCTCTGGTGGCGTGCGCGCGGCGCGCATCTCCGCCGGCTACGGGCCCCGGGTCGCCATCGCGGAGGAACACCGCATCGGCGGCACCTGTGTGATCCGCGGCTGCGTGCCCAAGAAGATCCTCGTCTATGCCGGCCGTTTCGCCGACGACTTCGAGGACGCGCGCGGCTTCGGCTGGAGCCTCGATGCGCCCAGGTTCGACTGGCCGGCGCTGATCGCGGCAAAGGACAAGGAGATCGCGCGGCTGGAGAAGATCTACCTTTCGGGCCTGTCGGCAGCGCGCGTCGAGGTCATCGAGGACCGCGCCACCGTCAGCGGGCCCAACGCGGTGCAGCTCGCGGGCTCGGGGCGCACCGTGACCGCCGGCAAGATCCTCGTCGCCACGGGCGGCAAGCCCATGCTGGGCAAGCCCATCCCCGGGCTCAAGCACGTCATCACCTCGAATGAGGCCTTCGACCTGAAGCGGTTGCCGGAGCGTATCATCGTCGCCGGCGGCGGCTATATCGCCATCGAGTTTGCCGGCATCTTCTCGCGCCTGGGCTCGCAGACGACGCTCGTCTATCGCGGCGACAAGGTTTTGCGCGGGTTCGACGAGGACCTGCGCGACCGCCTCACCGAAGCCTACACGAAGCGCGGCATCCGCATCGTCACGGGGCACATCTTCACGCGCATCGAGAAGACGGCGGCCGGGCTCACCGGCCACCTGTCGGACGGTACGACGCTCTCCGCCGACGCGATCATGTTCGCCGTCGGCCGCGCGCCCAACACCGCCGGGCTCGGCCTCGATACGGCCGGCGTGGAGCTCGGCCCGAACGGCCGCGTCGTGGTCAACGGGTACTCGAAGTCCTCCGTCGACAGCATCTTCGCCGTCGGCGACGTGACCGACCGCGCGGCGCTCACCCCCGTCGCCATCCGCGAGGGGCATGCCTTCGCCGACACCGAGTTCGGCAGCACGCCGCGCATGATCGAGCACACCCTGATCCCTACCGCCGTGTTCTCCACCCCGGAGATCGCCAGCGTCGGCCTTCCCGAGCACCAGGCGCGCGAACGCTGCGCGGATGTGCACGTCTACAAGGCGGCATTCCGCCCCCTGAAGGCCACGCTGTCGGGCCGCGAGGAGAGGATGCTGATGAAGCTCATCGTCGACGGCGAGAGCGACAAGGTCGTGGGCTGCCACGTGCTGGGCGAGGATGCCGCCGAGATCATCCAGATGGCGGCCATTGCGCTGCGGCTCGGCGCCACCAAGGCCGACTTCGACGCCACCATGGCGCTGCATCCGACCGCGGCGGAGGAGTTCGTCACCCTGCGCGAGAAGTGGATGGCGCCGACGGAAGCGGCGGGCTGAGCGCAGAGGTCGGCGTCGCCCGGTTGTAACGCCGCGAGTCCGGTGCTACGTCGCGGTTCGCGCAGGAGGGCTCATGCGGCTCAAGGACAAGATTGCGCTCGTCACCGGCTCGGCGGCCGGCATCGGGCTTGCGGTCGCCAAGCTGTTCGCGGCCGAGGGCGCGCACGTCTACGTCACCGACGTCGACGGCGAGGGCGCCGTCAAGGCCGCGGCCGCGGTGACGGCTGCGGGCCACGCGGCCACCGCGGTCACGGTCGACGTTTCGCGCGGGCAGGACGTCTCCGCGCTGATGCGGCTGATCGAGCAGCGCCATCGCCGTCTCGACGCCGTCGTCAATAACGCCGGCATCAACGTGCGCACCGATTTCCGCAACATGTCTGACGCCGACTGGGTGCGCCTGCGCGAGGTGAACCTCGACGGCATCGTGCGCATCGCGCGCGACGCCTTTCCGCTGATGAAGGCCTCGGGGCGCGCTTCGCTGGTGAACCTCGCTTCCATCATGGGCCACCGAGGCATGCGCACGCTTGCGGCCTATGGGGCGACCAAGGGCGCTATCTCGGCGCTGACGCGCGGGCTCGCGGTCGAGTACGCGCCGTTCGGCATCCGCGTCAACGCGCTGGCGCCGGGCTTCATCGAGACGGCGCTGACCGAGCGTGTGCTGCGCGTGCCGGCGTTCTCGGAGGCGCTGCTGGAGCAGACCCCGCTCCGGCGTTTCGGCACGGCGGAGGACGTGGCGCATGCGGCGCTGTTCTTTGCGTCGGAAGAGTCTTCGTTCATCACGGGCGCCGAACTCGCGGTCGACGGCGGCATGGCGGCGGGGCTCTGAGGGCCGCGCGCTTCTATTCGCGTAGCGGAGTGGGACGCTTGCGTGGGTCCCGGCCTGCGCCGGGATGACGGTAGCGGGTGGATCGGTCAGCCCAATTTCCAACGTCATCCCGCTGAAGAGCGGGATCCACGCAAGCGAACGCATGCTCGACCGGGGAAATCCGGGCCTAACGGCAACGGCAGGGCTTTCAAGTGCCGGCGACGGTCTCGGCGATGAGCTGGTCGACGACGCCCTTCAAGGCATCCTCCGGCGCGGCACCCTGCGCGAGCAGGCGCTCGTAGCACTGAACCTGCCGGTCGGCGCTGGTGCCGCCGGTCGCGATCACGAGTGCGTTCCGCGCCTCCCGCTCGCAGCCGAGCACGGCAGCGTCCTCGGCGATCAGATCGAGCAGCTCGTCGATGAGCGCCGCGAACGGCACGAGCTCGCCCTTGCCGAAGTCGAACAGCCGCTCGCGCACGCCATAGCGCTGCGCGCGCCAGCGGTTCTCCTCGATGAGGAACGAGGGGTAGGAGCGCCACTTGTGGTTCGACCGGCGCAGCCGGTACAGCATGCGCAGAATGCACATGTAGAGCACGGCAACCGAGATTGCGTCGTCGATGCGCGTGCAGACGTCGGTGACGCGCATCTCCAGCGTGGGGAAGCGGACGGAGGGGCGCAGATCCCACCAGATCTTGGAGGCGTCCTCGATGACGCCGCCGCCGACCAGCACGTCGACGGTGCGCAGGAACTCGCCGTAGCTCTCGAAGCGCTGCGGCAACCCGGTGCGCGGCAGCTCGTGGAAGACGGCGAGGCGGTAGCTCTTGAGGCCGGTGTCCTCGCCCTGCCAGAAGGGCGAGGAGGTCGACAGCATCAGAAGGTGGGGAAGGAAGTAGCGCGCCTGGTTCATCAGGTCGATGCGCAGCTCCTCGTCCTCGATGCCGGCGTGCACGTGCATGCCGCAGATGGCGAGGCGGCGGCCTATGCCGGCGAAGTCGCGCGCGAGCGCCTGGTAGCGGGCCTTGGGCGTCGTCTCGAGCGTGGAGCGGTCGGCGAACGGGTGCGTCGAGGCGGCGATCGGCGCCAGCCCGTACTCGCGGGCTTTGTCGGCGATGGTGCGGCGCAGGTGCGCGAGCTCGTTGCGAGCCGCGGCGAAATCGCGGCAGACGCTGGTGCCGACCTCGATCTGGGAGCGGAAGTATTCCGGCGCCACCCGCTTGCCGAGCAGGGTCTCGCAGGCGGCCAGCAGCTCTGGCGGCGCCGGCGCGAAGCCGCGCGTCTCGAGGTCGACGAGGTGGTATTCCTCCTCGATCCCGAACGTGAACGAGGGCTCTTTCAGGCGCATGGCTCCGCTCGCATCGGTTGCGTCCGGGAGCCAACGCCGCAGCCTCGAAAATCGATGCCGGCGGCACCATTTCGCGCATGCAACTTGCCGGCAATTCGAGTTCCGCCCCGGCCCGCTGGCCTCCGCCCGAAGGCTAGCCTATAAGCCGTGACGAATGGCATAATGCCTTGAACGCCAAGCCCGGAAAGTCCCCGGGCCGGCCGCCCGTTCCGGATGTTCCAGAACCCGCTGGCCGCAGCAGGAGAGTAGAGGAAAATGGCTGCAGCCTGGTCCCCCGAGAGCTGGCGGGGAAAGCCGATCGTGCAGGTGCCCGAGTACCCCGACAAGGCGGCGCTCGCCGAGGTCGAAAGCAAGATCGCGTCCTACCCGCCGCTGGTGTTCGCGGGCGAGGCCGACAAGCTGAAGCGCGCGCTTGCCGACGTGGCCGCCGGCAACGCCTTCCTCTTGCAGGGCGGCGACTGCGCGGAAAGCTTCAACGAGCACGGCGCCAACCACATCCGCGAGCTGTTCCGCGTCTTCCTGCAGATGGCGGTGGTGCTGACCTATTCCGGCGGCTCGCCGGTCGTGAAGGTCGGGCGCATCGCCGGGCAGTTCGCCAAGCCGCGCTCCTCGCCGACCGAGCGCCGCGGCAACGACGAGCTGCCGAGCTATCGCGGCGACATCATCAACGGCGAGGGCTTCACCCCGGCCAATAGGATTCCCGACCCGCTGCGGCAGCTCGAGGCCTACCGCCAGTCGGCGGCGACGCTCAATTTGCTGCGCGCGTTTTCCGAAGGCGGCTACGCCAGCCTCGACAACGTGCTGCGCTGGCTCCTCGACTTCGAGCAGAAGTCGCCCTTCGGCAAGAAGTACCGGGAGATGGGCGAGCAGATCCAGACCGCGCTACGCTTCATGCGCTCGTGCGGCGTCACCGCCGAAACGGTGCCGGCGCTGGGGCGGACCTCGTTCTACACCAGCCACGAGAGCCTGCTGCTCGGCTACGAGCAGGCCATGGTGCGCCGCGACGAGGCGGGCGGCACGCACAATTGGTACGCCACCTCCGGCCACATGCTGTGGATCGGCGACCGCACGCGCCAGCCCGATCACGCGCACGTGGAGTTCCTGCGCGGCATCAAGAATCCGGTCGGCGTCAAGTGCGGGCCCACGCTCGAGCCCGACGGGCTCATCCGCCTGATCGACATCCTCAATCCAGCGGACGAGCCGGGCCGGCTGACGCTCATCTGCCGCTTCGGCGCCGACAAGGTCGACAAGCATCTGCCCAAGCTGATCCGCGCGGTGAAGAAGGAAGGCCGCACGGTTGTGTGGTCGTGCGACCCGATGCACGGCAATACGATCTCCGCCGCCAACGGCTACAAGACGCGGCCCTTCGAACGCATCCTCAAGGAGGCGGAGTCCTTCTTCGCCGTGCACCGCGCCGAGGGCACCGTCGCCGGCGGCATCCACGTGGAGATGACCGGCTCGCCCGTCACCGAATGCACGGGCGGCGCCTCCGCCAACATTTCCGAAGCGCAGCTCAAGGACCGCTACGACACGCTGTGCGACCCGCGCCTCAACGCCGACCAGGCGCTGGAGCTCGCTTTCCTGATCGCCGAACGATTGAAGCAGGAGCGCGAGGGGCTGTCGAACCCGATCCCCGTCGTGGCGTGAGCTGGTGCTGCGGCCGCGCGCACACCCTCCCCCCAGGGGGAGGAAGATAACTGCGGCGGCTTAAGGTCGGTCCATGTCGCAAACTCCCGCAACGCGCCTGAAAATCGCGCTCGCCCAGGCGAACCCGACGGTCGGCGACCTCGATGCCAACATCGCCAAGCTGCGCGAGATGCGCCTGCGCGCGGCGGACGCCGATCTCGTCGTGTTCCCGGAGCTGTTCGTCACCGGCTATCCGCCCGAGGACCTCGTGCTCAAGTCGGCATTCCAGGCGGCCGCGCGCCAGCGCGTCGAGACGCTCGCCGCCGAGCTGGGAGATGGCCCGGCCGTGCTCACCGGGACCGTGTGGCCCGAGGACGGCAAGGTCTACAACGCCGTCGCGCTGCTGCAGGGCGGCAAGGTCGCGGCGGTCCGGTTCAAAGTCGACCTGCCTAACTACGGCGTGTTCGACGAGAAGCGCGTGTTTGCGCAAGGGCCGATGCCGGGGCCGATCGGCTTCCGCGGCGTGCGCCTCGGCGTGCCGATCTGCGAGGACATCTGGGGGCCCGACGTCGCCGAGTGCCTGGTCGAATGCGGCGCCGAGATCCTGATCAGCCCCAACGGCTCGCCCTTCGACTGGACCAAGCCCGACGCGCGCATGAACCGGGCGGTCGCGCGTGTCACCGAGACGGGCCTGCCGCTCGCCTACCTCAACCAGGTCGGCGGACAGGACGAGCTGGTGTTCGACGGGGCCTCGTTCGTGCTGAATACCGGCTGCAGCCTGGCCGTGCAGCTGCCCGCGTGGGAGGAGGCGGTCGCGATCACCGAGTGGCGCAAGACGCCGAGCGGCTGGGCCTGCGAGCCGGGCCCCATCGCCCGCATCGAGGAGGGCGACGCGGCGGCCTATCAGGCCTGCGTGCTGGGTCTGCGCGACTACGTGGAGAAGAACGGGTTTCCGGGCGTCGTCCTCGGGCTGTCGGGCGGCGTCGACAGCGCACTCGTCGCAGCAATGGCGGTCGATGCGCTGGGCGCCAAGCGCGTGCATGCGGTGATGATGCCCTACCGCTATACCTCCAACGAGAGCGTGCGCGACGCTTCTCGGTGCGCCGAGGCGCTGGGCATCCGCTATGACACGCTCCCCATAGAGCCCGCGGTGGCGGGGCTCACCAAGGCGCTCGATCCGGTGCTCGCCGGCACCGAGCCCAGCCTGACCGAGGAGAACATCCAGTCGCGCGCGCGCGGCGTCATCCTCATGGCCATCTCCAACAAGCTTGGCGGCATGGTGGTCACCACCGGCAACAAGTCGGAGATGTCGGTCGGCTACGCGACGCTCTACGGCGACATGAACGGCGGCTTCAACCCGGTGAAGGACCTCTACAAGATGGAGGTGTACCGGCTGGCGCGCTGGCGCAATGCGCACGTGCCGAAGGGTGGCCTGGGGCCGAAGGGCATCGTCATCCCGGAGACGATCCTCACCCGGGTGCCGACCGCAGAGCTGCGCCCCAACCAGACCGACCAGGATTCGCTTCCCCCCTATCCGGTGCTCGACGACATCCTCGCCTGCCTCGTGGAGAAGGAGATGCCGCTGTCCGAGATCGTCGGGCGCGGGCATGCGGCCGAGACGGTCAAGAAGGTGGAGCGGCTGCTCTACCTCGCCGAGTACAAGCGCCGCCAGGCGCCGCCCGGCGTGAAGATCTCGGCGCGCAATTTCGGCCGCGACCGGCGCTACCCCATCGTCAATAAGTTCCGCGAGGAGCTGGGCTGAGGCCCGATCCGATGCAGGGCGGTCACACCCGCGCGCGCCCATAAGCTTTGCAGTTTTTCTTTGTTAGCTCGGCGCGCGTTGCAGCCGATGCTCATGTCGTGATTCTGCGACGGGCCGCCGGGGGCGGCTGCTTTACGCGCGACACGCGAATCAGTTCAAAAGTTGCGGTGCGTTCCGAGGGGCCAAGAACGGCCCCCCGAAATCAATCCGTTATGGGGGAGCGATCTCCGCATGGCGGGTGTGCTGCAACGGGGGATCGATGGTTTCTGGGGCAACCATCCGGCGGATCTGGTTCGCAGTGGCGATGCCAGCGCTGATCATGGCGGCGGCCGCCGGTGTCGCGGGGCCGGCCGCTGCAGCCGATCTCGGCGGCAACTGCTGCGCCGACCTCGAGGAGCGCATCGCGGAGCTGGAATCGACCACGGCGCGCAAGGGCAACCGCAAGGTCAACCTCACGATTTCGGGTTGGATCAACGAGGCGCTCTTCGGGTGGAACGACGGCACCCAGCAGGACGTGTACCTGGGCACCAACCTGGTCGAGCAGTCGCGCGTCAAATCCACCGGCGACGTGAAGATCGACAAGGAATGGTCGGCCGGCTACGTGCTCGAGATCGCCATTCAAGGACACGTTTCCAACCAGTGGAACCAGAAGACGGACAAATCTCTCAACGCCAATCCGAGCAACGACGATGAGGGCAGTTCGTGCGCAAGAGCAACTGGTTCATCAAGAGCAACCGGCTTGGGCAGATCGCGGTCGGGCTGAACGGCATGGCCACCTATCACCTGCTCGACGACGCCGACCCGACGCTCACGCGCAACGTCGACGACGCGGAAGGGCCGCCCATCTTCATGTCCGCCTTCCTGATCAGAAGCGGCGGCAACTTCGTGAACAACCTGAGATGGCCGGACGTGCTGCGCGGCTTCAACAACTCGACGCCTGGCGATGCCGCGCGGCGCAACGTCGTGCGCTACGACTCGCCGGATTGGCACGGGTTCGTGCTGAGCGCGTCGGTCGGCGAGGACCAGGTCTGGGACGCGGCCGTGACCTACAAGCAGACCATCGGCGACTTCAGCATTCTGGCGCGGGCCGGCTACGGCGCCAGCGACGATCCGGGCACTCTGAGGTCGGTTCCGCAGGGCAATTATGTAATTGGCGGGACCACTTGCATTTCGAGCAGCGGGGTGGCGACGTCGCTCCCCGGCTTTGATTGCACCTGGGAGGCGCGGCGGCCACTATTAAGCACGAGCCGACGGGCTTGTTCGTCTTCGGCGGCTGGGGCCGCCAGGTCGTCGACACGGCTCTGTTGGCACATGACGTAGCCGCTTCCTATGTGTCTCCCGGTGCTTTCCGGGGAGGGACGTCATGAAGGGCGAGGAGTTCCAGACGCTTGTTGGTCAGCTGGGTGCGTTGTCTGAGGGGCAGCGGGCGGCGCTATTGAAGGCTCTATCGGGCGCGAAGAAGCCCGACGAGGTGATCTGCCTCATCGAGACGCAGTTCGACGCCTCACCGCGCTGTGGCCACTGCGGCTCGGCGCTGTTCAAGAGATGGGGCGTGAACGCGGGTCTCAAGCGCTACAAGTGCAAGGGCTGCAACAAGACGTTCAACGCGCTGACCGGCACGCCGCTTGCGACTTTGAAGCACCGTGATCGCTGGCTGGCCTATGCCAAGGCGCTGGTCGACGGGGTCAGTCTTAGGAAGGCCGCCAAGCGGGCGCGCATCGACCTCACAACCGCATTTCGCTGGCGGCACCGGTTCCTGAAAGTACCCAAGACCACGAAAGCCGCCGCCGTCACCGGGATCGTCGAGGCCGACGAGACGTTCTTCCTCAAATCGGCCAAGGGCTCGAAGAAGCTCGTCGGGCGCCGCCCGAGAAAGCGCGGCGGCACGGCGAAAAAGAAGGGCCTCTCGACGGACGAGCACTCCCCGGTGCTGATCGTGCGTGACCGCCACGGTGCGACGACGGATGCGATGTTGCCAGACCTCGAAGCTGCAACGATCGCGCGCGTGCTGCAGCCGGTCGTCGCCAAAGACGCGCTCCTCGTCAGCGACGGTCGCGCCGCCTACGGCCGGTTCGCCGACGCCAACGGGCTCCTGCACATCAAGCTCGTGACCAGCAAACGCGAATACACCTACGGCAGCTATCACATCCAGAACGTCAATGCCTACATCAGCCGCCTTAAGCGCTGGATTCGCCGCTTCAACGGCGTCGCCACCCGCTACCTGGATAACTACCTCGGATGGTGGCGCATGATTGACCGCATGGGTGAAACCCTCACGCCGCTGACATGCATCGCCGCTGCACTGCCTCAGGCGTCAACGTGAGACGCGAACAGAGCCGTCGACACGGACCACGTGTTTCCTGCCGGCACTATACTCGAGCCCGACAGCACGACGTGGTTCGTTCGCCCGGGGATCGAGAAGAAATGGTGTGAGTTTGGACCGACGGAGATCTTCGCTAACTACCGCCACGACGACCCCGGCTCCAACCCCGGCAAGACCGTCAGCGCCAGCATCAATTTCTGGCAGGCGGGCATCGTCCAGAAGTTCGAAAAAGCCGACATGAATCTCTACGCGGTCTACCAGTTTGCGGATGGCAGCTTCATCGGCAACGCCGCCACCGCCGCGAGCGGCGCGCCCATCGGCAAGACCGACATCGACGGGTTCCAAGAGGTCATCACCGGCGCCAAGATCAACTTCTGACGCTCGCGCTCCACAACGCGCCGCGCCGGGGCCGGTGTCGTCTCCGATCACCCTTGAGTTTGCGCGCACCCTCTATAGGGTGGCGCCGTCGATCGACAACACCCGGAACCCTGCGATGGCTGTCACGGTTCGCTTCGCGCCGAGCCCCACGGGTCGTATGCACGTCGGCAACGTGCGCACGGCGATCCTCAACTGGCTGTTCGCACGCGCCCACAGCGGCACCTTCATGCTCCGCCTCGACGACACGGACGCCGAGCGCTCGACCGACGCCTTTGCCGATGGGATCCGCGAGGATCTGCGCTGGCTGGGGCTCGCCTGGGCGCTTGAGGAGCGGCAGTCGGCCCGTGTCGACCGCTACGCGCAAGCCGCCGAGACGCTGAAGCGGAGCGGGCGGCTCTATCCCTGCTACGAGACCGAGGACGAGCTCGACCGCAAGCGCAAACGCCAGCTCGCGCGCGGTATGCCGCCGATCTATGACCGCAGCGCGCTGAAGCTCACGGAGGCCGAGCGCAGCGGCCTAGAAAGAGAAGGCCGCCGGCCGCACTGGCGCTTTCGGCTTGCGAACTCCGAGGATGGCTCGGCGCCGCTGCCGACCATCGTGTCGTGGAACGACTTGATCCGCGGCGACCAGACCATCGACGTGGGCTCGCTCTCCGATCCCGTCGTCATCCGCGCCGACGGCACGTTCCTCTACACCTTCACCAGCGTGGTCGACGACGCCGACTTCGCGATCACCCACGTCATCCGCGGCGAGGATCACGTGACCAACACCGGCGTGCAGCTGCAGCTGTTCGAGGCGCTGGGGCAGGAGCCGCCGGCCTTCGGCCACCACAGCCTGCTCATCGGCGCCGATGGCCACGCGCTGTCCAAGCGGCTCGGCGCGCTGTCGATCGAGAGCTTGCGCGCCGCCGGGCTGGAGCCGATGGCGGTCGCGAGCTACACGGCGCTGATCGGCACCTCGGACGCCATCGAGCCGCACGCGCACCTGGAGGAGCTGGCGCGCCTGTTTGCCTTCGCCAAGATTTCGACGGCGCCGGCGCGTTTCGATCTCGACGAGTTGAAGGCGCTCAACGCGCGGTTTCTGCATAAGCTGCCATACGCGGAGGTCGCGCCGCGGCTCGAGGCGCTGGGCGTCGGCGGCGGCGCCGACTTCTGGGCGGCGGTGCGCGGCAATCTCTCGGTGATCGAGGACGCCGCGGGCTGGTGGCGCGTCATCTCCGGGGATGTCGTCCCGGTGACGGAGGACAAGGAGCTCTCCGCGCGCGCCGCCGCTCTGCTGCCCGCCGAGCCGTGGGACGGCACTACGTGGGACGTGTGGATCACGGCGCTGAAAGCCGCGACGGGGCGCAAGGGCCGCGCGCTGTTCCATCCGCTGCGGCTGGCGCTGACGGGTCTTGAGGATGGCCCGGAGCTGAAGGTGCTGCTGCCGCTCATTGGCCGGCGGAAGGCGGAGCGCCGCCTGCTCGGTGGCGGGCCCTGAGCCCATTCAAAGCCCGGCAAACTCCGCCTTGCGCAGGAACGTCACCGCGATCTCGTGGCCAGACGGCAGCGCCCAGGTTCCGTTGCGCACGCAGCGGTAGCCGAGCGCTTCGAAGAATGCCGCCGCGTTGAGCGTGGCGGCGGCCTCGAGCGCCGGGTAGCCGGCCGCGCGCGCCTCCTCCTCGACGCGGGCGACGAGACGGCGCCCGATGCCTTCGCCTGTGAACATCGGCCGTACGAACACGCCAAAGACGCGCGCCGTGGGGCTGCGCGCCTCGCCCGGGCTCCAGGCGGCGGTCCCCACCATGTCGTGTCCGAGCCAGGCGGCGATGGTGGGGTTGCCGAGCATCAGGTCGGCGTAGCGCGCGCTGCGCACGAACTCGCTGAAGGCCTCTATGTCGGCTGGCGCGTAGTGCCCCTGGGCGGCGCGCGCGAAGGCGCCAGCGTGGATGTAGCGGGCCAGCGAGAGGTCGTCGACGCCGAGTGGCCGCAGCTCGATCATCGGCGCGAGGCTGGAGGGCCGCTGGGCGGGTTGTTTGGGAACGGATGGCCCCATGTGCGCCTTGAATCCGAGCCGCGTCACCGCGAACCCGTCTCCGGCGCTGTCTGATCGGGCTCGGAGCGCGCTTCCCAGCCCGTGGTGGCACCAGGATCGATGCGCTTTGCCGCCGTCTGGTCGCCTTCGACGGGGGTGTACTCGGCTTCCTTGCACGAGCAGCCCTTGACCAGCTCCTTGCGATAGCGGAAGGCGGTCTTGAGGCTGGTGTAGGGCTCCTGGCCATGCAGCGCCACCGACTGGTCCACGGCCGCGCCGGGGTTCTGGTAGTAGTAGAGCTCGACGGGGGCCGCGCACTTCGACTGGCAGGCCGCAGAGTCCTGCTCGAAGTGGCTCGGCAGCGTCGAGAAGCTCACCGGGAAAAAGTAGCCGTCGCATAGCCGCACGCAGATGGTGCGGTAGGTGGCGTAGGACTGCGCGCCGCCGTAGGTACCCCAGCCATTGCCGGAGCCAGCGCTTTCCTCGTCCTGCCAGATCGACGAGAACGGCCCGCGATCCTGCCGCCGCGCTTCCTGCTGGTAGTTGGCGCCGCAGTTGTTGCGCGCAAGCTCGCGCACGATGTCATCGCGGTAGGAGTGCTCGGACGAGCCGATGATCTGCTGGCGCTGCGCCTCGAGGTCGGCGAGGCGGCGCTGCGCCGTCTCCTTCTGATGGGCGAGGTCGACGCAGCCACGCGTGCGCCGCAGCGACTTGGAGAATAGGAAATACTCATAGCAGCTGCCGCGCTCGAGATCCCTGTCGGCCTGCTGATAGGCCTGGTCGGCCTGGCGCATCTGCGCCTCGATGTTCGGGATCGCGTCGCGCGACTGGTTGGCGTGCAGGCTGTCCTGCACCAGGCGCTGCTCGAGCTGCAGGCAGATCGGGTTCTTGGTCGACCAGTTGGCGGACGGCGGCTGCGCCACGGGCTGGTCGCTCGGAGGCGGCGGCTGCTGTTGGCGGGCGTCGGGCTCGGCCGGCCGGAACACCGGCTCCTGCGGGACGGGCGGCCGGCGATCGGAATCGGGCGCGCTCCACGGCCACCAGCCTTGCGCGAGCACCGGGCCGGCGCAAAGCACACCGGCGAGCGCGAGCGCGGCGCCGAGGCGCAAGCGGCGCCCGCGCGCTCTCCGCATCCTCGTCCCGGCGTCGTTGTTGATCATGAATGTCCCGAAGGCCCGATGGGGGCGTCCCTGATGCAACTATGGCCATCCGCGATTAGGGGGTCAATGCGGAGCAATTGGGGCGCTTAACATCCGCAGCGTGGAAAGCAAGGTCCAGATAACGCTCAGCGTTTCCTACGCTTGACGAAGCGGGTCGGTTCCCCGCATAAGGGCGCCATGAAGCCGAACTCGCGCACACACGCCGTCAACATCTGTTGCGGCATTATTATTTCGAGCTAGCAATCACCGCTGGCGCGCGGCCCGCTTCTTTGCCCAAAGCCTGAGACAGAGAAACGCACTTCCGCCAGCGGCCCACGGGCTGCCCCGGACTGCCAAGGGACCCTCATGGCTGAAGCGCATCCATTGATGCTCTACAACACGCT